>Ga0181529_10007104_pt1 | contig 11251 bp, 13 predicted proteins | sample PEATcosm2014_Bin_36_FD_119763 | JGI IMG/M metagenome (GOLD analysis project Ga0181529, IMG submission 119763) | Peatland microbial communities from MTU Mesocosm Facility, Houghton, MI, USA - PEATcosm2014_Bin10_30_metaG | ecosystem: Environmental > Terrestrial > Soil > Wetlands > Peat | place... | reverse complement strand
TCCGCAAACCAGAATAATGGCGGGACTGTCACCGGCTTCACGTTTGGTACAACAGGAGATATCCCGGTCGTCGGAGACTGGACAGGGAGTGGCAAAGACACCGTGGGTGTATTCCGGAACGGCGTGTTCTACCTCGCGTCCGCAAACCAGAACAACGGGGGAACAATCACCGGCTTCACGTTCGGTCAAACCGGTGATAACCCGGTTACTGGTACATGGAGCTGAACGAGAAATAGACTCGATAATGGAGAAATTCATCGTATCTCTTTTTGTTATCGTTCTTTGTTGCAGCGGGCCTTATTCCCATTATAGCCGGGCATCTTACCTAGAAGATGGGGCGGCACGCCCAGTATGGGGTAGGGCAGAGGCCGGGCTCGGTGACTGCCGACATCACGTAAGCTTCAGAGCATCCCTGACACCACAAACATACTATCCAGAGGTGCAGATAGTGTTACCATGCAGGCTGCAAGCACAATCTCCATCCGGGCAGACCTCAAAGACCAGCTCGCCGCCCTCAAACGCCACCCGAAAGAATCGTACAACGATGTCATCGAGCGCCTGCTCATGTTCACGGCCGATGAGGAACCGCTTAGCGAAGAGACGCTTGCAGGACTTGAAGAATCGCTGGAAGATGTCCGGAAAGGCAACCTGATCCCGGAAAAAGAGATCATGAGAAAATACGGGATTACATGAGCACCTGACAGGTGACGCATATCCAGCGGGTAGACAACGACCCTGACAGGCTTCCCCCGGAATCCCAACCTACAACCATTTAACCCACGCCCCCAGATTCAGATTAATGCCATCTCAGGAACACGTCCATATCATCACCGCCGGTGACGACATTGCCGCCACGTACACCGCATCATTCCGGGATTATCCCGGCATCACCCGGACGTATGTCTTTTCCGACAGCACCCTCTATTTCAGACACGCGGATCCCGAGATTGAAAAGGCGCGGTTAGCGGTCAGGAACGCGATCTCCGCTGCAAAGAATACCTCCACATCTATTGGCATCCCGTTCTCAAACGAGGTCATCTCCGCTCCTGCATACCCGGCCGTTCGCGATACACTTACCAGAATTCACCGGGAACATCCAGGCGCACGGTACACATTCGATCTCTCGGGCGGGTCAAAAGCGCTCTGCATGGCGCTCCTTGCCCTTGCCCCGTGGGTGAACGGCGAGATCCGGTTGGCATTCGATGAGAAGGTTCCGCGGCCCGTCCCGCTCCCGGACCGGTCGCTCACATCGGTGCTCTCAAACCCCAACTACCAGTCGATCCTCGCGCTGCTGGTAAAATACGGCAAAAACGAAGGGAAATCGACTGCCCCTGCTCCCGTATCGCGGCAGTACCTCTACCAGCAGCTCTGGCCGCTCTACGTGATGGCGCGGACACGAAAAGATCCGCCGGCCGCAACCTATAAGAAAGGGAGGAAGGCAGCAGACGAACTCACCCAGCCGACATTTTCCGGTTTTATGGCCGCTCTTGTGGACGCAGGACTTACTGAAGAGGTCAGTTCCGGGGAGAACAGGAAAGAAAAATACTATCGGCTCACCGAAATGGGAGGGATGGCGTTCCGTTTCGGTTCCGACCCTGACACGAACACGCTGGTCAAAACTGTGCTGGAAACGCTGTGATAAAGTGGGTTGCTCAGGAAAAAATCCGGCAAAAATATTTTCGAGCCGAAAAAGAAGTGTAAGTTAACCAGCCGATTATCGGATAATTATACGATAATCGGATGTACAAACGACAATATTTTTTTGGTTCCGATGTGAATTTACAGGAGATCCCGGATTTTTAAGAAAAAAAATCCGGATCGCCCGGACCGGTGAAATTTTTTGGCCGCAAAAAATATCCGGAATTTATTTTTCGGGCCAAAAAAACGTATCCGCGTTTCGGCCGGACCGGGTCCACGAGCGCCCCCAAAATGAGAGCCGCATGCCCCATCTGGAACAAAATATCATGCACGGGAACACCTCGGATTAAGTTGTACCTGGGCACCAGTCCCGATCAGGACAATTCCAAATCCAATATTCCAGTCAGGGATTATTCTCGAACCGGGTGGCTGTTTTTATCCCCCCGCCCGATCCCCTTGCAGATAAACCCGGCACCGATCCAGACATCCGGGTCGATGATATTCCTGCCGTCAACAATCACCGGGTGCTTCTTTCCGGTCAGCGCTTTTACCAGTACCGCATCGAGCGAACGGTACTGGTAGTGGCCGGCAAAGATGACCACAGCATCCGCTCCCTGGATCGTGTCCTCAAGCGAGGGAGTGAGCGTGACTCCCGGGGCATGCGCTACGAACGGATCGTGGACGGCAACCGTGGCCCCGGCGGCAAGCATCTCGTCCCGGTACGGTTCCGAGGGGGTGTTCCGGGTATCGTCGGAATTCGCAAGGAACGCCCAACCGAGGAGTGCAATTCTTGCCCCCTTCACCGGTGTACCTGCCCGGGCAAGGCCGTCACGCGTGAGCCGGACCATGTGCTGCGGCATGAAATCGTTGATGGTGCGGGCAAGGACAAAGAGGGAGCGTTCGCCTGCGGGGTAATCGAGCTGCTCCTTCCCCAGTTGCTGCACCCCGCGTTCGAGATGATAGGTATCCTTGGTGAGGCAGTGCCCGCCGACACCGGCACCGGGCCAGAGCATCGCCCGGGTGATCCCCTCGCCCTTGAGGCTGTCGACTCCTGCCCTCACATCGTAGAAGTTGACCCCCATCGCCTCGCAGTAGAGCGCAAGTTCGTTTGCCGCCGCGATCTGGAGATCGCGGAAGGTGTTCTCGGCAGTTTTTGTCACTTCTGCGGCTGTCGCGCTCATCGGGATCACCTTCCCGAGCGTTAGCACCGGAGAATAGAGTTCGGTTGCCCGGGCCGTGCTCGCCGCATCGATCCCGCCGACAATCCGGTCATGCTCACGGATATTCCGAAGCAGCCGGCCCACCATCACCCGCTCGGGGGCGTGGGCAAGCGCAAAGTCCACACCTGCAACGAGGCCAGACTCCTCTTCAAGCATGGCGCGGGCCGGGCCGGCAGTTGTACCCGGGGTGATCGTGGATTCGAGCACGACGAGCATCCCGGGTTTGAGATATTTTCCGACATTCCGGATCCCATCGTTCAGGGCCGAGAAATCAGGGATCAGGTCGTCTTTGTTCTTAAACGGCGTCTGGATAGAGAGTGTCACCGCGTCCATCTCCGCAATCTTCGAGAAGTCTGCGGTGCACTCAAATTTTTTTGCGCTGACAACCTTTTTGAGGAGCTCTTCAAGGCCCGGCTCCTCACCCTTGAGAGGGCTCTCGCCCTTATTGAGCATCGCGATCTTGTAGCCCGAAGAGAGCGAATCGCGCTGGAAGCCGTATACGTGGTCGAATTTTGGCGAATCCGCAAAGAGCGCGGCCGCCGGGATACCAACGTATCCCATACCGATCACCCCTATATTCCGGATCAGCCCCCGATCATTTATCAGTGCTTCAAGAGTCATGGCTGGTTTCCGACACAAAACCCGGCCCGGATCTGCTCGCTTACCTCAAGGTTGCGGATCGCCTGTTCGGGAGTAACCGGGAAGGGCGTATGCTTCTTTGCGCAGTCGATAAAGGTCGCAAGTTCCACCTTTAAGGGTTCGACTTTGTTGACCATCACCTTCTCGATGATGTTCTCCTGCACGTACCGTTCGTTCTCGAACTGGTACCTGCCGGGCTTCCGGTAGATCGTGACCTCCTGGCTCATGAAGTCCCCCTCTACCGTGAAGTCTTCCTCTTCGATATAGATCATCCGGATCTTCTTTGACGCCTTGCGGCTCGCCGAAAGCGCCACGGGCACGCCCCCGCACTCCATGAGCACACTGCACAGGTCCGCATTTCCAACTGAATGGATGTGGCAGGGGTTCGGGAAAAAGACATTGACGATGATATCGATATCGTGGATCATCAGGTCCTCGACCACGGAACTTCCCGTCACCCGGGCGGATGCAGGATTATGCCTCTTTAATTCCACATACAGGGGTTTTGTCACGATCTTTTTTATTTCGGCGATGATCGGGTTGAAACGCTCGATGTGCCCGACACCGACGGTGATCCCGGCAGGGCGAACCGCCATGAGCGCCCGGGCCTCCGACGCCGTTGCGCAGATCGGTTTTTCGATGAACGTGTGCTTCTTTGCAAGAAAGACCTGCCGGACAACCGCCGCATGGTATTGTGTCGGCACGCAGACGCTCACCGCGTCCACATGCGCGAGCAGGTCGTCAACGGTTTCATACACAGTCGCGCCGTGTTGCTTCCCGATCGCTTCGGCGGCCTGTGCATTCACATCGCAGACCCCGAGATGGTCGACACTTTTAAGCTCGGAATAGACGCGGACGTGGTTCTTTCCCATCGCCCCGACACCGATCACACCGACATCCATGTTATTTCACCTTATTGATGGTCTCACAGATATACGCGAGGTCTTTTGTGTCAAGCGATGGGTGGATCGGCAGGGAGAGGACGGTCTCCGAGAGTTTCGTCGCCACCGGGCAGGGATCGGGATCGGCAACCGGTGCACAGAGCGGCTGGCGATGGATTGGGATCGGGTAATGGACTGCCGAGCCGATACCTTTTGCCTTGAGGAGATCCATGAGGGCAGTCCGGGAGAGCGGGAACTCCGCCGTGAGCCGGATCACGTACTGGTGATACACGTGCTGCACGTTGTCGGCGACCTTGGGCTTTATGAGACCCTTTGCCGTGAGGTTTGCCGCGTAGTATTCCGCGTTCTTGCGGCGGCGCATGTTGAACTTGTCCAGTTTTTTGAGCTGGACTACCCCGATCGCAGCGGCGATATCGGTCATCCGGTAGTTGAAACCCAGTTCCGTGTGAAGGTACTTCTCGCTCTGCCCATGGTTGACGATAAGACGGAGTTTGTCTGCTGATGGCTTGTCATTCGTGGTGACCATCCCGCCCTCGCCAGTGATCATGTTCTTTGTCGCATAGAACGAGAAGCAGGCAAGTTTGCCGAGGTTTCCTGCCTTGACCCCATGGTAGAGCGCGCCGTGGGCCTGCGCCGCGTCCTCGATTAAGGGGATCGCGTGTGCTTCGCAGATCTCAAGGATGGGATCGACATCGAACGGCTGGCCGAACAGGTGGACGCCAATGACCGCTTTGGTTTTCGGGGTGATTCGTTCCTTTACCTGATCGGGACGGATATTAAAGGTCTGCTCGTCCACATCGGCAAAGACCGGTTTTGCACCGCACATGGAAACTGCTGTCGCCGTCGCGATAAACGAGAACGCGGGAACGACAACTTCATCACCCGGGCCGATGCCTGCCGCAAGCAGCGCCGCATGGAGCGCGGCAGTCCCGTTGTTCGTCGCCACCGCATGGGCGGTGCCGCAGTACCCGGCAAACTTCTGTTCGAACTCGGCGACCTTTTCACCCTGTGCCAGCATGCCGGGCATCAGTACATCCGACACAGCCGCCACTTCATCCTGGCCAATTACCGGCCGCGCGATAGGTATCTGCATGCCCTGACCGTCCCGTAAAAATCTGATAATTAGTTAATAAACGTGCGCAATAATCGGATAATATCATTCCTGTCGGGAGTATCGCGCATAAGGCCCCCGTACAGGGCCCCCATCATTGAGACCAGCAGGGGGTGGATAGGTACATTAGGTTTTGAAGAATACATATCCCATACCAAAAGCGCCGGGAGGAGTTGCCACGCATCACATTATTTCCATCGGGGATTTTGACCGCAGCGCAATCGATCGTCTGCTGGATCATGCACAACAGATCGAGAAACAGAAGTATACAAAAAACGCTCTTGACGGCAAGATCCTTGCCGTCCTCTTTTTTGAACCCAGTACCCGGACACGGATGTCCTTTGAGTCCGCGATGGCACGCCTTGGCGGCACCTCCATCTCGGTGAGCAGCGTCGAGGCCTGCTCGATGGCAAAGGGCGAGACCCTTGCCGACACGATCCGGGTGGTGAGCGGGTACGCGGACGCGATTGTCATCCGCCACCCGAAAGAGGGCGCGGCCCGGCTCGCATCGGAATTTGCAAAAGTGCCGGTCATAAACGCTGGGGATGGTGCCGGCCAGCACCCGTCCCAGACGCTCCTCGACCTGTACACGATCCGCCAGTCAATGAAGATCGACGGGATCGATGTGGCTCTTGTCGGAGACCTGCGGTACGGGCGGACGGCACACTCGCTTGCCTCCGCTCTCTCCCTCTACGGTGTCCGGCTCCACACGATCTCGCCCCCGGTCTCGAACTGCCCCCCTCTCTTGCAAGTACCCTCACCGAAAAGGGCATGGAGATCGTCGCGCACGACAGCATCGAGGAGGTCATAAAAGACGTGGATGTCCTCTACGTGACCCGAATCCAGCGGGAACGGTTCCCGGACTCGACCTCATACTTCAATGTCGCCTCCAGTTACCGGATCACCCCGGAACTCCTTGCCGGGGCAAAGAAGCACCTGATCGTCCTCCACCCGCTCCCCCGGGTGGACGAGATCGACCCCCGGCTCGATGTCTCGCCCCATGCCCGGTACTTCGAGCAGTCGAAAAACGGGGTGCCGGTGAGAATGGCCATGCTGCTGGATGTGATGGGATGAAACACATCGTACCTGCAGAGACGAGCGATGACGAAGGAGAAGGACTTCTCGTACGGCGGATTAAAAACGGTACAGTGATCGACCATATCGACGGCGGCGAGGCACTCAACGTGGTAAAGATCCTTGGGATAGTCGGAACGACCCCGGAGGCACTCTCGATCGCGACCAATGTCCCAAGCAAGAACATGGGCAAGAAGGATATCGTCAAGATCTCCAACCGGGAGCTCTCGAAAGAAGAGGTGGACCGGATCGCACTTATTTCCACCAAGGCGACCATCAATATTATCCGTAATTTCAAGGTCTGCGAAAAGCAGGGCGTCGAGATCCCGACGCTGATCGTGGGAAGCGTGCGGTGCCCGAACCCCGGCTGCATTACCCGGACAAACGAGCCGATCAAGAGCAGGTTCGAAGTGCTGCCGGAGGGAAAAGGCCTACGCTGCCTTTACTGCGATTCGGTCATCACAAAAGACCTGACCAGTTACATCATATAACGGGACAGCCCGTGCGGGACAGCTCCCCAGAACACCCGGTTTTTCTGTTTTTATTGGCCTTTATTGGCATTATCCGGATTTTTCCGCAAGGATCAGGTGACCGTGGACATCGATCTCCCCACGCCATATGCGGGTAGACGAGATCCAGCGGCCGTCCTCGGCAAGTACGCAGGTGATCTGGTGGATGTCCACCTTGCGCAGCTTTTTCTCGCGGCGCATCCGGTTGATCTCGACAGCGACAGGGAGTGTCTCTTCGGAGACGACAATCGCGTCGAAATCCGCATCGAGCGCCGAGCCGAACCGGTCGCTGAGCGGCTCAACCTCCCAGTGCGTCGCATACTCATTCCCTGCAGCGTTGGTGGTGATGCTCCCTGCGATAAACTTTTCAAGGTCGGCTTTGCGCTCGGCAAACGGGTGGATCGGGTGCGTCTTCCTGCTCGCAAAAGCGTCCGTTGTCAGCCCGATCACGACCTGCCCCTCGGGTCCGGCGAGCGCAAACGACCGGGTCAGGAGCCGTTTGTGACCGTCGTGAAGCGGATCGAACGTGCCCCCTACCATAACCTTCATACTGTCTGTACGTTAAGTTCCTATGATAATATGGGTATGGATGGGAAGATCGCTGGCACACCACTCTGGTGTGCGCCCAATGCAACGGTCGTCGGCAGGGTCACGTTCGGGAAGGATATCGGGATCTGGTTTGGCGTGGTCATCCGGGCTGACAAGGACCGGATCACTATCGGAGACCGTTCGAATATCCAGGACAACTGCGTCGTCCATACGAGCGCCGGGTTCCCGACGACGCTTGGCTGCGATGTGTCCGTGGGGCACGGGGCGATCCTCCACGGTTGCACCATCCGCGACCGGGTGCTGGTCGGAATGGGAGCGATCGTGTTGAACGGCGCTCTCATCGGGGAGGACTCCCTGATCGGTGCGGGAGCCGTTGTTACCGAGGGAATGCAGGTTCCCCCCGGATCGGTCGTGCTCGGGATCCCGGCACGGGTGCTCAAAGAGACCACCCCGGTGCAGCGTAAACACATCCTTGAAAATGCGCAGTCCTATGTCAGGCTCGCCGGGGAATATCTCCATGAGTGATGTTGTCGTCATCGGGGCCGGGGTATCCGGTATCCAGGCAGCGCTCGATCTCGCAAATCATGGTGTCGTCGTGCACCTGATCGAGCGAGAGCCCACCATCGGCGGCCACATGGCCCAGCTCGACAAGACATTCCCGACAAACGACTGCTCCATGTGCATCCTCTCGCCGAAAATGGTAGATGTCCAGCGGCACGCTAATATCCGGATTCATACCCTTTCAGAAGTGGAAAAAGTCGAAGGCGGGGCCGGGCACTTCAGGGTCACCATTCGCGAGCATCCACGCTACATCGATATGGACGCCTGCACCGGCTGCGGCGACTGCATCCAGATCTGCCCGGTCGAGGTCTACAACCGGTTCGACGCCGGCGTCGGGGTAAGAAAAGCGATCTACAAGCCCCACCCTCAGGCGGTCCCCGACCGGGTCTTAAAGGACAAGGAGCACTGTATCGAGTGCGGGCTCTGCTACGATGCCTGCGGCCCGCAGGCGATCCTGCACGAGGACGCGGAAAAAGAGATTGTTGTTGAGGCCGCAAGCATTGTCGTTGCCACGGGCTACGAGGTCTTCGATGCACGGAAAAAGTCCCCCCTCGGGTACCTGAAGTTCCCCGATGTGGTGACAAGCCTCGAACTGGAGCGGATGATCAACGCAAGCGGCCCGACCGGTGGGAAGATCCGGCGTTTGAGCGATGGGCGCGAGCCGGAGAGCATCGTCTTTATCCAGTGCGTGGGTTCGCGGGACATGCCCTTACAGCGCCCGTACTGCTCCTGCGTCTGCTGCATGCAGGCGATGAAGAACGCGATGCTCATACGAGAGAAGCATCCGGAGATCGAGGTCACAATCTTCTACATGGACGTCCGCGCCTACGGCAAAGGTTACGAGGAGTACTACGAGCGGGCAAAAGGGGTCGGTGTCCGGTTCCTGCGGGGGATGCCCTCTGACGTGCATGCCGATAACAAAGGAAGCGGCATGCACTTCCAGGTGGAGAACACCGAGACCGGTGAAGTGACCGTGCTCCACCCGGGCCTTGTCGTGCTTTCGGTGGGTATCCAGCCGATGGATGCGACGGCAGCACTTGCCGGAAAACTGGGCCTTCCGTTAGAGGAGACCGGGTTCATCCGGTCGGTTCACGATGCGATGGATACCGTGGGCACAATACGGCCGGGCATCTTTGTTGCCGGCACCGCGATCGCGCCAAAGGATATCCCCGACAGCGTGGCCTCGGGGGAGTCTGCGGCGATGCGGGCTTTTATCGACACGAAAAAAGCAACGACGGCAAGGGCGCGATCCCGGAGAAGGAGATCGCCACGCTCTGGTGGGACGATGCTCTCGCCGGGATCCGGTTCATCGACCAGACCCTGCTTCCCGCGAAGTATGCCATTGTCAGGTGCACGAGTGTCGACCGGCTCATCACCGCGATCAACCGGCTGGAGATCCGGGGTGCACCGGCGCTCGGGATTGCCGGGGGATACGGGGTCGCCCTTGCGGCAAACTCCTGTTCCGAAGTATCGTTCAACGCGTTTACCCGGAAGATCCAGAAGGAGTCGGGACGCATCCGGGAGAGCCGGCCGACAGCAGTCAACCTGAGCTGGGGGGTCGACCGGGTGCTTGCCCGGGTGCTTGCTGCACCCGATGCGGCATCCGCACAAAAAGCCGCCCTTGACGAAGCAAAGGCAATCGCCGCGGAAGATATCCGGTGCTGCCACGCGATCGGCGATTACGGTGCCGCGCTCCTCCCGGATCCCTGCACCGTGCTCACGCACTGCAACGCAGGAGCCCTTGCCTGCTCCACGTGGGGAACGGCGCTAGGCGTGGTCCGGTCTGCCGTCGCGAACGGGAAACACGTGAAAGTGATCGCCTGCGAGACCCGACCGCTCCTCCAGGGTGCCCGGCTCACCGCTTGGGAACTGGCCCGTGACGGGATCGATGTCACGGTCATCACCGATTCCACGGCGGCGCATATCATGCGCACCGTGAAGATCGATGCCGTGATCGTCGGGGCAGACCGGATCACCGGCGATGCAGTCTTCAACAAGATCGGCACCTACATGCACGCGGTCTGCGCCCGCCACCACGGCATTCCCTTCTACGTTGCCGCCCCGCTCTCCACGTTCGATGCCACCCGGACCGAGCGGGAGGTAACCATAGAGGAGCGGGGGCGCGATGAACTCGCGGTCATGGGGAACCGCACTTTGATCCCGGACGGCGTGCCGGTGAAGAACTACGCCTTCGATGCGACACCCATGAACCTCGTCAGTGCCATCATCACGGATAAGGGCGTCGTCCGGCCACCTTTTGATATCGGCGCACTCTTATCTGAAAACAACGCCCACTAATCTTTAACAAGAAAGGATCTGCCTGCAATGGATTTCGATCTCGGCCCCTGGCACAGCGTTGTGTATATCATCGGCGAAGCAACCGTTATTTTCATCCTTGCGGCACTCCTGATATCGTTTGTCCTCGTCGTCATCTCCCTGTACTCGATAAAAAAAGGACGCCTGTATTTCCCCCGGCTCATCAAGGCAGGGATCGTCTTTCTTGAAGGGTTCATGAAAGGGTTCTTCCGGCTCCTCGGCCTCGAAGACAAGGAGATGCTCACGTTTCTGATCAAGATCCACAACACGATGAACGCGAGTGCATTCTCCCGGGTTCCCCTGCCGGATCGGGCGGTTTTTTTCCCCCAGTGCCTGCGATCCGCAAAGTGCCCGGCCCACCTTACCCCCGAGGGCCTCAAATGCGTGAACTGCGGGCAGTGCACGGTAGGCGAGGCCCGGATCTCCTTAGAAAAAATGGGATACCGGGTCTTTATCATACCGGGATCGTCGTTTATCAAACGGATGGTCAAAAAATATCACCCGAAGGCAATCATCGGTGTCGGCTGCCTGACCGAGGTAAAAGAAGGGGTTGACATGGCCGACAAGATCGGCCTGATTGCAATGGGCGTGGTGACCATTAAGGAAGGGTGCGTGGAAACGCTGGTCAACTGGCAGGATATCTACGATGTTGCAACGCTGGGGCTCGAACCGGCATCAGTTCCCGATGACTTTCATGCTCTTGCCGGTTAACTTCCCGCTCTTTATTTTCCC
>Ga0181529_10007102_pt1 | contig 11251 bp, 10 predicted proteins | sample PEATcosm2014_Bin_36_FD_119763 | JGI IMG/M metagenome (GOLD analysis project Ga0181529, IMG submission 119763) | Peatland microbial communities from MTU Mesocosm Facility, Houghton, MI, USA - PEATcosm2014_Bin10_30_metaG | ecosystem: Environmental > Terrestrial > Soil > Wetlands > Peat | place... | reverse complement strand
CGGAGAGAGGGGGATTCGAACCCCCGGAACCCTTACGGGTTCAACGGTTTTCGAGACCGCCCGATTCAACCGCTCTCGCATCTCTCCAATGGGCGATGAGGCTAAGTGGATTCGAACCACCGACCTTCAGATCCGCAATCTGATGCTCTATCCAGCTGAGCTATAGCCTCATTACGGAGAGGGGGAATTCGGTCCTCGTTCGCCTTCCGTCCTGAAGGCTCCTCGGACCCGCCGAGCCCCTCTTCCTGTTCAGCCCTCGATGTCTCGGGCCGAAGTCCTGGCGCCTCTTCCTCCCTCTCGGTCGGCGAGGGGCTCGGTTCGAATCCCCCTCACTGGCCGTAGGTGTTTTTCAAATCCGGAGAGGGGGGGATTCGAACCCCCGGTACCCTTTAGGGGCACAACTCCTTAGCAGGGAGCCCGATTCGGCCGCTCTCGCACCTCTCCATTATCCTGGAAATTAGTCTCGGAGCAGGAGGGATTCGAACCCTCGGTGCCTTGCGGCACAGCGGTTTTCAAGACCGCCTCCTTAAACCCCTCGGACACCGCTCCATAATGCGCGGTAGCAAAACATACGCGATTGTCTAGGCGTTGTCAATAAGCGGGTCATTCTACAAGGTAGCGGCCGATCTCCTTGAGCTCGGGGATCGAGTTGAAGACCGGATTTTTCTGGCCCGCGCTCTCCTTGTCGATCGTCACGACCTTGACGTACAGTTCGTTCACCTTGTCGGCCAGGATCTTCAAGTTGGGCCCGAAATTCATGATCGCCATGTCGCGGAACACCTTGTCCGAGGCGCCGACCCCCTCGTTGGGACCGGCGGCCAGGAAGCGGATATTGGGCAAGAGGTCTCGCCGTGCCTGATAGACGAAACGGGCCATGGCCAGTATCTGCGCGTAAAGCTCGTCCAAGTGGTAGCCCTGATAGCGGTAGTTCTCGACCTTTTCGGTGAGCTCCTCGATGAGGTTCCAGATTCCTGGATCGAGGACCATGGATGAGATGCCGCGGCGGGTGAATCGGTTGGAGATATTGGTCCGGAAGTGCTCGCCTATCGCTTCCACCATCGCGATGATCTCGGGGTTCTTGATCTGCATGAGGAGCAGAGTATAGACCACGCGAGGCGAATACGCTACCGCCGTCCCGCGAGGCTCCCCTGCCTAGCGCCCCTCGCCGAGAGCTCGGCCTCGACGGCTTGGTAGAGTGTGGCCTTGTCGGGACGGCGGAAGGGCGAGAGGGTCTCGTCCTCTCGCGCGTCGGCGCAGAGCCGCATCACCTCGCACTCGGGTAGAAGGCGCTCCAGGCAGTCGGCCAGGAGGCCGGGCAGCCTGGCCGGGTGCATGAGCGAGAGCTCGCCCAGGAGGTACTCGGCCGCGAACGCGCTTCCTCTGGGCAGGAGAAGGTCGTGGAATTTCACCCCCTCGGGCCGGGTCGATGCGACGAGCTCTACGGTCTCCAGCATGTCGGACCTTCCCTCGCCTGGCAGACCGAGGATGAGGTGGACGGCCGTCCGTATCCCCCTGCCTGCCAACAGGGCCCGCGCCGCCTCGAAGGCGGCGTAGCCGTGCCCGCGGCCAATTCTTCTCAGGGTTCGCTCATGGGCGCTCTGGAGCCCGAGCTCGACCCAAACTTCGAGGCCCTGGCGGGCGTAGGAGGCGAGGAGTTCCGCCCCCTCCCAGTCGAGGCAGTCGGGCCTGGTGGCGACGACAAGGCCGCGCAAGGAGCCGGGAGCCATCGCGCGGACGGCGTCGAGGGCCTCGTCGTAGCGGGAGCGCAGCAGGGAGGCAGGACCGAAGGTGGAGCTGAAGGCTTGGAAATAGGGAAAGAAAAGCTCGGCCCGGTACCGTCGCCTCAGGAAGGCTAGGCCGGCCTCGACCTGGGCCGATATCGAGAGTCTGCCTGCGGGGATATAGGCCGAGCGCGACGCATCGGGCGCGCAATAGGCGCAGCCTCCCCGTCCTCCTTCGCGATTGGGGCAGGAGAAGCCCCCGTCAAGGCCGATCCTCCAGACGCGCATACCGTGGCGGGCCCGAAGGGCCGCGGCGTGCCGGTTGAACCTGGGCGCCGCTTCGGCCGCCCGCCCCAGCTCGGCCATTCCCCCTACCTGCCTTCGGAGGCTCCCAGCCACTCGGCGAAGAGGGCCTCGAATTCCTCGGCTTTACTAGCCTTGACCCCCGCAGAGCGCAGCTGAGGCCCCCCCCGCGCTCCCTTGGTATAGGCGCAAAACTGCTTGCGGAACTCGACGCAGGCCGTCCTCTCGCCGAGGAAGCGCACCGAGAGCGCCAGGTGCCGCCTCGCGGCGGCGACGAGCTCCTGGGTCGAGGGAGCCTGGGCCCTCTCGCCCAGCAGGACAGCCTTCGCCGCGCGGAAAATATAGGGATCGCCCATCGCGCCTCGCGCGATCATGACCCCAGCGCAGCCGGTCTCTTCCATCATCCTCGCGGCATCGGCCGGAGCGGCGACGTCGCCGGAGCCGAAGACGGGCACGCTTAGGCGGGCGGCGAGCGCGGCGATGTGGCCCCAGTCCGCCCGGCCGGCGTAGCCTTGGGCGCGGGTTCGAGCGTGCAGGGTCACTGCCGCCGCTCCTCCCTCGAGGGCGGCCTCGGCCGCCTCGAGGTAATTCAGGCTCCCCTCGTCCCAGCCCGAACGGATCTTGACGGTGACCGGCGGCCCGCCGGGCCCGAGGGCGTCCGTCATGGCCCGGACGATGCCGCGGATGAGCGGCGGACTCCTCATCAAGGCGGAGCCCGAGCCCGAGCGCACGATCTTGGGCACGGGGCAGCCGCAGTTGAGGTCGATGAGGGCCGGTCCGCGGGTAGCCGCGGCGATGGCCGCGCGGGCGAGGGTCTCGGGCCGGGAGCCGAAAAGCTGGATCGCATAACGCGACTCGTCCTCGGCCCTGTCCATGAGGAGCTCGGTCTTGGGATGGCCCCGGACGAGGGCCTCGGCGCTCACCATCTCGGTGTAGCAGAGGTCGGCGCCCAGGCCGAAGCAGACCGACCGGAAGGCCGCGTCCGAATAGCCCGCGACCGGAGCGAGGAAGAGGTTTCCCGGCAGCGCAGCGCCGCCGACCTTCACGGAGCGGTACATACCCACAGACATAACTATTTGAACATTATCTGAAAATTCGACACGGAGACATCGGAGCTCACGGAGAGCACGGAGGAATATCGAGGGGAATCTCAGGAAGAAGAATTGAACCCCCTCTACCGAAATCCCCAATTTCTCTTCTCCGTGAACTCCCCATCTCCGTGATCTCCGTGTCCTCTTCTCGCTCGGCGGCCGTAGCTTCCGTCAGCTCCAGACGGGGACGGGCTGCTTGAAGAAGCGGCAGGCGTTCTCGTAGACGGCCCGCGACACTTCCTCAATGTCCATCTCGAGGATCTCCGAGAGGAAGGCGCAGGTCGAGGGCAGGTATTCGGGCTTGTTGCGCTTGCCGCGGAAATCGGCCGGGACCATGAAGGGGGCCTCGCTCTCGATGAGGATGCGGTCGAGGGGCAGGACGCCCACCGTCTCGTGGAGGTTGCGCGCATTGCGATAGGTGAGGTTGCCCGCGAAGGAGAAGTAGAGGTTGAGGTCCAGGCTCAGGACCCTGCGCGCGTACTCGGAATCCTCGGAATAGCAGTGGAGCACGCCGCCCGAGGGGGGAAGACGGTCCCTGAGGATGTCCAAGACGTCCTTGCCGGCCTCCCGGTTGTGGACGATGACCGGAAGGTTCAGCCTCGAGGCGAGGTCCAGCTGGTCTATGAAGAGCTCGATCTGGCTCTTGCGGTCCCCGAATTTGTGGAAATAATCGAGGCCGATCTCCCCGACCGCGATGACGCGGGGCAGCTTGACCGACTCCTCGATCGTGCGGCGCCATTCCTTGCCGGGATTCTGCACCTCCGAGGGCGAGACGCCGACGGCGTGGAGGACATGCTCCATGGTCTTCAAGTTGTCATATACCTGCTTGAAGTCCATGAGGCTGTTGCAGATGCTGACTATCCTGGTGACCCCGGCCTGCTTCGCCTCTTGGCACACCAATAATTGTTCGATCGGGTCATCGTAAATGAGCCCGATGTGGGCATGAGTGTCGAAATACTGCATCTGTCTTCCGTATAGCTCTGGTTGTGATGTGTAATCCCGAACGGGGCAGGATAAATGTAGCATGGGCCACGCGCGTCGTCAACTCGTCACATAGGACGACACGCGGGCGGTGGAGTACGGGACGGGAATGAATCCCGGAAGCGGTCTGGAAAGGACTATACCAACGAGGCCTTCTACGAGTCAATACGGCCCCGGAAATGCTAAAATGCAGGAATTGTGGCCATGCAGGGATCGGCTTCGGCCTATGTGATGGGGCGCCCGGCGACCGGTGGGCCCCATCGCCTAAGGCGAAACTGATCCCTGTCTGATCAGCATTGAGTGCGCCGGCCTTGACGTCTCGACTACATGACGAATTCCTCGCCCAGGTAGATCTCCCGCGCGAGGTCCGAGGCCAGGACGGCGTCCCGGTCGCCCGAGACGACAATGTTGCCCAAGTTGATGATGTGGGCCCTATGCGTGATCTCCAAAGTGTCCCGGACATTGTGATCGGTGATGAGTACCCCGATGCCGGCCTCAGACAGGCGTCGGACGATGGTCTTGATCTCGTGCACGGCGATGGGGTCGATCCCGGCGAAAGGCTCGTCGAGAAGGAGGAATTTAGGCTCGAGGGCGAGGGCGCGCGCTATTTCCGTACGGCGGCGCTCGCCGCCCGAGAGGGTATAGGCCTTCTGCCTTCTAAGCCTGGAGATGCCGAAATCCTCGAGGAGCTCCTCGAGAAGCTCTCGCTTGCGCCGTTCGGGGATGTCCGCCCTCGTCTGAAGCACTGCCTTGATGTTGTCCTCGACGGAGAGGCGCCTGAAGACCGACGGCTCCTGGGGGAGATAGGCTATGCCCAGCCTCGCCCGCCGGAACATGGGCAGAGCGCTGATCTCCCGGCCGTCGACCGAGACGCGGCCCGCCGTCGGCTTGATGAAGCCGACGATCATGTAGAAGACCGTGGTCTTGCCGGCGCCGTTGGGCCCGAGGAGACCGACGACCTCGCCCGTCGACATGGAAAAGCTCACGTCGCCGACGGCGACCTTCTTGCGGTAAAGCTTCCGGAGGCCCGAGGCCTCGAGAGAGTGCGGAGTGGAGACGGAACTCAGGGTGATCATGTGCCGGCTCCTCCGGTCTTCGCAGCGCCGCTGTCGCCAGTCGGTGCCGCAGGCGTCACAGGCGATTCAGGGGCCGAGGGAACGGCAGCAGGAGGGGTAGCGCCGGGAGGAGGAGCGGATTCGGGAGGGGAAGGCTGTCCCGCGCCCGGGGCGGACGCGGGCGCGGGTCCTGCCGGGGCCGCGCCGTCGGCAGGTTTCGCAGCGGCGGGGCTGCCCTTGTTGGAGACGCTCCCCTTGACATCGCCCTCGAGGGCGATGTCCTCGGTATCGGTGTTGACGATCATCCTCGTGGACTCGTAGTCGTCCCCGTCCTTGTACACCGAGGGCGAGCCGGTGAGCTCGAGGGTGTTGTCCTTGCGCCGGTACACGACGTACTCCGCGCGGCAGGCGAGCTTGTCCTTGACGATCCTCACGGCGATCTCGGCTATGGTGACCTCGTTCTCGCCGTCGCTCTCGATCCACTCGGCCTTGAGCACGAGCTTGTTCTTGTCGTCCTGGAGGACCGAGGGCCCCTGCGTCCTCGTTATCTTCTTCGTCCTGTCGTAGTAGAGGGAGGGCGCGTCCAGGCGGATCTTGCGATCGGTGTCGACGACCTTGACCGAGCCAGTGCACTGAAGATAGACGAAATCCTTGCCGAAGAGCTCGACGCGATCGGCCGAGATGGAGATCGAGCCGGTCTTCACCTTCACGTTGCCCGACAGGACGGTCTTCTCCTTGTCCTTGGCGAGGCTCGACTGGACGCTGTCGGCGCTGAAGTCGATGGGGTCGGCGAAGGCGGTCGCGGCGGCCAGGAGGCCCCAGCCCAAGGCGAGGAACGCGGCCGCCCCCCGGCGTCGAGCCCTCATTTTGCCACGGCCTTGGACTCGATGCGGCCCTCGACGCTCTCCTTGAAGGAGAAGGCCCGCTTGCGCGCGTCGGCCTCGAAGCCGGCCCCGCTCACGCTCGAGCCGTCCGCCCGGCCGATCGTGACGGTCCTGTCCAGCCGCCCCTCGAGCCGCTTGTCCTTGTCGATCCAGCGCAGGAATTCGCCTTGGAGGATGGCATCCTGCTTCTTGGACTCGAGCCGCACGCTGCCGGAGAACTCGGCGTCCTTGGTGTCGGTGTGGTAGACCGCGCTGTCGGCCCTCCCGAGCGAGAGGAGCTCTCCGGTGTCCGGATCGTATTCCGTGAAGCTCACGTCGCTGAGGACGGCCTTCTTGCTGGTCTCGAAGAGCTCGGCCTTGGCGGCCTTGAGCTCGAGGTTGCGCTTGCCCCTGACCACGACCGTATGAGAGTAGTCCGTGAAGACGGCCGTCGGCATCTCCTCCTCGGAGGGCGGCTTGGGGGCGTAGCCGGCCAGGCTGCAGCCCGCCAGGAATAGGGCGGCCTCTGCGAGGAGGGCCGCCGGGCCGAAGGCGCGGCGCAGGCGCTCAAGCCTTCGCATGCGCGATGCAGGCTCCCACGAAGCTCTTGAATAAGGGCGCCGGCTGGACCGGCCTGGACTTGAACTCCGGATGGCATTGCACGCCGAGGCCCCAGGGGTGGTCGGGCCACTCGACGGCCTCGACGAGGCTCCCGTCCGGCGTGAGGGCGGTGATGAGGAGCCCCGTGCGCTCGAGGTCGGGCCTGAAGGAGTTGGATACCTCGTAGCGGTGCCTGTGCCGCTCCCAGATCGAGTCCGTCCCGTATATCTTGCGTATCATCGTGCCCGCCTTGAGTATGCTCTCGCTCTTGCCCAGGCGCTGCGTGCCTCCGTAGCTCTTCACGTCCACCTGGTCCTCGAGGAGGCTGATGACCCCGTGCGCGCTGTCCTGGTTGAACTCCGTGGAGTCGGCGTCCTCCCACTCGAGGATGTCGCGGGCCCACTCGATGACCATGATCTGGAGCCCGAGGCAGATGCCGAAATAGGGCAGCTTATTCTCGCGCGCGTAACGCGCCGCCATGACCATGCCTGCCGAGCCGCGCTGGCCGTAGCCGCCAGGCACCAGGACGCCATCGACCCCCGCGAAGACCTGGGCCATGTCCGCGCCCTCGGCTTCCAGGCGCCCTGAGTCGATCTTCACGACTTCGACGGCGGCCTCGTTGGCTATGCCCCCGTGCGATAGGGCCTCCCACACCGACTTGTACGAGTCGTTGAGGTCCATGTACTTGCCCACGACCCCGATCCGGGCGCGAACCTTGGGCTCGCGGTACTTGCGCACGACCTCCGTCCACTCGCTCAAGTCGGCGTGCCTCGACTCGATCCCCATCTTCTTGAGGAGGAAGGTGTCGAAGCCCTGCGAATGGTAGAGGAGCGGCAGCTCGTAGATGGTCGTCCGCGCGTCGTGGCCGGAGATCACGCCCTCGAACTCGACGTTCGTGAAGCTCGCGATCTTGCGGCGCATCGACTCGTCGATGGGCTCCGCGCTGCGGATCACCAGGGCGTCGGGCTGGATGCCGACTTCCTGCAGCTCCTTGACCGCGTGCTGGGTCGGCTTGGTCTTGAGCTCGCCCCCGGAGACCGCGGGCACGAGGGTCACGTGCACCGAGAGCGCGTTCTGCCTCCCCATCTCGTGGATGATCTGGCGCGCGGCCTCGAGGAAGGGGACGGACTCCATGTCGCCCACCGTCCCGCCGACCTCGACGATGGTGATGTCGACATCCGGGTCCTTGCCGGGCGCGAGGACCCGGTTCTTGATCTCGTCGGTGATGTGGGGGATCACCTGCACGGTGCGCCCGAGATAGCGCCCCTCCCGCTCCTTGTTGATGACAGCCTGGTAGACCTGGCCCGTCGTGATCGAGTTGACCTTGGAGAGGGGGGAATGGGTATAGCGCCCGTAGTTACCCAGGTCGAGGTCCGTCTCGGCCCCGTCGTCGGTTACGTAGACCTCCCCATGCTGGTAGGGACTCATGGTCCCCGCGTCGACGTTGAGGTAGGGATCTATCTTGACCATGCGCACGGAAAGGCCGCGCGCCTCCATGAGAGCGCCGATCGAGGAGGCGGCCACTCCCTTGCCGAGGGAGGAGCATACGCCCCCCGTCACGAAGATGAGCTTCTTCATGGGTCTTCAGTATCCCGTAAGGGCCGGGGAGTGTCAATTGAGGCCCGAGTCCGGGCCATGCTATCCTGGAGGGCGTGGACTACGTCATTACGCGCGAGGAGAAAGGCAGGACCGCCTACTACACCCTGCGCTGGTCCCCCTTCGCCAAGGCCGACAAGTACGACATAGCCCGCGCGGTCCCCGCGATCGGCGGCATCGCCGAGATCTACTACAGGGACCGCGCGGGCAAGCTCAACCTGTTCTGCCTCCAGAGGTCCTGGTACGGCGGCCTCAGGGCAGTCCTCCGCGAGCGCTGCGACGCATCCATAGAAAAAGACCCCTGGCGCCTCTCCATCCTCGTGAAGTGGCGCGAGCGCATCTATTACCGCTGGACCAACAGTGAGTCCTTCTCCGATATGGCCGACGTCATGTTCTTCCTCCTCGAGAGCGCCTCGCCGGGCCTGGGCGTCGCCTCCTCCGGGCGCTTCGACCGGATCTTCGTCAAGGAGATAGACGCCGGCAAGCTCGTCACGATATGAGCCGCCACGATCCTTAGTGGCCCCGGGAAAAAGAGGGGCCTCCACCGAGGCCCCTCTCGAGTCGATCAAGCGCCTAGACTCACGGCGACAGCGTAGCCGTCCCGTAGTTCGCGATATTCTCGTAATTGGTGTTGAGAATGTCGTTCCAAGCCATGACACCGTCGCGCGTGCCGCCAGTGGCGGCGCAGTTGAGCTGTAGCTCGAAGCCGATCGTCGCGCCGCTGGCGGGTTTTGGGCTGCTCACAAATGGCGCCTGCATCTCGACGACATAGCCGGTCGGGTTGTTGCTTGAATCGTAGGTCAGCCAGGCATTATGCATGGACCCGAGAGCGGTCGGGGCGGATGAGGGGTCGCCGCTCGTTTGGTTGTCGGCCGTGACCCGGTACTGCCCGCCAGTGGTGCTGGAGTAGTCGCCCGTATTCCCGGCCGTGTAGGTCTCGTTCAAGAAGGTCTCCACGGAATCGTAGAGATAGGGATTCGACGTGGACCCGACGCTGACGGCCCGATTCGTAGTCACTACGACGCGTACATAGATCCCGTTCGCGTCCCACAGCGCATATCCCTTCGCCGTAATTTTAGGACTGGCAATGAATGGCGCGGTGGAGTCCCCCGTCCAGATCCTGTCGATCGGAAGGGGTGTAGCGCTCGCCCAGGCCGGGTCAGTCACGGTCACGCTGTCCGAAAGGATGGCGGGAGACCCGTGCTGCAACGTGACCGTCCGGGGGTATGCGACCGTAACCTTGTAGTAGTTCGTGTTGACCCCGTTCGCGGAGGTCACTTTAACATAAATTAGATCGTCATCCGCGAAGGTATAGGATGCCGTGCCGCTGAAGGAGAGAGCGCTCGTCGATCCGTTCTGGCCAGCGGAATAGGCGTACTGGACCGTCGCGCCGCTGTCTTTCGGCGTCGCAGCTACGGTCAAGGGCGACGACGATACGGAAGTTATATAAACAGCTCCGCCGTCCCCCGCCGCTGCAGGAGTGGCCCCAGGGCTGGGAATATAGCTGTTCGAGGGGGCGAGACTGACGCCGCCGACCGTGATGGCGGTCACGGTCGCGTCCGTGCCTACGCTTACCACGACCTTGTAGACCTCCGTGGCGCTCGAATCCTGGGAGATCACCTGGATATAGAGGTAATCCCCATTGGCAAATGTGAAGCTGGCCGTGGTTCCGAATGTGGGGGCCCCGCTTCCCGTGACCTGGGCATACTGTATCGAGGCATTGGCGTTCGTCGGAGTGGCGACGATCGCGGCGCCCGTAGCCTGCGCGGACGCGAGGGAAACGGCCCCAGCCGCAATCGCGGCCGCATTATAGGTGGCGCCGGGGGTGCCGAGGGTCGCAGCCTGGCCCGCCACGCTGATGGCGCTGAGGGTCGCGACATTACTCTTGGCAGCCTGCTGTACTTGGACTTGAATTTTATAAATGAGCGTCGTCGCCGTATCGGCCGCGACGACCTTAACGTACAGGTAGTCATTCGCGTTGAAGGTTATAGCGGTGGAAGTCCCGGAAGTCGTGCCGAAGGCAGGCGCGGCCGTTCCCGTTGCGCTTCCGAAATATACGCTTTCTCCCGCATCGCCCTTGGTCACGGCCACGGCCGCCGCGCTGAGCTGCGCCGCGGTCGTGAGAACGACCTTTCCTGCCGCGAGCCCCGCGGCGTTCCACGTCGAGGCGGGAGTTCCGAGGGTGGCGGCAACAGAGGCCACCGTGACGCCAGAAAGCGTCGCGACGCTGCTCGGCGCGCTGGACGGCGAACCTCCCGTGGCCGATTGACAAGCCATGAATACCGTCCCGGCAGCCAGGAGCAGCATCGAGATACCTAAGAATAATTTACTCTTCATAACGACCTCCCTCGCCAGAAATTGCCACATGGAAATTTAGTGCGCAACAGCGAACAGCGCGCGACGCCTTGGAGCAGCTCAAAAAACATCGATGACGAAGGTGTATTTTTCGTAATGCTAGGTCCAGAATTCAACACCGGCAATGTCAGGAATAAACATTGAAGGTACAAATTAAAGGTGAAATCGCAAGGCCATTCCCGGCTCGGCTTCATGGTCCGCGGAAAAGGCTAAACCAGCGCCCCCCCGAGGCCGACAATCGAACAGAAGGGGGAGCCAAGCTTGATCCGAGGAATTTACACGGGCGCGAGCGGCATGAGCGCCCAGCAGGTTCGGCTCGACGCCATCTCGAACAACCTCGCCAACCTCGACACCGACGGCTATAAAAGGGACGTCGCCGTCCATAAGTCCTTCGCCGAGCTCCTTCTCCGGCGCATGGACGACGACGGCGTGAAATTGAACCCCTTCGGCGCGGGCGACGCGGCCCCCATAGTCGGCAAGATCGGGACTGGAGTAGAGAACAACGAGCTCTACACCGAGTTCGAGCAAGGCGCCCTCAAGGAGACCGACAACGACTTCGACCTGGCCATGGACGGGAAAGGCTTCTTCGCCATCCAGACTCCCTACGGAGAGCGCTATACCCGCAACGGCTCCTTCGTGCTCGGCAAGGAGGGCCTCCTCGAGACCAAGGAGGGCTACCCAGTCCT
>Ga0181529_10007101_pt1 | contig 11253 bp, 7 predicted proteins | sample PEATcosm2014_Bin_36_FD_119763 | JGI IMG/M metagenome (GOLD analysis project Ga0181529, IMG submission 119763) | Peatland microbial communities from MTU Mesocosm Facility, Houghton, MI, USA - PEATcosm2014_Bin10_30_metaG | ecosystem: Environmental > Terrestrial > Soil > Wetlands > Peat | place... | reverse complement strand
CGTATCGGCCGCAGTTCAGCGCGGAACGCTTTTCGAAGGCGGCGGCCATAACCGGAACCATCACAACGCCCTGGAGGGTCGTCATGATCGGGGCGGACCTGAATGCGCTGATGAACTGCGACATCGTGAATAACGTCTCGGACCCGCCGGACCCGAAGCTCTTTCCGCAAGGACTGAAGACCGACTGGATCAAGCCCGGCCGTTCGGTCTGGGCCTACCGGGATGGCGTCGATCGAACCGTGGAGGGCGAAAAGGAGTTTGCCGACTTCGCCAGCCGGCTCGGCTTCGAATACAACGTGATTGAGGGCTACTGGTCGCGCTGGCCCGAGAGCCAGTTGAAGGAACTGGCCGACTACTCCCGCCAGCGCGGCGTGGGACTGATTGTCTGGAAGCACAGCGGGGAGCTCACTGACGAGAAGAGCGTCCGCGCGCTGTTCGACATTTGCCGGCGCAACGGCGTGGCGGGGGTGAAGATCGACTTCTTCGACCACGAGCACAAAGAGGTGATCGATCAATACGAGATGATTCTGAAGCTGGCCGCGGAGTACCACCTGATCGTCGATTTTCACGGCGCCAACAAGCCCACCGGCCTGGAACGCACCTATCCCAACGAGTTGGGTGTAGAGGCGGTTTACGGCATGGAGAAGGAACCCACCGCGCGTCAAGACGTCACGATTCCGTTCACGCGCATGCTGGCCGGGCTCGTGGACTACACGCCCACGAATTTCAACCCTACGTGGATGGCGGACACCACTTGGGCGCACCAGGTTGCCAACGCCGTGATCCTGCAAGCTCCGCTGCTGGTGTACGTAGCGCATCCGGCCAACATCCTGGCTAACCCGACCGCCGACGTGGTGAAGAGCATTCCGAGCGTCTGGGATGAAACGGTGGTGCTGCCGGTCTCGCAGATAGGGGAAGTTGCGGCTTTTGCCCGGCGCAAGGGCAATACCTGGTTTCTGGCGGTGAGCAACGGTCCGGTTGCCAGGGTGGTCCGCGTTGACCTGTCGTTCCTGGGCACGGGTTCCTACCTGGCGACGCTGATTCGGGATAGCGGAGAAGCCGCCGCTGTCAAGATGGAGCACATGACGATGGAGGGCAGCGACCCGCTCTACATCGACCTGCGATCGGGAGGCGGATTCGTGGGGAGGTTCGTCAAGTAACTTATTTGTCCGGCAGCCCAAAGGACAGAATATTGGCGCCCGCCGCGATAGCGACATACTGGTGGCCGTCCACCGTATACGTCATGGGGGAGCCTTTCCAGGTGTTCCCGGATTCGAAGTGCCACAGCGTGGCGCCTGTCTTGGCGTCTACCGCCGCGAAGCCGCCGCTCGATTCGCCATAGAACACAAGTCCGCCGGCAGTCGCGAGAACCCCCGAGTAGTTCCGCTCCGCCGGACCGACCTGGGGGACCTCCCAGGCAATCGCTCCCGTCTCGATATTCAGCGCCCGCAGGTACTTCATGGCGGGATCTTTGGGGTCATTGAAAAACCCGAAGCCGCCCTGCCTGGCCTGCCGGTACACACCGCAGTCTTCGACCGCCATTACGTAATAAAGCCCCGTTAAGGGACTGAATGCCGGAGAATACCAGTTCGTCGCGCCGCGCACCGCCGGGCAGGTCCTCACTTCGCCCACTTTGGTTTCATTGTTGGGGGTGAGGATGGGGCGTCCCTTATCGTCGAGTCCGGTGGACCAGGTCAGCTTCTTGACGAACGGTTTGCCGAGCAGAAACTTGCCATCCGTCCGGTCGAGCACGTAGAAATAGCCATTTCGATTGGCGTGCAACAAAAGCTTGCGGTCGCTGCCGTGAAACTTCGCATCCACCAGCACCGGCGGCTGAACGGCGTCCCAATCATGCAGGTCGTGCGGGGTGTATTGGAAATACCAGCGCAGTTGCCCGGTCTTCGGGTCCAGCGCCAGGTCGCTGTTGGTGTAAAGGTTGTCGCCGCCGCGCTCCGAGCCGTCGGTGTCGGGATACGGGTTTCCGGTGGGCCAGTAGAGCAGTCCCGTCTCAGGATCGTAGGTGCCCGTGAGCCAGGTAGGGCCGCCACGGCCCTCCACGACGCTGCCTTTCCAGGTCTCCGAGCCGGGCTCGCCCGGATTGGGAACGGTCCAGAATCGCCACGCGAGTTCGCCCGTGGCCGCTTTCCACGCGCCGACAAAACCGCGGATCCCCTCATCGCCGCCCCCCACTCCGGAAATCACCAGGTCTCCGATCACCAGCGGCGCCGATGTGGCCCCGTAGTGCTGTGCGGTTTCCGGCATGAAGACGTCCCACACCAGGGCGCCGGTGAGCCGATTCAGGCAGAGCAGGTGTGCGTTATCCGTGGCGAAGAACACGCGGTCCCCCAGCAGCGCCACGCCCCGGTTCGCGCCGATGGCGGCATCGTTCGAGATCGTTCCAGCGGGCGTGCGCGGGCGGATATAACGCCAGATCTCGCGGCCCGAACGCGCATCCAGCGCGAAGACCTGGTTCGGCCCCGTCACATACATCATCCCGCCCGAGACCACGGGCGTCGTCTCCAGGGACTGATACTGAATCGGGTAAATCCACCGAAGCTGCAAGCTGCCGGCGTTCGCCGCATTGATCTGCTCGAGCGTGCTGTAACGGTTGCCGCTCAGGTTCCCGTAGTAAGTCGGCCACTCGCCCGGCTTCGGATGCAGGATGGCTTCGAATTCGGCGGGAGAAGGATCTGCCACGGGGCTCTTGATTGGACCGGAGGACGAGCCTCCCAGGCGGCTCAAATAGGCCAGCAGGTCGCGCTGTTCGCCGGCGGCCGCGTGCAGGGGCGGCATCAGCGAAGCTTCTTCCGTTTCGATCCCCTTATAATCCGCCTCGGCCAGCAGACGCATGCCACCATCCAACGTCTGGATCTGCAGGTCGTGGCTTCCCCGGCTACGCGCGAAACCGCGCAGCTTCCGGCCATCCGTGAGCGTGACATCCACTAGGGCGTACCCCGGCGCGATGCGCGCGCTGGGATCGGTCAGCGACTGCTCCAGTTCCGGCAACGTCGACTGGCGAGCGACGTTCGACAGATCGGGTCCGGTCGAGCCCCCCCGGCCCGCGACGGTGTGGCACCCACTGCAACCGCCCTTGTCGAAGAAGAAGCGTTCCCCCGCCGCCGCGTCGCCCTCTGGCTTGGTGTCGAACGCGTTGGCATTCAGCGAGCGGACGTAATCGGCCAGAGTGGTCACCTCGGCCGCTGGAAGCGCGAATCCAGGCATGCCGCCCGGAGTTCCATTCCGAATGGTGTTCGCGATGTCGCTCGGGCTGCGCATTCTCAGCCGCCGGTTGCCCATCAAGGCCGGCCCGCGGTCGGTCCCGCCCGCATCCGCCCCGTGGCAGACGGCGCAACGCTGCTCGAACATTAGCTTGGCGGAGTTCTGTTGCGCGGAAAGCGAAACCGCCATCAGAAATGCGAACAAAGAAATTCGTTTCAACATGACTGTGGCGCCGTTGAGGGTTCCGGGCGCAACTGTTCGTGTCCGCTGCCGCTAACCTCGCAGATACGGCTTCAGATACGTATTCAGAGCTTCGCGGATATCTTTCTTGCCGGCTTCGTCCAAAGGCAGGCCGCGTCCGGGGCCGTCGGGGCCGCCGCCACCGGGGCCGCGCCCCGCTCCGCCTCGACCGCCCCCGCCGCCGCCGGACATCGACATGGGCCGCGTGATGGTGCCCTCCTTAAATACGCCGCGGGCAATCAGCACGTATGTGCCGGCGTTAGGGATGCTCTCGAACGCCAGCACCCGCCCAAACATGTCGAACGATTCCCGTTTTTTTCCCGCGTGCCAGAGATCGAACGCCTGCGCGTAAATATCGGCGAGGCCCGCGGTGGGGCAATGGCCCCAAAAGCCGCGCTCCATTTCGGTGATCATGGTGCGGACGCCGTTTCCGGAGAAGACGTTTAACTTTCCCCCCGTCCGCTCGACGATCTCCCGCACCCGCAGCAGCGGGTTTCCGGCTTCGTCCTTGACCACCTTCATAGTGGGGATCTCGTTGAACATCCGCACGATCAGGTCGACGCTCATATCGCCCGTGCTCTGCACGAAGAGCGGAAGATCCGTGGCCTTTCCGATCGCCTTGTAATATTCGAGCATGGCCGCGTCGTCGGCCTTTTCCGGAGGCAGAGAGACAATCGCATCGGCCCCGTGCTGCGCCGCGTGCTTGGCGTACTCCTGCGAGACATTGAGATCGGCGCCCACTGTCTGGACTCCAATTACCAGGGCGGTCTTGCCGCCCTTTCCGGCGGCCAAAATCGCCTCTGCGCCATCCAGGCGCTCCTGATGGCTGAGGCCCGCCCACCCGCTGGCGATTTGCGGCCACACGAAGCCATGCACGCCGCCGCGATCGCAGAATTTGACTTCCGACGCCAGGCCATCCAGGTCCAGCTTGTTGTCCGGCGTGCACGGCGTTTGCGCGATCGGAAACAGCCCCCGCAGAGGCTTGCCTTCCGCGGCGGCGAAGCTGCTATTGGCGAATGCCAACGAAACAGCGCCTGCGCCCAGTTGACGCAGGAATTCGCGCCGTCCGCGCGTTGGGAAACGATCGTTCGCTGCGAAGCTCGTCATTCTTAGCCTCCTGAAGGGCTCGTGAGTTGCTACCGTGCAGCATATAACCGAAGCCGTGCCCCGGTCAAGCGGGAGGCTGCCGGCGTGCTTCCACTGTAGGAAGGGCGTGAGATAAACTAGACGTCCAGTGACACTCCACAAGAAGATCTTCCTCATCGCGGCGCTGGCCGCGCCCGGATTGCTTCTGTCGCAGCAGCCGGACCGCTTTGCGGCCATCGCGCCGCGCATGCAGGAGTTCGTCGACAAAGGCGAGGCTGCCGGCATCGTGACCCTCGTGGCTACCAGGGATCGCATCCTCCACCTAGGCGCCGCCGGTAAGACGGACATGCACAACGACCGGAAGATGCAAACCGGCGACATCTTCTGGATCGCCTCGATGAGCAAGCCGATTACCTCCGTATGCATCGCGATTTTAGCGGACGAGGGCAAGCTGAAGTTCGACGACCCCTTGGCCAAACATCTGCCGGAATTCGCCGGCCTGATGGTGAACGAGAGTGGCCAGACCGTGAAGCCATCCCGCCCGGTCACCTTGCGCGACGTGATGACGCACACCAGCGGGTTCGGGGATATGACCAACCGCGAACCGCATCTCACGCTGGCCGAAACCAGCGTCAAGCTTTCCCAGCAGCCGCTACGCTTCCAGCCGGGAAGCCGCTGGGCGTACTCGACGGCGGGGATCGACATTCTGGGCCGCGTGGTGGAAGTAGCCGGCGGGATGCCGTTCGACGAGTTTTTGCAGAAGCGCGTCCTGGACCCGCTGGGAATGAAGAACACCAGCTTCTGGATTGACCCGAAGGATCTGCCGCGCTACGCCCTCAGCTACCGCTGGAACGCGCCAGCCGGCAAGCTGGAAGAGACCAGCATCCCGTACCTATATAAGACCGCCGTGACGGACCGTCAGCGTCCCCCGCTGGGCGGCGCCGGCCTGTTCTCGACAGCCGAAGACATCGCCCGGTTCTATCAGATGATGCTCAACCAGGGCGCGCTGAACGGCAAGCGCATTCTTAAGCCGGAGACCGTCGCGGAAATGACGCGCAAGCAGACCGGCACGCTCAGCGCCCGTCCCGGCATGCCGTGGGGCCTGGGATTCTGCGTCGTGGAAGATCCCACCAAGTTGGAGGCCAACAGCGTCCTTTCGCCTGGCTCCTTCGGCCACGGCGGAGCGTTCAGCACCCAAAGCTGGGCCGACCCGGCGAAAGGGATCATCTGGATTGTGATGTTTCAGCGCGACGGAAAAGGCAATCCGGACAATTCAGACGTTCGCATTGCCTTCCAGGAGGCCGCGAGCCATGGCCTCGCACAGTGAAGGAGGGGATAAATCGAATGAATAAGCTTATTTCGGTTGGCGCGCTGGCGTTGCTGGCACCTTGGCTGAACGCAGCGGTGTTGGAAGTAACTAACTTTGGCGGCAAGGCAGACGGTAAGACGGAAAACCGCCAGGCGATCAACAAGGCCATCGAAACGGCAGCCGCGGCCGGAGGCGGAACGGTGGAGCTAGCACCGGGCACCTGGCTCACGGGATCGATTCGCATGCGCAGTAATGTAACGCTGCTGCTGGACCGCGGGGCGACCATCGAAGCGAGTTCCGCGGCGAGCGAGTACGATGCGCCCGAACCGGACCAATGGGATAAGTTCCAGGACTTCGGGCACTCCCATTTTCACAATAGCCTGATCTGGGGTGAAGGCCTGGAGAATATCGCGATCACGGGGTTCGGACGCATTTCGGGTAACGCGTTGACGCGCGGCGACCGGAACACGGGAGGCGACAAAGCGATCGCGCTGAAGCTCTGCCGCAACGTGACCCTGCGCGATATTTCGATCGCGAACGCCGGTCACTTCGCGCTTCTCGCGACGGGGGTGGACAACCTGACGATCGACAATGTTATGGTCGACACCAACCGCGACGGTCTCGACGTGGATTCCTGCCGCAACGTGCGCATCTCGAATACGAGCGTGAATTCGCCGAACGACGATGCGATCGTCTTCAAAGGAACCCATGCACTGGGAGCGGCGCGGGTCAGCGAGAATATCACGGTCACGAACTCCATGGTGAGCGGGTTCGAGACCGGGTCGTTGCTGGACGGCACTTACAAGCGGACGGGGCAGAAGGTGCCCGACCGCGACGGCCCCACGGGGCGGATCAAGATCGGCACGGAATCGGAAGGCGACTTTCGCAATATCACGATCTCCAATGTGGTCTTCGACACGTCGCGGGGGCTGGCGATCGAGAGTGTGGATGGTGCGACGATCGAGGATGTCGCGGTTTCGAATGTGACCATGCGGGATGTTTCGAACGCCCCGATCTTCATTCGCCTGGGCAGCCGCATGAGGGCTCCCGAAGGAACGGCGGTGGGGGCCATCAGGCGCATCCGCATCAGTAACGTGGTCGCGTCGAACGCCGACCCGCGGTACAGCTCCATCATCACGGCCGTTCCCGGGCACTACGTAGAGGATGTGACGCTCAGCGGCATCCGCATTTTGTCCCGCGGCGGGTTGACACTTGACCAAGTGGCGAAACAGCCCGCCGACCTGGTGAATACCTTCTTCTTTCGCGCCTCGGGCGGCGTGCCGCCGCGCGAAGCGTACGAGACTCCGGAGCGGGAAAAGGAATATCCCGAGCCTTCGATGTTCGGCCTGCTGCCGGCATGGGGATTCTTCATACGGCACGCCAAGCGAATCGAAGTGACCGATACCGACATGGGCTTTTCGCAGGAAGACCGGCGGCCCGCATTCGTGCTGGATGACGTGGACGCAATCGAACTCAATCATTGCAAAATCGCAAACGCGAGTGGTGTTAAACCGTTAGTAATGATGAAGGCTACTAACGTGAGCGCGCGCAATTGCCAGGGACTGGCGGACTTTCAGGGCAGCAGCGTGCCGCGCGCGGAGCGGTAAGCGATGAAGTCAAACCCGGTCCTGCCGCTGGTCGCTCTCAGCGTTCTTCTTTCCGGTAACTCGCTTTGGGCGGCTGCGTCGCGGTTCACGCCACCCCCGTCGCCGCGCGTCACTTACAGCTTCAATACGGGCTGGAAGTTCATCCGCCAGGACGTGCCCGGCGCCCAGGAGGTGCCGTTCGACGACTCCCAATGGGAGACCGTCAGCACGCCGCATTCGTTCAACGATGTCGACTCGTTCCGCATGATCATCGACCACAGCGGCGGTGATCGGGGCACGTACAAGGGTCTGAGCTGGTACCGGAAACACTTTTCACTCCCGGCCGCCGCCGCGGGATCGAAAGTGTTCATCGAGTTCGAGGGCATGCGCCAGGCCGCGGATATCTATTTCAACGGCAAGCCGTTCGGTCTATATGAGAACGGCGTAACGGGCTACGGCGTGGACATTACTTCCGCGGTGCGGTTCGGCGACCAGGACAACGTGCTCGCGGTGCAGGTAGATAACCGCACAACTTACAAGGAGCGGGCCACCGATACGCCGTTCCGGTGGAACGCCAACGATTTCAACCCCGACCACGGCGGGATCAACCGGCGCGTATGGCTGCACGTCACAGGGAAAATCTATCAGACCCTGCCGCTGCATTACGGCCTCAAGACGACTGGCACGTATATTTACTGCGGCAACTATAACATCGCGGGCGGTAGCTGCGACGTGACAGTCGAATCGCAGGTTCACAATGCCACGGCCGATCGGTCGGTCCCTCGGGCGAACGTCACTTTATCCTGTGCGGTCGTGGATAAGGATGGCTTGGTCCGCGCGACGTTCAAGAGCGAGGGCGTCGATATATTGTCCGGCGCGAAGACCGTTCTGACCGCCACCGGCCCGTTGGCCAATGCCCGATTCTGGAGCACCGAGGATCCCTATTTATACGACGTGTACACGATCCTGACCGTCGATGGGGAGGCCGTTGACGTCAATAAGGTAACAACGGGCTTCCGCAAGACGGAATTCAAGGGCGGCGCCGGTACGGGCGGCGTCTATATTAACGATAAGTTCGTCTATCTCAGAGGATTCGCCCAGCGCTCCAGCAACGAATGGGCCGGCATAGGCGCCGGCTATCCCGAGTGGATGCACGATTTCACCGCCCGATTGATTCGCGAAAGCAACGGGAATTACGTGCGTTGGATGCACGTGGCGCCGCAGAAGGCGGATGTAGAAGCGTTCGACCGCTTCGGCATCGTCGAGGTCGCGCCGGCCGGCGACAAGGAAGAGGATGCGCAAGGCCGCCAATGGGAGCAACGCGTGGAGGTCATGCGCGATACCATCGTTTACTTCCGCAACAACCCCAGCGTGCTCTTCTGGGAGGCGGGGAACATTGGAGTCACCGCGTCCCAGATGCAGCAGATGGTGGACTTGCGTAAGGAACTGGACCCGCACGGTGGGCGGGTTATGGGGTGCCGCTCGCTGACGGAACCGGGGACAGCGGCCGTTACGGAGTTTTTCGGCACCATGCTCGGCGGGCCCTACAACGTCCAGATGCGCGACAAGGCTCCCCTCATCGAGACCGAGGATTTTCGCGAGGAGGGCGCCCGCCGCTTCTGGGACGACTATTCGCCTCCCTATTTCGGATTCAAGAAGGGGCCGAACGACACCTGGAACTTCAATTCCGAGACCTTCGCCCTGGCGCAGGTCAAGCGGTATTGGTCGTTCTGGTCCAACCGCATTTCCAACACAGACCCGGAGCAGTCCAAATGGGCGGCCTACGCATCGATCTACTTCACCGATTCCGACGCTGACGGCCGGCAGGATTCGAGCGAGGTCTGCCGCGTCAGTGGGAAGGTCGACGCCGTGCGCCTGCCCAAGGAAATTTACTTCGCCGAGCGCGTGATGCAGAACGAGAAGCCGGATATCCACATCATCGGGCATTGGACTTACCCGGCCAACACGGCGAAGACGATGTATGTCATCGCCAACCATGTGGACAGTGTCGAATTACTCGTGAACGGTGTTTCCCGAGGCAAGATCAGCCAGCCGGAGAACGGTTTCGTCTATGCCTTCCCGAACATCGCGTTCACACCTGGCACGATCAAGGCTGTCGGCTACAAGGGCGGTGCTGCCGTGACAGAGCATGAACTGAAGACTGCCGGCGCACCCGCGGCGATCAAGCTCACGTTACACACCGCTCCAGAGGGCCTGCGCGCCGATGGCGAAGATGTCGCTCTGATCGACTTTGAAGTCGTCGACGGCAGCGGCCAGCGTTGCCCCACCGACGACGGCCGCGTCGATTTCACCTGGAATTCGGTGGGGAGGGCGGTTTCGGTCACCGGCCCCGCCATTTGGCGCGGCGGCTATAACTCCGGCAAGACTAATTCGACCAACAATTTCTACCTCAACACCGAGTGCGGCATCAACCGCGTTGCCTTCCGCTCGACTCTGCTGCCGGGCTCGTTCGCGGTGACGGCCAAGCGCGAAGGCTTGAAGCCCGCGACGATTACGATCGAAACCAAACCCGTAGCGATCGTGGATGGTCTCACGCAGGAAATGCCTCCGACGCTGTCGCCGGCGGCGCCGTAGCTGCCGACTGTTCCAGGAGTTTCATCAGGGCCGAGAGGGTATCGTTCACCGGCGTGGGAATGCCGAGCGCCGGCCCGCGCCGCGCCACGTAGCCGTTGAGCGAATCGATTTCCGTGGGCTTTCCGCGGCCGATATCCTGCGCCATCGAGGAGAGCGCACCGCTCATCACCTCGCCCAACTGGAAGGTGGCCTCCACCAGGGCGGGCTCCGATAAGTTGACTCCCTCCGCGCACGCCACGGACACTGTCTCCGCGATGACTTGCCGCATGATCTGGCGCAGAGGCTCGAACCCGATGATGCGTCCATACAGCGCGCGCGTCAAGGCGGAAATGGCGTTGTAAGCGCAGTTCATCGCCATCTTGGTCCACAACTCCGCTTCGATGGCGTCCGAGATTTTGCAGGGGATTCCGGCATTCTCGAACAGGAGGGCCAGCGGCTTCAGGCCGGGCAGCGGCGGCCATCCCGCGCGATGCCCCATCACCAGGTCGCCGCGGCCGGCATGCTTCAACCGGCCGGGAGCGCTCATCGAGGCGGCCACGTATACTACCACCGGAATTGCGCGGAGTCCGGTGGCCGCGTAGATGCGATCGACGTTATCGACGCCATTCTGAAAACTCAGGACCGTGGCCGCGGGCGAAAGGAACGGCTGCATTTCGCGAGCGGCCGTTTCCGTATCCACCGTCTTCACCGAGAAGAGCACCACCTGGGAGCCGCGTACGCTGGCGATGCTTGTGGAGGCCTCTACGGGGATGCGCCGGCAACCGCTCGATTCCTCCAGAAGCAGACCATCGCGCGCGATCGCCTCCATGTGTCGCGATCGGCCGATCAGCGTCACCGGAACGCCGGCGAGCGCCAGCATCCCTCCGAAATAGCAGCCCACGGCGCCCGCGCCCACTACCGCGACCACCGGCCAATCGTCGGTCCGCATGAGGAACCATATTACCGCAGCGCCGAAATCCAGAATTCTCTCGTTGAAGGTAGCTATCTCTCCAGCAGCGTCATCGTTCCGTCCCAGGTGTCCACCTTGCCGGCGTCCTCGCGCTCCTCGTCGAACCACGTCGCGGTCACGTTGCGGCTCTCGGTATAGAAAATGAAGCCGTCGCGTCCCATCATGTGCAGGTCGCCGAAGAACGATTGCTTCTGCCCCGTGAATCCGAAGATCCCCACCGGAACCGGAATCCCCACGTTGATCCCCACCATGCCGCCGTCCGTCTCCTT
>Ga0181529_10007100_pt1 | contig 11253 bp, 8 predicted proteins | sample PEATcosm2014_Bin_36_FD_119763 | JGI IMG/M metagenome (GOLD analysis project Ga0181529, IMG submission 119763) | Peatland microbial communities from MTU Mesocosm Facility, Houghton, MI, USA - PEATcosm2014_Bin10_30_metaG | ecosystem: Environmental > Terrestrial > Soil > Wetlands > Peat | place... | reverse complement strand
GTTGGCGAAGAGGCAAGCCGGGCCGAGGTGGAGATCTACAAGGAACACGGCAGCACTAAGGACCACAAGGACCGCAAAGAGAACAAGGACCATAAGGAGCACAAGAGCTCTTCCTCCTCCAGCAGCAGCACCACACTGGGCGACCTGATCAACTGGAAGCGCTCGGAACGCGAGGGCGAATAGCCTCCGGCAATCACTTTGGAGAAAGCGCAACGAACAGGAATCACGCATCAGAAAATATTGGCAGGAACACAGAAAGGCCGTCCCTATGGGGGCGGTCTTTCTGCATTGTGACTACCGACGCGAAAGGCATATTGCGTTTGTGATAGGATGCCCCTTCCGCTGCGTTTGGGTGGTTGCGCGCTGCGAACGCGCAGGACAGCTTTAGCAGCATGCAAGAAGGAATCCAGGTCAGATAGGAAAGAGGGCAGGGAATGAAGAACTATCTCGGACGGGACGTCCGGAACGTGGCGGTGGTTGGTCATGCGCACAGCGGCAAGACAACCTTGATTGCAGCTCTGCTGCAAGCGGCGAAGATGACCGCGACGCAGGGACAGGTGGAAGACGGCTCGGCGGTGACGGCGTACGACGAAGAAGAGGTGTCGCGGCGAACGACGATGGCCAATGCGGCGGCGTTTGTGGAGTGGAGCGGAGTTAAGATTAACCTGCTGGACACTCCGGGCTTTCACATGTTTCTGCACGAGACGCGCGCCGCGATGCTGCCGGTGGAGGCGGCTCTGGTGGTGGTGAATGCGCAGAATGGCGCCGAGGCTGTGACTGATCGGGTGTGGAAGTTTGCCACGGAGGTGAACCTTCCGCGCATCCTGGTGGTGAACCAACTGGACCATCCCAAGGCGGACAGCCGCCTGGGACGGCAGCACATGATTGAGCAGATGCAGGAGCGGTGGGGACGCCAGGTGGTCCCGGTGCAGTTGCCGATTGTGGATGAGAAGGGATTTCACGGGGTGGTGGACCTGGTGACGATGAAGGCGTTTGTGTATGAGCAGGATGGCAACGGGCGCGGTGAAGAGGTCAAGATTCCAGAGGCGGTACGGAGCGACGCGAAAGCCGCGCACGAGGCCTTGGTCGAGTTGGTAGCCGAAGGCAAAGACGAGCTGATGGAGGAGTTCTTTAATACGGGGTCGCTACAGGAGGAGCACCTGATCGCTGCACTGCACGAGGCGATCCGCGAAGACAATATTTTCCCGGTGCTGTATGTGAGCGGCTTGAGGAATGTGGGAACCGACCATCTGCTGGATTTTATGAAGGCGTATGCGCCAGCCTCGACGGAGCGCGAGCCGGTGGCGGCACGAGGCAAGATCCAGCTGACAGCGGGCAATGGGCACGGGAATAACGGAGTTGCCGCGCAGGGGGAGGACGAGATTGTGATGCGTGCTGTGGACGACAAGGAGCCGCTGGCGCTCTATGTCTACAAGACGATGACCGACCCATTCACAGGACGGGTGAATTTTTTCAAGGTGATCAGCGGCAAGATGAAGACCGACAGCACGGTGATGAACTACACGCGGTCGGAGTCGGAGAGCCTGGCACATCTATACATCATGCAGGGGCGCAAGCCGGTAGAAGTGCAGGAGTTGCATGCGGGCGACTTGGGCGCGGCAGTGAAGCTGCGCGTGACGCTGACCGGAGACACACTGGGCGACAAGGCGCATGAACTGTTTATTGAGCCGGTGTCGATGCCGGAACCGGCGATGACGTATGCCATTGAGCCAAAGACACGAGGCGACGAGGACAAGCTGGCACCGGCGCTGCATAAGCTGATGGAAGAGGACCCGATGCTTCGCTTCTACCGCGACCTACAGACTAACGAGTTTCTGGTGGCGGGTGCGGGGCAGCCGCACATTGAGGCGCTGGTGTCTAAGCTGAAACGGCGCTACCACACCAACGTGATATTGCATGAACCGAAGGTGCCGTACCGGGAGACGGTGCGGGCCAAGGCGGAGGCGCAGGGACGTCATAAGAAGCAGTCCGGAGGCCACGGACAGTTCGGTGACTGCAAGCTGCGGATCGAGCCGCAACCGCGGGGCACGGGCGTGGTCTTCGGCAACGAGATATTCGGCGGCGCGATTCCGCGGCAGTATGTTCCGGCTGTGGAGAAGGGGGTACGCGAATCGGCGGCGCGCGGCTACCTGGCGGGTTACCCGGTGGTGGACATCAAAGTGACGGTGTTCGACGGAAGTTATCACGATGTGGATTCGAGCGAGATGGCCTTCAAGATCGCCGCGCGCACCGGCTTCCGCAAGTGCATGGAGCAGGCCAAGCCGTCGCTGCTGGAGCCGATCATGAAGATCGAGATCGAGGCCCCGGACGATTTTGCCGGAGCGTTGATGGGCGACCTGACTAGCCGTCGCGGACGTGTGCAAGGGATGGAGAGCAGTGGCACTGGCACGGTGATTCGGGCTGAGGTTCCAATGGCCGAGATCCTGACATACGGAACGACGCTGACCGCGATTACACAGGGGCGTGGCAGCTTCCGCATCGAGATGGACCACTACGATCTGGTGCCGCAGGCGATCGCAGAGAAGGTCCTGGCCGCAGCGAAGCAGCCCGTCCATGACGACGAGGAGGAGTAACGCGGCTCCCGTACACTAGCTGGAACGGAACTGGAGCGAAGTGCATGGACCTCTTCAGCAAGGCGCAGGCGGCGGTGGGCGCGATTCGCGAGCGAGCGGAGATTGAGCCGCGGGTGGGGATCATTCTGGGCTCGGGGCTGGGTGGATTTGCGTCGCAGGTGGAGGGCGCGGTCTCGATTCCGTACGCGGAGATTCCTCACTTTCCGCAATCGACCGTGGCGGGCCACAACGGCAAGCTGGTTCTGGGGACGATTGGCGGCGTTCGTGTGGCCGTGATGCAGGGACGCGTGCATGCGTACGAAGGCTACGCGATGGATCATGTGACGTTTCCGACGCGCGTGCTGGGGCTGCTGGGGGTGCGCACATTGATCGTCACCAATGCGGCGGGAGGGATACGCGCGGGCATTGCGCAGGGATCGCTGGTGGCGATCAGCGACCACATCAATCTGACTGGGACGAACGCTGCGCTGGGACCGAATGAGCCGCGCTTCGCGTGTGTGCCAGGCGCGGGAGAGCGCTTCTTCGACATGACGGCGGCCTATTCGCCCAGGCTGCGCAAGCTGGCGCACGCTGAGGCGGAGCGGCAGGGGATTGCACTGAACGAGGGCGTGTACATCGCCGTGCTGGGGCCGAGTTACGAGACACCGGCGGAGATTTGCGCGTTCCGCACGCTGGGCGCGGACCTGGTCGGGATGTCCACTGTGCATGAAGTGATTGTGGCGCGACACATGGGGATTGAGGTGCTTGGGATATCGCTGGTAACGAATGCAGCGGCGGGAGTGCTGGATGCACCGATCCACCACGAAGAGGTGATGGAGATTGGGCGGCGTGTGGAGCGGCAATTCACAGGACTGTTGACGGCGCTGGTGCCACAGATGACGGTGGCGAGTTAATCCATGGCTGCAGGCGAACGACGACCGCTGCTGATTGGGATTGGGGGCTGTTCCTGCTCGGGCAAGACGACGTTGGCGCGCGAGTTGGCGGCACAGTTGGACGCAACTCAGTTTCCGCTGGATCTGTACTATCGCGATCTGTCGCAATTTCCGCTGGACGAGCGGAGCAAGCTCAACTTCGACCACCCCGACTCGCTGGAGAGCGAACTGATTGTGGAACATGTGCGCGCGCTGGCAAAGGGGCAGACGATCCAACGGCCAGTGTACGACTTCAAAACCCACAGTCGCGTGGCGGGCGTCTTTGAGACGGTTGCCCCGACGCGCGTGGTGCTTGTGGAGGGAATTCTAGCGCTGCACTACGCGGAGTTGCTGCCGTGCTATGGCTTTACCATCTATGTGAATGCGCCGCACGAGGTGTGCCTGGTACGCCGCATTTATCGCGACATGCACGAACGTGGGCGAACGGAGGAGTCGGTGCGTGCGCAGTTTGCCGCGACTGCGCGGCCCATGGCGGAGCTGTACGTTGTGCCGTCGGCGACGCGCGCATCCATCATCGTGGAAGGAACAGATGCGCTGGACTGGTCGGTGGAGCAGGTGCTGAAGCGACTGAATGAGGAGGGATTGATTGACGTTTAATCATTCCCCAGAGTCCCGTTCCACTCCGCCGCCTGGACAGCAATGACCTCGATAGAAATCCCACGCACCCTTGCGCGGAATATCTCTGTGAGGCCATTGACAGTAACAAAGCAGCATTCACCAGCCTTATGGATAGCGGTACAGCGTCACCCGCACGATGTTGTTGGGACGCAGCACCAGGATCTCTCCCTGCGCGTCGTCGTCTCCGGCGATCTGGCGCGTCACCACAAACTTGCCGTCCACAAACTTACCCTCCTGCACATCCCCCAGTCCCACGTTGCCTGGGCCAGGCATGTTGGCGGTGAAGTCGACGCGCATTCCGCCGCCTCCAAAGTAGTACTCGTCGGGGCCGGTCGAGATTATGACGGCCGCAGCTTCCAGGGGAGCTTCAGTTGGGTTAGCAGCCGTTCCTGGGGGCGGAGGAGATGCCACGTTTTGGCCTCGGGGTTGAGGTGGCAATCGTGTAGTCCGTCCCGTGTAGGTAAAGGTCATCGTGTAGTTGCCCAAACTGACCTTCTTGGGGTCCTCTCCCTGAACCATGCGAACCGCGGTCACAGCGTCTGTGCCCTGGCGCGCGAGAATCATCGGCGCCAATTGCTCCAGCATACTGTATGTTCCCGACAGGTCCGCCCCGATGGGCCGGTTGCCGTCAATGCCAAATGGCGAGAAGCCGATGGTGTTGTACTTGCCCACGGCTACGATGGCGTTGGCCGGGTTGGTGCTGGTCTCGGGAATGAACAGCGGGTTGCCATTGCGCGTGAACCGTTGGCAGACCTCGTCGAAGTACTCCAGATAGAGGTCCGGCGCAAGGATGTCTATGCTGGGTGCGCCTGCCCGCCACAGGTCATGCACCTCGGGTAGTGGTCCGCCGCTTGGAAATGTGCCTGGCCATGCGTGATTGGGTTGCTGTAGCCAACCGTTCACGAACATGGGTATGTTGTAGGCTGCCTTGCCGGCTTCCACAACTTTCTCCACATAGTTGGCGTAGTTCCAGGCCATAAAGATCTCATCCGACGGCCAGTGCAGGCTCTGCCAGCTATTTTCATGTTCTAGTGCGCTTATCGGCGGGCTGGTGGTCTGGATGGGAATCACCACATCAGCTGGCTTACCGGGGCCAAATACCTCCTCCCATGTGCCGGACTTCTTGTATCCGTTGGCCGCCCAAACATCGCGGAACTCCGGAATCAGTGAATCCTTATGCGCTTCCAAGTATTGCATCAGCTTGGCCGGGACCTGTCCGGCGTAGGCGCGGTTGGCGGCAGGTGAGCGATCGCGCGTATCGCGCAGCACCCCCACCTCGTTCTCCACCTGCACCATCAAAACTGTATGCTGGGTGCCGTCCACCTCACCGACGTGCTTCATCAACGCGCCAAATGCCTTTGCGTCTGCGTCGCGCGTGGCGTCGCCAAAAGTGCTCAGCAACTCCAACGGTCCGGACATTGAAACCGTTTTGCCATCGTTAATCTGAATTCGTGGAAAGCGTTGATAGTCTTTCTTCACCCAGTACGGCGCAAAGCTCGAGGTGCCGTTCTTCCAACTGGCGAACCAGATCAGGATCACATGCATGTGGTTCTCTCGCGCCTTGGCGATCACGCCGTCCAACTGCACGTAGTTGTACTGTCCCTCCACCGGCTCAAACTGCGCCCACGTTACGCCGATCAGAGCTGTGTTCAGATTGCCGGCCACCAGCTTCGGCCAGATGGTGTCCATGTTCTCCAAGCTGGTAGCGGCGTTATTGCTCAACTCGCCGGCCATCGCCAGATACGGCTTGCCATCCACAATCAGTTGGGTCGCATTGCCCTGCCGCTGCAGGTGAGGAACGCCTGAGGCATTCTGTGCCGCGCAGGCAAGAGTCATAAAGGCTGTAAACAGGATTACACCGAACACCGACTTCCATTTCACATGCATTTCGAGCCGCCTTATGGATTTCTACAAGACAATTAATGGGATTGGGCCGGCTCGCCTTGCAGCGTTTCCGGTCGCAGCCATTCTACGCCCGAACGCTCCGTGCGCAAATGAAAGCATTCCGTAAACTGTGTGCCTTCTGCATCCCGGAATCATCGCGATGGGGGGATTCCGTTTGCGGCATCCCTACTTAGCCACTTCAAACTCCAGATGCGATGGGTACTGTGGCGAGCCATAGATTGTCACCGTCTCAGGCTTGTAGGCGTTCTTGGGCGCGGCCATAATGTTGGGCACGAAGGTCTGCGGATTGCGATCATAGAGCGGGAACCAGCTCGACTGCACCTCGACCATGATCGAATGCCCCTTCAGGAAGGTGTGGTCCACGCCGTGCAGACTCCAGCGGAACTCGTTCACCGCACCCGGAGACAGCGGCGCAGGTTCTTCGAAGCTCTTGAGATAGCGTCCGCGAAATATTTCTTCTGCAACCATCAGTTGATAGCCCGCAGTGGTCGCAATCTGTGTCCCCGGCGAATTCGCTTGCTGGGGTGAATCGTTGTCCGGGTAAACGTCGATCAACTTGACGATCCAGTCCGCATCGCTTCCCGTAGTTGCGGCAAAGAGGTCGGCAGTGACCTCGCCTGTGACGGTCACATCGTGGTCGAGAGCGGGCATGGTAAAGCTGGCCACGTCCTTGCGCTCGGTCACAAAGCGCTGGTCCTCCACCAGCCAGGTGTACCACTTCGTGCCTTTTGCGTAGGTCGATTGGATCGGTCGATGGCGGTAGGGGGCAGGATCCATGGGGTCCGACACATAGGACGCCGCCACTTCGTCATTCATCGGCGCGGGCGAGGCAAAACTAAGCTTTTTACCCGGTTCCAAATAGAGCTTTGCCGGCTCGAAGCCATCGGTAGGCGGCCAAACTTTATATCGCATCCATTGGTTTACGCCGGTCCTGTAACTTGCAACTGTTTGCCCATCGCTATTCGTTAGTTCAAACCAACCTTGGTCTTTTAAATAATTTTCAAAGAAAGGGGCCTCAAATCGTTTGCGGAATTCAGTTCCCGTAGGTTCGCCGAAGTCCAACCTGCCAAAATCCGAGCCCAGCCGCCGCGCCGCACTCTGCCAGCCGCCATGGTTCCAGGGCCCAAGCACCAGAAAAACAGGGTCATTGTGTTTCTTCAGCGCGGCGTACTCGGCCTGTGTCCCCCACATGTCCTCCTGGTCCCAGTAGCCGCCGACCTCGAGGGTCGGCACATCCATGCTGCCAATTCGATTTTCCACCGCCATCGCACGCCAGAAAGAGGTGTATGCGGGCTGGGTCAGAAAGGCCTTTGCGGTGGGTAGGTTGCTCATCCTTGGTACGGATCCGGCTGCTCCCGCGAAGTTGCCATTACGCAGAAAAAAATCGTAGGTGTCATCTTTCATGTCCACCAGCAAATCGGTCTTCTGCGCTTCCATTTGCTGCACATAGTCGAAGCTGTAGCTCTGTCGAAAGGCGCCATTGTGGAAGAAGTCGTCGCCCATCCATACGTCGGTCATCGGAGCCTGGGGCGAGATGGCTTTCACCGCCGGATGCGCGTCTATACCGGCCATCATGGCCAGAAAACCGTCGTAAGAGAGGCCAATAACGCCGACACGGCCATTGTTGCCGGAGACATTTTTCAGCAGCCAGTCGATGGTGTCGTGGGTGTCAGTGGTCTCGTCCACGTCGCGCTTGCTTTTGTGGGCGACAATGGGCCGGTTCATCACGAACTTACCCTCCGACCTGTAGCGTCCGCGAATGTCTTCGTAGACGAAGATGTATCCGCTGGCTGCCAGTTCGGGCTTGTCGCGGTTGATGCTATCGGAGTCGAAATCGTCCACCCCGTAGGGCGTTCGTTCCACCAAGAACGGCAGACCTGCAGAAGGCACATCGCTGAGATCGACCGGGCGCAATATCACCGCATGAAGATGCACGCCGTCGCGCATGGGCAGCATCGCCTCCTGGCGTGTATAAGCGCGAGGCGGAGCGGCCGGAGTTGCCGTCGTCTGAGCTACCCCAGCGCCGACGGGTAAGGCAGGTTGCTGCGAGCACAGAGTCGCCGAACCGAGGCTCAGCGCCGCAAGAGCGATCAGAAGATGCATTACGCATCGACGCGACCGCATCAATATGCGCGGTCGTACAGGCGTCTTGGCAGGAATCCGATGGCTCACGGGACCGAGATCACATGGAACTTAGGCCGGAGGCGTGCTTGGCGTGGGTGCGCTCTGGAAGCTGATCTTCTTGTGCGCGCCGTCGCAGAATGGCTTGTTCTCGCTGGCGCCGCAGCGGCACATGAAGACCGCAGGCTTGCCGGCTAGGTCCCATTGCTTGCCGTTGGCATCGGTTAGTTCAATCGCTCCCTCGACCTGTAGCGGGCCGTTGGGTCGAACGGTAATCTTTACAGCTTCAGACATGAATAGATCACTCCTCGATCAGATAGGCCGGAGACCGGCAAGCTTCAGCATAGCAGCAGGCAACGAGTTACATCAGATGGATCGCATCCACGTCCACAATAAGGTTGCGGCGCGGAATAGACAGACTCTCCGCATAGGCGAGCAGCGCACGCAAGGCATGGCCCAGAGCGTCGCGTCGCTCGGCCTTGAGTACGAAGTGGAAACGGTAGATGCGCTTCAGCCGCGCAATTGGCGCAGCAGCGGGGCCGAGTACGCGGACCTTGCCCAGAGGGGTGGACTCGAACCAGCGGCCCAACGTCGCAGCCAACGCGGAAGCCTCCTCCAGCGTCTTCCCTTGAACGACCAGATTGGCCAGTACACAGGAGGGCGGGTAGTGCATCCAGCGGCGGTAATGAAGTTCCTTGGTCACAAATGCGGCGTAGTCGTGCGCGGCAGCGCACTGGATGGCATAGTGTTCAGGGTGGTAAGTCTGCACCAGCACACGGCCGGGAAGTTCTCCGCGACCTGCGCGGCCGGAGACCTGGGTCAGCAGTTGGAAGACGCGCTCAGCGGCGCGGAAGTCGGGTAGACCAAGCGAGGAGTCGGCACCCACCACGCCGACCAGCGTGATGCCATGGACATCGTGTCCCTTGGCGATCATCTGCGTTCCGACCAGAAGATTGATCTCGCCCGAATGCAGGCGCGTGAGTAGCCGCTCCATGTCGTCGCGTCCACGCACAGTGTCGCGGTCCATGCGCCCGATGCGTGCGCCGGGAAAAAGTCCCTGTAGCCGCTCTTCGCCCTGTTGCGAACCTGCGCCGAGATAGAAGAGATGCTCACTCCCGCACTTCGGACAGAGCCTAGGGACCGAGCGGCGAAAGCCGCAGTAGTGACACTCCAGCCGGTCTCCGGCGTGGACGTGCAGGTCCATCTGCGCCGACGGTTTGTGATACGTCAGGGCGATGGCGCAGTTCTCGCACTCGATCTTCTCGCCGCAACTTCGGCAGAGCACAGTGAAGGAGTAGCCGCGCCGGTTAAGCAGAATCATCACCTGCTCGCCGCGGTCGAGCGTGGCCTGTGTTTCGGCGACAAGCTGACGCGAGAATATCTCTTCCTTGCCCGTGTCCTTGAATTCGATGCGCATATCGACGAGTTCGACCTTGGGCAGCGGGCGGTCCATTACGCGGGAGGGCATGGAGATGCGGGTGTAGCGGCCGCGCTCTGAGTTGGCCCAGCTTTCCAGCGAGGGCGTCGCGGAGCCGAGTACGACGACGGCATTGTTGAACTTGGCGCGCATAACGGCTACATCGCGCGCGTGGTAGCGCGGCATCTCCTCCTGCTTGTAGCTGCCGTCCTGCTCCTCATCGACCAGAATGAGGCCGAGGTCGGCCATAGGCGCGAAGACAGCAGAGCGAGTGCCGACGACGATGCGACTCTCACCGCGTCGGATGCGGTGCCACTGCTCGGCACGCTCGTCGGGAGTTAGACCCGAATGCAGCAGCGCGACCTGCGAGCCGAAAGCGGCGAACATCTGTCCCACCATCGCTGGGGTCAGGCCTATCTCAGGTACAAGAAGAAGCGCGGAGCGCCCCGCGTCGAGCGCGCGTTGCATCGCGGCGAAGTAGACGGCCGTCTTGCCCGAGCCTGTTATGCCGTAGAGCAGCATTGGCTTGAATCCATTCTTCGCAATAGCGGTTGCGATCGAGGAGAGAGCTTCCATCTGTGCCTCGTTCAGCGCGTGTTCGTGCGCGTTCTTCTTGCCGTCGGCGGGAAGGCCGCCGAGATGAAAGTCCTCGGGCGTCTCTTCGATGGCGACCAGGCCGCGCTTGACCAGTGTCGATAGCGTGGAGGCAGGTACGCCAAGCTCGCGCAGCGCCAACGACTCGCGCAGATCGTCTACGCGCATGCGACCGCCAGCGGCAGCAAGTTCGGCAAGGATCGCGGTCTGGTTCTCATTCAGCTTGGGAATGCGTGCGTCCGGTACCAAGACCGCAATGCGCTCGGTGCGACGTGCATCACGTTCCTCAGCGAGAGCTTCGCGGGTGAGCCACTTCTTCTTCACCATAGCGTCCAGCAGCGCCTTGTTGGCCTTTGTTGCGGAACGCACGGCGGAGACCGTGGCTGCGTGGCCATCGGCCAGATAGTGCAGCACTACGAACTCGCGGTCCTCGTCTTCCGCAGGCACGCGCGAGCGGTGCGAAGGTCTCTTCAACGTGCCGCCGTATAGTGTTTCTCCTTCGCGCAGCACGCGGCGGCCGGCCTCAGCGATGCGGTAGACGAGGTGGCGGCGCACCTCGGCTGCCAGCGGCATCATGCTGCGAAGCGCTTCGCCCAACGGTGCGATGTAGTACTGCGCAACCCACCTTGCTAGATGCATCAACTCATAGGATAAGAGCGGTGTGTCGTCCAGCACCTGCTGCACGGGCTTGATGGCAGACGCATCGGCGGGCCGATCGTCGTGCAGTCGGACGACGACCCCGATCAACCGCTGTCCGCTGAAGTGCACCAGGACGCGCGCACCAACCGAGGGCACAGCACCATTCACCGCATAGGTGAAGGTCCGGTCCAACGGGATGGGCAGCGCAACGTCGCAGTAGTTGGGCATCGCATCTGAGAGTACAGCGCGGCGCTGTGCTACGCTACATCCTCACCATGGTTCGGGCGAAGCGACAGTGTGCGATGTTATTCTAATGCAACCGGGAGTTCCCCCGGCTCTGCCGGGGAGGCAGTAGAAGTTTGACATTTTCTGGAGTCCATCCAGAGACTCCGAGAGGTGAGCCGCCAAGCACACTTCAAGGAGAAACTGGATG
>Ga0181529_10007098_pt1 | contig 11258 bp, 4 predicted proteins | sample PEATcosm2014_Bin_36_FD_119763 | JGI IMG/M metagenome (GOLD analysis project Ga0181529, IMG submission 119763) | Peatland microbial communities from MTU Mesocosm Facility, Houghton, MI, USA - PEATcosm2014_Bin10_30_metaG | ecosystem: Environmental > Terrestrial > Soil > Wetlands > Peat | place... | reverse complement strand
TGGGCGATGTAAACGTCGCGGCGGCCGGGCATGGTGGCGCGGTGCGAGAGCGAGCCGATCACCCGGCCGATGTTGACGTATTCCAAGTCGCCGAATTCGCGGACGAAATTGAAGATGAAGCCGCGGCACTTTTCGTCGCACAGGCGCCGCAGCCCCGCTGCGTCGGTGTCCTCGGCCAGATCGAAGGCCGAGTCGAAGATCAACTCGCCTTCTTCGATTCGCCCGCCCGGCAGCCATTCGATTTGCATGAAGAACTCGGAGCTGAGTCCCAAGAGCGATTCTTCGGAGGCCGTTTTCTCGTCTTCGCCCATCAGCGCGGCGCACATCCGGTTCCGCCATTCCAGTTGATTCAAGTCATCGTGCTGGAACTCGGCGGCGACGGCCTCGTGGAACTTCTGCCGCAAGGTTTCGTAGACGGTCGGCAGCATGGCCGCATCCAACGCGGCGAAGTCATAAGGGGCGAAATCGGCCTTTCCAAAGCCGTTATTCGCCATGAAAAAGGCCACTTCCGGCCGTCCTTGGCGATTGATGCCGGCGGAGAACTCGCGGATTTCCGCCAGGTGCTGCCGCAGGGCCGATGCGTTCAGCGCGGCGAGCTGCGCGAAGGCCTCATAGGTGAGGAAACGCGTACCCGTCGCCTTGCTGTAGTAATACAACTCGCCGCCCCGGATGGCGATCTTCGAGGCGGCGATCATCTGCCGCATTTCGTCGGGTGTCTTCGGCAAGGGACTGATGCGCCAGCATTCGCCCCGCTGTTTGATGGCCGTGCGAACCTTCTCGTTGCGCACCAGCAGGAAATGCACCCGGTGTTTGGGAACCAACTGTTGCAGCAACTCGTCGGCCCGAAAGACAACCGCCATGCTGTCGGGATCGGACCGAATCAGAATCGTGTCGTCCTCCATGATCAAGTCGACCGAGTTCTGCCATTCGCCGGCCTCCTCCTCGCGGCTGAGCGGCGCCAGGCCCAACTCTTGCCGCCGCTGCCGGAGCCAGTCGAGGTATGCCAGCCGCTGCGTGGCGTGAATGCCCGGCAAGGTCACGATCGTATTGGCGAAGGGGAAGATCGTGGCGATGCGGGACTTCAATTTCCCGTTGCCGTCTTTGGCCAGTGGATGTTCGCCGAGGATGTTGAGCGGCATGACAAGCGAAGGGGTCGGGGATCAGGGGTCGGGGATCAAGGGTAAGAGACTGAAGGGGCTCGCCGTTTCTGGCGTTGCCCTCCTGGTCCCTGACCTCTGACCCCTGCTTTTCGACTCTTACTTTTTTCCTTTTTCCGGCGACGATGTGACTAATACGTGATTGCCGAAGTACTTGCGGGCGGCGGCGACCACGTCGTCCAGCTTGACCGCCTCGATCCGCGTCTCGAATCCCTTGTGATAGTCGTAGCCCAGGCCGTAAAGCTCGTCGAGCGCGGCCTGCTGGGCCTGTTCGGCAATCGTGGTGTTTTCTTGGGCGTGCAAAGCAATCACCCGCTCCGCGGCCGTGTGGAACTCGTCCTTGCTGATGCGGCCCGCTTTCGCCCGCTCCACGTTGCGCTCGATGCGGGTGACGACCTCGGCGAGCTTGTCGGGGCGCGTCTGGGCGAGAATCTCAAAATAGCCCGGCGCCGGGCCGGTCACTTGCAACGCCTGCACCGAATACACCAACCCCTCGCCGCGCAGCTCGTTGTGCAGCCAGCCGCCTGGATAGTGGTAGCCCGCCATGACCGCGCCCAGCAACGTCATCGCCGCGTAGTCTTCTTTCTGGAAAATGCTCGCCGTGGGGTAACCAAACAGAACCATGGCCGTCTGCTTGCCGATCGGCTTGTGCCGGACAATCGTTTCGGGCAGGGCGTTGCTGCGATCGAAGGGGACCGGCCGGAAAGCGGCGGCCGGTTTGAGGTCGCCGAACAGTTTTTTCACCAGCGCCAGCGATTTTTCCACGTCGATGTCGCCGAACACCGTCACGAGCATGTTGTTCGGCACGAAATAGCGGGCGTGATACTGTTGCAGGTCCTTGACCGTGAGTTTCCGCACGGTTTGCAGCTTGCCGCCCTGAGCAACGTGGTAGGGCGAGGCGGCCGGCAAGTTGTCGCAGAAAAACTCGCTGATTTCCTGGTGCGGCTCGTCCGTGCGGCGGGCGATGGCGCCCAGGGCCAGGCGTTGCACCTTCGCGTATTGGTCTTGGGGAAAGGTCGGCCGCGTAAAACACTCGGCAAACAAGGCGGCCGCTTGCGGAAAATCCTCCCGCAACGTGGTGGCGCTGCCAAAAAGCGTGAACCGCCCGGCGGTGAACGCCAACTGCCCGCCGATGGAGTCGAAATATTCGGCAATTTGCGGAGCGGTGTGGTCGGCCGTGCCCATGTCGAGCATGGCAGCCACCAGCGCGGCGCGGCCGGCCGTCGCCTCGCTGTCGGCCAGCGAGCCGGCCAGGGCGTACGCCTGGATGTTGACCAGGGGAAGCTGACCTTGCCGCTTCAACAACACGCGCAGGCCGTTGGGGAGTCGCAAGCTGCGAATTTCGCCCTCGACGGCCTTGGCCGCCTTCTCGGCCGATTTTGGCCCGCCACCCGGCGGAGCAATAACGACCCGGTTGAGCCGCTGCGGCACGAAATAGCGCCGTGCTACGGCCCGCACCTGCTCGGCGGTGACCTTTTGAATCTCTTCGACATACGTCTTCTCGTACAACGGATCGCCGGTGGCCAGGAAGTCGCGGCCGAGCCCTTCGGCCGCCTGCTTGGCCGTTTGCCGGGCGAAGATCAATTCAGCGGCCTTCTGCTTCTTGGCTTTGGCCAACTCCGCCGGGCCCACCAGCTCGTCCCGCAGGCGATAAACCTCGCGGAGGATCTCCTCGTTGGCCTGCCGCCAGGTCTCAGGCCGGCTGATGGCCGTAGCGACAAACAATCCCTCGACATAGTGCGGCGTGTCGCTCATCGTGCCGACCGACAACACCAACTGCTTCTCGTACTTCAACCGCTCGACCAACCGCGAGCTTTCGCCCTCGCCCAAAATGTAGGCGGCCACGTCCAGGGCGTACATGTCCGGGTGCGACAGCTTCACGGTCGGCCAGGCCAAGGCCAGATCGTACGTGGCGCCTTCCATTTCCCGAACGGCCTCGCGCGACGAAAGCTGTTCCGGCTCGTCTTCAAAGGACACGTACGTCTCACGGCTGCGGGACGTGCCGGCGTATTGCTTGGCCACTTCCTCGAGCACCCGCTGCGTCACCACGTCGCCGGTCACGACGAACACCTGATTGTTGGGCACGTAACGCTCGTGGTAGAAATCGATGATCGCCTGGTTCGTCGTGCCGTTCAGCACGTCGAGGTAGCCGATGATCGGGTGCCGGGCAGGATGCGTGGTGTAGACGGTTTGCGAGAGCAAGGTCCACAACACGTGTTGCCGATCGACCTCGTCGTCGGCCAGCTCACGCCGCACCACCTTCAACTCCCGCGCGAACTCCGAGGGCTCGAATGTGACGTGTTGCATGGCGTCGGCGATCAAGCCGATGGCAGCCAAGGTGTTCTTGGCGGGGCAGTCGATGAAAAACGTGGTCATGTCGGTGGACGTGGCGGCGTTGGTGGCCCCGCCAAACGTGTCGACTAGCTTCTCGATCTCTTTTTCCGTGCGGTGCGTCGTGCTGCCGCCGGCCACCACGTGTTCCAGCACGTGACTGAGCCCGGCCCCCAAGTGCTTGCTCTCGTAGGCGCTGCCGGTGTTTTTCACGAAGCTCCGCACCGTGGCCACCGGGGCCACGTGGTTCTCTTGCACGATCACCGTCAGCCCGTTGGAAAGCGTGGCCAGCGTGACGTTCTCCGGCAGCCGGAGCAGGCTGGCATAGTGCGGCGCGTCGGGCGCGGTCTTGGCAGCCGGCGCTGCGGATGAATGGGCTGGCTTATCGGCCGCCACGGGTCCCACGGCGGTCAGCGACCAAATCAACACAATAAGCGGCAAATATTTCTGCATAGCTCTTTTGATTCCTTCAACAAAAAAATACTCGCGTCACCGGCGACGTCGTCGTTTAGCCGCCAACCATACGTAGTTGTCTATTCCATCGTAAGTCATTCTTGCACAGTGGGAAGACTCGCGGTAGGGGCAGCACTTTTGCGGGGTCTCCTCCGTAACTAAGATTGCGGGGGCCCGCTGGTCACTTCAACGACCAGTAGAACTACTGGTTCTCTGGGTGCGGTGTAACGACATCAGCGCAAAAGCCGTGCCATACTGCTGGTGATAATCATACAACGGGAAATCCCACCACGATCCGTCTTTTTCTTGCAATCGCAACAAGATGTGGGCCAGTTGGTCCTGCAGAGGCGGCCGGTCGCTCTCGGGCAGCAGCTCGATGCAACGCGCCGCGTAGTAGTGGCCAAAATAAAAGAAATAGCCCGCCACCTGGAACCACGCTTCGTGCGGGACGGGTCGCTTGCGTCCCATGTCGAGCCACAGGTTTCGGGCAAACAAGCGATCGAGCCACGTTTCGATCACGGCATCGGTCGTCTGCCGATCGCCCCACACCCGCATGGCGAAATTGCAAGCCTGCGAGCGGCCCGTGCTGCCGCCGGGCCGGTTCACCGGCATCATGGGCCGGTATTTGGTGTACTCGCCGTAAAGGTAGGAAAAGTCGGGCTTGCGCTGCCGGCGAATCGAGGCCGTGGCCCGCTCGATCAGTCGCTCGGGCAAGTCGATGCCGGTCTGCTTCGCCTCGTGCAAGGCCACCAGCACGGCCGCGGTGACGAAGCTCATGGTCGACCCACTGGGCTTCTGCGTATGGGCATTAAGATCGTAGTAGGCCCAACCGCCGTCGATCACCTCGTAGCGTTCGAGCATGCCGATCTGGTGCTCGATCAGCCCGCGGATGCGCTGGCAGCGTTCGGCATCGCTGGGCCGCCGAGCGAGCATTTCGACCAAGGCATGAATCCCGTAGGCGTGCGTCCAACAGTTGTACAACGTGTCGGGGGTGGCCCGGCGGAATTTGTGCAAGTTCTCCAACAGCCAGGCTTCGGCCCGATCGAGCGCCCAGGCCGTTTCCGGGCCGTGGCCGCCGGTCTCAATCAGGGCGGAGATGCACAGGGCCGTTACCGCGGCATGAAACGCTTGATGGGCCCCGGGCACCGGCGAGTAAATCTCGCCGGGCCGGGTAATGTTCGCCGAGCCCCACGAGCCGTCCCGGTTCTGCCGTTTCAGCAGGAAGGCGACCCCGCGGCCGATCGAGCGCTCGATTTCGCCGGCGGCGGGCGGTGGCACCGGTTTGGGTTTCGGTCCCTTCTCGGCCAAGGGGGGCGGCCGCGATGGCCCCTCGCTGGCCCAGGCCGGCAGGCCCGCCAACACCAGTGCCAGGACCCAACGCCATCGGAGACACATTCTCGATCGGTTCACGCTCATTTGTCATCCTTGGGGGCCTCCGCCAAAATCTTGTCCCCCGCGGACAGTCCTTTGAGAATTTCGGCTTGCTTTTCGTTCTTCTCGCCCAGCGTCACCGCTTGTTTCTTCGTCTTGCCATCCTTCGTCTGCACGTAGACGAAGTGTTTCTGCTCGTCCAACTCGTCGGTGGCGACGGCCTTCAGCGGCACGCTGATCGCATCCTTTTTCAAATACGAATTAAGCTTCACCTTGCAAGTCATGCCGGGCATAAGCCATTTCGCCTGACGGTCGAGCACCACGCTGAGCCGCACGTCGAAATTGCCCGGGGCCGTGGGAAGGTCGGCCACGCGGTCGACCGCCGTGGGCAGCCGCAAGTCGGGATATCCCGTCGGCGTGGCGACGCCCTTCAGACGCGGATTGAGCCGGTGCAATTGCTCTTCCGAGGCGGTCGCCTGAATGAACATCGGCCGTCGCTCGACCACCGTCATGACGACTTGGCCCGATTGGATGGAGCCGTGGGGGCGAAGGCTTTCCGCCAGAGTGGCCGAATCGCTGAATTTTCCCCGTACGCACTTGCCGTAGTACACCGTGCCGTCGATTGGCGACTTCACCGTCATGAGCTCGCGGTCGCCGAGCATCTTCTTCAGTTTTTCGTCGGTCCGTTCCCACTGCACGCGGAGTTTCTTCAGCTCCAGGCGTTGCTTTTGCAGCGCCAAGGGGAGTTCGATCTTGTTTTTCTCCGCATCGAGCACCTTGCGCTGGGTCATCTCCTTCACTTGCTCTCCCATGCGCGGAATGCTGAACTTCAGGGTCTCGTCGCGGCCGAGCTTGGCGTACTCGACCATGAACTTTGCCCGTTCCACCGTGTCGCGCGCCCGCTTCAGCACGATCTGCTCGGTCTCTTCGGAGATGTCGTTGGCCTTGTACATTTTCTCCAACTGGTGCAACTCTTCCTCTTCATATTCGAGGTGCTCGCGGGCCACTTTGAGGCCAAACTCGGTGGCCTTTAGCGTGAACGACCGGACAATGTCCAGAAAGTACTTCAGGTCTTCCTGGGCCATGCGCGAGGCGCGTTGGTTGGCCTCCAATTCCAGAGGAGTGATCTTTTCCATCGCCCGCAACTGCTCCTCGCTCTGCCGCATGCCGATTTCCGAAAGGCCTAAATCGTTGCGTAATTCGGCGATGGCCCGGTCGAGCTTCTCGGTCTCCAGGCTCAAGAGCACGTCGCCCTGGCGAACCACGGCGCCGTGGGGAACGGCGCTTTCGACCGTCAGAATAGTCCACTCCTCGGGTTTAATGGCAATCTCGCGGGCCGTCTGCGCCTCGAAGACGCCATCCAGATCGACGGTGACCCGCAGGGGCGATTTTTTGACCGTGTACGTGGTCGAGCCGGTGGATTCGTCGGCAAGTTTCGCGGCAGGCTTCTGGCCCTTGGCACCAGACTTCTCGGCCTTTGCGCCAGGCTTCCCGTTCTTGGCAGCCGGCTTCTCGGTCTTGGCGACCAATAGCGGACTCTTGCCATGGGTGTGGCTGGCAAATTGGTCGTACCACTGCACGAATCCCCCCCATTGCGTTGGGGGAGCGTTTTTCGTCGACGGTTGCGGGTTCGCCGCAGTAGCCGCACGCACTATGCTGTTGGCCGCAAACTCTTCCATCCCGGCCAAGTTGCCCATTCGAAGCAACATCGCCAGACAGAAAAACCACGAGCAGGCCATGCGGGGATCTCCTTCAAAGGTGGGTAACGCGAGGCCGATTCCATTCCGCAGCTTACCTATTCTGACACGCGAAGTACTCTGTCGCAAGGCAATCGAACCGTGGAGCGATTTTCCTTGCCATATCCGTCCTCTACGATCCCCAAGGTTGTTCCATCTTCGCTGGCTTCTCAGGAATTATCACTAACTCCCCTTGTCGTGGCGGGCCGGTTTGGGTATTTCTACGCGACCTTACGCTGCCTAGGTAGGAATTAGTACGTCGTTGGCAACGATCTCGTTCTCTGGGCGGCCGACGGGAGCTCCTCGGGATTCTCTTCTGCTGCGAAACGGAACCACACGAAAAGGGCCCTGGATGGCCAGTCTCCCAAGTGATGCCGGTAGACGCTGTCGCCACCGAACGATCTCCGATTGCAGCGGGGGCGTTCTGGGCCATAGCGCCAAGTGGCTGAACGCTGTGCTGGTGCTGGTCGTGGCCTTGGCTGCCGCGGCCACGGCGCAGCAATTCCCGCCGGCGCAGCAAATCCCGCCTGGCCCACCCGCCGCCATGCCTCCGACGGCTACTCCACCGCTTCCCTCCGCGAATCCGGCCATTCCGCCGGGCGGTCCGGCACTGCAGCCTTCGGGCGCCAACCAGCCTGGGGCGCCTCCGCCAGGCGCAGCTCCCGGTGCCTCGCAGCCCGAAATGGTGGTCGACGTGCGGGTTCAAGGCAATAAGTCCTTGCCGGTGAGCAAGATTCTGCCGCATATTCGCACCCGCGTCGGCAGACCCTTCGACGTGGAACTACTCACCGAAGACGTGCGACGGCTCGACCATACGCACCTGTTCGTCAATGTAAAAACCTACACCCAGCAAGTGGCCGGCGGGCGGATCGTGATTTTCGACCTGCTGGAGCGGCCGTTGTTGCAAGAGGTGAAGTTCGTCGGCTGCAAGGAAATTCACATGCGCACCTTGCGGAAAGAGGCCGACATCAAGGTGGGCGATCCGGCCGACCCGTTTGCCATCGAAGAAGCGCGGCGGAAGCTCGAAGAGTTCTATCACAGCAAAGGCTTCACCGGCGCACGCATCACCTTGATGGAAGGCGACAAACCCGAGGATCGCAAAGCGATTTTCGTGATCAACGAGGGCGTAAAACAAAAGGTATGGAAGACGCTCTTCATCGGCAACACCATCGCCAGCGATGACCGCTTGCGGACGCAAATCAGCTCGAAGTCGCCCTTCCTTTATCTCTTCGGCGGCGAATTCGACCGCAAAAAGGCCGACGAAGACGTGGAGAAACTGACGGCCTACTACCGCTCGCTGGGCTATTTCCGCGCCCGCGTCGGCACCCCCATGCTGGAGTTCAACGACAAGGAAAACTGGGTGACGATCACATTCGTCATCGACGAGGGGCCGCGTTACAAGATCCGCAACATTTCCGTGATCGGCAACAAAAAATACAGCACCGACGAGCTGATGAGCGAATTGAAGCTCAAGAACAACGAGTACTACAATCAGGCGAAGGTGCAGATCGACAAAACCACCATCCAGGACAAATATGGCAGTGTCGGATACGTGTTTGCCGCCGTGGAGCCCGACTCGCGTTTGCTCTTAGACATCGACCAGCTCGATCTGGTGTATACGATTAAGGAAGGCGATCCCTACCGCGTCGGCAGGATCAACATCCAAATCAAGGGTGACTATCCGCACACGCTTATTACCACGGTTCTGAATCGCCTCTCGTTCAAGCCGGGCGAGATCGTCGATATTCGCGAGCTTCGCGCCAGTGAGCGGCGTCTAAAAGCCAGTCAGTTGTTCGAGGCCAATGCGGCCAGCGGCAAGGTACCGAAGATCACCTTCAGCCCGCCGGGCGAAGAAAACCCGGATGCGGACGATTCGGACAAGCCCGATGCCGACAAATCGAAATCGGGCAAGAAGCGCGGCGGTTTCCGCAGTCAGAGTCCCGATCCGCCGGGCGAGCGACTCGCCGAGTTGACCGTGGACTGTGGGCAGTACGTCGGTCCGCGGGACTTGAAGGCCGAGTCGCCTGCGCACCAGGAAAACGGTCCAAGCCAGGGACCAGCGGCGGCGGCGGGAAATGACCAACTTACGCAAGCAGCCCGCGAATTCGCGCTGGCTCTGGCCGAAAACCGACCCCAGCAGCAGCAGTCGCCCGCGCGGCTGATTCCCACGCAGCTCTACCAGCCGGCCTCGGGCCAACTCACTCCAGCGCAACAAACATCCAACGACGTCGGCAATGCACCGGCAGCGGGCAACCCGCCGCCGGCCACGAATTACGCGGTACCTGCTCCGCCGGCGCCGCAGGCTTATGCACCACCGTACGCCGCGCAGCCGGCGGTCGGAGCGACGGTGGCGCCCCTGCAACCGGCGGCGCCCACTCAGGCCGCGCCGGTCCAGCCCGCGCCGGCCTATGGCCAGTTGTGGACGCGGCAAGGCCCCGATCGGCCGGTGGATACGCCGCAGGGGCCGACCCTGCCGGGCCCGATCTTCAGCGAGAGTTCTCCCTTCCGCGGCGGCCCAGCCGGCGGCGGCACGCTGGGCGAGCCGTTGCCCTTCAACGTCGCGGCCGAAGAGGCGATGACCGGGCGTTTGCAGTTGGGCGTCGGGGTCAACTCCGACGCGGGCTTGGTCGGCTCGCTCACGTTGGATGAGCAGAACTTCGATTGGACGCGACTCCCCACCAGTTGGGAAGACATTCGCAACGGCACGGCATTTCGCGGCGCGGGCCAGCAGTTCCGCATTCAGGCGATGCCGGGCATCGCCACCGTGGCCGGCACGCAACCCGCCCAGCAGTACAGCGTTACCTTCCGGGACCCCTACGTGTTTGATACCCAGGTGCAACTGGGGTTAATGGGATTCTTTTACGACCGCATCTATACCGAATATACCGATCAGCGGCTCGGCGGCCGAATTTCCTTCGGATACCAGCTCACCCCCGACTTTTCGGCCACCGTGGCTTACCGAGGCCAGAGCATTCGGATCAGCAATCCGATCGATCCGACCCTCGCCGTCTTTCAGGGAATCCTTAACCGCAATCTGGCCCTGCACGGCTTCGGACTCACGTTGACGGAGGACAAGCGCGACAACGCCTTTATGCCCACCGAAGGATATATGATCGAGGGCAGCTTCGAGGAAGTGCTCGGCTCGTTCCAGTATTCGCACGCGGAACTGGACCTGCGCAAGTACTTCACGCTTTTCCAGCGGCCCGACTGCTCGGGACGCCAGGTGTTGAGTTTGGCCGCCCGGGCGGGCATCACCGGCGACAATACGCCGATCTACGAGCGGTACTACGCCGGCGGTTTCGCCACTCTCCGCGGCTTCCAGTTCCGCGGGGCCTCGCCATCGGAAATCGACAGCGCTGGGCAAACGGTCATGATCGGCGGCGACTTCGAGTTCCTCGCCTCGATCGAATACAATTATCCCATCACGGCCGACGACATGCTCCGCGGGGTCGTGTTCTGCGACACGGGCACGGTCGAACCGACCGTGAGCAACTGGACGAACAAATACCGCGTGGCGCCCGGTTTCGGCTTGCGGATCTGCGTGCCGGCCATGGGCCCGGCCCCCATCGCGCTGGACTTTGCCTTCCCCATTTCCTGGCAGAGCGGCGACCGTCAAGAGATGTTCAGCTTCTTTATGGGCATCAACCGCTAAAGCTCTATCAAGGATGGCTTGAACCGGCCAGTCCCGTCATCCTCCAAGTTCCGGTCCGCGGATGCCGGTCGATTGACGCCATGATTTGCCCGTCCGATGGAACACTGGCATGACACACGCATCACCCACATTATGTTCCACCGGTGTTCCACCGGCAACAGAGAGCACGTCGGGCGACAAGCTGCCTTCACCAGGCATCGTCGTAAAACCTTGTGAGATATTGTCTTATGCGCAACAAAAAACCCGACTCAAGGACGGGCTTCAGTAGCGGCGGTAGGAGTCGAACCTACGACACGCGGATTATGATTCCGCTGCTCTGACCAACTGAGCTACGCCGCCAAGGCTAAAAGTCACGTCGTAAAGCGTTTTTGTTTAATGACTTACGTCTTTTGACTCTCTGGTGGAACCGATGTATACTAGAGTGTGGTGTACGACTGATACGCCAGTTTCTACGCCTCTACACCACATCCTACACCTACACCAGCTAGACTTACACCAGGGAGTACGCCGTGAACAAACCATCAAAGCCTACACCTGACTTTCCATTGTTCCCTCACG
>Ga0181529_10007091_pt1 | contig 11264 bp, 7 predicted proteins | sample PEATcosm2014_Bin_36_FD_119763 | JGI IMG/M metagenome (GOLD analysis project Ga0181529, IMG submission 119763) | Peatland microbial communities from MTU Mesocosm Facility, Houghton, MI, USA - PEATcosm2014_Bin10_30_metaG | ecosystem: Environmental > Terrestrial > Soil > Wetlands > Peat | place... | reverse complement strand
TTGTAACGGTTACCGTGCACCACGGCGTTGACCATCGACTCCCGTACCGCCATCCCGATCTTCATCAGATCGTCGTCGTCGAACCCGGCGCGCTGCGCCGCGCCCACCACCAGTTCTTCGGCGCTATCGACGCTCTCCAGCGTCGAGTCCAGAGACCGTTCGAGGGTTTCCGGTGCGTGGTTCCTGTTTTCCCGCATACGTAGAACGGCCTTGATCCGCAGCCAAAGCGAACCGTCAGAATAATTGACGCGGGTTGCCAAAGTCAAGGAGTGCGCTGAGGAGGGCCACGGCGAGGGCTGCGGCGAGGGCCGCAGAAGGGCGCGCGGAAGGGGAACGGGCCGCCGGGCAGCGCCGTTCGCCAATGGCCGCCACCAGTGCCGGCGGGAGCGGAAACAGCTTAGCCCGGCGGCGCCGCGCTTTTCCGCTGGCGGTTGTTGCCCGGCCCGGATTCATCCGCTCGTTTTGCGTGACGCCTGCCGACCCGGGCACTCGGCCGGCCACCGTTTTCGTGCGCGCGCCGCTTCGGCGAGGCCGGCACACTTGGCTGGCCAGCGCTTCCCACCACGCGTTGTCTCGCAAGATGCCGATGTCCGCCTAAAAACCAGTCGTCTTGCCCGATAGGCAGCGAGGTGGTTCTGTTCGACTTCCGGGCGGACAGCAGCGACGCTCGGCGTCCGCCGCCGAGACCGGCGTTTGAGGCCAGCCGGATTAAAGGCAAAGCCCGAAAGGGACCGGGACGGGCGCAATTCGCTCCCCGATCTGCTCCGGAGTCGGCCGGCGGTGATAATTCGCCGGCGCGGATTCCGCTTATCCGCCGGCAATTCTCCCCGCCCCGTGACCGGCTTCGGATGCGGCGTGGCACAGGAAATCGGTGCGGCTGGGCCGCTCACCCCCGATCGATGCGTGCATGCCCCATGGGAGGAATGCCGCCCGGCAAGACAACCGTCCGGCTGGTATCCATGGGAGCGCCTCATGGCGCGGCGCGCGCCACCAAAGGCAAATGAAAAACCAGCCCGCGGCGAAGATGCGGCGCAGGCAGAAGCTTGGGGCTGGTTTTTCGGGGGAGCGGCGATGCGGTCCCCGGCGCCTGCCGCCACCGGGGTGCCAAACAGCACCAGTGGCGCCGGCTCAAGGATCTTCCGTAGCAGGTGCTTGCGTAGCCTGAATGAGCCCGCTCAGACCGGGAGAGAGGAGGCCGGCGGCGGGCTGGGCGCCCATCACCGTTTCGACCGGTCCGCACTCCGCCAGCCGCCCTCCCTGCAACACCCCCACCCGCTGGCAGAGCGCTGCCACCGATGCCAGGTCGTGCGAGATGTACAAAGCCGCCATGGCGAACTCACGGTTGAGGCCGCGCAACAAAGCCAGGATCTCGCGTTGCGCCGCCGCATCCAGAGCGCTGGTCGGCTCATCGGCAATCAACAGCGTGGGCCGGTGAAGCACCGCCATGGCGATGAGCACCCGCTGTGCCTGCCCTACGCTGATCTGGTGGGGATAGCGCCGGAAAAACGCCTCGCCGGCGGGCAGCTCCAGGCGGAGGAGCAGGTCCCGAACCGGGGCCCGCGCCTCTTTCCAGGGCCGGGTGGAGTGTGCCTGCCACGCTTCCCGCAAATGCGTCTCCAGGCGCAGCGCCGGGTTCAGCGCGGAGGCCGGACTCTGCGGCACCAGGGCGATCTTTCGCCCGCGCAAGTGGCGCATCTCCTTCTCCCCGCACGTCAGTAACTCGCGCCCCTCAAAGAGAATCGATCCGCGCGCCGCGCCCCCGCGCATCTCGAGCAGCCGCAGGATGGCCAGCGCGATCGTGCTCTTGCCCGACCCGCTCGCCCCTACCAGTCCAAAAGCCTCACCGGGGCGAATGTCAAATACCACGTCCCGCAATACCCCCGGCTTGTTCCGGTAATCCACCGAAAGGTGGACGGAAAGCACCGCCCCGCCGCCGGGAGGGACAACCGTTTCCCGGTGCGACGATGCCGGATCCCGCCGGGCGGTTACGGCTTCCTGCCGCCTTGATGCCGCTTCCTGGTGCGCAGACGCCGGGTCCTGGGGCAAAGCCGGAGGTTCGTGCCGTGGGGCTGCCGCCTCGTGCCGCGAAGGTGCCGGATTTTGCCGGGCAGCTATCGCTTGCCGCCATGCACCTGCCGGCTCGCGCGGCGCGCCCACCGCTTCGCGGTGCGAGGCTGCCGGTTGGAGATGCGCAGATGCCTGGTTCTGCCGCGTTGATGCCGCTTCCTGGTGCGCAGACGCCGGGTCCTGGGGCAAAGCCGGAGGTTCGTGCCGTGCGCCTGCCGCCTCGTGCTGTGCGGCTGCCGGATCCCGCCGCGCAGTCACCGCGTCCCGCTGTGCAGATGCCGGTTCGTGCGGTGCGTCCACCGCTTCGCGGTGCGAGGCTACCGGTTCCAGGCACGAAGTAAGGGCTTCCGCGAAGGAACTCATGCCTCGATTTCCCCCGTCGAAATGGCCAGTTGAAAGCAACTCACCACCATCACCAGGGCTGCCAGAGGGGCGGCCACCCAGGGATGGCTGGGGACTTGCGAGAGATTCTCCATCTCGCGCAACAGGTTGCCCCAGGAAGGCGCCGGTTCGGCCACACCCAGGCCGAGCAGCCCCAGGTTCGCTTCGCTGAGCAGGAAGGCCGGTGCGGTCACCCAGAATTGCGCCGCCGCGACGGGTTTCAGATTGGGCAGTATCTGTACCAGCGCAATGCGCCACGGCGGGCAACCGGCACTGCGCGCCGCCAGGACGAAGTCCGACGCCAGATGGCGCTTCACCGCGGCCAGGATGACGCGGGAAGGGCCGGCCCAGCCCAATAGACCGAGCAAGGCGAACGTGACCACGATGGAAGCCGTCGGATCGACATTGAGCGGGAGCATGGCCCTCACGGCCAGCAGCAGAAACAGCCAGGGAAGCGAAAGGCACAAGTCCATGGCCGTGGTCACAATCCGCTCCCACCAGCCTCCCAGATACCCGGCGGTCAACCCGGCGGCGAGCGCCAGCGCCACCGCGACGAGCGCCGCCAGCGGCGCCAGCACCATCGAGATGCGGCCTCCATAAATCAGGCGCGACAGCCGGTCTCTTCCCAGCGCATCCGTCCCCAGACGATGTTGACGGCAGGGCGCGGCGCCCACTTCCTCGCGAAACTGCTGCTGGTAGCCGAAGGGCGCAATCCAGTCGGCGCACAACAGGACGATCAGGATTACGCCTAGCAACCCGATGGCCGCGCGCCGCATCTATGCCTCCCTTCCCAGTGAACCCGACAGGGCGTCGGATGCCAGGTTGGCGGAGGCCGTGAGGGCGGCAATCAGGATGGTGACGTTGACCACCACCGGCAGGTCGCGCGCCAGCGCCGCCTTCCAGACCAACTGGCCCACGCCGGGCGAATCGCACAGCGCCTCCACGGGAATGGCCGCGCCCAGCGCCATGTTCACGGAGACTCCCGCCAGCGCCAGCAGCTCCGCGGACGCGGGCAGCCACACGTGGCGCAGCATCAGGGCGGGTCCTTCAATTCCGCGGGCGCGCGCAGCCAGAACGTGCGGCCGAGCGGCCGCTGCGCCGGTAATGTTGTGGATGTAACGCAGAATGCGAGGCAGCAGGATCGCCCCAATGGCCACCCCGGGCCCCACCCCGAGGTAGAGCGCGAGAAGCGCGATTACCGCGGCCGGCAGGCATAACAGACCGCCGCTCAGGGCCGTGGCGGCCATGTCCCACCCCCGCCGTTTGACGAGACCGAGGGCCAACGCCACCACGGCCGCGGTGAGCCACGCCCATGCCACGCCAGCCGCCACCGATCGTAAGGTAAGACCGAGGCGCTCCGCAATCAAATCCCGCACCGGCTCGCCGAAAGACACCGATTGGCCCAACTCGCCGCGCGCCAGCCCGGAAAAATATTCCGCGAAGTAGCGGACCAGGTTGCCATTCCGGGCGTTTTCCGCCTCGATGGCGCGGATGCTGCTGTCGCTCAGCCGGGGGTCTAGCTGCCTCTCGTCCATGCCGAACCCCGGGGCCACGCGGACCAGCGCCGCCGCCAGAAATGCCGCCAGCAGGACGGTCAATGCCAGACATAGCAGCCGGCGGAGTGCTGCGCGCCAGAACGGCCGCCCGAAGGCGTCTGACCCGCAACGGTTTGTCATGCGGGATTCGCTTCCCCTGCTCCGGCCGGCGCCGCGGCGGTCATGCGCGCCTCGGCCACCGCTAGCAAATCCTCGGCATAGGCGCCGTCGTCCGGGAAAAAGGCGGCGGCCACCTGCACCACGGGCCGTTCGCCATCCACAGCCGGGCCGATCTCCGCAATCATGGCTTCCATCCGCCTGCGTTTTTCGGCCAGGTGGTGCTCCGCGAAGCTGCTCAGGACCAGAACAAACCGGTCCCCCATACGCGCCACGCAATCCTCTTCGCGGCAGAGGCGGCGCAGCCCCGCGGCTACCGCCCGCAGAGCGCCGGGCCGCCGGCGCAGCCGGGGAGCCTCCACGTCGCACACCAGAACCGCCAGCCGGCCGCGAGTGCGCCGGCAACGCGCCAGCTCGGCGTCCAGCCGCAAAAAGAGGGCGCGCTCGTTGGGCAGGCGAGTGGCCGCGTCCTCGGTGGCGAGTTTCTCCAGGGATTCGTACTGCAGCGCGTGGGCCACCGCGGCGGCCAGTTTTGTCCGGATGTGCAGCAGGACCTCCAGGTCATCCTCCTGGAAGGCTCCGGCTTCGCTGTGGTAAAGCGCCAGCACGGCGGCAAGCTCCCCCCCATGCTCCAGTGGCACGGCGGCCACGGACCGCGGCGGACCGACCCCCGCGCCTGTGTATTCGCCTTCCTCCGCGGGATTGCCGTTCGACACCGCCCGGCGGGTCTCCGCAACGCGGCCTGAGACACCGCGGCCGAACGGGATCTCGAACGAGCACAGCCAACGCGCGTCCGCTCCGCTGACGTAAGCCGCCGCCAGGTGGTTCTCGCGCGGCGTCCAGACGGCCATCGAGCGGTAGCCGATCAGCTTGCGCAACCGGCCGTCGAACTCGCCGAGTGTCTCCGCCAGGCCGAGCGACTGGCCCAATTCGCCGATCAAGCTCTGTAGCAGGCGGTCTCTCCGCGCAGCCGATGCGACTGGCTCCAGCCAGGTTTCGGGCGCCGGTGCCCCCGGCTCGCCGTTGGCTGGCGGGATGGCGCGCCCGATCTCGCCGTGTTTCGCGAGCACCATCGCCACGATTTCCGGATCGAACTGAGCGCCGGCGCCGCGCTCCAACGCCGCCAGCGCTTCCGGCAGAGGGAGCACGGCCAGACAGTCCGCCACGGCCAGAACTCGCGCGCCCGCCGGGATCGACTGCCGGCGCAGCCCGTCCGGATACCCGGTGCCATCCCAGTATTCATGGTGCGACCGCACCATGGCCACGGATTCCCCATCGCAACCCATAGCCTGGAGCATGGCCGCGCCGGCCAAAACATGGGCAGTCCACGCTACGGGCCGCACGTCCGGCGGAGCCACCGCCCATGCCGGCGCCGCCAATTCCCCGGCATCGTGCAGAAGCGCAGCCACCCGCAAAGCTTGCAGGCGGGTTTCCTCCCAGCCCAGACGCACACCGATCTCGCGGGCATAGTACGCGACCCTCGGCAGCCGTTCGGGCAGGCGCCCGCCCCGGGCCGCCATGGCTTGCGCCAGCGCCTGGATCATTCGCCACGGAAGCGTCTCGACGCACGAATCGCCCTGCATATCACTTCTATCGGAGGATTCGGAAAAAACATTAGCGTGCCGGAATATGCAGTTTCCGGGCACTCGAACCGATATGTATTCAGGAGCGATGTCCGACGTGCATTCTTATCTCGGTGTCACGGCGATCGTTGCCAGCCGCACAATGCTGTCGGTGCTGGAATTGATCGAACGCGTAGCGCGCACATCGGCCAGCGTACTGATTACCGGCGAAACCGGCAGCGGTAAGGAAATCCTGGCGCGCGCGGTGCATCACTATTCGTTGCGGACCAACCGGCCGTGGGTCGATTTCAGTTGCGCGGCGCTGCCGGAGCACCTGGTGGAAAGCGAGCTGTTCGGGCACGAGAAAGGCGCTTTCAGCGGGGCCGATACGGCCAAGGCCGGGCTTTTCGAGCTGGCTCACACCGGCACCCTGTTCCTGGACGAAATCGGCGAGCTGGACCTGCGGATGCAAGTCAAACTGCTCCGCGTGCTGGACGGCGTGCCGTACTACCGGGTGGGCGGCCAGAAGAAAGTGTCGGTGGACGCTCGGATTGTGGCCGCCACCAACCAGAATCTGGAAGAGGCCGTCAAGCGCAGGCAGTTTCGCAGCGATCTGTTCTACCGCCTCAGCCAGTGCCAGGTCCGCGTGCCTCCCCTGCGCGAACGGCGCGACGATATTGTTCCCATCGCCGAGTACTTTCTGCGCCAGCACGCCGCCGAGGCCGCGTTTTCGAGCGAAGCCAAGAAGGCTCTCGAACGCTACCACTGGCCGGGCAATGTGCGGGAGTTGCGCAACGTGGTGACCCGCGCCGTCGTGGACGCCCGCAACTACGAAATCGCTTTGGCCGACCTGCCTCCTCTGGAGGCGGCGCCGGCGCCGCGCACCGCCGGCGCTGCCGAATCGAACCTGGACGAGGTGGAACGGGAGGCCATTTTTGCGGCTTTGCACCGGACCTCGGGCCATCACCAGAAAGCCGCGGATCTGCTGGGCATTTCCCGGCGCACGCTGACTCGCAAGTTGAAGCTGTACCGGGCGGATGAGGAGGGCTCCGATGAGTACTAAAGATTCCCAGGGCGCCGAGCGCCGCACCGAGCCGCGCCGCCCGGCCAAAGGGCCCGTGAGCGTGACTCTCCGGCGGAACGGCTCCGTCATCACGGCCGCTTCGGGTCAACTGATGGACATCGCGGACTCGGGTTTTCGCGCCCAGCACCGCACGCCGACGCTGCGTCCCGGCGACATCGTGGAGTTCGAGCGGGCGGGGGCGAAGGGCCTCGCCCGGGTGGTCTGGACGCGGATCGCGGGCGAACAGGTCGAAAGCGGCTTTCTGATCCTGGCGGAGGACGCATCGTAACGATGCGTGCCAAACACAGACATGAAGTTCAGCGCCAAACTGTATATCGGCTTCGTAGTGGCGGCGGGCTCTTCCTGCATCGCCTACGCCATGGCCCACTGGGCCTGCGCGGATCCTTACCACTACATCTTTCACCTCGCTCTGGCGCTCGTTGCAGCCGGCCTCAAGGTCAGCCTCCCAGGTATCGCCGGCACCATGTCGGTCAGCTATGTCTTCGTGCTGTTGAGCATGATGGACTTCGGCTACCCGGAAGCGGTGGTCGTTGCCTGTCTGTCGATGGTGTTGCAGTCGGTTTGGCATACGCGGCTGCGCTTCAAACCGATCCACTTACTGTTCAGCGTGGGAAGCGCGGCGATTGCGGTAACCGCCGGCTACGCCATCTACCGCATCACCGCCGAGCGGGGACAGGTTGTGCTCAGCGTCGCGGCGGCGGCCGCGGTGTATTTTCTCAGCAGCACGCTATCCATCGCCGCAGTGGTTACCCTGACCGAGTCCAAGAACATGCGGAAGGTCTGGCAGGAATGCTACATGTGGACCTTCCCCTACTACCTGGTGGGCGGGGGCATCGCGGCCCTGATCAGTGTGTGCAATCACCGCCTGGGGTGGCAAATCACGGTTCTCGGGCTGCCGGTCGTTTACGTGATTTTCCGGTCCTACCGGCTGTATCTGGGCAGGCTGGAGTCGGAAAAGCTGCACGCGGAGCAGATGGCCGGCCTGCACCTGCGAACCATCGAGGCGCTGGCGCTGGCGATCGAGGCCAAGGACGATTCCACCCACGACCACCTGCGGCGGGTGCAGGTCTATGCGCTCGAGCTCGGCAAGAAAATGGGTTTGGACGAACCGCAGATGCAGGCCCTCCGCGCCGGCTCCATTCTGCACGATATCGGAAAGCTGGCCGTCCCGGAGCACATCATTTCCAAGCCCGGAAAGCTGACCTACGAAGAATTCGAGAAGATGAAGATCCACCCCATCGTGGGAGCGGAGATTCTGGATCGTGTGAAGTTCCCCTATGACGTGGTTCCAGTGGTGCGGGCTCATCACGAGAAGTGGAACGGCAGCGGATATCCGGACGGGCTGAAGGGGGAAGAGATTCCTCTGGGCGCCCGCATCCTGGCTACGGTGGACTGCCTGGATGCGCTGGCCTCCGACCGCCAGTATCGGCGCGCTCTGCCGCTCGACGAGGCCATGGCAGTCATCGTCAAAGAAGCCGGCATCAGCTACGACCCGGCCATCGTCAAGATTCTGGAGGAGCATTACCTGGAGTGGGAAGAGCTGGCCCGCGCGCAGGGCACGCAAACCTGCCGCCTGTCAAAGGGCGCACCGGTTGCCAGGGGACACGCTCCCGATGCCGGCCTGCAGGCCGGCATGAGCGAGCCGCATCAACCGGAGTTTCTGGCTTCTATCGCCGCCGCCCGCCAGGAAGCCCAGACGTTCTACGAGCTGACGCAGGATCTGGGCAATTCGCTGAACCTGCATGAAACGTTATCGGTCCTCGACAGCCGTTTGCATCGCCTGGTCCCCTACGACGCCATGGCGGTTTACGCCAGCAAGGACGGCCGGCTAATCCCACAGTACGTCAGCGGCGAGAACGCCAGGCTCTTCGCCGCCCTCCAGATCCCCCTCGGACAAGGCTTGTCCGGTTGGGTAGCGGAAACCTCCCGGCCAATCGTCAACGGCAACCCCTCGGTCGAGTTTGGCTATCTCAACGATCCCACCAGGTTCAGCACTCTGCGCTCGGCTTTGGCCATCCCGCTCGAAAACGCCGTCGGCATAACCGGCGTGCTCGCCCTCTATCACCTCAACCGGGATGCCTTCACCAAAGATCACCTGCGAGTGTTGCTGGCGCTCAAGCCGAAACTCTCGCTGACCATCGAAAACGCGCTGCAATACCAGCAGGTGGCCATCTCCGCGACCACCGACGGGTTGACCGGGCTGCCCAACGCCCGCTCCCTGTTTCTGCACCTGGACGCCGAGTTGGCCCGCTGCCAGCGAAGCGGCCAGGGTCTGGCCGTCCTGGTTTGCGACTTGGACGGGTTTAAGCAGGTCAATGACCGGTTTGGCCATCTGATCGGAAACCGGGTGCTGCAATTGGTGGCGGCCGGTTTGCAGAAATGTTGCCGGCATCACGACTATGTCGCCCGCATGGGCGGCGACGAATTCGTCCTGGTCCTGCCCGGCCTCAAGCCGGCGGATCTTGCCGAAAAGCTCTGGGCGATTGAAGAGCTGGTTATCGGCGCCGGCGTGGAGCTATGCGGCGAGCGCCTGCTCAATATCAGCGTCGGCGCGGCCTTCTGTCCCGAAAACGGCGCCGATGCCGAAGGCCTCCTGGCGGGCGCGGACCGCCGCATGTATCTCACGAAGCGGGCCCACAAAGAGCTCGCAGGCTCCGCCGCCGGAGACCTGGCGGCTCTCTCCTCCTCCGTGCTGCGCAACTCCCAGGCTGCCGTTCCTCCTGTCTCCACCCCGGAATAAGCGCCTCAGCGGGACATCTTGTCCCCGGCGGACAAACTGTCCGCGCCGCCGCCTCTATGTTCAGTGAAAACAAACCACTTAGCCCGTGGCCCCCGACCTGCTTTTAGGGTGCCCGAGGAAACTATGAAACGCTCTCTTACCCTGATTTGCACGCTCCTATTGGCCGGTTCCGCATTTGCGCAAGGAACCATTTCTCCCGACTTGGCCGCTATGACCGCGTCCGCGCCCCCTTCTAAGGGCTCGGCCGCCGTGGCCACGTCCGCGTCCGCGTCCACAGGTTTGCAAGCCACCAACTCTCTGAACACCGTCACGGTCCTGGTGCAGTTCTCCAGTGCACCCACTGCCGCCCTGCTCAGCTCGCTGGCAGGCAATGGCGCGGTCACACAGAAGCAGTTCGCACACTTTCCCAAGGTCCAGGTGCTGAAGGTGCCCGTCGCGATGGTGCCCTTCATCGCCAAGCTGCCCGGTGTGAAGTATATCTCGCCCAACCGGCCAGTGGTGCGCCACCTGGATCTCACCACCGCCACCGTAGGCTCCAGCATTGCCAACGCGTCGGGATGGACGGGCGCCGGCGTCGGCGTGGCCGTGATCGACAGCGGCGTCGATGTGACGAATAACGACTTGAACGTCGCCCATTCGACCACCAGCCGCGTGGTCTATAGCCAGGACTTCGTGGGCACCGGCACGCAGGACTTTTATGGCCACGGCACGCATGTCGCCGGCATCATCGGCGGCAACGGCGCCAACTCCGGCGGTTTCTACGCCGGCGTCGCCCCGCAGGTGAATCTGGTCAACCTGCGCGTGCTGGACCAAAACGGCTCGGGAACCGACGCTCAGGTGATCGAGGCAATCGATACCGCCATCTCGTTACAGCAGACCTACAACATCCGCGTCATCAACCTTTCCTTGGGCCGCGTTGTTTACGAAACCTGGCAACTGGATCCCCTGTGCCAGGCCGTGGAAGCCGCCTACCAGGCCGGCATCGTGGTGGTAGTGGCCGCCGGAAATGACGGCCGCGACAACAGCGCCGGCACCAACGGCTATGGCACCGTCACCGCTCCCGGCAACGACCCCTGGGTCATTACCGTCGGCGCCATGAAGACCAACGGAACCAGCAACGCCAGCGATGACACGGTCGCCAGCTACAGCTCCAAGGGCCCCACCCTGGTGGACAATTTCGTGAAGCCCGACCTGGTGGCTCCCGGCAACATGGTCTCCTCTCTGCGGGTGGCCGGCAGCACGCTCGATGTGGAGTATGGGGCGGCTAACCAGGTTAGTCCCACTACCTACGGCGGCTCCGCCAGTTCCCCTTCGGCTTACTTCATCCTGAATGGCACCAGCATGGCGACTCCCGTGGTCTCCGGCGCCGCCGCGCTTCTCATCCAGCAGAATCCCGCGATCACGCCGGACCAAGTGAAAGGACGGCTGATGCTGACCGCCAACAAGTCGTTTCCGACCTCCAGTGTGGCCACCGATCCCACTACCGGCATCCAGTACACTTCCTACTACGACATCTTCACCGTGGGCGCCGGATATCTCAATGTCATGGCTGCCCTCAACAGTACCGCCATGGCGCCCGGCACCTGCCCTTCGCCAGTCGCTGTGTACGACTCCGCTACCGGCACAGTTGCCATCGTGAACGCCAACCAGATCGCCTGGGGGTCGCAGATCGCGTGGGGATCGCAGATCGCCTGGGGGTCGCAAATCGCGTGGGGATCGCAGATCGCCTGGGGCTCCTCTGTCTCTTCGGCAACCCAGATCGCGTGGGGATCGCAGAT
>Ga0181529_10007090_pt1 | contig 11264 bp, 9 predicted proteins | sample PEATcosm2014_Bin_36_FD_119763 | JGI IMG/M metagenome (GOLD analysis project Ga0181529, IMG submission 119763) | Peatland microbial communities from MTU Mesocosm Facility, Houghton, MI, USA - PEATcosm2014_Bin10_30_metaG | ecosystem: Environmental > Terrestrial > Soil > Wetlands > Peat | place... | reverse complement strand
CGGGATCATCTACATTTCCCATCGCCTGCAGGAACTGCACGAGGTGGGCGACCGCGTGACCGTGCTCCGGGACGGTCAGTTCATCGGCTGCAAGAAGATCGACGAGGTGACGATCGACGAACTGGTCGGCATGATGGTCGGCCATTCGGTCGACGAGACATTTGAACGCGACTTTCAACGACCCGGCGCGGAATGCCTGCGCGTCGAGAACCTCTGTAGCGGGAAGCGCCTGCAAGACGTCAGCATCAACCTGCATTACGGCGAGATTGTCGGCCTGGCTGGCCTTGTCGGATCGGGTCGGACCGACCTCGCCCGCGCGATCTTCGGAGTGGACAGGTACGATAGCGGAAGCATCGTCCTGTTCGGAAAGGAGATGAAGAATTTCAATGCTTCCGACATGGTCGATCTGGGCGTCAGCCTGATCCCGGAAGACCGAAAGGTTCAAGGCCTGGCGTTGATCCTGTCCATCTCTGAAAACATTGTCGTGTCCAGCCTGGACCGCCTGTTCCCGAGATTTTTCGTCGCCAAACGGAAGGAAAAAGAAGTCGCGATGCAGTACGTCGAGAAGTTGCGCATCGCGACGCCTTCGACGGCCCGTCTGGCGCAATTCCTGTCCGGCGGGAACCAGCAGAAGGTCGTGTTGGCCAAATGGCTGTGCACCAAGGCCAAAATCTTCATTTTCGATGAACCAACTCGCGGGATCGACGTCGGCGCCAAGGCCGAAATCCACGGATTCATGAACGAGCTGGTGAGGCAGGGGGCGGCCGTCATGATGATCTCGTCGGAGCTTCCTGAAGTCATTGGCATGAGCGATCGGGTTTACGTCATGCGGGAAGGGCGAATCGTTGTCGAATTGCCGCACACCGAGACGACGCAGGAGCGGATCATTCATTTCGCGATGGGAGCGGACGAGGCGAGCAGGCGGAAGGGCGGCAGGACGGCGACTGATATGGATCACGCAACGTCGTCAGCCCCTTCGCAAGCGACGGGTGAAGGACCAGGGCTCGCAAAATGAAATCGACAACCCTTTCGTTTCTGGTCCGCGTCCCGTCGGCCGCCTGGGTCGTTCTGCTGCTGATGTTCATCTTTACCACGGTGTCGGGCAGGTACCTGACGGTCGGCAACATCGTCAACATCATCGACCAAAACTCGATGCTGCTGATCGTCGCGCTCGGGGCAACGCTGGTGCTGCTCAGTGAGGGAATAGACCTGTCGTCGGGCTCCGTATTGTCCCTTTCCGGCGTGACCTGCGTCTACGTCATGAAGTACTTGATGCTGAGCGGAACCTCGAACACCATCGCGATGTTCGCCGGGGTGCTGGTCGGTCTGCTGACGGGTGTGGTCATGGGCGCCATCACCGGCGCCCTGATCGCGATCAGCAAGTTGCCGCCCTTCATTGCCACCTTGGGCATGATGGGCGTGGCCGGTGCGCTGTCGCTGGTAGCTGCCAACAGCAGTGCGATCTACATCAATAATCCGGTCTTCGTGTTCTTCGGGTCGAAGCTGGATCGATATATCGACTGGCCGCTGATGGGGTATGTGTCCGTACCCACGTTCATCGCGGCGATCGTGTTTGTTGCGGTATGGATAGTGCTCTACTACACATCGTTTGGCCGCTACATCATCGCCATCGGCGGGAACGAATCGGGGGCCCGGTTGTCTGGCGTCGACATCATCCGATGGAAATGGGCTATCTACGTGATGTCCGGGCTGTTGGCGTCGCTTGGCGGAATAATATTGGCGGCTCGGATCGAGGCCGCGGATTCCATCGTCGGCGTCGGCTGGGAGTTCGACGCCATTGCCGCTGCGATCCTGGGCGGCACCAGCTTTGTGAAGGGAAAAGGCGGGATCGCGGGTACTGTTCTCGGGGTCCTCGTCATTGGCGTGGCTCGGAACGGCCTGAACGTCATCGGCATGCCGACCCTTTGGGTTCCAGCGTTGACCGGGACCATCGTCATCCTGGCAATCGTCTTTGAAGTTATGTTGTCGCGATGGAAGGAACGCAAGAGATGGGTGCGGCAAGGCTTACGCTGAAAAGTTTCGCACCGGATTCGGACAGGTCGTGGCGGGGTGGGGCAGCCCGCCTGCTGGTCTTGCTGCTGCTGTGCGCCTTTGTCGCCATTGTGACCCGCAATCCCGATCGCGGCTTCATCTTCCTCAATGCGAACAACCTTCTGAATGTCATTCGCAACGCAAGCATTCTGATCATCATCGCGGTTGGCCAGACCATCACCCTGACCGCGAAGGACGTCGATCTGTCGTGCGGTTCGGTCATATCGCTGACCAGTGTCGTGGCGGCGGTCATGATGAACAGGATGGGAATCTATTTTCCGTTCGCGATCGCGACGGCATTGCTTCTCGGCATCGCGCTGGGTTTGATCAACGGTTTGCTCATCACCTACGTGAGCCTCCCGCCGTTCATTGCCACCTATGGTACGCTGTGGGTGGTTTTCGGCTTTGCCTACCTGATCCTGCGTGGTGCGGTCGTGTACGGCTTTCCGACCGGATTTCGCTTTATCGGCAACGGCACTGCGTTCGGCATCCCAATGCCGATCGTCGTGAGCGCGATCGTCTTCGCGATTTCGTACTTCGTGCTCTACCACACCACGCTCGGGCGACGGCTTTTTGCAACCGGCGCCAATGCCGAGGCAGCGAAGATGTCGGGCATCAGGGAAACGCGGATCGTTATCATTGCGTATGTGATCAGCGGCTTCCTGGCGGCGTTGGCGGGCATTGTGCTGATCGCGTACACCAACGGTTCAGAAGCGGTCGTCGGCGCCACCTATCTGCTGCCGGTGATTGCGGTCGTGGTAATGGGCGGGACCAGCTTGACCGGCGGACAGGGCAGCCTGACAGGCACCCTGGTCGCCGCGATCATCATGGCGGTTATCAACAACTGCATGAATATCCTGGCAATTCCGGCGGTCTGGCAGCAGCTTGCGGTCGGCCTGATGGTGGTCGGCACTGTCCTGATCGATCGTTGGGCTGGCAAAAGAGGTTGAGAACCGGGGTCAACCGTGCCCCCTTGCGTCCGTCCGCACGAAAGGAGGTGTCCGTCTATCTGACCTCCGGGTTAGCTAATCGGCTTTAACATGGTTCAAAATCGGAGTGGAGGAAATGAGTAGATACGGTTTCTCCTTGTTGGCATCCGCGGCGATGATCTCGATTCCGCTCATCGGATATTCGTCCAGCGCCGCCGTTGCCCAACCGGCCACTCAGGCCCCTGCCGGCGCGAGGCCTGCGGTGGTCATGAAAGGCATCAATCCGGGCCAGCCCGTCTACAATTTCGATGCCAAGGTGAAGGCCAACAGGCCTTACAACATTGCGATCGTCGTCAAGTCGCTGGCGACGCCCGTTTGGGAGACCCATCTCATCGCGGCGGAAAAAGCCGGCGTGAATATGGGAGTCAATGTCTCTCGATATGCTCCGACCAAGGCGGATAACGTCGGGGAGCAGAAATCGATGCTGGAGGACATCGTCACCAGGGGTGCCGATTGCGTGGTTCTGGCGCCCGCCAATTCCGAGGCGATCCAGGGGCCGGTGGCATCCATCGTGAAAAAAGGGATTCCGGTCGTCTATGACAACACCCTCGGCGCGGGCGACGACTATCTCTCCTTCGTTGGCGTGGATAGTGTTCAGGCCGGCGAGGTGATCGCCAAGACGATCGGCGATATGATGAAGGGCACCGGCAAGCTTCTCATCCTCGAAGGCGTCCCTGGGCAGCAGACGTCCGACGATCGGATCAAGGGTCTCAAGGCCTATCTCGACAAGAACTATCCGAAGATCACGTACAAGGCGATCTCCGGGCACTGGATGTTCGACGAAGGCCGCAAGATCACCGAGGATACGCTGCAGAGTTGGCCTGACCTGGGCGGCATCGTCGACGTCGGGGGCGTCATGTCGGAAGGTGCGGCCGAGGCGGTCGCCTCGGCGGGCCTGAAGGGCAAGGTCATCATCGGTGCCTTTGATGTCCAGGCTCCCACCGTGGCCGCACTGAAGAGCGGCCTGTTGCAGTTCACCATCTCTCAGGGCGTCTATGAACAGGCCTATTATTCGGTGTCGGTGTGCGTGAAGGCGCTGAACGGAGAGACGGTTCCCCGCGAGGTCCGCACCCCGATCACGGTGGTAACGGCGCAGGACGTCGACAAGTTCGATGAATCGCCCGATGCGATGAGACGGCGCTGATCGGCTTTTCGGCCACCGCCGGCGCGCCAGAACCGCGGGAGCAGGGCGACGCTGGGTCGCCCTGCTGAATCGTGGAATCACTCCAACCTGGTCTTCAATACCCGGAGAACATCATGAAACTCATCAATCCTGCCGCAAACCCAGTACTCCCCATTCCAGATCATACCAACTGCACCGCTCAGGAAATCGCAGGGGAAATTGCCGGTGCCAAGACCTGCATCGTCAAAATCGGAACGGCCCAACCCGGCGGGACCTCCGTTTTCCACGCCCATCCCCACCAGGAGGAGGTCTTTTATATCCTGGAAGGGGCGTTGACCATGACGGACAAGGATCAGAACAAGATCACCGCGCGCGCTGGGCAGGCACTCTTCATCCCGGCCGGCGACGGGCACGCTGCCGCCAATCTTGGAGATGTCAAGGCGGTTTACCTGGCGGTGAAGTCGCCTGCTCAATAGCAGTGGTGTTTTGCTTTCGCGCCGATTGGATCTGTATCTCCCGTCGGGATGCCGGAAGGCGGGGGAATTGCTGCGCATTATCGGTCACGAAGTCGCCGGCGACATTGTGAAACTCGGTACGAGCACGGTGTGCTGGCGCTTCGGCGACCGATAACTGCGGCAGTCCATGTGACCTGTGGGCGCTTTCGCCATTACCTCCTCGGCGAGACGTAGTTGTGCCGAACCGGACGACGGATCGGTTTCAGGTGGAATGGCGGCCGTGCGAAGTGCGTCCTCGTGCCGGCTGACCCGCCCCCTTCGTGATCCCTCGATTGTATGGTCCCGGGATTTCATGGAGCGGATTGATACCAACCGGCGAACGGGTTGACTCGAATGTGATTTTGAGCGGCTCGGCCAGGCTCACTTCTCCATCCAGATCGAATCCCACCGCAATTCGTCCGGAGCCGTCCACAGATCGTGCAGGCCGTTGCTCGCGGCGTCGATCTCTGCTTGCTGGTGGATCACGAGCGCCGGCAGGTCCCGGGCCAGAATCGGTTGCACCGCGAAATAGTGCTTGGCGCGCTCCTCCTCGGTCGCCGCGTCGCGTCCCTTCCTGAACAGCTCGTCCACCTCCGGGTTGGAATACTGCGAGGCGTTGACAAAATTCGCCGCCCGATTGATCGATTCGGTCACGTAGAGCCGCTCGATGCCGAGGGCCGGGTCCCCGGCGGTCGTGTAGTTCTGCAGCGTGGCGTCGAAATCGTACTCCGAGAAGACCTGCTTGAGCTCGACAGCGCGTTCCGAACCTTTGAGAACGACGTTGACGCCGATGTCCTGCCAGAACCGCTTCACCGCCTCGGCGAACTGGACGAAGTCCGGCCGCGTCGAATCGAAAACCAGGCTCATGGTGAACCTGACACCGTTGGCGCCGGGCTTCACGCCGGCCGCATCCAGCATCGCCCTGGCCTTCGCAGGATCGTAGGGATACATCTTTTCGTAATCGACCTGCGGATTGTACGCCCAGGTCATGCGGCTGTCGATCGGCCCCGCCCCGACCTGTCCGACACCGAAGAAGACGTTCTTCAGAATGTAGTTGCGGTCGAGCCCGACCATCAAGGCCTGGCGGACCTCGGCGCGATCGAGCGGCGGGTGCCTGGTGTTGAGGATGATCAGGTCGTCGTCGGGATAGGCGACTTCGTGCAACTGGAAGCGCGGATCGTGTTCGATCATCTTGAAGGCGCTGAGCGGCAGGAAATATTCGTCGATGAAGTCGATCTCGCCGGCCTGCAGGCCCAGCACGCGGCTCGTCGGGTCCGGAATGAACCTGGCGATGATCCGGTCCAGATAAGGCTCTCCCTTGCGCCAGTAATCAGCGTTGCGTTCCAGCGTGATGTGGTCGCCCCGCACCCACTCGCCGAGCTTGAACGCGCCGGTGCCGACCGGCGCGTTCAGAACGACCGGGCTGGTCAGGACATCCTTGCCGGCGAGCAGGTGTGCCGGCATGATCGCGGCGTTCTTTTCGCACGTCATCGAGGCCAGCAGCGGACCGAACGGCCGCTGCATGTGAACGACGACCGTGTGCGCATCCGGCGTTTCGATATTCATGATCGCCTTGGCGGCGGCCGCGAAGAACGGCCCGTACTTGCCGCTGACTTCGGTCAGCGTGTACTTGACGTCCGCGGAGGTAAAGGGCTGGCCATCGTGCCAGTTCGCCGTGACCAGATGGAACGTGTAGGTCAGGCCGTCGGGCGAGATGTCCCAGGAACTGGCCAGATTGGGTTCGACCTTGAAACCTGGGCCAAAGCGCAGCAGCGCTTCATACACCATGCAGCCCAGAGAGGCCTCAGGCGACCCCGTCGAGATGTCCGGGTTGAGCGAGGGTGGGTCGTTGCCCATGGCCAGGATCACCGCGCCGCCGCGTTGAGGTTCCCCCGGCGCCGCAACGGCGGCGCCGGACAATCCCAGGATGGCGCCCGAGCCAAGCAACGAGATTCCCGCCAAGGCCAGAAGCCAGCGGATGCGATGCGTGCAGGCAGCCATCATCAACCCCCTTCACCCGGAAGCGCCACTGTGCCCCACTCCGGCCGAAAGCGCACTAGCCCTGGCGCGCGATTCCGCCAGCCCATACGCCGGCCCGGCCATCGCCGCCGTCCGCTCGATCGAGGGCACAGCCTTGAGCAGGCGCTGCGTGTACTGGTGCCGCGGCGCGGTCAGCACCTCCTCGGCCGGGCCGCACTCCACGATCTGTCCCTGCATCATCACCGCGACCCGGTCGGCGAACGCCCGCGCCACCGAAATGTCGTGTGTGATCATCAGGTAGGCCACCCCCCGCTCCTCCCGGATGTCGAGCAGCAGGTTGAGGATCTGGCCGCGGATCGAGACGTCCGCGCCGGACAGGGGCTCATCCGCGATAACCAGGCGGGGCTGCATGGCGATGGCGCGCGCCAGCACCAGCCGCTGGCGCTGCCCGCCGCTCAACTCGTGCGGCAGCCGCCCCATGTAGTCCGCGCCGGGCCTCAGCCCGACGCTTTCCAGGAGTTCGATCGAGCGTTGCTCGACGTCGCCCGCGAACCGGCCGCAGGCTTGGCCGAGCAGCGAGCGGATGGTCCGGCGCGGGTTGAGCGCCGCGGTCGGGTCCTGGAAGATCGGCTGCATGGCGCACCTGGCGCGACGGAATTCGCGCGTCGAAAGCGCTTCGAGGTCGCGGCCCGCAAGCAGTACGCGGCCCGCATCGGGGCGGATCAGGCCGAGCGCGATGCGCCCGAGCGTCGACTTGCCAGAGCCGCTTTCGCCCACCAGCGCCACCGTCTCGCGTTCCCGCACCGTCAGGCTGACCCCGCGCACGGCGTGCACCGTCTCGCCACCGGCGCTGCGGAACGTCTTCGCGATGTCTTCCAGCACGAGCAGGGGCGGCGCTTCCTCAGCCGGCATCGGCCTGCTCCGATGCCCCGTTCGCGGCCGCGCGGACCGAGCGGGCATTCCAGCAGCGCAGCGTGTGCGCGCCGTCGCCTTCCACCGGTACGGCATCGGGCATCCGCCTGCACGCCTCCAGTACGAACCCGCAGCGCGGGGCGAACGGGCATCCCTCGGCAGGCCGGGCGAGGTTCGGCGCCTCCCCGCCGATGGTCACGAACCGCCCGGCGGCATTGCGCGCGGCGTAGGCCGACTGCAGCAGGCCGATCGTGTAGGGATGGCAGGGGTTGCCGAACACCCCCCGCCGCTCGCCCCATTCGATGATCCGCCCCGCGTACATGACGTGGATCCGCTCGCAGGCGTCGGCGACGAGGCCGAGGTCGTGGCTGATCAGCAGCATCGCCATCCCCAGGCTCCGACAAAGATCGCGTAGCAGCAACATGATCTCCGCCTGGGTGGTCACGTCGAGTGCGGTGGTTGGCTCGTCGGCGATCAAGAGGCGCGGACGGCAGCCGAGCGCGATCGCCAGCAGCACGCGCTGGCGCATTCCCCCCGACAACTCGTGCGGATAAGCGCGCGCGCTGGAGGGCGGCAGCCGCACCAGTTCGAGCAGTTCGTGCACTCGCGCCGAAACGTCGACCCCCGGGTCGTGCCGCCGGACGCTCTCGCCGATCTGGCGGCCGGCGCGCATCACCGGATTGAGAAAGTTCAGCGGATCCTGGAACACCATGGCCAGCGGATGGCCGCGCATGCGCTCCCACTCCGCCGCCGAAAGATGGGTGACATCCTTGCCGTCGATGGCGATCCGCCCGCCGTCGATGCGCGCACGCCGCGGGTCGGTCAGGCCCATCAGGGCACTCGCCAGCGTCGACTTCCCCGACCCGGACTCGCCGACCAGTCCCACCACCTCGCCCGCCCCAACCACCAGGCTGACGCCCTGCAGCGCGTGCACGACCTGCGTGCCGATCACGTACGCCAAGCGCAGATCGTCCACTTCGATGAGCGGGGGGCCGGGCTCGGAGTTTGCCACCTAGCGCGATCCCTTCGGGTCAAGGGTCGCGCCGATAGCGTCGCCCAGCAGATTGAAGGCGAGCACGGTCGAGAAGATCGCCACTCCGGGGAAGAACGACAGCCACCAGGCATTGAACAGGAATCGCTGCCCGCTATTCAGCATCCGCCCCCAGCTCACGATGTCGACGCTGCTGAGGCCGAAGAAGGCCAGCGAGGCTTCGAGCAGGATGGCCTGGCCGACGATCATGGTGCCGACCGCGAGCACCGGCGCGATGGCGTTGGGAATCACTTCGGCGAACAGGATGTAGCTTTCGCGGAACCCCAGGCAGCGGACCGCATCGACATATTCGAGGTTTTTGATCCGCAGCACCTCGCCGCGCATCACGCGCGCCACCTGCGGCCAAGCCAGGAGCGCGATCACCGCGACCACGCGCATCAACCCCGGGCCGGAAAGCGCGACCAGGACTGCGGCCAGGATGAAGCTCGGGATCACCTGGAAGATTTCCGCCAGCCGCATAACGGCGAGATCGGCGAGGCCACCGTAGTGGCCGGAGGCGGCGCCGATGACGGTGCCGAGCACGGACGCCGCCACCGCCGCCGCGAACCCGACGAACAGCGACACCTGCACACCCAGCAGCAGATCCACCAGCACGTCGCGGCCTAGATCGTCGGTGCCGAGCGGATGCCCCCCGGAGGGCGCGATCAGCACGTCATTGGACATGCGGTCCGCCTCGGCGAGCCCGATGAGCGGCCCCACGATGCAGATCCCGACCAGAAGGGCCACGAACAGCGCCGCCGCCACACCGGCACGCTGGCGCGCGAACCGGCCGGCGAAGCTACGCATGGCGCACCGCATAGCCGCGGCGGATGCGCGGATCGAGGAACCCGTAGAGCAGGTCCGTCGCGAGGTTGACCAGCACGACCATGAACGCCGAGACCAGCAGGATTCCCTGCAGGACCGGATAGTCGCGATTGGTGATCGAGGCGATGAACAGGTTGCCGAGCCCGGGCCAGGCGAACACGGTCTCGACCAGGATGGCGCCGGTCAGCGAATAGGCGAAATTGTAGCCGATCACCGTCACCACCGGGATGATCGCGTTCGGCAGCACATGTCGCCACACCACCTCGCGGTGCGAGAGTCCCTTCGCCAGCGCGGTCAGGATGAAGTCCTCCGACAGCACCGCGAGCACGCTGGCCCGCGCGATGCGCGCCACCACGGCGACATAGTAGATGGTGATGCTGAAGGCCGGCAGGACCATGTGCCAGAGCACGCTGCCGACCGCGGCCCATCCGCTCGGCGAGGTGCGCAGCGAGATCATCCCCGCCGCCGGCAGCCAGCCGAGCCTGACCGCGAACAGCATTACCATCAGCTGGCCAAGCCAGAAGATCGGCACCGAATAGCCGAACAGGCTGAGCGCGGTGATGCCCGCGTCGATGGCGCTGCCGGCGCGCTGCGCCGCCGCGACGGCCATGACGATCCCGAGCATAGCAGCGGCAGTGAGCGCCGGCACCATGAGCAAGAGGGTGAGGCGGGCCCGCGCCAGGACCAGTTCCAGCACCGGCTGACGGTTCGCGAAGGAAAAGCCGAGATTACCGTGCGCCACGTTGCCCGCGTAGAGCCAGAGCTGCCGGGGGATCGAGGCATCGAGCCCGAACTGGTGGCGGACCTGGGCGATGTAGTCGGGCGGCGCGGGAAAATCCCCGACCAGGGCCTGTAGCGGATCGCCGGGCACGATCCGGATGATCAGGAAGCTGATCACCACGATCGTGGCGACGATTGGCAGCGCCCAGGCCAGTCGCGCGAAGAGGTAGCGCCACATCGGCTCAGGTGCCTTCCCGGTCGAGCCCGGCCAAGAGATCGAGCAACGTGCGACAGTCGGGGAGCCCGTCCAGCCCCTCCACCGCGGCAACGATCGCGCGGCAGCGCTCCGCCCCCAGAGCCGGAACGATCAGCGACTCCACCTTCTGCCGCAGTTCGCCATCGGTGAGCGGGTTCTGCGGCGCTCCCTTGGCAAAGGCGATCTGGCGCTCCAGCGTCCGGCCGTCCTGGAGGCGCAGCTCCAGCGGCGGGTATTCGGTCGGGCCGAGTTCGCGGTCCGCCAGTACCTGGGTCGTCGCCATCAGGCGCGCGATTTCCGGTTCGCGCGTGCGCAGCGGCTGGAACTGATCGATAGTGGCGCACCCGCTCTCGGCGGCGACTGCCAGCGTGTAGGGCAGGCTGAACTGCGCATCGAGCAGTGAGGCGATGTGCTGCCGGTCGAACTGCAGCCGCGTCTGCGCATCGCCGTGCACGAGCATGCCGGCGATGCCGTCGCTGCCGATTTCGGCGTCCCGCATCAGCGCGAACAGCGCGTCGATGCAGGCATGGATGCTGCGGCAGCAGGCGTACGGCTTCATGCCCGATGCCGCGATGCCGAACCGTTCGCCGAGGCCGGCCAGCGTCGCTTCCGGAGTGGCTATCCCGGGGGAATAGGTCCCGTAGAACCCTCCCCACTCGGCTTCCAGCACATGGCGCGGCCCGGTCATGCCGGAGGCCGCGAGCAGAGTCGCGGTGAGGCCGGTTTCGGAGGCCTTGCCGGGGTGCAGGCGCTTGGTCATCGCGCCGTCCACCAGGAAGGCCCAGATGCCGCCGGTAAAGCTGCCGGCGATGCCGAGCGCGTCGGCGAAGGGTTCCTCCTTGAGCCCGAGCAGCCGGGCCGCCGCGGCGGCGGCGCCGAAGCT
>Ga0181529_10007088_pt1 | contig 11265 bp, 10 predicted proteins | sample PEATcosm2014_Bin_36_FD_119763 | JGI IMG/M metagenome (GOLD analysis project Ga0181529, IMG submission 119763) | Peatland microbial communities from MTU Mesocosm Facility, Houghton, MI, USA - PEATcosm2014_Bin10_30_metaG | ecosystem: Environmental > Terrestrial > Soil > Wetlands > Peat | place... | reverse complement strand
CACCGAGAAGGGCGGGAAATTGTAATGCAGCATGAAGTGCTGCTTGTAGGTGCCCTCCAGGCTGTCGATGAACTGTTCGTCCTCGCCGGTGCCGAGCGTCGTCACCACGATCGCCTGGGTCTCGCCGCGGGTGAACAGCGCCGAGCCGTGGGTGCGCGGCAGCACGCCGACTTCGGCCACGATGGGACGCACGGTGACCAGGTCGCGCCCGTCGATGCGCTTCTTGGTGTCGAGCACCGCACCCCGCATGACATGGGCTTCCAGATCGTGCATCAGGGCGGAGAACTTGCTGTCGTCCAGCTTGCCTTCGCCGACGAATTCCGCCGCCGCTTTGGCGCGGATTTCCTTGATGCGGTCGCCGCGCGCATGCTTTTCGGGAATCTGGAAGGCCGCGGCAAGATCGGCGCCAACGAACGATTTGACGCGCTCGAAGATTTCCTTGGTGTCGTCGACGAGAATATCGCGCGGCTCCTTCGCCGCCTTCTCCGCCAAGCGGATGATGGCGTTGATGACGGTCTGCATCTGCTTGTGGCCGAACATCACCGCGCCGAGCATTTCGGACTCGGAAAGCTCCTGAGCCTCGGATTCCACCATCAGCACGGCGTTGGCGGTGCCGGCGACGATGAGATCGAGCTTGGAGTTCGGCATGGAGTCGATTTCGGGGTTGAGCACATATTCGCCCTCGATGAAACCGACGCGCGCCGCCCCGATCGGCCCCATGAAGGGAATACCGGAAATGGTCAGCGCCGCGGAGGCCGCCACCAAGGCGATAATGTCGGGATCGTTCTCCATATCGTGGCTAAGCACGGTGACGACCACCTGGGTCTCGTTCTTGTAGCCGTCGGCGAACAGCGGACGGATGGGACGGTCGATCAGCCGCGAGGTCAGCGTCTCGCGCTCGGTGGGCCGGCCTTCGCGCTTGAAATAGCCGCCCGGAATCTTGCCGGCGGCGAAGAATTTTTCCTGGTAGTTGACGGTCAGGGGAAAGAAGTCGACGCCGAGCTTGGGGGTGCGCGCACCCACGACGGTGGCCAGTACGACGCTCTCGCCATAGGTGGCGAGGACGGCGCCGTCGGCCTGGCGGGCGATCTTGCCCGTTTCGAGCACGAGCTTGCGCCCGCCCCATTCGACTTCTTCGCGTGCGATCTTGAACATTTTCTGATTCACTTTCCTTCGTTCCCGCGGGCCGGATTGCCGGCGGGGTTTCCTTGAGTCATCTCAAGAATAAATAGGCACGCGCCCGCGGACCATCCGCGAACCCATGCGAAGCTTCGACGATTGCAAGGGCGGGACGCGCTTTCAGCGCCTCAATCCCAGCCGGCCGATCAGCGCTTCATAGCGTTTTTCGTCGGAGGCTTTGATGTAGTCGAGCAAACGCCGGCGCTGCGACACCATCTTGATGAGGCCGCGGCGCGAGTGATTGTCCTTGACGTGCGATTTGAAATGTTCGGTCAGGTTGGTGATGCGCTCGGAGAGCACGGCCACCTGGACTTCGGGCGAACCGGTGTCGCCCGGTTTGATTGCGTATTCGCCGATAACTACTTTCTTGCGTTCGGTCGTAATCGTCATGCGGTCATCCAGTTCCAAAGTTGAAGACACGAAAAGGTCTGAGTTCGCCGGCCTCAAGCGCAACCAGTGCCACCGGTTCGCCTTCGCCCGTCGAGCAGAAGACCGTGAGCCCCTGAAGATCGTCGCCCTCGGGAACGGCCTCCGTGATCCGGGCGAATTGGGTCGCACGGATCAGGATCGGATTGCCGTTTCTCAGGCGAACCGCATCCGGGCCCGTGACGGCCAACGCCGGGATGCCGTCCAGCGCGGTCGAAAGAGGCCTCAAGTGCTCAAAAGCGGCCGGACTATGCATAAAACCCTTCAGGGTTTCCAGCCCAATTGCATCTTCGACGCAGAAGGCGCCGACCCGGGCGCGCCGCAGGGCCGAAACATGCCCGAAAGTGCCCAGCGCCAGCCCCAGATCCCGCACCCAGGCCCTGACGTAAGTCCCTTTGCCACAATGGATTTCGAACTCGGCATGGTCCGGATCGGGCATTGCCAGGAGCTTGGCGGATTTGATGAACACTGTTCGCGGTTCAAGGGTGACGGTCTCTCCGTCGCGCGCCAGGTCGTAGGCCCGCTCGCCCTCGACCTTGATCGCCGAATAGGAAGGCGGGGTCTGGCTGATCGCCCCCACGAAGCCCGGCAGCGCCCGTTCGATCTCCTCGCGCGTGGGGCGCTTCTCGGAGGTCGCGGTGACGGCGCCCTCGGCATCGTCGGAATCGCGCGCTTCGCCCCAACGGGCGGTGAAGCGATAGGTCTTCTCGGCATCCATGGCGTAAGGCACGGTCTTGGTCGCCTCGCCCAGCGCCACGGCGAGCACGCCCGTCGCCATCGGATCGAGGGTGCCGGCGTGTCCCGCCTTCTGCGCATCGAACACGCGTTTGACGATGGCGACCGCCTGGGTCGAGGTGACCCCTTGCGGCTTGTCGAGCACCACCCAGCCGTGAACCGGCGAACCTTTTTTCTTACGGCTCATCGCCGTCGGTCTTCTTGAGATCGCGCTGCACGCGCTCGGATTTGAGGATGGTCTCGATCTTTTCGGCCTCGGCGAACGACATGTCTTCCACGAAGCGCAGCTCGGGGGTGAATTTGAGCGCGATCAGGTGGCCCATCTGGCCGCGCAAATAGGCTTTGTGGCGGTTGAGCGCGGCGATGATCTTATCGGCATTCTTGCCGCCGAGCGGTTCGCAGTAGGCGGTGGCGTAACGCATGTCGCCCGATGGGATCACCTGGGTGATGGTCACCGATACGCCGGCGAGATCGGGATCGCGAATGTCGCCGCGCACCAGAATCTCCGCCAGGGCGTGGCGCAGCGTCTCGCCCACGCGCAGCTGGCGCTGAGAAGGTCCCCGCAAAGAAGATGTGTGACGTCGGCTCATTCGATTCGCGAATAGCGAATGGCGAATGGCGAATAGGGATTACTATTCGCACCTCGCTATTCGCCATTCGTCCTTATAACGCGCGCTGGATGGTTTCGACCTCGAAGGCTTCGATGGTGTCGCCCTTGGCGATGTCCTGGTAGTTGGCGAACGCCATGCCGCATTCCTGGCCGGTCTGCACTTCGCGCACCTCGTCCTTGAACCGCTTCAGAGTGCTGAGCTCGCCTTCGTGGATCACCACATGGTCGCGGATCAACCGCACCTTGGCGCCGCGCCGCACCACGCCCTCGCTGACGCGGCAGCCGGCGACCTTGCCGACCTTGGAGATGGTGAACACTTCCAGGATTTCGGCATTGCCGAGGAACTTCTCGCGCGTCTCCGGCGCCAGCATGCCCGACAGCGCCGCTTTCACATCGTCCACGACATTGTAGATGATGGCGTAATAACGGATCTCGACGCCATCGCGCTTGGCGCGTTCGCGCGCCATTTTGTCGGCGCGCACGTTGAAGCCGATGATCGCCGCGCCCGAGGCATGAGCCAGGATCACGTCGCTCTCGGTGATGCCGCCGACGCCGGACTGCAGCACTTGCGCGGCGACCTCGTCGGTGCCGAGCTTGACCAGCGCGCCCTGGATGGCTTCGGCGGAACCCTGCACGTCGGCCTTGATGACCAGGGGAAGCAGACGCTTCTCGCCGGCTTCGCGGGTTTTGAGCAGCTGGTCGAGCGTTTGGCGCGACACCGCCGCCTGACGCGTCTCGCGCCGTTTACGGGCGCGGTATTCGGTGATTTCGCGGGCCCGCGCTTCGGAATCCACCACGGCGAATTCGTCGCCCGCTTCGGGCGCGCCGGAAAGACCGAGCACTTCCACCGGCATCGCCGGACCCGCGCTCTCGACCGTTTCGCCGCGTTCGTTCTGCAACAGCCGCACGCGGCCCCATTCCGAGCCCGCCACCACGATGTCGCCGACTTTCAGCGTGCCGCGCTGCACCAGCGCGGTCGCCACCGGTCCGCGGCCGCGGTCGAGCTTGGCTTCGATGATCGCCCCTTCCGCCGTGCGGTCGGGATTGGCTTTGAGGTCGAGCAATTCGGCCTGCAAGAGGATCATGTCCGCCAGCCGGTCGAGGTTGGTGCCCTTCTTGGCGGAGACTTCCACGGCGATGGTCTCGCCGCCCAGATCTTCCACCTGGATTTCGTGCTGCAGCAGTTCGGTCTTGACCCGCATCGGATCGGCGTCGCCCTTGTCGATCTTGTTGATCGCGACGATGAGGGGCACATGCGCCGCCTTGGCGTGGGCGATGGCCTCCACGGTCTGCGGCATGACGCCGTCGTCGGCGGCGACGACGAGGATGACGAGATCGGTCACCTTGGCGCCGCGCGCGCGCATCGCCGTGAAGGCGGCATGGCCCGGCGTGTCGAGGAAGGTGATCTTCGCCCCGTTCTTCAACTGCACCTGATAGGCGCCTATATGCTGGGTGATGCCGCCCGCTTCGCCGGCCACCACGTCGGTCTTGCGCAGCGCGTCGAGCAGCGAGGTCTTGCCGTGATCGACGTGGCCCATGACGGTGACGACCGGCGGACGCGACTTCAAGTTGGCATCCGAGTCGGCCGCGCCCTTCAAGCCTTCCAGCACGTCGGATTCGGCGACGCGCTTGACGGTGTGGCCGTATTCGGCGGCGACCAGTTCGGCGGTGTCGGCGTCGATCACGTCGTTGACCGTCGCCATCATGCCGTTCTTCATCAGTACCTTGATGACGTCGACCGAGCGGCGCGCCATGCGGTTGGCGAGTTCGGCCACCGTGATGGTTTCCGGAATCGTCACTTCGCGCGGGCCGACCGGACCGGCCGCCTCGTTCTGCGCGCCCTTGTTGACGCGCTGCAGATGGCGGCGGTAGGAGGCGACCGACCGCATGCGTTCGTCGTCGCCCGACAGCGCCTTGGCGACGGTGAGCTTGCCGCGCCGGCGATTGTCCTCGCCCTTCTTGGCGACGGGCGCCTTGGCCGGGGTCTTGGCGCCCTTCTTGCTGACGGTTTCTTCTTCCTCCTCGGCCACAACGCGGCCGCGGCGCGGCGCTTCGGCCGGAGTCTTGGCCGCGGCGCTGCCGGCGGGTTCTTCCTTCTTCTCCAGCCGGCGCACGGCCTCTTCTTCCGCCCGCTTGCGCGCCAGTTCGTCGGCGGCCTTGCGGGCGTCTTCCTCGGCTTTGCGCTTCTCGGCGGCGGCGCGTTCGCGCTTGAGACGGTCGTCCTCCTCGGCGCGATGGCGGGCATCTTCTTCCGCACGCTTGCGCGCTTCCACTTCGTGCACGCGCGCGTCGGCCAGAGCGGCGCCGCGGCGGGCTTTTTCCTCGTCGGTCAGCTGACGCAGAACGACGCCGGCGCGCTGACCGGCCGAAGACGGCGCGGCGGGCGCGGCGCTGGGAGCGGGCGAAGCCGTCTTCGCTTGCGCGTCCTTGGCATGAGCCTTTTCGGCGGGCTTGCCGGGTTCGGCGCGCGTGCGCTTCTTCTCGACCACGACCGCCTTGGTGCGGCCATGGCTGAAACTCTGCTTGACGGTGGACGTCTCCGTCTTCTTCAGCGACAGCGTCTTGGACGGGGAATGACCCGTGCGGCGCGTGGAGGTTTCGTCTGTATCGCTCATACGTTTCTTTCGTTGCGGGCAGGGCTCGAACCTGCCGTTTCGTCCGCCGCCGGCCGCACGCGGAACCCTCTCAGCCTTACGGAATCCAAGATCAGCCGTTCTGCCAAGGGGCCGGGTTTGACGGCGGCATGTATCACATTCTCGCGTCCCAGCGCCAAGCTCAATTCGGCGCCGGTCAGGCAATCGATTGTTTCGACACGCAAACCGCGCGCGGCGGCCGATCCCGCGAGCTTTTTGCGCCCGTCGGCGGCCCCTTCTAGCGCCTCGATCAAAAGCCGCGCCGGGACTTTGTCGTCCAACGCACGCAAGACATTATCGAACCCGAGCGCCAGCAGGCCCGCGCGGCGCGCCAAGCCCAGGTCGGACTGCATGCGGCCGACCAGCCTCTTTTCCACCCTGGCCGGCAGATCGGGCGCCGCCTTGACGGAGGCCTTGGCCGCCTTGGAAAAATCGTTCTTGGCGATAGCGCGCGCCAGGATGGCGGTGTCGGCGGTGACCCACAGTCCGCGGCCCGGAAGCGTGGCCTCGACATCGGGAACGATGTCGCCTTCGGGGCCGACGACGAAGCGGACGAGTTGCTCCACCGGGCGCACTTCGCCCGTGGCTATACAGCGCCGTTCGCGCCCTTCGTCCTTTTTCGCCGCCCGTGCCGTCACGCGGTGCCTTCCTCCGTCGTTCCTTCGGTCGCCTCCGCCGTTTCTTCGGATACTTCCTCGACCGGCTCCTCCGGCAACTCCTCGATCCAGCCGGCCTTGACGCGCGCCTTCATGATGATGGCGTTGGCTTCGTCGGCGCCGAGATCGAAACTCTCCAGCGCGCCCACGACGCGAACGCGTTCCTTGTCCTTGGTCTGCTCGTAATAGCCGAGCAGATCGTCGGTGGCGCAGCCTGCCAAGTCTTCCAAAGTCTTCACTTCGGCTTCGCCCAGCGCCACGGCGATGGCCGGCGTGACGCCTTCCACCTCCAGGACTTCGTCGGCGACGCCCAGTTCGCGGCGCTTGTCGTCGAGCGCCTTGTTGCGGGCTTCGATGAATTCCAGCGCGCGGCTTTGCAGCTCCTGCGCCGTCTCCTCGTCGAAGCCTTCCACCGCCGCCAGTTCGTTCAGCTGCACATAAGCCACGTCCTCGATTTCGGCGAAGCCTTCGGAGGCCAGCAATTGAGCGACCGTCTCGTCGACGTCGAGCGAGTCCATGAACAGCTTGGTGCGTTCGGCGAATTCCTTCTGCCGGCGTTCGGATTCCTCGGCCTCGGTCATGATGTCGATCTGCCAGCCGGTGAGCTGGGAAGCCAGGCGCACATTCTGTCCGCGCCGGCCGATGGCCAGCGAAAGCTGTTCGTCCGGCACCACGACCTCGACGCGATGGGTGTCTTCGTCGAGCACCACCTTCGACACTTCCGCCGGCGCCAAGGCGTTGACGATGAAGGTCGCCGCTTCCGGCGACCAGGGAATGATGTCGATGCGTTCGCCCTGCAGTTCCTGCACCACGGCCTGCACGCGCACGCCGCGCATGCCGACGCAGGCGCCGACCGGATCGATCGAGGAATCCTTGGAGATCACCGCGATCTTGGCGCGGCTGCCCGGATCGCGCGCCACGGCGCGGATTTCGATGATGCCGTCGTAGATTTCCGGCACTTCCTGGGCGAACAGGCGCACCATGAACTGGGGATGCGAACGCGAGAGGAATATCTGCGGTCCGCGGGTCTCGCGGCGCACGTCGTAGATATAAGCGCGGATGCGATCGCCGGTGCGGAAATTCTCGCGCGGGATCATCTCGTCGCGGCGCACCACGCCTTCGGCGCGGCCGAGGTCCACGACCACCGAACCGAATTCCGAACGCTTGACGATGCCGTGGACGATCTCGCCGATGCGGTCTTTGTATTCTTCGTACTGGCGCTCGCGTTCGGCGTCGCGCACCTTCTGCACGATCACCTGCTTGGCGGCCTGCGCCGCGATGCGCGAGAAATCGACCGGCGGCAGGGTCTCGGCGATGATGTCGCCGACCTGGGCGGCCGGATTGCGGGCGCGGGCGTCTTCCAGCGAAATCTCGATCTTGTCGTTGTCCACCAGTTCGACGACGTGCAGGTAACGCGAGACGTGGGTTTCGCCGGTCTTGGGATCGATCTCGACGCGGATTTCGTTCTCGCTGCCGTAGCGCGCCTTGGCCGCGCGCTGCATCGCCTCCTCCATCGCGCCCAGCACGACGGATTTGTCGATCGACTTGTCGCGGGCGACCGCGTCGGCGATCTGCAAGAGTTCGGTTCGGTTTGCGGCAATCGCGGCCATGTCATCTGCTCCTAAACGGTGTCGTCGAAGTCATTGTTTTCTCGCTTTCAGATCTTCCTGGATCAGTTTGTCGGTCAGCACCAGCTTGGCTTCCGCGATGGCGCGGAAGGAAAATTTGAGACGCTCGCCCGCCGCGTCCACCACCACATCGTTGCCGTCGAGGCCGAGAAGCGTGGCGCGCAGGCGCTTGCGCCCGTCCTGGGGCGCCGCCAGTTCTATCTTGGCCTCGTGCCCCGACCAGCGCGCGAAATCGGTGAGCCTGGTCAGCGGCCGGTCGATGCCGGGCGAGGAAACCTCAAGCTCGAAATCGCCCTCGATGGGGTCTTCGCGCTCGAGAAAATCCAGCAGCGCATGACTGAGCGTCGCGCAATCTTCCACATTCATCCTGCCGTCTGCGCGTTCGGCCATCACCTGCAGCGTCTTATGCTCGCCGCCCATCAGCCTGAGGCGCACCAGCCTAAAGCCCGCGGCCTCCACGACCGGGGCAATGATCGGTTCCAGATGCGATATCGCCGTGAGAATGGCGGACCTCTTTTCTGGATGGCCGGGTCATGCCCGGCCATGGACAAAGCCTTTCCCCCGCGGCGGTCTCCTTAGACCGTCACACAACAGCATTCTGTTGTCTGGGATGGCCGGGCTTGTACGACGGCCCTGCGCGGAAGGCAAGACGCGACCGCTTCTTATTCCCTTATTTGCCTTTGTCGGGAACGGTCACAGTGACCTCCCGGGGCTGGGCCGGGGCCTGTTTGGCGTTCTGGTACAGCCCGGCGAAGGGCGAAGGCCCGAACATCAGCCAAAGGAACGCCACCAGGAATACCAAGGCAATGGCGAGGGTGCCGATGTCTCCCAAAGGCATCATGCGGAATTTTTCGTCGTCCTGATCGTCGTTCATGGCACCATTTTACTCTTTCGCACGAAAAGGAGATAGGCCGGGGGGCCGTGCAGCGCCTTGGCCTCGTAACGGGTCTGCGGCCAGCCTTGCGGGCGGCTTTTCCAATCCGCGGCGCGCTCGGCCGTCCAAGCGAAATCGGGGTGCGCCATCGCCCGTTCCAAAGTCCAGGCGATGTATTCCGCATCGTCGCTGGCGAGGCGCAGTTCGGCGCCGGGTTTCATCACGCGGGCCAGCGCATCCAGCATTTCCGTCTGGACGAAGCGGCGCTTGTGATGGCGCGTCTTGGGCCAAGGATCGGGAAACAGGATGAACACGCACCCCAGCGAGGCATCGGGCAAGGCTTCCACGATGTCGCGCGCATCGCCCTCGTGGATGCGGATGTTCGAGGCGTCCGTACCTTCGATCTTCGACAACAGCTTCGCCACACCCGCTTCGTAAGGCTCGGCGCCGATCAGGCCGACGTGAGGATGGACGCGCGCTTGTTCGAGCAGATGTTCGCCGCCGCCGAAGCCCACTTCGAGCCAGACATCGTCGACAGCGTCAAAATAGGTGCGAGGGTCAGCGCCGGGGCACAGTTCGAACGTCAGTCTCGGCAGCAGCGTGCGCCGCAGCTCTTCCTTGTGGGGTGAAAGCTTCGGCCCCTTGCGCCGCCCGTACAGCAGGCGGCGGCGTCTCGAAGGATCAGACGGCGCGCTTGAGCCCATCGACGAGATCGGTTTTCTCCCACGAGAAGCCGCCGTCGGCATCGGGTTCGCGACCGAAATGTCCGTAGGCGGAGGTTCTCGCGTAGATCGGCTTGTTGAGCCCCAGATGCTCGCGGATGGCGCGCGGTTTCAGGCTCATCAATTCGGGAAGTATCTTTTCGAGCTTGGCTTCGTCGACTTGGCCCGTGCCGTGCAGATTGACATAGAACGACAGCGGCTCGCTGATGCCGATGGCGTAGGAAATCTGGATGGTGCAACGGTCGGCCAGCCCCGCCGCCACCACGTTCTTCGCCAGGTAGCGCGCCGCGTAGGCCGCGGAGCGGTCTACCTTGGTCGGGTCCTTGCCGGAGAAGGCGCCGCCGCCGTGCGGCGCGGCCCCGCCATAGGTGTCGACGATGATCTTGCGCCCGGTCAGTCCGCAATCGCCGTCCGGACCGCCGACCACGAAGGCGCCGGTGGGATTGATGTGCCAGATCGTGTTGGCGTTGATCCAGCCTTCGGGCAGCGCCTTGCGGATATAGGGCTCCACAACCGCGCGCACGTCGTTCGAAGTCATCTTCTCGTCGAGATGCTGGGTGGAGAGCACGATCTGCGTCGCTTCGACGGGCTTGCCGTTCTGGTAATGCACGGTCACCTGGCTCTTGGCGTCGGGACCGAGCTTGGGTTCCTTGCCGGCTTTGCGCGCGTCGGCCAGAAGCTTCAGGATCTTATGGGCGTAATGGATCGGCGCCGGCATCAGCACCGGCGTCTCGCGGCAGGCATAGCCGAACATGATGCCCTGGTCGCCCGCGCCTTCGTCCTTGTTTCCGGACGCATCCACGCCCTGGGCGATATGGGGAGACTGGGCGTGCAGCAGCACTTCCACCTTGGCCCTCTCGTGGTGAAAGCCGTCTTGTTCGTAACCGATGTCGCGCACGGCCTGGCGGGCGGCGTCTTCGATCATGTCGAAGGTGATGGCGGCGGGGCCACGGGTTTCGCCCGCGATCAAGATGCGGTTGGTGGTGGCGAGCGTCTCGCACGCCACGCGCAAGTCCTTCACCGGAAAGCCGAATTTTGGGCCCTCGCGGAAAAACAGATCGACCACCTCGTCGGAGATGCGATCGCAGACCTTGTCGGGGTGCCCTTCGGATACGCTTTCGCTGGTGAAAAGATAGCTCGACCGCGCCATGCCAAACCCTTCGCTGATAAACCGCGTGACTCCTTGCAGGGAATGCCCCTGGGGTCAACCATCATATGCAGTTTTTGACATATGTTCTGCAGCCGTAGAGCCGCAGGGTCATTCTACAGAATGAACCGCGACAAATCCTGGTCCTTGGCGAGGTCTTCCACCCGCGCGCGCACATAAGTCGCATCAATAACAAGCTTCTCGCCCTGGCGTTCGGTGGCCGAGAAACTGATTTCGTCGAGCACGCGCTCCATGATGGTCTGCAGCCGGCGCGCGCCGATGTTCTCGACGCTGGCGTTCACCTGGGCGGCGATATCGGCGATCGCTCCGACGCCGTCCTCGGTGAATTCGAGCTTCACCCCTTCGGTCTCGAGCAGGGCGACATACTGTTTGATGAGGCTGGCTTCCGGCTCGGTGAGGATGCGCTGGAAATCGTCGCGGGTCAGCGCTTTCAGCTCAACGCGGATCGGCAGGCGGCCTTGCAGTTCCGGCAACAGGTCCGAGGGCTTGGCGGCGTGGAAGGCGCCGGACGCGATAAACAGGATGTGGTCGGTCCGCACCTGGCCGTGCTTGGTGGCGACCGTCGTGCCTTCGATCAGCGGCAGAAGATCGCGCTGCACGCCTTCGCGGCTGACGTCGCCGCCGCCGCGGAATT
>Ga0181529_10007086_pt1 | contig 11266 bp, 9 predicted proteins | sample PEATcosm2014_Bin_36_FD_119763 | JGI IMG/M metagenome (GOLD analysis project Ga0181529, IMG submission 119763) | Peatland microbial communities from MTU Mesocosm Facility, Houghton, MI, USA - PEATcosm2014_Bin10_30_metaG | ecosystem: Environmental > Terrestrial > Soil > Wetlands > Peat | place... | reverse complement strand
GCGAGATCGTGGCGTTGGCGCCGAGGTCCAGGCTGTTGTCCGCGGGATTGCCGCAATCAATGTACTGATTGCCGCCGTTGAACCGATAGGCGCTGTTCGAAGCTCCGAAGCGATCAGCCACCAAGGTCGGGGCGTTGATCGCCGACCCGTTATGCCCCATGGCGCTCGAGTCATTCGCGTTCCCGCTGAAGAGCCACTCGGCCATGAGACCGCCGAGGGACTCCATGCAGACGCTCACCGTGTCGCTCGTGCCGGTAATGATCGTTCCGCCCCATCCGTTGTATAGCGCGACGTGGTCTTGGTCACTGGCAGTCGCGTACACTGTCGCGGGTCCGGTGTAGCTTCCCACGTCGATCGAGCCCGACCAGTAGTCCGTCTTCGGCTCGAGGCTCCCTGAGCCTTTCGTGGCCCCGGAGCTATCCTTGATATCGACCGAGACATACTTTACGCTCTTGTCGCCGATGATGCTTTTCGTCGCGCCCGAGGATCCGCTTGGGCCGCGGACGATCACCGACACGGAGTTGGTGCCCGAGGTCCTGGGCTTCTGCGCTCCTATGGAGAGGCGGCAGCCTGCGGCTAGGGCGAGGAAGATAGCGAATCCGATCAGGACATATATCGATCGTTTCATTGCGCGCCTCCTCAGACCCTGACGCTGACGCTGTATGAAGTGAGTTCGGCTATCTCGCCCAGCTCCTCGAGCCGAGGCGGATCGTAGTATAGATTCCCATCGGAATTCCTTACCGTATTTGTCGGTTGTTCTCCCTCGTACATACTCAGGCCCCCTTTTGGCGAACGAAAGCCGCTATCATGCCCGAAAGGGATTCCGAAAAACCCTTCCGGCTAGCCAGTGTATCTCTGGAATTTCAACGGGACATCGGTAAGAAGTACGGATTCGAGCTAATAAAAATACCCGTATTGAAAAGTTAACCTTGCAAAGCCCGACAACGAGTATATTATCTGATTGACTATGTTGAAGACTGGCAGGGAATTCCGCAGCTCTCCGATCGCCCGGAGGACAGCCAGGGAAATGTATCCCTCCCAGTGGAAGCAGGTCTGCGAGTCGATTCTCGATCTTGGCTCCGCGAGGGCTGTGGACGAACTCTTCACCATGGCCGGCGAGGCGGTCAAGCGCTTCGTGCCCTACGATCGCGGCTTTACAATCAACCTAGGCAGCGGATTCGCCCTTTTCTTCGTCGATACGGGGGCTGAGGTCGTCCGTGCGCTCAATGACTATTACTATAAAAAAATCCCCTTTTACCAGGACGGGGCCACGGCTCGAGATCTGAACGCCCTCGCGTGGGGGCAGGTCGAGTGGGAGGACTATCGCGACTCCGAGTTCGTCACGGACTTCGCCCGTCCCATACGGATGGGCCGAACTTTGACTAATGTCGCGCCCGGCAGGGAAATCTATCTTAACGTACACCGCACATTCGGGGGCCCGCGCTTCACCGAGCGGGAGGAGGCTTTCCTTCGCGCGCTATCCCGCCAGGTGGACAATACATATAAGAGCCTCGCGCTCCTGGCAGACCTTTCGTCGCGCGCGATGCCCACCGCCCCTGAGATCGCCGGGCGTTTCCCCGTCCTCACGATGCGGGAGGCCGAGGTCCTCTCCTTCTGGATCCGGGGCCTTCCCTCCTCGCTGATCGCCGACCGCATCGGCGTCAGCGCGAGGACGGTCGAGTCCCATCTGGCCCATGTCTACGACAAGCTCGGCCTACGGTCCAAGACCGAGGCGATGGCGAGGCTGGCCAATGCCGGTCACGCCTAGCCTTCGAAAGCTCCCCGGCCACGGCGACAGGCTCCGAGCGCGGCGCGCCGGAGCCGCTGGCGGCAGGCGGGCCGTCGATCGCGCGGCGGATGATCGGCCCGGCCGCGCTGGCGAAGAGCGTCGCGCCGAGGGTGGATGAATAGATTCCGGCCGCTGAATGGGCCGGTTTTCGCATAAGCATTAGGATTATCATTGCCCGTCGCTTGGAGTATTGTTACTCCATATTTTCGATGTGTTATCTAAAGATCCTCGCGCTTCGGAATATCCAAAAGCCTGGCATGAAGTCATTGCGCCAAGACTAGCGCTCCTGCTGGATGACTATCGAATAGCCCCTCACCTCGATCATCCCCGTCCCGCCGAGCACCTCGTTCCCGAGCTCCACGCTGGTGATATAGTCGTTCGTCGTCATGATATTCTGGCCGACAAGGTAATCGACGAAGGCCGAGAGAGATAGGTGCCCGGATAGCAGGGGCTGTTGCGCGACACGCTGCGACTGCTGCGGGGCAAAGGCGACATAGGTCCATGTGGCATTAGTGGAGCCCGAGTTGTCGTGCTGATCCTCATTCAAATAGACGCCGAAGTCCCTGCCGTCAACGGTGAGCGAGTCATGGTAATTGCCCGCCGGCGTGCCGCCCTCATTATCGTTCCAGATCATTATCTCATGGGAAATCGTGTCCTTGGGGTGAGCGGGGTCGTGGACGGCCCAGAGCGAAAAGGCCATGTCGTAGGCCCCCGCGAATTGACTGCGGATGTCGAAGGTCGCGTCGATCGATTTAGAGCCTGCTTGGAATGGAAGGGCTTGGCCGGTCGGGTACGCGGCGCTTCCCATATCCCAAGGCTTCGTCCCATACACGATTTCAGGATAAGAGACAACATCCCCGCTCATTGGCCATTCCCAATCCCAGCCGAAGGCGGCCTCCCCGGCGATATCCTCGGTGAAGATCTCCTGAAAGCTGGGGCCTAGGGAGGCATGGACCTTGTTCCAGACGTTGTTGGTCAAGCGCATGCCGCCCGTATCAATCGACGCCCAATCCGCGGTGGCGCTCGCCGTAATCGTCCCGAGAGCCTGATAAGCCCTCCCGCTCGAGTCGGTCTGTCCCGCCCCGGCGAAGCTCCCGCAACCGGCGAGCCCGATGATGACGAGGAGCGAGAACGCGGCCGTCCATAGTCTCATGCCGGGAATTGTTCTGGGCGACTTGCCGTTCGTGCTCGTCGTAGCGCCTCCCGTGCCGATCAGCCGCCGAGCCTGGCTCCGATGAGCCTCCCGATGCCGAAGGTGGCGGCCGCCGCGGCCAGGCCGATGGCGACGTGCCGCAGCCCCCTCAGGAAGGGATTGCCGCCGGTCATGGCGGTCGTGAGTGCGCCGATGGCGAAGAGTCCCGCGACCGACGCCGCCGTGCTCGCGGCGATGCCGACCGTCCCCGACCAGAAGACGAAGGGCAGGACCGGGAATAGGGCCCCGAGCGAGAACAGGCCGAAGGAGGTGAAGGCGGCCTCCCAGGCCGAGCCGCCCAGCTCCTCCTTGTCGATCCCGAGCTCCTCGCGCGCGAGGGTGTCGAGCGCGACTTCGCCGCCCCCCGAAACGATGCGCTTGGCGGCCGCCTGGGCTTGGTCGGGATCGAGGCCCTTGGCCCGGTAGATGAGGGCTAGCTCCTCGGTCTCCTCCTCGGGCGACTCGGCTAGCTCCTGGCGCTCGACGCCGATCTGTCGCTCAAAAAGCTCGCGCGAGCTCTGCACCGAGATCCATTCGCCGAGCGCCATCGAGAGGGCCCCGGCGAGCAGGCCGGCGATGCCCGTGACGAGCACGCCGCCCTTGCCGACCCCGGCCCCGGCGACGCCCATCACGAGGCTGTAGACGGAAAGCAGCCCATCGTTGGCGCCGAGGGTCCCGGCCCGAAGCGCGTTGCCGCCGGCGCGGTGGCGGCCCTCGAAGCGGGCCAGTTCGCCCCCGGCCAGGCCCGAGCTCTCTCGGGCGAGGATCCCGAAGATCCTCGCGTGCGAGCGCTCCTCGGAAGGCATGCCCACCCGTTCGGCCTCCGCCTGGCCGTCGTAGGAGCCGGCGGCCGCGCGCTCGACCTTGGCCATCGAGCCGACCACGGATTGCGCCCCGTAGCGCGAGGCGAAGCGCGCCTTGATCCGGGTCGCGAGCGACGGCCTGAAGGGCGGAACCGGGGCCCCGGCCTCGGCCAGCTTGCCCTCCCAGAAGGCTGCGTGCTTGACCTCGGTCTCGGCGAGCCTCCTATAGAGCTCCGCCAGGTTGGGGTTGGCCTCGGATTCGGCCAGGCGCCCATAGAGAAAGACCGCGTCGCGCTCGCCCTCGAGGTTGGCGAGCCACCGATCGATGCCCGACATTTCCATGAGTGGAAGGATAGCCTGCCGGCGGCCGTGGGACAATGGGCGCGAGTTCCGGGCGGATTGAATATTGTGATTTCCCGGTCGCTCGGGTAGAATGCCGATAGCGGTGCGACGAAATCCTTTATGCGAGGCCTTCATCGCGACGCGAGCGCTCGCTTCGCTAGCTATGCTTCGCCCCCGTTGGTCGTGTCGCTTTACTGTTGAAGCACTCAATAAATCGAGCAGGAAAAACGGAGTTGCTATGGACGATGCCATGCCGCTCGAGGAGCGCAAATCCTTTAAAAGCTATTTCCTCGGCGCCTACGACGACCAGGACTTCATGACCAAGGCCAAGGCCATCTATACGTTCTACCTGGCCCTGGCTCTCCTCGCGGCCGCGGTCGTGCCCTTCGCGCTGATGTTCTTCAAAGGCTTCGCGCCGGCGGAGGCTGCCTTCCGCCTCGTCGCGCTGGTCTGTGTCATTCTCTCCCTCGCTCTGCTGCGCGCGGGCAAGTCCCGTGCCTCCGCTGACTTTCTCGTGGGCGTCTCGGATGCCCTCCTGTGCGTATTCCTCTACCTGAGGCCGTTCCTGCACTACTACGAACTCTATGCCCTGGCCTTCCTCCTCGAGGCGACGATCCTCATGGCCTGCCTCGTGGGGCGCTCCCGGCTCCTCCCCGTCATTATCGCGAGCGTCTCCTACGCCCTGGTGCTCGCCTTCTTCTTCGTTCGCACGTCGCGCCTCATGCCCGCCGGGGACCTGCCCAAGGCGATCGAGTCGCTCTTCTTCATCGCCCTCTTCCTCGGCCTCTCCGGCTTCGTCGGGACGCTCCTCATGAGGATGATCGAGAACTTCACCGGAATCGCGATGCGCGAGAGCGAGAGGAACAAGGCGCGCGTGGCGGCGATGGGCGCGGTCGTCGATACTGCGCGCGACGGGATGGCCCTCGGAGACCGCCTGCTGGCCTTCGTCGGCGAGAACGGCGAGCGCGTGCGCGCCTCCGAGAAGGGCCTGGGCGAGCTCCAGTCGGACTTCAAGCGGCTCTCCGAGCGCATAGGCGCGACCAGCAAGGGCAATGCCGAGATCGCGCTCTTCGTCGAGCGGGTGAGGGACAAGACCCTGGGCCACTCCGAGGCGATCCACGAGACCAGCGCCGCCATTGAGCAGATCAACGCGACTATCGATACCGCCGCCACCGGCACGGCGGCGAAGCGGGAGAAGATGGGCGAGCTCCAGCGGCTCACGGACCAGGGCGAGGCCGACATGAAACGGGCCCTCGACTCGATCTTGAAGATCGCCGACTCGTCGGCCGAGATCAACGAGGTGGGGCGGATCATCCAAAAAATCTCGAGCCAGACCAACCTCCTCGCGATGAACGCCAGCATAGAGGCTGCCCACGCTGGCGACTTCGGTCGGGGCTTCGCCGTGGTGGCCGACGAGATTCGCGCGCTGGCCGAGCAGACGAGCACCAACGCCAAGGAGATCACGCGCACCCTGAAGGAAATCGCAGCGGAGATCGAGCTGGCCCGACAGGTCAACCAGAAGGCGAGCGACGGCTTCCGCGTCGTAAAGTCCGGGGTTACCTCCATCGGAGAGGCCATGGACGGAATCTTCAACGCGATGCTCGAGATCCGCTCTGGCATCGGCGAGATCGCCCAGGCCGCGGGGGGCGTGCGCGAGGCCTCGCTGGACATCGAGTCGGCGGTCCAAGGCATAGCCGAGCGATCAGGAGCTTCCGTGCGGGAGCTGAACACGCTGGGCGAGGCCCTCCGGGATCACGCCTCGGCCATCGAGGCGATGCTGGGGGCCTTCGCGGCGATGGCCCTGGGCATGAACAGCCTGGGCGAGATCGGCAAGGAGAACCTCAGGCGCATCGCCGCGGTGGAGCTGGCAGTCGAGGCCATGGACCACGGAGCCTAAGGCCACGCGAATATAAATACAGAAAGCCTTGACATTTTTATGCGATTTCTGCATAGTCCGTATAAATATGCATTTGGAGGAGTGGCAGATGACTTATAATGGCCACGGTTCCGCACATGCGCCCTTCGAGAGTCTCGGCTCGCCCCTCGAACCCGTCCGTCTGCCTGCCCTCATCCTTCCGCCCTTTCGTCGCCGTTAATCGAACAATTGAATTGTGATCGTCGGGACCGCCCGCGCCGCGCGCGAGCGGCCGCATTCACGTCCGTCCTTGGCCCGCTGGCCTCGGCCGGTCGCATCGAGGGGAGAGGATCATGATCAGCTGCGCCGTTATCGGGGCCACGGGCTACGCCGGGGCCGAGCTAAGCCGGCTTCTCGCTTGCCATCCCGAGGTCGAGGACCTCATCCTGAGCTCCGCGAGCGCGGGAGGCGAGAGCCTGGCTTCGATTTATCCCAACCTCGCCGGGGCCTTCGACCGGATGCCGGGCAAGGGCATTCTCGTCGACAAGGGCGAGGCCATCGCCGCCGCCGATGTCGTCTTCTCAGCCCTGCCCTCGGGTCACGCCGAGGACATCGCGCGCTCCTGCGTCGACAAGGGCAGCCTCCTCATCGACATGTCGGCGGACTTCCGCTTCGGCAGCGACGAGGCGACCTATCTGAGGTGGTACGGCAAGGGCTACGCCAGGCCCGAGTTCCACGCGGCCTCGGTCTACGGCCTGCCCGAGCTGAACCGCGAGGAGATCCGGGCGCTCGGCGCCGGAGCCGGGCCGAGGATTGTCGGCAATCCCGGCTGCTACCCCACGGCCTCTACCCTCGCCCTCTTCCCCGCTCTCAGGCTCGGCATAGCCGAGCTGGACGGCATCGTGATCGACGCGAAGTCGGGCGTCACGGGCGCCGGCAAGGAGCCGACCAAGACCACGCACTATTCCGAGGCGGCCGACTCGATCACGCCCTACAAGACGGGCGAGCACCGGCACGGGCCCGAGATCGCGGCCGTCCTCGACAGGATGGCAGGGGCCCATGTCGGCTCGATCTTCTCGCCCCACCTCGCGCCGATGGGCAGGGGCATCGTCGCCACCACCTACTTCCGCATGGGCCGCCCCATGTCGGAGGACGCGTTGCGCGACGCGTATGTCGACTTCTACAAGGACGAGCCCTTCGTTCGCGTGCTGCCGAAGGCTCTCGCGGCGACCAACCGCAACGTCAGGCTCTCGAATTTCTGCGACGTCTCGGTGCACCTCCCCGGCGATGGGCGGATGGCCGTGGTCGTGGGGGCGATCGACAATATGATAAAGGGCTCGGCCGGGCAGGCCATCCAGTGCATGAACATCGCCTTCGGCCTCGACGAGCGCGCGGGCCTCGCGATGCTCCCGACCGCTTTCTAGGGAGGAAGACCGGCATGAAGCAGGAGCGCGGGGGCGTGACGGCCCCGAAGGGATTCACGGCCGCGGGCCTACGGGTCGGCATCAAGAAGACCGGCGACAAGAAAGACCTCGCCCTCGTATGGTCGGAGCGCCGCTGCTCCGCGGCGGCGTGCTACACGACCAACAAGGTGATCGGCCAACCCCTCACGGTCACCAAGCGGCACCTCGCCGACGGATTCGCGCAGGCGATCATCGTCAACTCTGGCAACGCCAATACCTGCAACGGCGAGGCTGGCATAGCGGCGGCCGAGCGCATGGCCGCACTCGTCGCCGAGCGCCTCCCCGTGAAGGCCGAGGACGTGGTCGTCGCCTCGACCGGCGTCATCGGCGTGCAGCTCGACGTGGCGCCCATCGAGGCCGGCATGGAGGCCCTCGTCGCCGGCCTTTCCAAGGCCGGCTCCATCGACGCCCGCGAGGCCATCCTCACGACCGACACCATGAAAAAGGAGCTCGCGATCGGAGTGGAGCTGGGAGGAGCCGAGGTGACGATAGGAGCGATGGCCAAGGGCTCGGGCATGATCCACCCGAACATGGCCACGATGCTCTGCTTCGTGACGACCGATTGCGGCATCTCGCCGGCCCTTCTCCAGAAGGCCCTTTCGGCGGGCGTGCGCAAGAGCTTCAACCGGGTGAGCGTCGACGGCGACACGAGCACCAACGACATGGTCGTGGTCCTGGCCAACGGGATGGCGGGCAACGCGGCCATCGAGATCGAAGGGCCCGCCTATCGCGCCTTCGCGGAGGCCCTCGACTACGTCCTCGTGGAGCTCGCGAAGATGATCGCCCGCGACGGAGAGGGCGCGACCAAGCTCGTCGAATGCGTCGTGTCCGGGGCCGAGAGCGAGGAGGCGGCCGAGGCACTGGCCATGTCCGTCATACGCTCGAGCCTGGTGAAGACGGCCCTCTTCGGCTCCGACGCCAACTGGGGTCGCGTGCTCTGCGCTCTCGGCTATGCCGGCGCCCCCTTCGACCCCGACAGGGTGAAGCTCGCCTTCGAGAGCCCTCGGGGCTACCTCGAGGTCTGCTCGGGCGGCGCGGGCGTGCCCTTCAGCGAGGAAAAGGCCAAGCTCGTGCTGGGCGCCCAGGAGGTGAGCGTCCTCGTCGACCTCGGCGGCCCGGGCGCGGCCGAGGCGACCGCCTGGGGCTGCGACCTGAGCTATGAGTACGTGCGCATCAACGGCGACTACAGGACCTAAAGCGGAAATTGATCGTCTGGGTCGCCGAAGGCGACCCGCGCGAGAGGAGAGACGCGTGGGCATATCCGACAATGAGAAGGCAGCCGTACTCGCGCAGGCCCTGCCCTATATCCAGCGCTACCGGGGCGGGACAGTCGTCGTGAAATACGGCGGCGCGGCCATGGTCAACGAGTCCTTGCGCGCTGCAGTCGCCGAGGACCTCGTCCTGATGAGCTGCGTCGGGATCCGCATCGTCCTCGTGCACGGCGGCGGGCCCGAGATCGACGCGATGCTCCGCCGCCTCGGCAAGGAGCCCCGGTTCGTGGAGGGCCTGCGCTACACCGACGAGGAGACGATGGAGATCGTCCAGATGGTGCTCGCCGGCAAGGTCAATAAGGAGCTCGTCGGCCTCCTGCAGCGCTCGGGCGGCCGCGCCGTTGGTCTCTGCGGCCTCGACGGCGGCCTGCTGAGCGCCGTGCGGCTAACGAGATCCTCCGACGGGCGCGCGCTCGACCTGGGCCTCGTCGGCGAGGTCAAGAAGGTCGATCCGTCCATCCTGCGCTCAGCCCTCGACCAGGGCCTCATCCCCGTCGTCGCGACGGTGGCCGGCGGGATCGGGAGCGACCCCAATTCGTACAACGTGAACGCGGATACGGCGGCGGCCGACTTGGCCGCCGCCCTCGGCGCTCAGAAGCTCGTGCTGCTCACGGACGTGCCCGGAATCCTGCGCGACGTCCGCGACGACAGCACCTTGATCAAGGAGCTTCCGCGCTCCGGCATCGAGGCACTGCGTCGCGAGGGCATACTCTCCAAGGGAATGATACCGAAGGTCGAGTGCTGCGCGAGGGCTGTGGACGGAGGCGTGCAGCGGGCCCACATCATCGACGGGCGCGTGCCGCATTCCCTCCTCGTGGAAGTATTCAGCGACGCCGGCATGGGGACGATGATCGTATGATGGCCTTCATGAAGGCCATTCACGGGCCCATTCGCGCCGATGCGCCATGCCCGCATCGCGAATGGGAAGAGGAAGCCGTATGAAAGACATGCTCATGGACACCTACAAGAGGACGGGACTCGTCCTCGTCAAGGGCTCGGGCTCGACCCTCGAGGCCGAGGACGGCAGGGAATACCTCGACTTCGCGAGCGGCATCGGGGTGAGCAGCCTCGGCCACGCCCACCCGCGACTCGCCGCGGCCATCGCGGACCAGGCCGCTCGCCTCGTTCACGTGTCCAACTACTACCAGACCCGCGAGGCCCTGGCGCTGGCCGAGGGGCTCTGCGCGAGGACCGGCATGGACAGAGTCTTCCTCTGCAACTCCGGGGCCGAGGCCAACGAGGGGGCGATCAAGATCGCGCGGAAATTCGGGTCCTCGAAAGACCCTGCGCGCACCTCTATCGTGACCCTGCGCGGCTCCTTCCACGGCCGCACCATCACCACCCTGGCCGCCACCGGCCAGGACAAGTTCCACGAGCACTTCGGCCCCTTTCCCTCGGGCTTCGTCCATGTGGAGGCCGAGGACTCCGCCGCCCTCGAATCTGCCCTCAACGCCTCAACCTGCGCCCTGATCCTCGAGCCCATCCAAGGCGAAGGCGGAGTCCTGCCCCTCAGCGACGACTACATGAAGCTCGCGGCCAGACTCTGCGCCGAGCGGGGCATCCTCCTCATCGCCGACGAGGTCCAATGCGGGACCGGCCGCTCAGGCAGCTTCCTCGCCTCCGAGCGCTCAGGCATCAAGCCCGACATCGCGACCCTCGCCAAGGGCCTCGCCGGCGGCGTGCCGATAGGCGCCATCCTCGCGCGCGGCGAGGCGGCTTCAGTCCTCGGGAAGGGCGACCACGGCTCTACCTTCGGGGGCAACCCCCTCGCGGCTGCGGCGGCCCTGGTGGTCTTGGACGAGCTCGGAAAGCCTGGCTTCCTCGACGCCGTCGCGTCCAAGGGCGCGCGCATCCTCGCCGAGGTCCGCTCCTGGCAGCACCCCCTCGTGAAGGAGGCCAGGGGCCGGGGCCTCATGATCGGCATCGCCCTCGCCTGCTCGCCCGACGAGGTCAAGCACTCGTGCCTGGAACGAGGGCTCCTCGTCCTCACCGCGGGATCCGATGTGCTCCGCCTCCTCCCGCCACTGGTGATCACCGAGGCCGAGATCGACCTCGGCATGGCCATCATCAAGGCGGCCCTGGACGCGGCGGCGAAGGGCGTCGAGAACTAGGCTTGCCCGAGCCATGGGAAGTGGTACGAAGCTTGTTTGCACAAAACATGGAATTCTCAACTCTAGAATGAATTACATGATTTTTCTACGCTGAGGCCGAATGACATCTTCAAAATGCACGCTCAGGGCCCCATCACCCCATTCAGAGCAACAAGCTGCGTGACACTGAACATTAGTTCTTATCCATAGAGACATCAAAGCTTCATTGCATCTTATTTTTTATTCGATTTTCTTTTTCTTCTCCATTTTCATACGCTCGACATTTCCAATAAATCTCCCGTGCACTATATTTTTCACCGCATCGAATATCTGCTTCGGAGGTTCGCATGAAGCATTCCCTTCCTGGTCTGATATTTACGCTGGAAATATCCGCCTTACTCCTGGCATCCTGCGCTTCCAAAGCACCAACGCCGGCCCAAGCCGCCCCTCCCGCGGCCGCG
>Ga0181529_10007082_pt1 | contig 11269 bp, 8 predicted proteins | sample PEATcosm2014_Bin_36_FD_119763 | JGI IMG/M metagenome (GOLD analysis project Ga0181529, IMG submission 119763) | Peatland microbial communities from MTU Mesocosm Facility, Houghton, MI, USA - PEATcosm2014_Bin10_30_metaG | ecosystem: Environmental > Terrestrial > Soil > Wetlands > Peat | place... | reverse complement strand
GTTTCGCGGGTCGCGTTCCTCTACCCGGACGATCAGCCGTTGCAGTGGAAACTCTTTCTGGAGCAGCAGGCGAAGGAGCACAAGGACCATGTAGACGCCTCGCGCATTTCGCAAACCGGCAACGATGCCGTTGACAAGCTCTACTTCGATTACACATTCAAGGTGAAATCCGGCGCAGACTCCATCCGGCCTATGCGGGTCCTGGATGACGGAGAGAAGACCTACATCGAGATGCCGAGCGTGACTGCGTTTCAGGAACTGCCGACGTTGGTGATCGAAGGCCCAGAGGGCAATGAAATGGTCAACTTCCGTGTAAAGGGCACAACTTTTGTGGTGGACCGTCTTTTTGTGAGGGCAGCGCTGTTGCTCGGTGTTGGGAAGCATCAGGAGTTTGTTGAGATCGAGCGCAAGGATGCGCTCACGCCGCATACGGAGGCAAAGTGATGGCGGACGAGATCAATGTCAATGGGAACGGGCGTGAGGAGGTTGTGCTGACTCCAAAGCCGGAGGGCGACAGCCCGACACGCAATAAGCAGCCCTTGACGCTGCGTTTCTGGCCCACGGACGGAAAGCACTTGAATCCTGCTGTGAGGGGGATGTTGTTCGTCGCCGTCCTGGGATTCCTCGGTTTGATTGTCTATGGGGTGATGGCTCGGGGTGGAAAGAAGACGGCCGCGGAAAAGGCAAAGGATGAGCAATTGGTTTCGGATGCGCAATCAACCGGGACGAAGGTCTGGAAGGATCTCGAAGACCAGCGGAAGATCGATGCAAGGAAGGAAGCTCTGGACCAGACGCAGGCCGGGGGAAGCGCACCGGACGCGCTGCAGGACCGGGTCGAGAGCGCCGGCGTTCCGGCTGAACTTGTAACTTCTTCCGAGTATTCAAAGGATGCGCTCGTTCCCCCTCTTGAGGCTCGGCAGATTGCCGCATCTGGGCGACTGGCGAAGGGAATGCCTGCAGACGGCAGGGTTGCGTTAAATCAGCAACAGGCGGGCCCTCAAGCAGGGGCGCCTGCGGTGCGGAGCGCTGCAGACGAGTTCCGTGAGGAGATGTACAAGAACGATCTTGAAGCGCGTACAGCGGGAACCTCGATTTCGAGCGGCAAAGGGTTGGGATCATTGGGTTCCCTGGGAGCCTCGCTGCCTCCCGGGGGCGTGGGTTCGGTTCTTCAGCAGCTTCTCGGCGAATATCCGAAAGCCGGGTCGGGTGGGAATGCTGGAGGACCGAGCCCTTCGTTAATCCCCGCAAATGCGGGTTCTGGCGATCAGAGCGATGCAAATCTCCAGGAGCACAAAGAGAACTTCATCGACAAGGCAAGACAGGCCAGGGAAGAGCGGGATTATTCGTCCTCGACGCGCGAATCTGAACTATCGAAGTATGAGATCAAGGCTGGATGGGACATTCCGGCGACGCTGGAGAGCGGGGTAAACACCGACTTGCCGGGCGAGGTGAAGGCAGTTGTCCGTGAGAACGTGTACGACACGGCGACGGGGAAGTATTTGCTGATTCCGCAAGGATCGCGCCTGATCGGCCAGTACGACAACCGGGTGTCGTATGGCCAGAGTCGTGCGATTGTGGTCTGGTCGCGGCTGATTTTCCCGGACGGGTCCAGCGTGGATCTTGACGGGATGGTAGGACACGACGCCTCGGGCGCTGGAGGTTTTCATGATCAGGTCGATAACCATTATTTGCGGCTTGTCTCGACTGCATTGCTGTTGAGTGCGTTTACGGCTGGGATCGAGATGTCGCAACCACAAACGACTTCGGCGTCCGGTATTTTGTCGCCGAGTGCGGAGGCAACTCAAGCCTTAGGCCAGCAGTTTGGGCAATTGGGTATGGAGGTGACGCGGAAGAATCTGAATATCCAACCAACGGTGAAAATTCGCCCTGGCTATCGGTTCAATGTGCGCGTGAATCGCGACATTGCGTTCGCGGAGCCGTATGCGGATACAGAAGCTGGTCAATAGGAGCGCATCATGGAAATTGTGTATCGCAATATTCGGTTCAATGAAAAAGTCGACCGATGCCTAAGACGGAGTTGGAAGAGGCACGGCGATTTGTCGATCCGCGTCCGGGAGGCTCTGAAAAATGTGGATCTTAGCGATATGGAACTGCTGGATGTGGATTGCAGCCGGGTGCATGCAATGCAAGTTGGCGTATTTGAATCTGTGTGGGTTGCCGTCCATGAGGTGGCTCAGTCGCGCGGATGCTCTGTGAATACGTTGGTGAATAGCGCAGTCTGGGCGGCCTTTGGCGCCCGGGGTTCGGGCCAGCCTCGCGGCCGAAAAAAGCGAGCGATGCCGGTTTCCAAAGTGTGTTTGGGCGAAGCGCAGGATGCAGAGCCAGGGAGCAAGGGGAACGGACAACTGGGTCAAGGAACGATGGATTCGAGAGCTGTGTTCGATTCGCTGCTATAAACGGAATCGGGCGTTGCGAGCACGCTCACATCTTGTATATGTACAGGGTAGGTTCCGGGTCGATCTTTTGCGCTGCGGGCGATCGGCGGTGTTTAGTATAGAGAACGGGTATCTGTTATGTTTTCGCGACAGCGAGCACTTCTTCGGCTGATTCAGAATGACGCGGGCAGTATTTCAAAACTGCGACTGGTGAAGCTCGCCTTCCTGTTGAGCAAAGACCCTAACGCGCCTAGAGCAGGAATATACGATTTTGTTCCGTACAAACGCGGCCCCTTTTCCTTCACGCTTTATCACGAACTCAGGGCGCTGGAACGCGATGGCTGGATAACGGAGACTGGACACGATGTCGAATTGGCCGGGGCTCCCGATCTCGAAACAGCATGCATAGAAAAGAGATTTCTGGTCCTGATCGACGCGATCAGCCGTTGCCAGCGCGCGGTAGCGACATCAGCAATGGTTGATGCCGTTTACCGGGATTATCCCTGGTTCACGCTGAACTCGGAAACCGCTCGGAAGCGGGCTGTGCCGAGACCTACAGCAGAGCCTGCCGTCTATACCATCGGTTACGAGGGCATTATGGTGGATGCGCTGCTGGACATTCTTTTGCGTCATGGCATCGGGCGGCTTATTGATGTGCGTTGCAACCCAATTGCGCGTCGCTACGGGTTTCACAAATCTACCCTCTCCGGACTGTGTAGTGACCTGGACATCGATTATGTTCATGTGCCTTCGCTCGGAGTGCCTTCAGCATGGCGAGCGGATCTCTCCGATGCGAAGTCCTACCAGAAGCTGTTTAGGCGGTACGACCGGGAGATCCTACCCAGTCATTGGGGTGCCGTGGAAAGCGTCGCGGGGCTTGTCGCCGAGACACCCTCAGCCATCATGTGTATGGAGGCAGATCACCAGTGTTGTCACCGGAGTCGGTTAGGAGCGGAGGTTTCGCACCTGACATCTCTTCCAATCATGGAGCTGCGAGTAATGTGATCCCGCGCTTCTCCATGACCAGGGTGTTCATTACAGTGATGACCTACCCGCATCCTTCCGAGACGCATCAGGAGCTTGTATGCACTGCGGGCATTACCGAGAATGGTGAATGGGTTCGCCTCTATCCCATTGATTACCGTTATCGACCCAAAGACCAGCAGTTCCGGAAGTATCAGTGGATTGAAATCGGCCTTTACGATCAGGGAGCCAAGAACGACAACCGACGCGAGAGCCGGAATCCAGATCTTCAGTCGATACGGCTCATCGGGGACCCGATTTCTCCAAAGGACGGCTGGCGCGCGCGCCGCGAGATTATTGGCCGAATGCCGCTCAATACCCGTATACAACTGGAGGCTCTTTATGAGAGCGATAGGGTCTCCCTTGGGGTTGTTCGGCCCACAGAGATACTAGACCTAAAGGTGGAGCCTACAGAGAGAGAGTGGAAGCCGCAGTGGCAGGCAACGCTCAACCAGTTTAGTCTTTTTAGTGGGCCTCCCAAACGGCTGGAAAAGCTGCCGTATAAGTTTAGCTATGTGTTTCGCTGTGAGGACACCGGCGACAAGCCGCACACAGCCATGATTGAAGACTGGGAGCTGGGTGTGCTGTACCGCAAGGAGGTCGAGAGGCTTGGCGACGAGCAGGCGGCGGTTGCAAATGTGCGCAAGAAGTTCTTCGATGAAATGTGTCACCCCAGCAGAGATACACGATTCTTTATGGGCACAACCTTCCCGTTTAATAGTTGGGTTGTTATCGGCGTCTTCTGGCCACCGCTTGGTACCCAGCGTTCACTCTTTGAAACAGTCAGCTGACGTGAAACGCCCGGAGGAGGGACTCCTCATCCGCTGATCGAGTAGCGCCCTCAGATGATGGAGGATTCCCAATGAGAAGACGATGCATCTTTTGTAAGCTGGACTCAGCTGGATCAAGAAGCGTGGAACACATCATCCCGGAATCTCTCGGCAATATTGAGCATACGCTGCCCGCTGGCACCGTGTGCGACCGCTGCAACAACTATTTCGCAAGCAGCATCGAACAGCCAATCCTCGAATCGGGACATCTTCAGACAGCGAGGTTTAACATGCACATCCCGAACAAACGTCGGCGAATGCCGCTCTTGCAGGGAACGCTTCTGCCCGACGTTCGGACGAAAGGGATCAGCGAATTCCACTGTGCTGAAGTCTCACGAAACAAAGACGGCGACTACGAGATGTATCTGGGACCAAAGGCTGCGAACGCTATTCGGTCAGGGCAGATCACGAGGGTGGTGATACCGGCTACGGGCGATATGCCGGATCGTCAGAAGTTCTCCCGCTTCTTAAGCAAGGTCGCACTAGAGTGTATGGCACAACGCCTCTTGGAGAATGCGCCGGAAATGGTGTCGGATTTCATAGATGATTCTCAGATTGATCTGATCCGAAATTATGCTCGCTTTGGCAAGTCCGGGCTATTATGGCCATTCTCCGAGCGCCGGATATATTCGCCGGATCACACATTCAAGGCAGGAAAGCAAGAACCCTACGAGGTGCTGCACGAGTGGACATTTCTGTACACGGCCAAGCTGGAAATGTACTTTGTGCTGGCAATTCTGGGCATCGAATATGTCATCAACATGGGAGGCCCTGATATTGAGGGATATGGCCAGTGGTTACAAGAGAATGGTCAACGATCTCCCCTGTACCCGGGGTCAGATGGCCACTCAGGTCATACGCCTGATCCACAACGGTGAACCCGTTGCCACGAAGGCGATAGAAGTGCATCGCTGTCCCCACTGTTTTTGTAATCTCAAAGACCAAGGACTGTACTTGCCTTTGAGGATTGATATTGAGGAACCACTTCGTGTCTATTCACACGGCAGAGAGGTGTCCGGCACCCTAGGAAGGGTTCCGAAATGCCTTGCGTGGCTGGATCGATTTCGAATCGGACGCACCCTCATCTGAGCCACTTAAGACATCCCAGCGGGCTTCCAGAGAAGATATTGGCGGATTTCTTCTTCGGTCTGGCTGATGGGCACAAGAAACGCCCACCGTACCCGCCGGGTTCGGTGGCCGCGATACTGAACTGCACGGACATTGAATCGAGTCCTCGCTGTGCAGTACATGTCTTGGGCACGCTTCTGCGGTGGACCATATTAGGTTCTGGACTCGAAGTGGAATTCTACTTTCCAGTCCGTTTCGTTGCCCAAAGTCAAGCACGCATCGAAGCGTTTGCCTTGTTTGGAAATGAATCCTTTGAGTACGCCGGTTCTGCCCTTCGTACAGAGCGCCTCAATCTGCTTCGGCGTGAGGGGCTTCTTCGCAATGGTCTCGTTGATGCTGAAATTGCAGCCTTCGCGGTAGCGGTTGCAACCGTAGAACTTCTGCCCGTTGGGCTTTTTAACGAGGCCTTGCTTGCATTTCGGGCACACGACAGATCCCGGCGACGGAGCTGTGGCTGTCCTGGCCGGTGCTGGCCCTTTTGACGCCAAGGCAGGCTGCCGAGCGATGTGCAACTTCGCAAGCTCCTTCTTGAGCTGGCCGTCTATGCCGGAAACCACATTGATGTATTGGGCTTTGCCTTCGGCAATATCGTCGAGCTGCTGCTCAAGGGAGCGCGTGTAGTCGTACTCGAGAAAGGCGAAGTGGCCTTTGAGCACGTCGATGAGCAAGATGCCGAGGTCGGTGGCTCTCAAAATCTTCTTTGAATCGTCGATGTAGTTGCGGGTGATGGTGTTCTTGAGAATGGCTGGGTAGGTCGATGGCCGACCGATTCCTTCGTGCTCCAGCTTCTTGATAAGGCTTGCCTGGGTATAGCCATTCGGCGGTCGCGTCTGTTTGTTCAGTACGCGAGCGCTGTCGGCGCGGAGCTGTGTGTCCCGTGCGAGGGAAGGGACGCGACCATTCTCGTCAGATTGCTTCTCCGGGTCCTCTGTGTCGTTTGCATCAGGGTCTTCGGCGGCGTCCTTGGCTGTTAGAGTGCGCCAGCCAGGCTTGATGAGCGTTCGGCCCATCGCTTTAAAGACGAATGGCTGCGATCCATCCTGGGTGGCGAGTGTAAGGGTGTTTACGCTGTATTCGGCATCCGCAAGTTGCGAAGCTACAGCTCGGGTCCAGATAAGGTCGTAGAGGCTCTTCTGGTCGTTGTCTGCGCCGGCATGGCGCTGGTCCAGATGGGTGGGTCGGATTGCTTCGTGGGCCTCCTGGGCGCTCTCTTTGGACTTCCAGGTGCGCGCCTTGGGCGGCACGGGCAGGTTGTTGCTTGCCGAGTAGGCCCGAATTTCGGCCAGCGCCTCCGCGGAGAAGTTCTGGCTGTCGGTGCGGTGGTAAGTAATCAACCCTTCCTCAAACAGCCTCTGAGCTAGTTGTGCCGTCTGCTCCGGCTTGAATCCAAGAGTCACGCTCGCCGCCTGGAGCAAAGTGGCGGTTGTAAACGGTGGTGGAGGAGCCTTGGTCGCCGGTTTCGTCGCCGCCGCGGTAACCGCAAAGAGTCTGCATTTCGCGGCTTCTTCCGCAAGCGAAGCATCCAGAATGTATTCCTCGCCTTCCTTGAGAAAAGGGGCTGTATCCCACTGGGCGCGCCAGTTTCCGTTGTCGAAGATCGCTTCGGCGCCGAAATGCTTTGTTTCCTTGAATGCGTCTTTTTCACGTTGCCGATCGACGACAAGGCGGAGAGCAACACTTTGGACGCGCCCGGCACTCAGCCGGGCAATCCCTGTTTGCTGCGAGAGAGCAGGTGACACCTGATAGCCGACGAGCCGGTCGGCGCCGCGCCTGGCCTCTTGTGCGTGGACGAGGTTCGCGTTGAGTTGCCGTGGCGCTTTGAGCGCAGACCGGATCACGTTTTCGGTGATTGCGTCGAAGGTGACGCGTACATATCGATGAAGTTTTAGAACCTGCTGCAGGTGCCACGCAATGGCTTCTCCCTCGCGGTCGGGGTCCGTGGCGAGGTAAACCTGTTCGGAGCGTGCGGCGCGCTGCCGCAGTTGTGAAACAACATGTTTGCTCCGTTCGAGAATTTGGTATTGGAGCCGGTAGGTCTCCGGCTCAATACCGAACTCGCTCACTGGGAGATCCCGAATGTGTCCAACGCTCGCGGCAACATCCCAGCCACTGCCCAAAATTGCTTTGATCTTCTTGATCTTGTTTGGGCTCTCCACGATCATCAGGTTCATGCGGCTGCCTCGTTCCTAGCGATGTACCGAGAGCATTATGCGAAGTTGGTCTGTGTTGGACTCTTGAGCTTATGGATGAAGGCCAAATAGGCCACCATCACGCGAAATGCCTTCGAGCGATTGACGCCCCCAAGAACCTCTCCCCCAACCCTCTCCAGTTCATCCGTGATCTCGAAGGTAAGAGGGAACACGAATGCGGTATCTATACTCTGAAATGGAATGTTCAACCACGGGCCGTTGTAGAACGCAACGAGTTGCACCTGCGAAGCTTTGGTTTTGAAATTCATGATGATGTGCTCTGCTAGGGCGTTCTTTCTCCGAATTTTCAGCACAGCAAAAAGTTGGGTGAAATGGTTCTTAGTAAATTTGGAATCGACGGTGAGCCGGAGTTGAGTGCGCTTCTCTGCGGGAGCAACAACTCTACGCTTCGTTCGGGGTGCGGTCTTCTTGGGTGGGATCATGTCGTGTCCTTTCTGTGATGTATTATACAGCACTTGTATAAGGTTTGAAAGGAAATCCGTAACCCGCAGAACTTAAAGGCGTTTCCGCAGGGCAAAGGGCGAGGTAATGGTGGATTCATTGCATGAAGTGGTGGGGAAGCCACCTCTTCGATTTTGCTGTTCAATGCACGCTTTTGGGAGTTGGCGTCCTTCGAGGCCTGGATGCTTGTTTGCTCTGGGCGACGTCACTGTGAGCCCAAGAGCGTCGAACCGATTGGTGGATCTGCTTTCGACTGACGATAGTGCTCAGCTGCAGAGCCGTCCGGACAGCAATTCTACGTTCCAATGAGAGGGCATTGTTGTCCAGGTCGAGTAGGCAGGCAGCGATTTCACTGAATTCGGGAAATCTGACCCGTACCGGCCAATAGTTGTTCGTAGAGGCTTCGCGAATTGCGACGGGAATCGCAACAGCCAGTTGTTCGATCGAAGCGCAGCGGATGACTTGAGCTGCTGTTATGAGTGCGGCATTATGATTTTGATCGAGGGCCGTATGGCCGGTCATGTTGAGGAGAGCCAGAGCAGGGGAGGCTAGAGACCGGTGTGCCTGCTGTCGTGCTCTTTGAATGATGCGATAGTAGTGAGCCATTTGTGCTTCACAATTCTGACGCTGGTTGCACGAAATCTCGTTCGATGCAAGATTTCTTGTGAGTGTTTCGAGTTTTTCCCGCGCTTCTGCGACTGTCATCTCTTACCCTTTCAAATAGTTTGATTTCACCAAGGACAAAATTACAGCTACATGTTTGATATCACAGGTGAGACTTTGGTTTTCGCCACTTCGGTACTAAAGTTTCGTCCCCTATCAGCAAAAGGAATTCATCTTGTCAATAGCTGCCGGTCGGTCACTTGTAATAATACAGAAAAACTGTAATATATGTAAATAAGGGTGGTCGAGTATTGCACTTGGGATTAGAGCTCATTGCAGCCGATCACATTTAGTCTTGCAACTTCTTTAGGCTCCAATGCCTTTCGGAGAAGCTCATTCACGAAATGGAAATGCCGTGCGGCTACGCCTATTGGCGTGGCTAACCTAACCAGTACGAGAAAAATAGGCGTCAGAACCTGGCTCCGTGAGCCAGATCACTGTTGGCAGGTACTGCATTCTAGGGTTCCCGAGGATGCAGCTGCGTGGAGACGGAATGATTGTTCGCACCGAGAACCTGTTCGGGAGAAAGCAAATGGTTAAAGCACTTCGTAGCTGGATTTGGATATTGGCAATTGTGCTGTTGTTTCGGCGGAGGTGGACAGAAGATCTCACTCCGGCCATTTGCGCAAGGAGTCCGCGGATGAATATCAATCGTCAGTGTGTTCACTGTCATCTTTGCGTCGTCATTTTGCTGCTGGCTCGAACCGTTGCGTACGGTCAGATATCTCTTCCACTGTCTGGGAACATCGATACGGAGGCTGGATACGGCCCTGCTGGCTACGCGGGCGACAATGGACTTGCTACTGCCGCCGATCTGAACGGTCCTCACAACGTAGCGATAGATGCGGCCGGTGACATCTACATCGCGGATATGTGGAACAACTGCATCCGCAAGGTGACAGCTTCCACCGGAATTATTACAACCGTGGCCGGAAACGGTACCGCGGGCTACTCGGGTGATGGTGGCGCTGCCGCCAGTGCTGAACTGTATCACCCTTCGGGCGTAGCTCTGGACACGGCCGGCAACATCTATATTGCGGATTTCGCGAATAACCGAATTCGCAAGGTTACGGTTTCGACGAATTTCATTTCTACGGTAGCCGGCAACGGGACCGCGGGCTACAACGGTGACGGGGGATCGGCCATCAGCGCAGTGTTGAATACCCCCTACAGCGTGGCCGTTGACGCGTCCGGTAACATCTACATTTCTGATACGAATAACTACCGTGTCCGCAAGGTGACAGCTTCGACGGGCGTCATCTCTACCGTGGCCGGCACAGGCACGGGGGGCTATTCAGGCAACGGGGGAGCGGCTACCAGTGCAAAGATATCTCAGCCAATGGGGCTGGCGCTGGATGCGGCAAGCAATGTCTATTTTGCGGACTGGGGCAATGCAGTCATCCGCGAGGTGACTGCCTCTACAGGCAACATCTCCACCGTCGCCGGAAGCGGCTCCAACGGTTTCTCCGGCGATGGCGGGCCAGCCACGGCTGCACAACTCTATTACCCCTATGGCGTGGCTGTGGACACAGCAGGCAACATCTACATTGCTGATGATGTGAATAATCGCATCCGCAAGGTAACTGCCGCAACGGGCAACATCAGCACGGTGGCGGGAGATGGCGCCACGGGCTACTCCGGCGATGGCGGAGCTGCCACAAGTGCGGCACTGGAATACCCCTATGGTGTGGCCTTAGACACTGCCAACAATATCTATATTGCGGACGAAGGGAATAATCGCATTCGCGCGGTAGCCCAAGTTAAGGCTACTCCCAGCATATCCGTTTCGTGCTCACCCAATCCGATCACTTATGGATCGGAAACCACAACCTGCTCGGCGACCCTTAGCGGCGGGGCCACCGGCACTGTTACGTGGACCATCAATGGAGGTGCATGGACCACTACCACCTTAAGCGGGGGTACAACGTCGGCCGGAGGGTTCTCGGGCTTGAGCGCAGGCACATACACCATCGGTGCCGCGTATGGCGGCGATAGCAACAATAATCCGCTCAGCTCTACCACAACCCTTACGATCAGCAAGGCTACGCCTACGGTTTCAGTCTTTTGTTCGCCCAACCCGATTACGTATGGAGGGGCGAACTCAGTCTGCACCATTTCAGCGAGCGATAGCGGCGCTGTGACGGGAACGGCCTCGTTGACCTACAACGGTACCGCCTGGACAACGCTGCCTTTATCTTCCGGCTCGGCTACAGCCACCTGGCTCTCGACCTCTGGAATTGGCACCTACAATATTGGCGCAACGTACAACGGAGACAGCAATAACACGACAGCCACTGGCTCAGGAACGGTGACGGTCAATAAGACGTCTCCAACGGTAACGTTAAGCTCGTCAGTCAATCCTCTGATCTATGGCGGGCTTTCGGTCTTTACGGCCACGATCAATGGAGGTCAAAGTCCCAGCGGAACAGTCACATTTCAGGTCAACGGTCAGACGTTTGGCACCGTCACAGTGAGCGGTGGAGTCGCCATCTATAACGGCACCAATGAAGTGTGGACCGCAGGATCCGATACGATTTCGGCGATTTACAGCGGCGATGGAGATAACGGCGGGGCAACG
>Ga0181529_10007081_pt1 | contig 11270 bp, 12 predicted proteins | sample PEATcosm2014_Bin_36_FD_119763 | JGI IMG/M metagenome (GOLD analysis project Ga0181529, IMG submission 119763) | Peatland microbial communities from MTU Mesocosm Facility, Houghton, MI, USA - PEATcosm2014_Bin10_30_metaG | ecosystem: Environmental > Terrestrial > Soil > Wetlands > Peat | place... | reverse complement strand
GGCCGGGCGGCTTGCTCTCTGGCTTTGCCTCGATCAGCGCCACGGCAACAGGCTGGTCGTTGGGTGCGGGTTTGATGCGTAGTGTGTAGTCGATGCGGCCCTGGGCCTGCTTGAACGGCCGGCCGTCGATGATCTCGATGGCGCCGGCCGTCTCCTCGCGCCGGATCAGGTCTTCGGTCCAGCCTCTCGCGTGGATGGCCGGGTCGATCAGTTTGGCGCGCGTGTCTGACTCGCTGAGCCCCGTCTGCGTGAGCGCCATCCGACCTCCCCCCTGAGTGTCATCGTGGACATTCTATCGACTGTGGCTCGCGCGAACATGCGGACGAGATCAGCGTGTTAGGGGGCGGGCGCCAAGAAGCGCTGCGGCGTGCCTCTGGCGGTAGCTCGCCGTGCCGGCCAGGCGGCCGTAGCGGATCAGCGAGAAGCGTGCTAGTCGTCCCAGTCCGGCGGCAGGATCAGGGCGTCGATCGAATCGTCGCGCGACGCGCCTGACGTCGCCACTTCGCCCTCGTCGGAGCCCTCGGCCAGGAAGGCGTCGGGCGGCGCGCCCCAGACCTGCACGCGGTCGCCGCCGAGCGCCCTGGCCTGAGCGAGCGCCTCGGCCGCGTAGCCGCCGAGCTCGTCGGCGTCTTCGGCGTGACGCGGGAACCCCGCGACGCCCACGCTGAGCGTGAAGCAGCCGAGCAGCTCGTGGTCTTCGTCGCGCAGCTCCATGCCCGCGATCGCGGCGCGCAGCCGCAGCGCGACGAGCGCGGCGCCGGGCTTGGCCGGCGGGGTGCTGGGCAGCAGCAGCGCAAACTCGCCGACCCCGTGCACGCAGGCCACGTCGACCTTGCGGCGCAGGCTCGCCGTGAGCAGGCGGGCGATGGCCCGCAGCACGGCGTCGCCGGCGAGCTTGCCGCGGCCGATCATGAACTTCTCAAAGCCGTCGATGCCCACCAGTACGACCGACAACGGCTGCTTGTAGCGGTTCGCCCGGGCCGTCTCGGAGTAGAGACGCTCGTAGAAGTACCAGCGGTTGAAGAAACCGGTGACGGTGTCGACCGCCGCCTGGCGGTCGAGGCTGCGCCCGAAGCGTTTGAGCTCGAGCGCGACGGCCACGTGGTCGGCGAGCACCTGTACCACGGCGAGCTCTTCGGGCGAGAAGCGCCGCAAGGGCCGGCCCTGGATGTCGATGTAGCCCGCCCCCTCGCCCGAGACGACCAGCGGCACGATCAGCCTGGTGGGCTCGCCGTTCAGGCGCGACTGCGCCGGACGGTGCCGCGCCATGGCCTTGACCGCCAGCGCCGGGGGAGGTCCGCCTACGTCGCCGCGCGGCAGCCCCTCGGCGTCGGAGCTCATGGGCACGAACCACTCGGCCTCGCGGCGCAGCCACACCTGGATCTCGTGCTCGACCCCAGGCAGCAGCTGCGCGAGCTCCGCGCGAAACGAGCCCAGAGTCTCGCCCTGCCCAAAGGTGGCGGCCAGCGCCCGGGCCGATTCGACCAGCGCCATGAGATGGTCGGCGCGCTCGTCGCTCACGCGCCGCTCCCAGGCGGCCTGCGCGCCGAGCGCCGCCAGGCGGCAGACGCGCTCGAGCAGCGCGAGCTCGGCGTCGTTCAAGCGGCGTACTGCCCGGCGCTCGACCAGGCCGAGCACGCCCATCACCGCGCGCCCGTCGAACAGCGGCACGTCGTAGCAGCTCCGGTAGCCGCGGCGCTTCATGAGTGCGCGGGCTTCGGGCGAAAGGTCGGGATCGTCGACGTGGCGAGCCACAGGGGCGCGGCTTTCGAGAACGAGCCCCAGGTCGGGACGCGCGCTCAAGGCCACGCGCGTGCCCACCGCGGCGAGCTCGGTCGCGCTCGCGCCGTCGCGCCGCCAGACGGCTTCGTACACCACGGCGTCGCGTTCGCGGTCGAACGCCCAGATGTCGACGAGCCAGACGTCGAGCACCCGCCCGACCTCGGTCACGAAAGCGGTCAGGCCGCCGGGCGACGCCAGCGCGGCCACCAGAGCCTCGTCCGCATCGGCCGTGGCGTCGGGGGCGACGTGGCGACGCTCGAGAGGAACAGCGTCGTCGCGCAGCGTAACCGGGTGATCCTCTCGCGCAGCGTCGTCGCTCGGCGCCGCCGGGCCGTCGTCGCGCAGCGCCGCTGCCTCGTTGCTCAGGTCGTGTCCGATGGTCATTGCGCCCCCGCTGCCGGCCGGCAAGCTATCGCTCTCGTTGCTCCGCATTCGTTGTCGGCAGGCGGCGGGCGCCACGATAGAGGCAGCACTAAAGTCGTGTTCACTGCCTGCCGATACTGCGGACACCCCCTTCAAAACGGGCCCGGGTTCCGCAAGCCGCCTCGCCGCAGGGACGGCGCGCAGAGCCCGGGCCCGTACCCTTTCCCGGGGCTCGCGCCACTGGCGGTGACGGGGCCCGGTGGTTCTGGTAGATTGGCCCTGCTGTGAGGAGGCTCAGGTGATCTACTCAGTCGTGCCGCCCGAGCTCGGCGAAGAGGTGTACGCCCGCCTGGTCGAGCGCTACAAAGACAATCCCAACATCACGGTCATCATGGATCGTCGCAAAGGCGACCGCCGCAGCGACCGTTCCGGTGGCGGCGGGCGCGAGATCCGCGATCGCCGGCGGCGCCGACTCCCGGGATCGTTCGACGTCTGAGTCGTCCGCACCCGCGCCCGACCCGGGCGGCAGCGCCGTGCGCGGCTCCGCCACGGCGGTCGAGCTCTCGTCGGTCATGCTGCCGGCCTACGCCAACTTCATGGGCAACATCCACGGCGGCATCATCCTCAAGCTCATCGACGAGGCTGCCGGCTGCTGCGCCTACCGGTTCGCACGCACCCGCGTGGTCACCGCCGCGATCGACCGCACCTCGTTCCGATTTCCCGTGCAGATCGGCAACCTGGTCGTCTTCAAGGCTTCGGTCAACTGGGCCGGACACACCTCCATGGAGATCGGTGTGCGCGTCGAAGCCGAAGACCTGAACACGGGCGTGTCCGTGCACACCAACTCCGCCTACCTCGTGTACGTCGCCCTGGGCGACGACGGCCGGCCCACGCAGGTGCCGGAGCTCGTGGTCGAAGGCGAGGTCGAGCGGCGCCGCTGGGCGGCCGCCGAACAGCGCCGCCGCATGCGCCTGAGCGAGCTCGCGAACCAGCCCCGCGACTAAGCGCGCGACGAAAGTCACGCCCGCTTGAGCGGCGACGACGCAGTCTATCGGCAGACTAAGCGCGCGACGTAGTCACGCCAGCTTGAGGGCCGACGACGCAGTCCATCGGCGGACTGGCCGGCCCTACACCGCCGCCGCCGGCTCAGCACCTTCGCGCCGCAGCAGCTCACCAAGCGCCGCCTGAGCCACGTCCAACTGTTCGCCCGTTGGCTCGCGGGTGGTGAGCAGGCGCTGCAGCGCAAGGCCGGGCGCGCGCAGCGCATCGGCCAGCGGGTGCCCCCGATGGCGCGTCATCCACGAGAAGATCTCGAACGCCGAACCCAGCGAGACGAGCCCCACGAGCAGGGTCGACAACGGCTCGTCGTCGCGCCCCGTGGCGCGCAGCACAAGGCCACCAGCCAGATTGGTGAGCATGATGGGGCCCAGCAGGTTCGTGCCGCAGCGGTCGTGCTCTTTGGCAGCCGTCCTGGGGTCGCCGCCGGTCTCGAAGGCCGCCACGCTCTTGTGCTCGGCGCCGTGGAACCGCGACAGCTCGGTCATGCGCACGGCGAGCAGCGCCGGCGCGATCGACAGCAGCGAGATGGCCGCCTCCCGCGCAAGCGGCGCCGACTTCATGGTCTTGCGCAACGCGACCGTGGCCACCGCGCTTGCCACGGCAGCGGCGACCACGGCGGGCTCTTCCTGGGGCAGCACGCTGCGCCCCAAGCCGCGCCGCATGGCGGGCAGGGCGGTCACCGTCTCGAGCAGGCGCCCCAAGCCGCGCGCCACCGGCACGCGCTCGAGCACGGCGCGGCCCGGCAGGCGACTCCGGGCGCCCGAGCGCACCTCGACGCTGCCGTCGGGCAGCCGTATGGCGGCCGCCCAGTTGTCCTGACTTTGCAGGAGCACTCCATCTCTCAGGGCCATGCCCCCGATACGCAGATCGGCCACTGTGATCCTTTCGTCTCAAGCTGCGGCGGGCCTGCGGCCCGCCGCCGGCGCCTGGCGCGTCTCGCGCGTCGGCCGTCGCCGGGGATGTTCCCGGTGCGACCCCCATCCTATCCGCAAAGCGGGGGGCGGCGGTGGCCCCGCCCGGGGCGGCCCGACCTGCCGACGCAGCGGTCCAATCGGGTGTTTTCACCGGCAAAAAGGCTTATACTGCCGGCACGCTCTGGTCGGCGCTGTTGAACATCGACCGGGGCGTGGCCCTGTAGTCGACGACAGGAGGTGGCTGATGGCATATTCCGAGGTAGCACGACGGAAGGCAGTCGTCTTCTGAGCAACAAGCTCACCTGAAAAGCGGCTGTCTTTCGTCGAGCCGCCCGAGGGGCGGGGCGCCAACCGGCTCCTCGCCCCTCGTTTTGTCTCAGGGGCCACCACTCCCCGCCTCTCGTTTTGTCTCGGGCCACCCACTCCCGGCCGCAGCGCGGCCGCGGTAACGCCCGCGCTGCTAGACTGAGGGCCGCGATGTCCCCACGCCGCCAACACCCGCTGCGCGCCGCGCCCGGCCCCCTCCGTGCCTGAAGGCCGCGCGACCGCCGGCACCGAGGCGCCGCCCGCCGGCTTCGGTCGCGATCTGTGGCTCGCCTTCTGGTCGAGCCTGCTGTTCGCGCTGGGCCTGGGGCTCTACTACCAGCTTCTGAACGTCTACGCGATCAAGAACCTGGGGGCGCCGCGCTTCATGATCGGCGCGCTCGTGGCCATCCAGCTCGTCATGACGGCGCTGGGTTACCTGCCGGGCGCCTGGGCGTCGGACCACGTCCGCCTCAAGCCGATCATCGTCTGGGTCTGGTGGCTCACGGTGCCGACCGCGCTCTGCTTCGCGCTTGCGCCGAGCTGGCCCTGGCTGATCCCCGGCTATCTGCTGACGGGGCTCTACATGGCCAACAACCCGGCGTTCAAGGTCTACATCATGCTCAAGTCCGAACCGGCTCGCACGGCGCGCAACATCTCGTATGTGTTCGCGAGCTTTCCGCTGGGCATGGCGATCGGCCCGCTGGCCGGCGGCTGGATCGCCAGTCGCTACGGCATGCGCCTGGTGTTCGTGATCGCGATGGCTTTCTACGTGGTCTCGTCGATCGTGATGTGCCTGATCAAGGACACGCCCTACCACGCCGCCGGGCGCCCCTGGAAGCTCGCCGACCTGCTCGGCAACCGCGTCTTTCGGCGCAACCTCATCTTCTTCTTCGGCGCCTTTCTGACGGTCTACCTGGCGGCGCCCTTCGTGCAGCCCTACTTCGCGCAGGTCCACCACCTGAGCTACACCTCGCTCGGCATCCTGGCCGGCATCGGCGCCGTCGGGGGCAGCGTCATCACCTTCGTGGCCGGCCGCGCCACAGACCTGCGCGGCCACCGCCAGGGCATCGGCCTGACGATCGGCTGCCTGCTGCTCGGCGCGATCCTCATGCTGGCCGGCTGGGGACCGCCCGGCTGGGCGCTGGCCGTGTTCTTCTACGGCGCCTTCGACTCGTTCCGCTTCGTCACGGCCGGCATCGTCAGCCGCTCGTTCGGAACGGTGCCGCCGGTGTGGGGCTACGCCGTTTTCGACGCCAGCATGGGCGTGCCGGCCGCCTGCGGCTCGCTGCTCGGCGGGGGGCTCTACCGCATATCGTTTGGGCTGCCCTTCGTCGTCGTGATCGGTCTGGGGACCACCATGCTGCTCATCCTTGCCCTGGCCGGCCGGCGCAAGCCGAGCGGCACGGCACGCGCGACCCTGCCGTCGTCACGGTCTGCTACGCTACAGGGGACCAAGGAGACAGCATGACCAATGCCACCCCCGGCACCCAACCCCCCCAGAAGGTCCTCGTCAGCGCACTTACCGAAGGCCGCGACGTGACGACCTACTTCGTGGCGATCGACAAAGAGCCGGCTACCGACCGCAACGGCAAGTCGTTCCTGCGCCTCAAGCTGCGCGACGCCTCCGGCGAGGTCAAGGCCATCCATTTCGACGCCGACGAGAGCGTCCTCGAAAACCTCGCCAACGGCGATGTCGTCGAGGTGCGGGGCACGTACTCGGTCCACGAGAAGTACGGCCAGCAGTTCCAGGTGCGGACCCTGCGCATCATGGCGCCGGGCGAGTACGACATCGGCACGCTGGTGCCTGTCTCGCCGGTACCCCTCGCCGAGCTCGAAGATCGCCTGCGCGAGCTCGTCGCGTCGGTCCACAGCCCCGCGCTGCACGCCCTGCTCACGCGCGCTCTCGACCCCGCCCGCGAGCCCGGCGCCACCTACGCCATCGTGCCGGCGGCTGTGCGCAACCACCACGCCTACCGTCACGGCCTGCTCGAGCACTCACTCATCGTCGCCGAGGTCGCCGGCGCGGTCGCCGCGAACTTCGCCACCGTCAATCGCGACCTCACGGTCGCCGGCGCCCTGCTGCACGACATCGGCAAGGTGCGCTCGTATTCGGCCGACCCCATGGCGCCGGGCTTCACCGACGCCGGCCGCCTGCACGGCGAGATCGTGATCGGCCACGACATCGTGCGCAGCCTGATCGACGAGATCGCCGACTTCCCCGACGAAACGGCCGCCCAGCTGCGCCACATCATCGTGTCGCATCACGGCGAGCGCGAAAAGGGCAGCCCGGTCGTGCCCGCCACCCGCGAAGCCGTCATCGTGCACTACTGCGACGACATGACCGCCCGCCTCGCCGCCGTCGACGAGATCGCCGGCCGCACGCCCGACGGCGCGCGCTGGTCGGCCTGGTGCAACATGCTCGACGGCTACACCTACCTGGCCGCGGCTCCCGACGACGCCCCGACCGCGACGACCACGCCCGGCGCCACGCCCGAGCTCGCGCTCGACACCCCCGCGGCCGACGAGCCCTCGAGCGCCGACGCCGAAGTCGAAGTCGAAGTCGACGACATGGCAGACGCCCTGGCCGCCCTTGCCGCCGCCGTCAACGGCTCAGCCGACGAACTGGCCGCCATCGATGCCGACGAGCCGCTCACCGAGGCCGTCGAACCCGCCACCCACGACGCATCGAGCGACGACCACCACACAGGCGCGGCGCTCTTCTAGGCCGTGCTCATCGGCAGGATCGTCCTCGCGGTGCTCGCCGGCGCGCTGGCCCTGCGGCTCTGGCTGTCGTACTCGCGCACGCGGCGCCGATAGCCCGCAGTCGGCGGGCCGGGGCAAACGTAAACCGCCGGCGCAGGCGCAAGTGTGCCGGCGATTGTCGGCCTGCCGCCTGCCTGCCGCCTGCATGCCTGCCCGCCGCGCCGGCGCCAAGCAAAGCCGGCGCCCCCCGCCGCGGCTAGCTGTCGCTCTCGCCTGAGGGCGCCAGCGGGCGCGGCTGGGTGAGCGAGGCCGGGTCGAGCCTTCGCGCGAGCTCGTCGGCGCTCAAAATGCCGCGCTCCAGCACCACCTCGGGCACCGACCTGTCGGTGCGGTGCGCCTCGTTGGCGACTTCGGCGGCGGCCTCGTAGCCGATGACCGGGTTGAGCGCCGTCGCCAAGCCCAGGCTGCGCTCACTCCAGCGCCGGCAGTTGCCTTCGTTGGCGGTGATGCCGCGCACGCAGCGCTCCGTGAACGCGGCCACCGCCGCGCCCAGCACCTGGAGCGCGAACAGCAGCTCAAAGGCGACCAGCGGTGTCATGACGTTGATCTCGAGCTGCCCCGCCTGGCCGGCGAGCGCCACCGCGGCGTCGGCGCCGATCACGTGAAAGCAGACCATGTCGAGCATCTCGGCCATCACCGGGTTGACCTTGCCCGGCATGATCGACGAACCCGGCTGCACCGGCGGCAGCGTGATCTCGGCAAGGCCGGTGCGCGGTCCGCTCGACAGCAGGCGCAAGTCGTTGGCCACCTGGATCAGGCTCAGCGCCGCCCCACGCAGCGCGCCCGAGAAGGCGACGAAGTCGTCGAGGCTCTGCGTGGCCTGCACCAGGTCGTCGGCGGCGCGCAGCGGCGCGCCGGCGAGCTCCGACAGGCGGGCGACCATCAGGCCGGCGTAGCGCGGGTCGGTGTTCAGACCGGTGCCGGCGGCGGTGCCCCCGATGTGCAGGGCGCGCGTCTGCCCCAGCGCCTCGACCACACGGGCGCGGGCCTTGGCTACCGTGACCGCATAGGCGGCGAACTCCTGGCCCAGGCGGATGGGCACGGCGTCCTGCAGGTGAGTGCGAGCGCTCTTCAGCACGTGGTCGAACTCGGCGGCCTTGGCTCGAAGGGCGCACTGCAGCTCGAGCAGCGCAGCGTCGAGCGCGGCCGCCGGTCGCTGCAGGGCCAGGCGTATGGCGGTGGGGATGTCGTCGTTCGACGACTGTCCCCTGTTGACGTCGTCGTTGGGATGGACGGGCCGGTAGACGCCCCGTGGACCGCCGCCGAGCAGCTCGTTGGCGCGGTTGGCAAGGACCTCGTTGGCGTTCATGTTGTGCGAAGTGCCGGCGCCGGCCTGGAAGGGGTCGACCCGGAACTGGTCGCGGTGTGCGCCGCCCAGGACTTCGTCGGCGGCGCTCACGATGGCCTCGGCTTTGTCGGCCGCGAGCAGCCCGAGCTCGCGATTGACCTGCGCGGCGGCCTTCTTGACGAGCACGATGCCGTCGACCAGCTCGGGCCGCGGCGGCAGCCCCGAGATGGGGAAGTTCTCTATGGCGCGCTGGGTCTGGATGCCGTACAGGGCGTCTTGCGGCACCTCTTTGTCGCCCAGCGAATCGTGCTCACGGCGCATGGCCTGCCTCCTTGCAAGAGCGCGCGCCCGCTGCCGCTCCTGTCGTCTAACCGGTCGCCGCGCGAGGAGCGGCCGTGCCCCAGATCTCGTGGGCCGCCGCCAGCACCTCGGCGGCGTGGCCTTTGGCCTGGACCTTGGGGTAGACCTTGCGCAGCGTGCCGTCGGGGTCGATCAGAAAGGTCGTGCGCTTGGCCACGCCGACCATGGGGCGGGCCACGCCAAAGGCGGTCGAGACCGCATAGTCGGTGTCGCACAGCAACGGGAACGCCAGGTCGTAGCGCTCGGCGAAGCTGCGGTTGGCGGCCACCGGGTCGACGCTGGCGCCGATCACCTGCACGCCGAGCTGCGCGAACCGGTCGAGGAGGCCGTTGAACTCAACGGCTTCGACAGTTCAGCCCGAGGTATTGGCCTGCCCGTAGAAGTAGAGCACCGTCGGCACGCCCGGCGCGCCCATGTCGAACGTGCGTCCGTCGTAGGACGTGCCCGTCACGGCAGGCGCCCTGTCGCCCTCTTTGAGCATCGCCCAGCCCTCCTCGTTCGTATGGTCGCCGCCGCCGCGGCCTGCCTCTTCATCCCCTTCGTACCCGGCTGGTCGATTGCCAACCCGTGACGCGGCGTGGCGGGCGGGAGGAGCGTTCACGGACGGCGGTGTGACCGGGGCAGAGCGCTCTCGTGCGACAAGCGCCGTGTCGTTCCGCGAGCGTTTGTCATGACGTAGACTCTCTGCCATGGGCATGCGTGTGAGGATCGACTACGACAAATGCACCGGCGTCGCCGCCTGCGAGGCGGTGTGCCCCGAGGTGTTCGTCATCCGCGAATCCGACGGTCTCGCCGACGTGCTCGAGCCCGAGCCGCACCCCACCCTCTGGGAGTGCGTGCGGCGCGCCGAAGAGGCCTGCCCCGAAGAAGCCATCCTGATCGACGAAGATTAGCGGCGCGCGGCGACGCGCGGCGACGCGCGGCGCTCTGGGCGCCGCCGGCGCGCGGATCAGGCGCTTTGCGACAGACGGTTCAGGCGCTCTTTGGCAGGATCTCGACCGGCAGCGGGCACAGTTCGGCAAAGTGCTGGGCGTCGGCCAACGAGCCTACGATCGTGTCGTAGTGCATGGGTACGACGACCCCTGCGTGCAGCTTGCCGCAGGCGCGAGCCGCTTCGTCGGCGGTCATCACATAGGTACCGCTCACCGGGATCATGGCGACGTCGACGTCGATCTCGGACATCTCGTCGATCACGTCGGTGTCGCCGGCGTGGTAGTAGGTGGTGCCGTCGAGCTCGACCACGTACCCGACCTTGGCGTCGGCGCGCGGGTGGAACACGACCCCCGGCTCGCGGAACTTGTCGGTGTTGTAGGCCGGCACGGCGCGCACGGTCACGCCGGCTATGGCGACCGTGTCGCCCGGCGCCACGGTGCGTGTGTCGCCGTCGACCTGGGCGGTGACCTCGGCAGGCCCGACGATCACGGTCGCGGGCTGCGAGATGCGGGCGATGTCGTCTTTGTCGAAGTGGTCGGCGTGCTCGTGGGTGACGAGGATGATGTCGGCCGGCGGCGCCCCGGCGGCGATGTGCCACGGGTCGATGTAGATGATCTGTGAGCCGCTGAGGCGAAACGAGTCGTGCCCGAGCCAGCTGACGTTGTCGACCATGCGCTCCTCCTTTGGTCGGTGCGACGGCGACGCCGACGCTCGATGGTTCTTAGTGTGCCCCGAGTGTGCCCCGCGGGCGCGCCCCGAAAAGCGACTGCGGGCGGGGGCGGTCGCAGGCGACCGCCCCCGCCCGCAGGGGCGTGTTTATGACGCTACGCGGCTACCGGGCCGTCAGGCCTCGGCGGCGGGGGCAGGCTTGACGTCGGTGGCCTGCGGACCCTTGCGGCCTTCGCTCAGCTCGAACTCGACGCGCTGGTTTTCGTCGAGTGCCGTCGTGCCCGGCGCGAGACCGGTCACGTGCACGAAGATGTCGCCACCTTCGTCTTGTGTGATGAACCCGTAGCCCTTCTGCGTTGAAAACCACTTGACTGTACCTTGAGGCACCTGTTCCTCCTCAGTTCTGGAGCGTGCCCGCATGCCGACATGTGCGTGGGCTACGGTTGCGCTCGGCCGGAGTTGCGGCGCTGCTGTGCATCCGGCCATTCTTGTCTAACGCTGAAGTGCGCCATTCGTTAGTGTACGCAGAGACTCCGCCGATTGAAACCCGGCTGTCCCGTTGACGTACGCGCCCGTTCAAGGGCGACAGAAAGCCTGCCGCGCGACGGCATCGCGGCGCCCCCGGACACGACGAGCGCCGTGCCCTTTGGCCGCCGCGCCGCTCTCAACCGGCCGGCGCCGGCCCCGGACGCGACACGGCGAGCACCGCCACGCGCGCCGTCAGGTTGGGACGGCGCAGGCTGCGGGCGGGCCGGTCGAAGCGGTTGAGGTAGGCCTCGCGCTCGACGCGCAGGCCCTCGCGGCGGCACAGGTCGCGAAAGTCGGTCACCGTG
>Ga0181529_10007080_pt1 | contig 11271 bp, 10 predicted proteins | sample PEATcosm2014_Bin_36_FD_119763 | JGI IMG/M metagenome (GOLD analysis project Ga0181529, IMG submission 119763) | Peatland microbial communities from MTU Mesocosm Facility, Houghton, MI, USA - PEATcosm2014_Bin10_30_metaG | ecosystem: Environmental > Terrestrial > Soil > Wetlands > Peat | place... | reverse complement strand
GAGCGCGACGGCGTCGTCGGGCAGCACGCCGTCACGGCGGTCGCCCAGGTCGACGATCATGAGGACGGGCACCGTGCGTCCGGCCGCACGTGCGGACAGGGCGCGGGCGGTTGAAAGGTCGGAGAGCAGCAGCACGTCGGCTACCTCGATGGCCAGGTCGAGCTCGTCGTGTTGCGGCGGACGTATGAGGAGCCGCGGACCGAGGTCCCGCGCGGCCAGGCGCGCCAGCGAGGGCAGGCGCGAGTCGGCCAGGGCGGCGGCGCCGCCGGCCAGCATGGCGGCGCCCACGTCGGGCTCGCCGTCGACCGCTTTGGTGACGCCCACCACGTCGATGCCCTGCAGCGCCAACCGCCGGCCGAGCGCGGCGATGTTGTGCCGTACGGCGGCGACGTCGACGGTCAGCGTGACTGCCATGAACGCTCCCAGTGACCTCGGCGCCCGTGCGACGGTCGCCGCGGGCGCCGCTTTTCGTGACCTGCACAACAGTACTTCAGAACCTCGGGGCGTGTCGCCGCGGCGGTATCGTCGCCCAGTGTAATCTCGTACACTTCGCGCACTGCCTTTACAATCTCGATGATCGCAGCCATCACAAGGGGAAGAGTCATGAGGAATACAAAGAGCGTGTCACTGGTCGCGGCGAGCGTCGTCGTGGCTCTGCTCGCGGTCGTCCTGGCCGCCTGCGGGTCGAGTTCGACGTCGAATGGCGCCGCGAGCGCGAGCGCGAGTCCGAGCGCCGGTGCGAGCTCCGCAGCCGCCACGTTCAACATCGCGAACGTCAAGGCCGACTCCACGCTCAACGCCATGCTACCGGCGGCCATCAGGTCGGCCGGCACCATCCACGTGGCCACCGCCATGCCGTACGCCCCCTGGGAGATGTACGTCTCGGTCGGCAGCAAGCAGGCCACCGGCATCGACTACGACCTCTCCGAGGCTATCTGCGCCAGGCTGGGCGTCAAGGACAGCTTCGACCAGACCCAGTTCGACGCGATCATCCCCTCCATGCTGGCCGGCAAAGAAGACATGGTCATGGCCTCGATGTTCGACAACGCCGCGCGTCAGAAGACACTCGATTTCGTCGACTACGCCACCGACGGCTACGGCCTGCTCGTGGCGGCCGGCAACCCCGCCAACATCAAGACGGTCGACGACCTGTCGGGCAAGACCGTTGCCGTGCAGAGCTCCACGTCGCAGGTCGGCGAGCTCAAGAAACTCAACACCAAGTTCGTGGCCGCCGGCAAGGCGCCGGTCACCATCCTGCAGTTCCCGCAAGACGCCGACTCGGTGCTGGCCGTGACCAGCGGCAAGGCCCAGGCCCAGATGGACGACCAGTCGGTGGCCGCCTACAACGTGAAGACGGTCGGCAACGGCCAGACGCTGGCCTTCGTCAACGATCCGTCGGTGGCCTCGTCGTTCTCGAACGCGATCGTGGGCGCCGGCATTCCCAAGACCGACCCGCAGCTGCGCGACGCCGTGCAGAAGGCACTCCAGTCGCTGATCGCCGATGGCACCTACGCCAGTATCCTCAACAAATACGGCGAGAGCACGCTGGCCGTCACGTCGGCGCAGCTGAACCAGGGCAAGTAAGCCGCGGTGGACGCCGCGGGCACGACAGTGCGTAAGGAGGCTCTGTGGCAACGGTAAGCCAGGCCGCGCCGAGTGTCGGTCGGCCGCCCAGGATCGAAGCCATCCCCATCCGCCATTGGGGCCGCTGGATCAGCGCGGTGGTCATTCTCTTCGTCGCGTTCGCCATGCTCTGGTCGCTCTGGCACAACCCGAACGTCGACATCAGCACCATCCGGCACAACCTGTTCGCGCCGTACGTGCTCCGCGGCGTCGTCGTCACCATAGAGCTCACCATCATCGCCATGGTCATCGGTCTCGTGGGTGGCGTCTTGCTGGCCGTCATGCGGCTGTCGCCCAACCCGGTGCTCAAGACCGTGGCCTGGGCCTACATCTGGTTCTTCCGCGGCACGCCGATCCTGGTACAGATCCTCTTCTGGGGCTTCGTCGGCGCCCTCTACAAGAACATCTTCGTGGGCCTGCCGTTCACCGGCATCGTCTTTGGCCACGCCTCGACGAGCCGGCTCATCGGCGCCTTTACGGCGGCGATCCTGGCCCTGGGCCTGAACGAGGCGGCCTACGCCGCCGAGCTCGTGCGCGCCGGCATCATCTCGGTCGACCGCGGCCAGTACGAGGCGGCCCACTCGCTCGGCATGTCGGGCGGCCTCACCATGCGGCTCATCGTGCTGCCCCAGGCCATGCGGGTCATCATCCCGCCCATGGGCAACGAGACCATCTCCATGCTCAAGACCACCGCACTGGTCTCCGTGATCTCGGGTACCGACCTCATGACCAACATCCAGCTGGCTTACTCGCAGAACTTCAAGACCATCCCCCTGCTGCTCGTGGCCAGCATCTGGTATCTGGCCATGACCTCGGTGATGAGCGTCGGTCAGTACTACCTCGAGCGCCATTTCGGGCGGGGCTTCGGCCAGAGAGAGGGCGAAGCCGCCGAAAAGCGCGCCGAACGAAGGGACACCAAACGTGCGGCGGCCAACCATGTCTAACCCCGAAGGACAGCCGGCCACGCCGGCCCCCATCGCACCCGCCTCCGAGGCCCCCATGGTGCGCGCCGAGCAGGTCTGGAAGAGCTTCGGCAACTTGGACGTGCTCAAAGGCGTCGACCTGACCGTCTACCCCCGGCAGACCTTCGTGCTGCTCGGCCCCAGCGGCGGCGGCAAGTCGACTTTGCTGCGCTGCATCAACCACCTCGAGCAGATCGACGCCGGCCGGCTGTACGTTGACGGCGACCTCATGGGCTACCGCGAACACGGCGACAAGCTCCACGAGATGCGGTTGAAAGACGTGGCCAGGCAGCGCGCCAAGATCGGCATGGTCTTCCAGCGTTTCAACTTGTTCCCGCACATGACCGCCATCCAGAACGTCATGGCGGCGCCCACCCACGTGCACCACGAGAGCAAGGGCGAAGCCGAGAAAGAGGCCGAGCGGCTGCTCGCCCAGGTCGGTCTGGCCGACAAGCTCGAGTATTACCCGGCGCAGCTGTCGGGCGGTCAGCAGCAGCGCGTGGCGATCGCCCGGGCCCTCGCCATGCACCCCAAGCTCATGCTCTTCGACGAACCCACCAGCGCGCTCGACCCCGAGCTCGTGGGCGAGGTCCTTGACGTCATGAAGAACCTCGCCCTCGGCGGCATGACGATGATCGTGGTCACCCACGAGATCGGCTTCGCCAAAGAGGTGGCCGACGGCGTCGCGCTGCTCGACGGCGGCGTGGTCGTCGAGTCGGGCCCGCCCGGCGAATGTCTCGTCAACCCCAAGGAGGAGCGCACCAAGCTCTTCCTGTCGAAGGTCCTGGCGTAGCCCAGACCGGCCGCCAGGGGTCGCCCATGTACTCCGCCGCGAGCCTCGACCTCGTGGCCGCCGACCTACGCCGGCAGCCGGCGCTGCTCGCCGACTCGCGTGCCTCAGTGCGCGCGGCCGTGTCGCAGGCGTCGCGCGAGCTGGGCCCCCGGCCCAGCCGCATCTACCTGGCCGGCTGCGGCGACTCGCTCGACGCCCTCGCCGCCGTGCGCTTCGCCTGGGAACAGCTTCTCGGCCTGCCGGTCGAAGCCATGCCGGCGCTCACCTTGAGCCGCTACGTCCTTGCCGCCGCGCCGCCCGACGCGCTTGTGGTCGCCCTGTCGCAGTCGGGCACGGTGAGTCGCGTGCTCGAAGCGGCCAGGCGCGCCGTCGGCGGCGGCTTGCGCGTGCTTGTGATCACCGGCAAGCCCGACAGCGCGCTCGCCCGCGAGCCGGTCACGGCGCGCCTCGTCACCCCGTTTCGCAAGACCAGCGGCGTGCCCGGCATGGCCTCGTTCGTCTTCAACCTCGCCGTGCTCTACGAGCTCGGCGCGGCCCTCGCGGAGGCGTGGGGTGGCGCGGCCCCCGCAGCGTCGCGGGAGCACGCGATCACACAGACGTTCGCGGCCCGCGCGCCTGCCGATGCCGCCGTTCTCGCCCCGGCTGCGGTGCGCGAGCAGCTCGACGCCCTGCCCGCGCTGCTGCGCGACTCGCTCGACAGCGTCTGGCCGGTAGCGGCCGCGCACGCCGCGGCGATCGCGGCCGAGCCCGGCGTCGAGCTCCTGTTGGGCACGGGTCCGAACCTCGCCACCGCGCGCTTCGCCGCGCGCAAGCGCTTCGAGCTCACGCAGCGGGCGGCCATGGTGCAGGAGACCGAGGAGTACGCCCACGACCAGATCGCGATGGTCGGACCGCACACGCCGACGCTCGTGTTCGCCCCCTCGGGCGCCGCCTCGGTGCGCGGCGCCGAGGTGCTTGACTCGCTGATCGAGCTGGGCTGCCCGGTGGCGGTGGTGACCGAGCGCGGCGCCGACCTCGGCCTGGCGCAGGAGCCGCGGTTTCGCTACGACGTCGAAGCCGGCCTCGACGAGCTGCTCAGCCCCCTGCTGCAGGCGCTCGTGCCACAGACCTGCACCTGTGAGCTCGCGCGTCTTGTCGGCGGTTCGTTCTACGGGTACGCCGATCCCGTCGTCGAGGCGCTTGGCGACCGCCTGATCTACGAGAGCGACGTGATCCCCTGAGCGGCGCGCCCGAGCTCCTCTGTGTCGCCGACATCGGCATCGACGTGGTCGCGCGGGTCGCCCGGCTGCCACGGGCCGACGAGAAGGAGTCGGCGACGCTGGTCGGCGAGTTCCCCGGCGGCATGGGTGCCAACGTGGCGTCGTCGTTTGCCACCCTGGGCGGCCGGGCGGCGCTGGTCAGCAGCGTCGGCGACGACGAGCGCGGCCGGCGCTGCCTCGCCGACCTGCGCGCGACCGGGGTGGACGTCGAGCATGTGTTGACGATCGCCGACGCCACCTTCTGGACGATCGCCCTGCTCGACGCGCAGGGCGAAAAGTCGCTCGTTGAGTTCTCGACCAGGGCCTCGGCGCCGCAGTGGGAGCGGATCGACTGGGGCGTGCTCGAGGGGGTCAGGGTCGCCTACACGGTCGGTGCCGAGGGGCGCCATGCCTGCCGGCTGTTCGCCGAGTGTCGCCGGCGCGGCGTCACGACGGCGCTCGACGTGGAGACCGCCGACCTGCGCGACGTGCTGACCCTGCGCGAGCTGCTCGCTCAGACCGACCTGCTCTTCGCGCCTGCCGGCTACGCCCGGGCGATCGCGCAGACCCAGTCGCTGCCCCAGGCTGCGCGGCGGCTGCTCGACGCCGGGCCGTCGGTCGTGGCCATCACCGGCGGCGACAGCGGCTGCCTGGTCGCCGACGGCGCCGGGCTGACCGAGATCCCCGGCCACGCCGTGGCGGTCGTCGACACCACCGGCGCCGGCGACTGTTTTGCCGGCGCCTTCCTGTACGGCTTCGTGCGGGACTGGCCGGTCGAAGACTGCGCGGCCGTGGCCAACCTCATGGCCGCGCAGAGCGTCACCGCCTACGGCTGCCGAGGGCGGCTGCTCGGCCTGGCGCAGCTCGCCGCGCTCCCTGCGGCGGCCGGCCTTGAGATCCTCAGGTAGCCGCAGCCGCAGCCGCAGCCGCAGCCGCAGCCGCCGTAGCCACCCGCGTGGCGGTGGTCGCGTGGAGTCGGCGCCCGCGAGGCGTCAAACGGCTCCGTCGAGCAGCTCGTCGGCCAGGCCCAGGAGCATCTCGCGGTTCTCGAGCTGCGCGACCCAGTCGGGCGGGATCGCCTCGAGGCCCAGCCAGGCTCCCAGGATCGCGCCGGCGATCGAGGCCGTCGAGTCGCTGTCGCCGCTGATGTTGGCCGCGGCGGCGAAGGCCCCGCGCACGTCGTCGCGGTAACGCAGCGCTGCGAACAGGCCGATGCCCAGCGCCTCGTCGGCCACCCAGCCCTTGCCGCGCTCGCCGGGCGCCTCGCGGCCGCTTGAGCCGATTCGGCCGATGGCCCCGTAAGGCTCTTCAGAGGAAGCGGCGAGCGTCACGGCGGCATCGACGGCCGCCAGTGAGTGGACCGCCCCCGGGTAGGCGGCCAGCACCGCTCGAGCCTGGGAGACCGCGTCGTCAAGGGCGAGACCGCCCACGAGCCGGTCGATCAGCAGCGCTTGAAAGCCCGACGACGTGTCGCTCGTGACCGCGCCGTGCGTCAGGGCGGCCGCGTCGACGCCCGCCGCGAAGGCGGCCGCGCCGAGCCCGATCAGACCTAGGGGAGCCACTCTCATGACGCCGCCGCAGCCCTTGCTGCCGTTGCGCGAGACGTCGCGCGCGCCCCCCGGGCTGCCGGCGGAAAGCGCGGCCATGCAGGTGTCGCCGGGCGCTCGATCGACCCAGTCGGACGAGCGGTGCCACTCGAGGTATCGCTCCCAGATGGCGAGGCGCAGGGCGCCGAGGTCGGGCGTGCGGGCGCCGTCGCCGTCGCTACCGGCACGGCTTGCGCCGGCCTTGGGAGCGCGCCAGCCGGTGGCCGCCCGCCAATCCTGAATGCCGCGCGCGGTCGCGATCGACATCTGCGTGTCGTCGGTGTAGCTGCCGGCGGCAAAACGCCGCCACGGTTGGAGGCCGCCGATGCCGTTGGGCGGGAACGCCGCGAGGATCTCGTCGCGCGTCATGAACTCGACCGGCGCTCCAAAGGCGTCGCCGACCGCGAGGCCCACGGTGCACCCGCGGCCGCGCGATCGCCGCTCCTGCTGTCTACTTGTGTCTGCGCTCACCCGGCGGCCTCCTTGGGGACTTCTTCTGTCGGCAACGCTGTCTTTGAGGTGAGAACGGTAACGGAGTGGCGGACCAGAGCAAAGCTGCCGGTCCACGGGACTCGTACGGAACCGGGCACTGGCTGCCACACAGCGCTGAGGCTTGTCGGACCATCGTCGCTCGCCGTTGGCCGGTGAGGGGAAGTAGACTCGCGGCGACACCGACAGGGGAGAAAAGCCCATGGCAACCGCTCTCACCCCCAAGACCACGATCGGCACGCTGCTCAAGGACTATCCGTTTCTGCTCGACTTCCTGGCCGACTACCACCCCGAGCTCAAGAAGCTCACCAACCCGGTCATGCGGCGCACCCTGGGCCGTACTGCCACCCTCGAACGGGTCGCGACGCAGTGTGACCTGCCGCTCGCACGGCTCATGGGCGACGTGGCCGCCGAAGTCGCGAGGGTGACCGGCGAGCGCCCCGAGATCGCACAGACCGCGGCCGCCGGCATCGACCCCGTGCGCCAGGAGGAGCTCAAGGCGATCATCACCGCGCTGCACACAGGCAGCACGCCCGACGACGTCAAGCCGCGCTTCGCCGCCCTGATCGGCGACATCGAACCCACAGAGATCGCCGCCATGGAACAAGCCCTCATGGCCGAAGGCCTGCCCGAAGACGAGGTCAAGCGGCTCTGCGACGTGCACGTGCAGGTCTTCGCCGAAGCCCTCGAAGACCACGAGCCGGTCGCCGCGCCGCAGGGCCACCCCATCGACACCTTCCAGCGCGAAAACCAGGCGCTCCTGCAGATCACGCAGTCCATCCGCAGGGTCGCGGAGCGGATCGGCACACCGCCCGGCGCCGCCGAGTGGCAGCGCTTAAAGCCGGCCCTGGCGGCGTCGGTCGACCGCCTGCTCACGGTCGACCGCCACTATCTGCGCAAAGAGAACCAGCTCTTTCCGTTCCTCGAGAAGCACGGCGTCGAGGGCCCGGCCAAGGTCATGTGGGCTCTGCACGACGACATGCGCAGCGTGCTCAAGGAGCTGCGCGGAGCGCTCGCCGCCGACGACGCCGCCACCGCCGTGCACGCCGCCACCGAGGCGGCGATCATGGCCGACGACATGGTGGTAAAGGAAGAGAAGATCCTGTTCCCCATGGCCGTCGACACGCTCTCCGAGGCGGAGTGGCGCGAGATCCGCGCCGGCGAGCCCGAGATCGGCTACTCGCTGATCACCAACGTGCCGAGCTGGCCGGGCGCCGGCGACGACGCGCCGGCGCCGCCCGCGGCGAGCGGCCCGAGCGAGTTCCTGCAGCTCCACACCGGCGGCGTGAGCCTCGAGCAGCTCAACCTCATGCTGGGCAAGCTGCCCCTCGACGTGAGCTTCGTCGACGAGCACGACGAGGTGCGCTTCTACTCAGAGGGAGAACGTGTCTTTCCGCGCTCGCCGGGCGTGATCGGCCGCAAGGTGCAGAACTGCCACCCGCCGGCCAGCGTGCACAAGGTGCAGGCGATCATCGACGCCTTCCGCGCCGGGCGCGAGGAGACCGCCGAGTTCTGGCTCACGCTCGATGAGCAGTTCCTTCACATCCGCTACTTCGCCGTGCGTGACTCCGGGGGCGCCTATCGCGGCGTGCTCGAGACCGTGCAGAACGTGACGGCCATACGCGCCCTCGAGGGGCAGCGGCGTTTGCTCGACTGGTAAGCTTGAACCCGGCGAAAGGCCGGCGCTCACGCGCGGCGTGCGGCCGGGCCGTACGGCGATGAAGGGACTCACGTGGCGCTGAACGACTATCCGATCGACGTCAGGGTCGACTATCCGCCGCGCAGCTCGCGGGGCTGGGCGGCGCTGACCATCATCTGGGTCAAGTTCCTCGCCCTCATACCCCACTTCTTCGTGCTGGTCTTTCTCAGCATCGCCCAGCTCATCGTGGCGTTCGTCGCCCAGATCGTGGTGGCCATCAAGGGGGAGTACCCTGCGGGCATGTTCGACTTCGTGGCCGGCGTGCTGCGCTGGAGCACCCGCGTCGGCGCGTTCCTGCTCTCGATCACCGACCGCTACCCGCCGTTCACGCTCGAGCCCGACACGGCATATCCGGTCGACGTGGTGCTCGAGCGGCCCGCGCGCAGCAACCGGCTCTACGCCCTCTTCACGGTCATCGTCCAGGCCGGCCTCTTCGTCGCGGGCATCGCGTTCGTCGTCTACCTCATCCACCACGGCTCGAGCACGACCGTCGACAACAACGGCAACGTCGGCAGCGCGCGCTTCGACTTCGGCTCTCCGCCCGGTGGTAGCGGCCTGGCGCTGCGCGAGATCGCCGCGCTGCCGCACCTTATCGTACTGGCGGTCCTGGGCATCGCCGCCCTCGTCGTCTGGATCGTGGTGCAGTGGGTCATCCTGTTCCGCGCCGTCTATCCGCGCGGCATGTTCGACTTTACCGCCGGGGTCATACGCTGGCAGACGCGGGTCAGCGGCTACACCCTGGGCTTGAGCGACCGCTATCCGCCCTTCACGTTCGAGTCGTCGACCGGCCAGACCGCGACCGGTCCCGCGCCGGCTGCGTGGGGCGCCAGGGCCGTGCCCGGCGCCGCGCCGGCATCGCCGCCGCCCGCCTGGTATGCCGATCCCGCCGGGCGCCACACTCATCGCTACTGGGACGGCGCGCAGTGGACCCCGCACGTGGCCGACGGCGGGCAGACCTCCTACGACCCGCTCGAGGGTCCGGGAGCGCCGGGCGCGGTCTGAACCGGGCGGCCGTGCGCGCCGCGCTCTGCGGCTCATGACGGGGCGGCGTCGGGTCGATAACCCGACTGACCCCAGACACGAGGAGCAGCACATGACGCGCGACGAGATGCATGCAGGACACGCGCTCACGCCACCAGTGGCCACGACGCTTCAGCACACGATCGTGCCCGACCCGATCCCCGCCGACGCCGAAAAGCCCCTGCCGCACGAGCTCACGCGGTACGCGCAGTGCGGCTTCGGAACGTGGAGCTATGGGCCCGGCCTCGAGCGCGTCAGGCGCCTCGATCTCATGCCCGCCGGCTACACCGGTCCCTCCGGCCGCGCTGCCGCCAAGCTGCTGCGCTTCTTCGCCATCACCGACATCCACATCACCGACGTGCAGTCGCCCGCCCAGGCGATCCTCTTCGGGTATAAGGGCTTCCTGTCGTCGGCCTACTCGGGCGTCATGCTGTACACCCACCACGTCTTAGACGCGGCCATCCAGACCGTGAACGCCCTGCACGGCGAAGATCCGATCGACTTCGGCATCTCGCTCGGCGACACGTGCAACAGCACGCAGTACAACGAGTTGCGCTGGTACATCGACGTCATCGACGGTCAGCGCATCGACCCCGATTCGGGCGTCAAAGACGACTCCGCTCCCCAGCCTCGCGGCGAGTTCCTGCGGCCGTACCGGGCGGCGGGTCTCGACAAGGCCATCCCCTGGTATCAGACGCGCGGCAACCACGACCACTTCTGGACCGGGTTCCTCGCGGTCGACGACCATCTCAGGAAGGCCTATATCGGCGACGAGATCCTCGACCTGGGCAACGTCTTCACCGACCCGCTCGGCCCCGACAGCCGCGGCTTCTACATGGGCTGTCTCGACGGTCGCACGTCCACCGGCGAGATCTTCGGGCTGGGCCCGGTCGCGGACTTCGCGAGCCCGCCGAGGGTGCCGGCCGCCGACCCCGACCGGCGCTCGCTGTCGAAGAGCGACTGGGTGAGCGAGTTCTTCACGACGTCGTCTAACCCCCGGGGGCACGGCTTCGACGAGTCGGCCGTAGCCGCCGGGTTTGCCTGCTACACCTTTGAGCCCAAGGCCGCGGCGCCCATCAGGGTCCTCGTGCTCGACGACACCCAGCGCGACGATGAGCCCTACGACAACGGCTACGGGCATGCCTCGCTCGACGAGGAGCGCTACGCCTGGCTCGTGGCCGAGCTCGACAGGGGCCAGGCCGACGGCATGCTCATGATCGTCGCGGCGCATTGCCCCATCGGCGTCGAGCCCGCCGGCGCGCCGATGGGCTGGGGCTCGAACGCCTGCGTCTCCGAGCAGGAGCTGCTCGCCCGGCTGCACACCTATCCCAATCTCATCCTGTGGATCTCGGGCCACCGTCATCGCAACCCGGCGACCGCGCTCACGTCACCCGATCCCGACCGTCCCGAGCTCGGCTTCTGGGAGATCGAGACCTCGTCGCTGCGCGACTTTCCGCAGCAGTTCCGCACCTTCGACGTCGTGCGCGGCGACGACGACACGCTCTCGATCCTCGCCACCGACGTCGACCCGGTCGTCGATGACGGCTCGCCGGCGGCCACGTCGCGCACCTATGCCGTCGCCGCCCAGCAGATCTTCGACAACCCCCTCGGGCTGCTGCCGACCTGCTCGTACAACGCCGAGCTCGTCGTGCCGCTGAGCCCCGCGATGCGCGCCCTGCTCGACCGGCAGCGATGACAAGCGCGCAACGCGCGCCGGACGAGGGCATGGCGCTTGCCGCGGCGCCGGACGACGCGCTGGGCGTGCTGGACGACTTGCCCCGGCCTAGCGGTGCGTGACGCCCGGCTGAGCGCCGATCGCGAGCTCGAAGTCGCGCGTCACCGCGTCGCCCAGGGCGGCGTC
>Ga0181529_10007079_pt1 | contig 11273 bp, 14 predicted proteins | sample PEATcosm2014_Bin_36_FD_119763 | JGI IMG/M metagenome (GOLD analysis project Ga0181529, IMG submission 119763) | Peatland microbial communities from MTU Mesocosm Facility, Houghton, MI, USA - PEATcosm2014_Bin10_30_metaG | ecosystem: Environmental > Terrestrial > Soil > Wetlands > Peat | place... | reverse complement strand
GCGAACTTTGCTGGCCGTCAGGCCCAGGGGCCGAAGCCCGCTTGGTTTTCCCGCTTATCCAGGGACTGCAGTCCCCTGCTCCCTCCGCGTTATTCTCCCCTCTACACAAATGAGAGAGCTGCCTTAAGACAACCACCTGGGACCCCTCGGAGTATCTGGAAAGCCCGGAGTCCATTGTCGCCTATCCTGAAGCTGCCCTCGAGGATGGCGACCCGGCGCTGATCGCCACCGCGCTGGGCGATATTGCGCGCGCCATGGGCATGACCCAGCTCGCCACCCAGGCTGGCGTCACGCGCGAGGCTCTCTACAAAGCGCTCTCGCCCACCGGCGATCCAAGGCTCTCGACCTTCCTCGGCGTGATGAAGGCGCTGGGCATCAAGCTCACGCCCCACGCCGCCTGACCGGTTCGATCCCCCCGCCGCCGGGAAATAGAATGGCTCATGAGCAATCTCCTCTTTGCTTATGGAACCCTGCTTCCCGGCCGCGCCCCGGACGAGATTGCCGGCGCTGTGGACAAATTGCAGCCTATTGAGCAAGGATTCGTCCGCGGAACGCTCTACGATCTGGGCGGCTACCCAGGCGCGATTCTCGATCCGTCCTCCCAGCAAGCCATCGCCGGGACGGTGCTTCAGCTTCCCGAGGACGCGGATCTCCTGCGCCAACTCGATGACTACGAAGGCTTCGATCCAAGTGCGCCGGCAGAGAGCCTGTTCCTGCGTGTTCTACACCCGGTGAGCGTTGCTTCGGGACGCACGCTGCCGTGCTGGGTCTATGTCTACAACCGGACACAGGAGCCGCCGAGCAACGTGGCTGGCCGCCAGATCGCCCCCAAGTTGTGACGGCGCGGGATTTTGGGCGAAAATTCGCCCCCGAAGGATCTCTTCTCTTCGGAGGCGCTTGTCTGTAGCTCACAAGTTAGGAACGGGTACCAGTAGCCGACGCTGGAGGTCGGTAGCGAGCGGCTACTGGTGATCCCTGCACAAACGAAGCTAGCTGCGGCTTCCCCTTTCCACATCTGCTTCGTGTCGCCCGGCTCTAAGAGAAACTTCTAACGGAATCTCCGAACCATGTTGACAAGTGGAGTCTCAACCCAAGCAGGTCGGACGTTCCGTGACGGCCGTCACAGGGGTGTGTAGCAACATGAAGATCAACCGATTTTCTTGCACCGATCCGCGAATCCGGCCGGAAATCCGGCTTGAATTCCGCAGACCCGCTCTCCGCCCTCCACGCCGGCGCCGGGACGATTGACAAAGCGCGCTCTGCGCCCGACAATCGGAGATTCAGTCCCCTCCGAGGTAATGCCCTCCCATGACCGCTCTTTTGACAACGAACCTGGGCTCCACAGCCTTGATTGGCCGGGGTAAAGTGCGCGATTTGTATGCCGTGGACGGCGCGCTTCTGCTGGTGGCCACCGACCGCATCTCCGCTTTCGACCACGTTCTCGCGAGCGGAATTCCCGGCAAGGGCAAGATCCTGACCCAGATTTCGCTCTTTTGGTTCGAGCTCTTGTCGGACCTGGTTCCCAACCACCTGATCACCGCCGACGTAAACCAGTTTCCCGCCTCGCTACAGCCCTATGCCGATCAGCTGACCGGCCGGTCGATGCTGGTTAAGAAAGCCAGCATGTTCCCCGTCGAGTGCGTGGTGCGCGGCTACCTGACCGGTTCGGGCTGGAAGGAATACAAGGCAGGTGGAACCGTCTGCGGCATCCCGCTTCCCCAGGGCCTGCTGGATGGATCGCGGCTGCCCGAGCCTCTCTACACCCCCTCCACCAAGGGCGAGGCTGGAACCCACGACGAGAACATCAGCTTTGACGCGACGGTAAGGGCGATCGGCGCGGCGGATGCGGCCGAATTGCGCCGCCTGACCGTTGCCATCTACCAAAAAGCCGCCCGCCATGCCGAATCGCGCGGCCTGATCCTGGCCGACACAAAATTTGAGTTCGGCCGAACCGCGGAAGGGATTATCCTAGCCGATGAGGTGCTGACGCCGGATTCGTCGCGGTTCTGGGAGGCCTCGGAATGGAAGCCGGGGGGCGCGCAACCGTCGTTCGACAAGCAGTTCGTGCGCGATTATCTCGAATCGATCCATTGGAACAAGCAGGCGCCCGCGCCCGGCTTGCCGGACGAGGTCGTGGAGCGCACTCAAGCCAAATATCTTGAGGCATTCCGCCGCCTGACCGGACGGGATTTGGATCTGTAACCAGGGAAACGGAGCGTGGGTATGACCTGGGTGGATTGGGCCATCGTGATTATTCTGACGCTGGCGGTCCTGGGCGGACTCCAACAAGGTTTTCTGCGCGCCGTTTTTTCCTTGGGAGGACTGTTTCTAGGGCTGTCCCTGGGCGCTTGGAATTATGCCGGAATCGCTTCGTTTCTGTTGCCCTTCGTGCATATTGAGCCGGTAGCCGATACCATCGCCTTCCTGCTCGTCGCCGTGCTGGTCATGGGAGTGGCCGGCTTTCTGGGCAAGGTGGTCGCAAAGACTGTCCACCACATGGGCTTGGGCTGCCTGGACCGTTTGGCCGGAGCGGCTTTCGGCTTTTTTCAAGGGGCTTTATTCGTCACGGTAATCATTTTGGTTGCGGTAGCCTTCTATCCTCATGCCCGCTGGCTAACGGAGTCCAGGTTGCCCAAGAAGTTTTTCGGAGCCTGTGCGTTGAGTACGCACCTCACCCCCGCTGAATTGGCCGGGCGTGTCATGCAGAGCCTGAACGACCTGGAAGACCGGACGCCGCAATGGATGCATCCGGGCAAAGCCGGATTGTGATTTTGGACAGGGCGCTAACCCGCCCCATATGGCAAGCTAATAGAGAACCAAGAGGTGCAAGTGAGACGGGAACTGGACAGCCTGGTGACGCAAATGCATTCCAGCGGTATCCGCTATGAGGACGCCGTGCGCGAATTCAAAAAACAATATCTGCGCGAAGTGTTGGTGGCGCACAAGGGCAACCAGTGCAAGGCGGCCGAAGAGTTGGGCATGCACCGCAACACGCTCAGCCGCACCATGGCCGAGCTGGGACTGAATCTGACCGAGGTGCGCGCCGGGCTCAAGCGTCCGCCCCGCAGTGAACGTCCTGTATATAGCGCCGTGCGCCCGATCTACCGCCAGGGCTGACGGCGCGCGTCGAATTCATGCAGACAACCCCACAGAACGGCGAAGCACGCGTCGCGATCCAGCCCGGCTTTGCCTGGGATGGGCAGGACGCCTATCTCTTCGACATCGACGGCACTTTGCTGCGCGACCTCTCCCGGATTCACATGGGCTCCTTTGCCCCTAGCATTCGCAGAGTCACCGGATTCGAGGTAACGCTGGACGGCGTACCCGTGCAAGGCAGCACCGACACGGCCATCCTGGCCGAAGCCTTTCGCCAGGCCGGAATCCCCGCCGAAGTGTTCAAGAAACAGTTGCAGGCGATTCTGGAGGCCATGCGCCTCAAAGTGGCCGAGCAGCGCGACCGCCTGCGCCTGGCGCTCATGCCCGGCGTGGAGGCTGCCTTGGCCCATCTGGCGGGCAAGGGTGCACTGCTGGGCGTGGCCACCGGCAACTTGGAAGCCATCGGCTGGATCAAGATCGAAGAGGCCGGCCTGCGCGAGTGGTTCCGCTTTGGCGGCTTCAGCGACCAATTCCCCGTCCGCTCCGAGTTGGTCGGACACGCGGCGCGCAAAGCCAGGGAACTGGCTGGTCCCCAGGCAAGCGTCTGCGTGGTTGGCGACACGCCGCGCGACATCGAAGCGGCGCACGCCAATTCCCTGCCCGTCATCGCCGTGGCCACCGGCAACTTCAGCTTCGATGCGCTCAGCGAGCTTCGGCCAGAGGTTTGCGCAACCTCCTTGGCCCACCTGCTGGCGCAGACACGGGGCACGCCATGAGCGCCCGCGCCGGCGGGACAGGCTCAATCTCGGCGGGACTCGTCCTGGTAATGGCGATTGGCATGGGTCAGGTCCAGGCACAGACTGCTTCCCCAGCCCCAGTTTCTTCGGCTGCTCCGGCCACCGCTTCCAAGCAGGCCAAACCGGCCCGCAGTTCCGACCGCCGGCGCGCCGTCAAGCTCTATCTGGCCTCCAGCAAGCTCTTCGCCGGGGAGCAGTTCGAAGAGGCCATGCGCGGCTTCGAGGAAGCTGCCGCGCTCGATCCCTCCAATCCCGACTACGCTTTGTCGGCCGGCCTGGCGCGCAGCCATGCGGTCACCGCGCTGATTCAGACCGCGGCCAAGGACCGCATCCGCGGCGATGCGGCTGGGGCGCGCGCCGCGCTGGCTCATGCCCTGGAACTCGATCCAAAGAGCTTCCAGGCCACCGAGCACCTGCACGAACTAAGCGACGACCAGTTGCTCGGCCAGGCGCCGCCCCTCTACGAACAGGCGGCCAGCAGGATCGGCGCAGTGCCGGAGCTCTCCCCCACGCCGGGGACGCACAGCTTTCATTTGCGCACCGACCAGCGCCAGGCGATTCAGCAGGTGTACAAGGCATTTGGGATCGCCGTCTCGTTCGATGACAGCGTGCGCAGCACGCAGATCCGGCTCGACGTGGACGATGCCGGCTTCGCGCAAGCCATCCGCACCTTGGGTCTGCTGACCCAGTCGTTTTATGTGCCGCTGGATGCGCACCGCGTTCTGGTGGCGCGCGACAGTGCCGATAACCGCACCAGGTTTCTGCGCGAGGAACTGGAAACCATCTATTTGCCCGGCCTCAGCTCCACCGAGCTGACCGATGTGGGCAACCTGGCCAAGAACGTCTTCCAGGTATCGCAATCGGCGGTCGAGCCCTCCGCTGGGACGCTGACCATCCGCGCGCCTGACGCCACGCTGAACGCTTTCAACGGCACCATGCGCGAGCTGCTCGACGGCCGCAACCAGGTGCTGCTGGAAGTGCGCATGATCCAGTTGGCGCACGCCAACGAGCACAACACGGGCGTCCAACTCCCGCAGCAGATGGGTGTTTTCAACGTCGCCGCCGAAGCGGAATCCATCTTCAATGCCAACCAGGCCCTGGTGCAACAGATCATCTCCTCCGGGCTGGCCGCGCCGGGCGACTACATGGCCATTCTCGCCATTCTCCTGGCCTCGGGACAGGTATCGAATCCGCTGCTCTCCAATGGCTTTGCCACCTTTGGCGGCAACCTCACCAACTGCACCAACGGGCTGATCTCCTGCAAGGGCGCACTGACCACCTTCGCCCTCTCACCCGGTACAGGCGCCATCAACCTCAATCTGAACTCCTCGGACTCCCGCGAGCTGGACCAGATCCAGTTGCGCCTGGGCGACGGCGACACGGGCACGCTCAAAACAGGCACCCGCTATCCCATCACCACCTCGTCTTTCTCCGGCTTGTCGGGCAGCACGCCGAACATTCCCGGCTTGACCGGCGCGGGAACCTCCAGCTCTCTCTCCTCGCTGCTCTCGTCCTATCTGGGCAGCTCGGTGCCGCAGGTGCCCATGGTCGAGTATCAGGACCTGGGAATGACTCTGAAGACCACTCCCAAAGTGATGCGCAGCGGCGAAGTTGCCCTCACCGTCGATCTCAAGATCACCGCCCTGACCGGGCAATCGATCAACAGCGTCCCAATCCTCAACAACCGCTCCTACTCCGGGGTCGTCACGCTCAAACAGGGCGAATCGGTGGTGGTGGTCAGCGAAGTGGACAAGCAGGAGAGCAAGGCCATCAGCGGCACGCCGGGCATTGGCGAGATCCCGGGGTTGAACAACCTCAGCGGCAACGACACCAACAAGAACACGGCTACCCTACTGATCGTCATGACGCCGCATGTGATTCGCGGCACGCAGATGGCCGGCCATTCCCCGATGATGCGCGTGGAGCGCAGCTCCCAGCCGCGCTAGGGCCGGCGCGCCTCTCCTCGCCACGCCTGTCATCGCAGGCCTGTCATCCCAGGCAACACAATCGAGACCTGGCGCTCGATATTCTTGCACGGGCACGTGGGCCTCCAGGTGCAACTCGCCCGCGACTACGTCCGAGCCTGGAAAGCATGACACATGGCGTTACAAATCCTCTTCTCGCCAAGCATATTCGCGATCTTTCACTCCCGAGCCCCCCCGGTCGGGCAGTGGATGGAATCGGCTGGAACTGGGGCTGCGCCAAATCGGGAGCCCATTTCAGAGAGGCAAAACGCTCGCCGCTTGAGCGCGGCTTAGCCGTAATATAGGATCAACGCAAAGCTATTGAGCGCTACACTCTGCAAAATGCGCCCCCCAATCGGGGCATCGAGGTGAAAATCAATGAGGAAAACCAAAGCCGCGCTAGAGCTGGTCTTCCCGGACCGCAGAGATTCACGCTCAAGAACCAAGGAGCTGCAACCGCTGACAACAATTGACCTGTTCTGCGGAGCCGGTGGTATCACCGAGGGGTTCCGGCAGGCCGGCTTCAAATGCCTTTACGCCAACGACTTCATGCCCGAGGCGATAAACACATTCTCGTACAACCATCCGGGCACCTGGGCGGACTGCCGAAGCATTGAAGAAGTGAAACCCGCCGAAATCCGAGCAAGACTGAAAATCGGCAAGGGCGACCTCGACGTTCTCGTGGGCGGCCCTCCCTGCCAGGGTTTCTCGATAAACGCCCCTGAGCGGTTCCTGTCGGACCCAAGGAACAAGTTATTCAACGAATATGTCCGATTCAGAGAGGCGGCCTCATGGTGATCGCTGCTGGCCAACCCTGTATTAGCCCCAATGTCAATTGTCTGGAAGGAAAGCGCTGCCCAGGGTGCGGATCATACGGCCCCTTCGAGGTTTTGGTCTCTATGCGGGTCATGTTACATGACAGCGGGACTCGCGATGCCAAGGATGGCTCAGTCTGGTACGACGACAAGGCACCCGCTAAGTGTGACGCGTGCGGGTACGCAGGGAAATTTTGCAACTTTGACGAGAAACCAGAATGATCAACTGGGTCTATTTCCCGAAGTCGTCGCCCCCGCCGGAATTTGGTCTCTCCATCGTTGAGATCTTTGAAGGAGCCACCGACGCCATCGATTCAACTAGAGCTGTGAACCAGCATAGTGACACCGTCATGGCTCGTCTGCGTCCCGGATTGGAGAGCCTCGGATTTCGGGTTGAGAGGGGGAAATCCGCCGACGACAAGATTGTTGTCCCGGTGCTTTTCGGGCGCAAAGGCAAAGTCCTGAAATGTTTCAACGCTGATGCTCATGCCGCCAGTCTGGGCTGGGTTCTAGAGGTCGAGGCGGGCCGGGCGGTCGACAACAATCAGTTTCTCAAGGATATCTTCCAAGCCTGCATGATGCACGACGTTCTGCATCTTGCCATCGCTGTCCGCAACACCTACCGTGGCTCGGATGACTTTGCCAAAGTCGAAAACTTTCTTGAGACGCTTTACGTGAGCGGGCGACTTCAACTCCCCTTGAAGGGCATACTCCTCATTGGCTATTAGCCAAGCACCGTCGGTGGCAGTCTCATTACATTTGACCGCGGATTGCGCAGGCCCATCCGGTGTCCGTTCCCGGGCTTCCGAGGGGGCCAGTGCAATCAGGCTCGGGGCGGCGATGCGGAGGGAGCAGGGGCCTTCAGGCCCCTGGATCAGGAGTGCAAATCGGAGGCCTTCAGGCCCGGGCCCAATCCTCTGCAGCATGGTCAATCCCGCAAATGGGCAGGCATAGAATCTAAGGGTCCACACGCAGCAGAGCTGAAGGGATAAGCTTGCGGCTCCGACGCCAGTCCCCTACGAACAGGGTTCCCCTCGATGTAGCGCACGCCGTTCTTGAACTTCTCCATGGTCCTGATCTGGCTCTCGTTGAAGCTGCGCATCCACACGTCCAGCTTGCTCTTCAGACGGAAGGAAAATCCCCCCTTGATGAACTGCATAGCTTTCTCAAGTGAAACTTCCGGAGCGGGCGTAATCAGGGCATGGAAATGGTCAGGCATGATAACGAATGCGTGGAGTAGAAATCTTCCCTGTTTTCGGTAGTCGAGGATTGTTCGTTCAAGCAGTTCCGCATTCGCGGTGACTTGAAAGAGACGGCGACGTTGCGCCGTGACAGCAGTGACGAAATAGGTTCGGGTTTCTTGCGGCGCAAATCGCACGTTGGCAGCATAACCGAAAATCCCGTGGCTAAAGCCACCTATTTTTCGGCCTGCGTCCTGGGGCCTGAAGGCCCCAGCTCCCTCCACGTGCTGAGACAGGAGCCGCTTTGCCAGAAAGGCCTTTTCTTCGTCTGCCCAACGCCCGTATACCGCAAAATTGGTGAGAGGCTCGGCGGCGGTCTCCGTCCATACCCGATTCAGCCGGGCTCGTTGACGATCATGTGGTACGACATTGGCCCGGAAGTGCAAGCCGGACATCAGCGCGAGCTAATAAGCGTTGGGAAATTCACAACGACGATCGATCAGGTGGCGCTGGCATTCACCGCGCCGAGCAACCTGCCGCCGCCACTAGTCTACGAAAACGCCATCCGCACGTCTCTGCGTCAGCCGTAATGGACCGCAGCGCCAATATGCGCGCCATCCGCAGCAAGGGTATGCGCCCCGAACTAGAGGTGCGCCATCTGGTTCACAACATGGGCTACCGTTACAGACTGCACCTGAAAGGACTCCCAGGCAAACCCGATCTTGTTTTTGCCTCGCGAAATAAAGCCATCTTCGTGCACGGGTGCTTTTGGCATATGCACGAGGATTGCAGGGTTGCGCATGTTCCGAAGTCGAATCTGGAGTACTGGGGACCAAAGCTCGAGCGCAATCGGGCGAGGGACCTTAAGAATGTCCAGAGCCTAATGGGCGACGGTTGGAAAGTGTTGGTTGTGTGGGAATGTGAGACCAGATCCCATGAAGAACTGAAGAAGAAGCTGCAAGATTTCCTCCAATGACCGGCGACCGAGGAACTGCCCAAGCAGGTTGGCCAGGGCCCACCTATTTCCCAGGACAACAATGCCGACTCTTGCCTACGGCCCAAAGCTGTCCTTGGGCGCCCGTGGATTCCGGATCGGTTCTGAAAAACGCCCCAGCATCCTAGATCGCGGCGACGCCTGGATTTTCGCCCGCCCGGCAGGCCGTGGAATCGCCGCGTTGCAGCCGGTCTGGCCTTTCAAGCCGGGTTTTCGGGGTTTCCGCTTGAAGCCAGGCCTGACTGCGCGGCCAACCAAAAGAAGAGCCCCCTGTCGGCGGCGGCCCTTGTTTCGGGGCCGCTTCGTTCAGGGGGCTTTCAACCGCCTTGCCTTGCCGCGCGCAGGCGCGTCTTACTTGGTCAATCCATCCAGCTTCATTTGGTACTGGACGATCAGCTTAACAGTCTCGTAAGGAATGCCGAGCGGAACCTCGCGGCCGTTCACCATCATCACGGAGGCATCGTGCGCGCCTACGTCCCTGCCCAGTTTGAAGGAGGCATCCACAGCAGCCTTGGTCTCCGGCAGGGCGGCGCAGGCTGCGATCTTGGCCGGATCCAGGCCAGCCTTGGTGACTGCGCTGTTCAGGGTCAGAATGGCGCCATCCTTGGTGGCCAGTCCCTCCTGGCCGTCAAACACCACCGGCGCAAATTGGAAGAAGGCGTTGCTGCCGCCCTCCTTGGCTACGCAGACGCCGTATGCAGCCGCCAAGGGCGCCGCCGGGTGCTGAGCCGATGGATAGTTCTGAAAGACGATGCGCGCATTGGGAAAATCAACCAACAGCTTGTCCATAGTGGCTTGCGCCTTTTTGGAATCGGGACTCTGGAAGTCGACAAACTCCACCAGTTCCAGGTCCTTGGTGGCCGAGCCCCGGTAAGGGCCGTCGGCGCGCTGCTGCAACTGAGCGCGGGCTTCCGCATAGGGGCGATCGCCAAAGGAAACCACATCGTCGTCCCACAGGATGTGCTTGCCATCAGGAAGGGCATAGAAGTGGTACAGCGCGGGCTTCTGCTTGCCGGTCTTGTCGCCGAACACCACAAATACTTTGCTGACTCCCTCGGCCGGTGTCTTCAGAATCCCCTGCACCTGCCAAACGCGGTTATCGTCGTAACCCCAGGAGGTCTGCAGGAAGGCGTTGACGGCTTCCTTGGTGGGGACGGATGCCGTGAAATTGGCGGGGTTGGGCTTGGGAAGCGTATAGGCGGCGACAGGGGCCGGCGCAGACGGCTCTTGCGCGGGCGCGGCGGGCACTTGCTGCTGGGCAGAGGCCACAAAATGAGGCAGGAACGATGCAGCCAGCACGATAACGCTGGCAAAACGGGCGGACGGACGAATCAAGCTGTTTCTCCTTAAACTGCGGGAAAGCTCCCGCCTTCTAGCTTATACCTGAACCTTGACAGCGATGGGAAACCTGCGCCCCATGCCAAACGACTTGCAAGTGACCTTCAGGACCGGTGCGGCCTGCTGGCGTTTGTACTCGGAACGCTCCACCAGATGAACAATCTGTTGGACCAGTTCCAGGGGAAATCCATGCTCCTGGGCGATGTGCTCGGGAGTCTCGTAGCGCTCGACGTAGGCCTCCAGGATGGGGTCCAGTACGTCGTAGGGCGGCAGCGAGTCGGTGTCCTTCTGATCCGGACGCAACTCCGCCGATGGAGGCTTTTCCAGAATCGCGTGCGGGATCGTCTCACGCTCCCGGTTCAGGTACCGGCACACGGCATAGACGCGCGTCTTGACCAGGTCGCCAATCACCGCCAGCGCGCCCACCATATCGCCGTACAGGGTGCAGTACCCCACGGCCATCTCCGACTTGTTGCCGGTGGTCAGCACCAAGGCGGAGAACTTGTTGGAGAGCGCCATCAGCAGGTCGCCGCGAATGCGCGATTGGATGTTTTCCTCGGTGGTGTCCGGCTTGGTCCCGGCAAACAGCGGCCCCAGCGCCGCGGTGAACTCCTGGAATAGCCCGCTGATGCCGATCGTCTCGAAGCGGATGCCGAGATTGGCGGCCAACTGCCGGCTATCGTCAATCGAGCCTGCCGAGGAATAAGGGCTGGGCATGCCGATTCCCAGCACGTTTTCCGCGCCCAGCGCATCTTTGGCGATAGCCGCCACCAGCGCCGAGTCGATGCCGCCGCTCAAGCCCACCAGGGCCTTGCGGAAGCCGCATTTGCGAATGTAATCGCGGGTCCCCAGCACCAGGGCGCGGTAGGCTGCAGCGGTATCGTCCTCTTCCGGAGCCGGCAAAACCGGCGCGTCGAACGGATCGACCAGAACCAGGTCCTCCTCGAAGGAGGCGGCCTGCGCGATAAGTTCGCCGCGCGCATTCAGGGCCAGCGAGGAGCCATCGAAGATCAGGCTGTCGTTTCCGCCCACCTGGTTCGACATCAACACCGGGATGCCATCGCGCCGCGCAATGGCGGCCAGCATCT
>Ga0181529_10007077_pt1 | contig 11275 bp, 9 predicted proteins | sample PEATcosm2014_Bin_36_FD_119763 | JGI IMG/M metagenome (GOLD analysis project Ga0181529, IMG submission 119763) | Peatland microbial communities from MTU Mesocosm Facility, Houghton, MI, USA - PEATcosm2014_Bin10_30_metaG | ecosystem: Environmental > Terrestrial > Soil > Wetlands > Peat | place... | reverse complement strand
CCTTGGCGGGAATGGCGATCTCGGCCAGCCAGGGACGAATGTCGATCGCTTGCGCGCCGTCGGGGAACAACGCCTCGGCGAGGCGAGCCTGAGCCTCGACCAACCCGCCCGCCGCCCGTTGGCTCAAGGTCGTATTGACGAGCGCCGAACCGAGCGCCGCCGGATCGGCGACGAGTTCGCGCATCCATGGGCTCAGGCTCGCTTCCGAGCGCCCGCGCAGGAAGCCGGCGATGAACGCGCCATTGACCTCCGGGCCGAGGCCGGCGGGCGAAATGAGCGCCAGCGAAAGAGCGCGAAAGCCGGGCGCGGTCGTCAGCGCCGCCGCGACTGCGCCGCCGAGCGAATGACCGACGAGATGCGCCGCCGCAACCCCTTCTTCCGCGAGCGTCGCGGCGACCGTGGCCGTCAGCGCTCCGAGCGTCGCTTCGCCGGCGAACGGCGAAGCGCCGTGGCCGGGCAGATCGACAGCCAGCGCCGAATAGGCGCCCGGCAGACGGCCGACCAGTGGCCGCCAGCCGTTGAGGTCGGCGCCGAAACCGTGAACGAAGACGATCGGCGCGCCCTCGCCGCGCGCCAGCCACAGACGGTTGAGCCGCGCGCGCACGCCGATCGCCGGCGCAGGCGCGGGCGGCGCAGCGTGCGTGCGCGCGTCGGCCTCATCCGGCCGAGCCGGCGCGTCGCCGGGCGCATCGGATTGCGACGACGCCGCGGCCGGCGCCAGCAGCGCGCGCAGCTCGCCGGCGAGCGCCTGCAGGTCGGGATCGAACAGTTCGTCCTCGCCGACGATCCAGGCGACGGTCGCCCCGACCGGCAGCCGGTCGCCAGCCTTGGCGCGCAGGCCGCGTAACACCCCGCTCGCCGACGCCTCGACCGCCGTCGCAGCCTGGTCGGCCTCGATTTCGAACAGCGGCTGGCCCTCGCGCACGCGCTCGCCTTCGGCGGCGAGCCAGCGATTGAGCTTGCCCGTCTCAGCGTTCGACGCGACGCGCGGCCAAATGACTTCGACGGCCATCGACGCTCCGTTAGCGGCCGGCTTCACCGACATTGCACGCGCTCCATCGCCCGTCCACGCGCGGTCGCGACGATGGCCTCGACCCCCGACGCGGCGGCCCGGTCGAAGTCCGCGCCACGGGGGACCGGCGGGTCGAGATCATCGAACGCCTCGCCTTCGGCGACAAGCGCGTCGAACGGAGGATGACCGCCCGTCAGGGGCGGCCGCGCCGGCTCCGCGTCGAATTGCCGCTCGCTGCGGCAATTCACCCGGAAAAGTCGCAGCCGAGCGCTTTTCATTGCTGATTTCATGTGCATATTGCGGGAGAATTGGTCAGCACGTCGTCCGGCCGGCCGAGGCGAGGCGGAGATGACGCCGCAGGACGGGAGCGGCGAAGGAAGCGCGGAGTCCATGAAGCTCATCACCGCCATCGTCAAACCCTACAAGCTCGACGACGTGCGCGAGGCGCTCGATCGGCTCGGCGTGCGCGGCATGACCGTCACCGAGGTCAAGGGCTACGGGCGGCAGAAGGGCCACACCGAGATCTATCGCGGCGCCGAATACCAAGTGAGCTTCACGCCGAAGACCCGCGTCGAAGTCGTCGTCGTCGACGGACTGGTCGACGCCGCCGTCGATGCGATCTGCGCCGCTGCGCGGACCGGCGCGATCGGCGACGGCAAGATCTTCGTCTCGCCGATCGAAGCCGCGTACCGCATCCGCACCGGCGAGACCGGCGACGACGCGCTGTAAGCGCCCCCGTTCCTTTCGAAGAGACTTTTCCGCCATGCTCAAGCCCCTCCCGCAGGCCGGCCTCGCCGCGACCGCCTTCGTCATCATGTCCGCCGCGCCGGCGATGGCCGCCGAGGGCAAAATCGATCCCGCCGACACCGCATTCATGATCGCCGCCACGACGCTGGTGCTGCTGATGACCCTGCCGGGGCTGGCGCTGTTCTATTGCGGCATGGTGCGACGGAAAAACGTTCTCGCCACGATGGCGCAGAGTGTCGCGGCGACCGCCGTCGTTTCGCTGCTGTGGTTCGCCGTCGGCTATTCGCTCACGTTTCGCGGCGACGGCGCCGTCCTCGGCGGGCTCGACCGCGTGTTTCTCGCCGGAATCGGGGTCGATTCGATCAGCCCCTTCGCCAAGACCATCCCCGAGATGCTGTTCATGGCCTATCAGATGACCTTCGCGGTCATCACCTGCGCTTTGGTCGGCGGCGCGGTCGCCGATCGGATGAAATTCTCGGCCTTCGCGCTGTTCTGCGCGCTTTGGCTGTTGCTTGTCTACGTGCCGAGCGCACACTGGGTGTGGGGCGGCGGCTTCCTCGCCAGGCTTGGCCTGATCGATTTCGCCGGCGGCACGGTCGTCCATGTCAACGCCGGCGTCGCCGGCCTGATCGCGGCGCTGATCGTCGGCGCGCGGCAGGGCTATGGGCGAGAGAACCTCGCCCCGTCCGATCTCTCGCTGGCGGTGATCGGCGCTGGCATGTTGTGGGTCGGCTGGTTCGGCTTCAATGGCGGCTCGGCGCTCGGCGTCGGCTCGCGCGCCGTGTTCGCCATCGTCGCAACCCATCTCTCCGCCTGCGCCGGCGCGACTGTGTGGAGCGGCTTTGAATGGGTCAAGCGCGGCAAGCCGTCGGTGCTCGGCCTGATTTCCGGCGCGGTCGCTGGTCTGGGAGCGATCACGCCCGCCTCGGGTTACGTCCTGCCCTGGCAGGGCGCGCTGATCGGCGCGCTCGCCGGCGCGATCTGCTACTTCGCCAGCACCGCCCTCAAGACGAGGATTGGCTACGACGATTCCCTCGACGTCTTCGGCGTGCATGGCGTCGGCGGCGCGCTCGGCACTCTGCTCGCCGGCGTTTTCGCCACCGCCGCGGTCAGCGCTTCCGCCACGGGCCCCGGCGTCGCAGGCTTGTTGGAAGGGAACGCCGCTCAGCTCGGCGCGCAGGCGATCGGCGTCGTCGTCACCGTCGTGTGGTGCGCCATCGGCACCTGGATCGCGCTGAGGATCGTTGACGCAGTGGTCGGCCTGCGAGTCAGCCCCGAGCAGGAGCGCGAAGGCCTTGACGTCGCGCTGCACGGCGAGGCGATGGGTCTCTAGGTCGGCTTGTCGGCGAGCGGCCCCGCCGGCCGCAGGCTTCCGACTGCGATCCCGTTCCAATTGCGCAAGATGGGCGCGGCGAAAGGCCCCAGGCGCGCCCGATCGTCCTCGTCGACAGGCAGAAAGCGGCGAATCAGCGTCGCAATCATCGCCTGCGCCGCGCGGGTCGCGCCGTCGTCGGCCTTGACCGCGAGGCCGAGGCCGAGCTCCGGCAAGGCGGCGCAATAGACCCCTTCGGCCCCCGTCTTGACGAAGACGCGCGGGCCGAACAGGCGCATGACCTCGGTGTCGAACCGGCCCTCGCCGGCGACCATCGCCGGGTTCGCGGCTACGGCGGCGAAGATTCGTTTGGCGGCGGCGGCGCGGCGCGGCGCCAAGCCGACGCCTGTCGCCAGACGCGCGAAGCCGAGCGCCAGCGCGCGCAAGGGCGCGGCGTAGGTCGGGATCGAGCAGCCGTCGGTCGCGCAGACGTCCTCGCCGAGCGCCGCGCCGATCACCTCCGCGATCGCCGCCTTCGCCGCGCGCTGGACCGGGTGCGCCGCCTGCTCGTAGTCCCTGGCGTCCCAACCCGACGCGCAAGCGAGGCAGAGGAAGCCCGCGTGTTTGCCCGAGCAATTGTTGTGCAGCGGCGACGGCGTTTGGCCGGCGCGAGCGCGCGCGACGCGTCTTCGCCGAGCGGCCAATGCGCGCCGCAGGCGAGCGACGAGGCGTCGAGCCCCGCCTTGGCGAGCATCGCCGCCGCCGTCTCGACATGCGCCGGAGCGCCGGAATGCGACGCGCAGGCAAGCGCGATCTCGGCCTCGCTGAGCCGCAGAGCGTCGGCCGCGCCGCTCTCGACCAGCGGCAGCGACTGCAGCGCCTTGACGGCGGAGCGCGGAAAAACCGGCTCGTCGATTTCGCCGAACATCAGCGCGACCGCGCCGTCGGCGTCGACGACCGCGCCGGCGCCGCGGTGGCGCGACTCGACGCACGCGCCGCGCACGGCCTCGACGACGACGGGATTGGTCAAAGCGAGCGCTCCTGTGACGATACGCGCTGGGCGAGCTATACAGGGGGCGCCCTCGCCACTCTAGCTGCGGCGCCCAAGCGTTTGCGCGCGGTCAAGGCGGCGAAAGCCGAGCTGCGGCATATTATGGCGACGGAAAAAAGGAAAAAGGACATGCGGGTTCGCGACGCGATGACGCAAGGCATTATCGGCGTGCGCGACACGGCCAGTCTCGCCGAGGCGGTCGAGACGATGTTGCGGGCCGGAATCAGCGCGCTGTGCGTCTTCGACGAGCGCAAGGCGCTGGTTGGCATCCTGAGCGAAGGCGACTTGTTGCGGCGCGGCGAACTCGGCACCGAAAAACGCCGGCCGCGCTGGCTGGAGTCGCTGTTGAGCGGCGGACGGCTGGCCCACGCTTACGCCCATGAGCATGGCCGCACCGCCGCGGAAGTCATGACCCGCGAAGTCGTCACCATCGACGAGGACGCGCCGCTGTCCGAAGCCGTCGACGCGATGATCCGGTGCCGGGTCAAGCGCCTGCCGGTGGTGAGAGGCGGCAGCGTGATCGGCGTCGTGTCGCGCTCCGACCTGCTCAAGCGGCTCTATGTCGAGTTGCGGCGCGATGCGGAGCCCCGTTCCGACGTCGAAATCTGCGCTGCAGTCCGGGCGGAGATCGAGTCGCGAGGCTGGGCCCCGCGCGCCTCCGTTCGCGTTTCGGCTAAGAACGGCGAAGTGACGCTCGATGGCGCGATCGCCGACGAACGCCTGCGCGAGGGCCTGCGGGTGATCGCCGAGAACATCCCCGGGGTGAAGTCGGTGCGCGACCGGCTCGCCTGGGTCGAGCCCAATTCCGGCATGCTGCTGTCGGCGGAGGACGAGCGGTCGAAGTGATCGCGAGCCGTCACGTCGTCGCGCGCCCCTCCCCCGCCGCAGCCAATGCGCGCAAGCCGTCGCGATAGGTCGGGTAGAGCCAGCGATAGCTGAGTTCGCGCCTGAGCTTGCCGACGTCGACGCGACGATTGTCGTCGTAGAAGCTCGCCGCCATTGGCGTCAGGCGCGCCGTCGCAAAGTCCTCCTCGGGCGGCGGCGCAACGCCGAGGAGTTCGGCCGCAAAGACGATCACATCCTGCGGCGGCGCCGGCTCTTCGTCGGCGACGTTCCAAAGCCCTCCCGGCCCGCCGACCTCGATCAACCGAACCGCGACGGCCGCGACGTCGTCGACATGGATGCGGTTGAACACCTGGCCCGGCTTGACGATCCGCCGCGCTTGGCCGCTGCGAAGCCTCTCGAGCGCGTTGCGGCCTGGGCCGTAGACGCCTGCGAGCCGCAGCGCATCGACCGCCACGCCGCGCTCTTCGCCGAATGCGCGCCAATCGCCTTCCGCCGCCAGCCGCCGCCTGGCGCGCGGCGAGCCCGGCGTCGGCGCGCTCGCCTCGTCGACCCAGGCCCCGCCGCGGTCGCCGTAGACGCCGACGCTGGAAAGGTAGACGACCCGCGTCAACGCCGGCGCGGCGACGATCGCCGCCGCGAAGCGCTGAAGCGCCGGATCGCCGTTTTCGTCGGGCGGCGCGCTGACGAGCAGCGCATCAGCGCCGCGCAACGCGGCCTCCAGCGCCGGCTGCGCCGACCGATCGTCGACCGCCCAGGCGGCGACGCCGTCGCGACGCCAGGCGCGCGCCGTCTCCGGATCGCGCGTCGCGCCGCTCGCGTCGACGCCGGGAAGCCGCGCCAGCACGCGCCGCGCCGTGTAGCCGAGCCCGAAGGCGAAGAGTTTCATCGCGGCGAAGAAACGTCGGTCGCGCGAGGAATTCAAGCCTGAACGCCGCGGTTAACCCGGCCGAAAGGATCGCCCGCCAGTATCCCGTTGAATTTCCGTGCGGCAGCGCCGCTTTAGGTCGCCGAGGACCATGACCGTCACCGCCTTCGATTTCTCCCCGCCCGCGCCGATCGAGTCGTCGCTCGGCGCCGTGCTTGGCGTGAGGGGGTCGGAGGCGCGCGTCGGTCTGCCTGCGCCGTCTCTCAGCGACTCGTTGCGCGCGACCGTCGGCACGTTCCTCGCCATCGCCGCCGGCCCCCATCGCCTGGTCGGCGTGGTGACGGAGGTCGACGGCAACGCCGACCGCGGCGACCCGCGTTTCGGCGCCATTGCGCGCGTCGATCTGATGGGGGAGATCAAGCAGGACACCGGCGCCGAGCATTTCGTCCGCGGCGTCTCGGCCTATCCGGCGATCGGCGACAGCGCGCGCATCATCGGCGCCGACGAGCTCAGGCTCATCTATCGCACATCCGGCGCGAGAACGATCGACGTCGGCGCGTTGCGTCACGACGAGACCATTCACGCCACCGTCGACGTCGACAATCTGCTCAGCAAGCACTTCGCCATCCTCGGTTCGACCGGCGTCGGCAAGTCGAGCGGCGTCGCGGTGCTGATCAACGAGATCCTCGACGCGCGGCCCGATCTGCGCGTCTTCCTGCTCGACGGCCACAACGAGTACGGCCACTGCTTCGGTTCGCGCGCCAATGTCGTCAGCGCCGCACAGCTCAAGCTGCCGTTCTGGCTGTTCAACTTTGAGGAATTCGTCGACGCGCTCTATTACGGGCGTCCGGGCGTCGAGGACGAGGTCGAAATCCTCGCCGAGCAAATCCCGATCGCCAAGAGCCTCTACCAGTCGCAGCGCGGCCTCGCCGAGCGCGCCACCTTGCGCCGCATCGATCCGCGCAACGCCGGCTTCACCATCGACACGCCGGTTCCCTACACGATGCAGGACCTCGTCGCGCTGATCGACGAGCGCATGGGCAAGCTCGAGAACCGCGCCTCGCGCATGCGCCACCATCACCTGCTCTCCCGCATCGACGGGCTGCGCAACGACGCCCGCTACGCGTTCATGTTTGAGAACGCGAACGTCGGCGGCGACACGATGGGCGAGATCCTCACCTATCTGTTCCGCCTCGAGCCGAACGGCCAGCCGCTGACCGTGCTGCAGCTCGCCGGCCTGCCGGTCGAGGTCGTCGACGCGGTCGTCAGCCTGCTGAGCCGCCTCGCCTTCGACTTCGGCCTGTGGAGCGACGGGGCGATGCCGATGCTGTTCGTCTGCGAAGAGGCGCACCGCTACGCGTCCGTCGACCACGCCGTCGGCTTCGCGCCGACCCGTCGCGCCCTGCTGCGCATCGCCAAGGAAGGGCGCAAATACGGCGTCTGCCTCGGCCTCGTCACGCAGCGGCCGGCCGAGCTCGATCCGACCATCATCTCCCAGTGCAGCACGCTGTTCGCGATGCGCATGGTCAACGACCGCGACCAGGCGCTGCTGCGCTCGGCGGTCACCGATGCGGCGGCCAACCTCGTCGCCTTCGTCCCCTCGCTCGGCACCCGCGAAGTGGTGGGGTTCGGCGAGGGATTCCCGTTGCCGACCCGGCTGAGCTTCAAGCCGCTGTCGGCGGAGCGAATTCCGCACAGCGAGACGTTCCGCGAGGACGGCTCGCTCGACGAGTTCTCCGACCCCCAGTCCTTCGTCAAACAGGTGGTCGAACGGTGGCGCGGCGCGACCGGGGCCAGACTCGTCGCGCGGGAAGAGCCCACTCTCGAGGCGACCGGCGAGCCGAGGGTCGCCATGGCCCCGCCGGCCTCGACTCGGATCGACGTGACCCCCGCAGCCTCGACTCGCCTCGACGGGGCCTCGCCGGCGTCGACCCGCCTCGATCTGATCCGCGCCCAACTTCTCCGACGCTGATATGATCCCCGCCTTAAGCGGCGCGAGGAGGCGGCGATGGCGAACGAGACGACCGACGGCCCCGATCGCGCCGGCGACCGCGCGACGCTGATCGGCGAGGCGCTCGCCGCGCTGCCGGTCGCGGTCGAGATCCGCACCGCCGCCGGCGAGCGCGTCTACGCCAATCCGGCCGCCGACGCAGCCCCCGATCCCAAGCGCACGCGCGCGACAGTCGCGCGCGGCGGTCGCGCCGAACTGGTCGAGGCGGCTGATTTCCGCCTCGGTCCCGACGCCTATCGCGTCAGCGCCGTCATCGACGTCGACGACGAGCGGCGGCTGCAGGACGAACTGTTCCAGCGCGCCTATTTCGATCCGCTGACCAAGCTGCCGAGCCGCGCCTTCTTCGAGGAGGCGGTCGCGCGCTCGCTCGGCGGCGCCTCCGGCGAGGCGCGCTTGGCCGTGGCGGCGATCGGCTTCGACCAGTTCGACTCGGTCAACGAGCTCTACGGCCGCCTGGCGGGCGACGCGCTGCTCGCCGAAGCGGCGCGACGCGTCGGCGAGTCGATCGACGGCGACGACGTCGCCGCGCGCTTCGGCGGCGATCAATTCGCCGTCCTCATCGCCCGGCCGGGCGATCCTGAGGCGGTTTTGGCGCGGGTCGAGCGACTGCTCGCGCGCTTGCGCGACCCCTTTTACGTCGATGGCGTCGAGATCCTGCTCTCCGCCTCCGCCGGGCTCAGCGTCTATCCCACGCACGACGCGGCCGCCGCCGGGTTGATCGCCAAGGCCGAGGCCGCGCTGGCGCAGGCCAAACGCCGCTACCGCGGCCAGGCTCGCCTCTACGACCCGGCAATCGCGCAACGCGCCCACGAGCACGCCCGGCTGGAGCAGAGCCTGCGCCTCGCCATCCGCGACCGGAGCTTCGTCTGCGCGCTGCAGCCGAAGGTCGATTTTCGCGCCGGCAAGATCGCCGGGCTCGAAGTGCTGATGCGCTGGCGCGACGAGAACGGCGAGGCGCGCTCGCCCGGCGACTCGATCGCCTTCGCCGTCAACCTCGGCCTGATGAACGAGATGACGCAGCTCCTGTTCGAAGAGACGCTCGCCTCGCTCGACGCGATCGACGCGACCTTCGGCACCGGCCTCAGGCTCGGCTTCAACATCGCCGCCCAACAGGCTGGCGACATGCGCTTCATGCGCGCCTTCGCCGACCGGCTCGCCGCCAGCGGCCAGGCGCGGCGCTTCATGATCGAGCTGACCGAGGAAGCGCTGCTGCGCGCCAGCCAGTTCCAGCTCCAGGTCGCGCCGATGCTGCGCGAGATCGGCGCCAAGATTTCGATCGACGACTTCGGCGTCGGCTATTCGTCGTTGTCGACCCTGGCCGAGATCGAAGCCGACGAAATCAAGGTCGACCGTTCGTTCATCACCGCGATCCACGAACGACCGCGCAACCAGGGCCTGCTGCGCGCGATCGAATCGATCGGCCAGGCGCTGAAGACGCCAGTGATGGTCGAAGGGGTCGAAACGAAGGACGAGCTCGCCTATCTGCGCGACCACACCAGCGTCAGCGTCGCGCAGGGCTATCTGTTCTCAAAGCCGGTGGTGATCGGCCGAACCAGCAACCTCGGCGGCGATCCCAGCGCCGCGCATGTCGACGGGCGCGCGAGCGAGCCGAGCCGCATCGTCGAGCGGCGCGGCCGCTGAAGCGCGCCGCCGCGAGGGCTCAGTCCTTCTTCTTCGGCATGTAGAGGTCGATCAGCGTGCCGGCGAACGCTTCCGCCGACATGGCGAAGGTCTCCGACAGGGTCGGATGCGGATGGATCGTCAGGCCGACATCCTCCGCGTCGCAGCCCATTTCGATCGCCAGCGCCGCTTCGGCGATGAGGTCGCCGGCGTTGGGGCCGACGATGCCGCAGCCGATCAGGCGGCCGCTCGCCTCGTCCCACAGCGTCTTGGTCAGGCCTTCGTCGCGACCGAGCGACAGCGACCGGCCGCTCGCCGCCCACGGGAAAACCGCCTTGCCGTAGGCGAGCCCCTTCGCCTTGGCCTCGGTCTCGGTGACGCCGACCCAGGCCACTTCAGGGTCGGTGTAAGCGACTGCTGGGATGGCCTTGGCGTCAAACGAGGATTTGTGGCCGCTGGCCGCCTCGGCGGCGACCCGGCCCTCGTGCGACGCCTTGTGGGCGAGCATCGGCTGGCCGACGATGTCGCCGATGGCGAAGATATGCGAGACATTGGTGCGCATTTGCCGGTCGACGGCGACGAAGCCGCGCCCGTCGACGGCGACCCCGGCCGCTTCGGCGCCGATCTCCGCGCCGTTCGGGCGGCGCCCGACCGAAACCAGCATCGCGTCGAAAACGTCCTCGCCCGAGCCGCCCTTACCTTCCCAGGCGACCTTCACGCCTTCGGGCAGCGCCTCGACCCACGTCACCTTGGTCTCGAGCAGGATCTTTTCGTAGCGTTTCTCGACCCGCTTGGCGAAAGGCGCGACGACGTCGCGGTCGGCGCCGGGCATCAGCTGGTCCATCATCTCGATCACGGTGATCTTCGACCCGAGGGCGCTATAGACCGTCGCCATCTCCAGGCCGATGACCCCGCCGCCAAGCACCAGCAGGCGTTTGGGGATGGAGCGCAGCTCGAGCGCCGCGGTCGAATCCCAGATGCGCGGATCGCGCGGGATGAAACCGGGCGCGGCGGGCTCCGAGCCGGCGGCGATGATTGCGCGGTTGAAACGCACCGCGCGGTCCCCCTCCGGCGCCCTCACCGCGAGCGTGTGCGGCGAGGTGAACGCCCCTTCGCCGGTCAGCACCGTCACCTTGCGCTGACGCGCGAGGCCGGTGAGGCCGGTCGTCAGGCGATTGACCACCCGCTCCTTCCAGTTGCGCAAAGCGTCGAGTTCGATTTTCGGCGGCGCGAAGACGAGGCCGCGGTCGGACATTTCGGCCGCCTCGTCGATGACCTTGGCGGCGTGCAGCAACGCCTTCGACGGGATGCAGCCGACGTTGAGGCAGACGCCGCCGAGCGTCGGGCGACGATCGACCAGCACCACGCTGACGCCGAGATCGGCGGCGCGGAAGGCGGCGGAATAGCCGCCGGGACCAGCGCCGAGCACCAGCACGTCGCATTCGAAATCGGCGCGCGCCGGCGCAGCGGCAGGCGTCGCGACGACAGGAGGGGCGGCGGGCGCGGTCGCGCCGGCCGGCTGGACGGCGGAGGCCGGCGCGCTCGCCGCGCCGCCCGAAGCCCAGGTCGCGAGCAGCGCGCCCTGGCTCACCTTGTCGCCGACCTTGACCTTGATCTCGCCGATGATTCCGGTCTCCGGCGCCGGCACTTCGAGCGTCGCCTTGTCGCTCTCGAGCGTCATCAGCACGTCTTCCTTGGCGACGCTCTGGCCGGGCTTGACGTGAATCTCGATGATCGGGACGTCCTTGAAGTCGCCGATGTCGGGAAGCCTGATTTCACCAGCCATGGACGCGCTCTCCGAGCCGAACCTT
>Ga0181529_10007075_pt1 | contig 11275 bp, 11 predicted proteins | sample PEATcosm2014_Bin_36_FD_119763 | JGI IMG/M metagenome (GOLD analysis project Ga0181529, IMG submission 119763) | Peatland microbial communities from MTU Mesocosm Facility, Houghton, MI, USA - PEATcosm2014_Bin10_30_metaG | ecosystem: Environmental > Terrestrial > Soil > Wetlands > Peat | place... | reverse complement strand
CGACGCCCCAACCGTTCGGCGGCGATGATCTGCGAGCCGCTGCCAGAGAACGGTTCGTAGACAATGTCGCCCGAGCGCGTGTGGTAGGTGATCGGCCGCTCGAAGATTGCGACTGGCTTCTGTGTAGGATGTTCTACCTTGTCGTCGCCTCCGCCCTTCGATTCATCTGCGCGATTGTCGATTGTCCAGACGGTCGAGCACTCACCGCTGATTGGTGGCCGCAGCGTCGGCGGTCGTCCCTCGATCCAGCCGTACGCAGCCGGCTCGTGTGCCCACATGAAGTGGCTTCGTGTGAGGATCGGCCGCGACTTCGCCCAGATAATCTGCTGGTGCCACAGCAGTCCGTTCGCCTTCCAGGCCTCTTCAACGAGTGCTTGGCGGCGCGAGGCGTGCCACTGGTAAATCGCTGGGCTCTCGACGAGAGCATGTTCGAGCGCAACGCGGATGAAGCTGGCGAAGAAATCCACGCTCGTCTCTGGATCCTTGTACGCGTCCCAATTTTTGTTGGCGGTCTTGTCCTTCCCTGCCTTCTGGCGCTCGGCTGAAGACGGGTGGTTGTCTGCCGTGTAATCCACGAGGTACGGCGGATCCGTGGCCATCATCACTGCCCGCTCGCCGTTCATCAGCCGCACGACATCCCCCGCGTTGGTGGAGCTTCCGCAGAGCAGCCGATGATCGCCGAGCAGCCACAGGTCGCCGCGCTTCGAGATCGGCACCGCTGGCGTATCCGGCACGTCGTCGGGATCGCACTCGCCATCCTTGGCCTCGTCTTCCTGCCCTTCGTTCAGCTCGTCGAGTAGCTTCTGCAAACCGAGCTCCTCGAATTGCACCTGGTCCTCCAGCGCCCGCAGTTGGTCCAGCGCGCGCTCATCGAACTCCCCCTGAAGCTCGGGGTTGTTCGCGACGAGGTTGGCCATCCGCTGCCACGTTTCGTCTTGATCGACGAATCGGACGTAAAAGCGCTCCCTGGTCTTCGGATGCTCGATATAGATTCGATCTCCGTCGCGCACCAGCTCGGTCGCACCCGCGTCCTTGAGAGCGGCGACGCGCATGTGGCCGGACACGAGCTGCTGGGTGCGCTCGTTGAAAACCATATCCAAGGATCCAAATGTTTCCAAGCTAACGGCCAAACCTTTGCGCGCCTCATCCGAGATGCGCCTTGGGTTACGGGGATCTGGTGCCAACGTCGCGATTGGCAGCCGCATGGGCTGTTGCTGGTCGGGGGATAGGAGGGCGGAATCGCCATTGCCGTTCATGACTGTGCTCCTTCCAGCGGAATTGCGCCGCCGCGGGTTTGCGAACGGTGGAGTGCAGCGCGGTGGAGTGCCCGCTGAGACGAAAGGCCAAGCCGGGGTAAGCCGTGGGCCATCACCCTGGGGTCACCCAGAAATTCTCTGCGCTGCTGGCCAGCACACGACGGGATGATCAAGACCACAGCCAGCACGGCGGATGCCAGGCCCGTGTCCATAGCGAGCGCCTTGAGAGGGATGCGCCCAGCTGCAAGAGGACGATCCCTCGCGGACGCGGAAACTTCGGACACTTGGTCCGCAGCGTCTTTGTGGTGCCCGCGGTCGGGCGCCAGGGTCGCGACGGGCGGCCGGATGCGCTGGTCCTGGCCGCTTGCTGCCGGTACATCGAGCGTGAAATCTGACTTGCCGTTCATTGGTTTCCTCCGGGCGCCACTGCGCCTTTAGGGAAGAAACGCGGGTTTGCTCAGCGAACTGGGACAGGCATCGTGCAGATTTTGATCAAATCTGCTGCGCGGGCCACCAACGGGAATTCCGGCAGATCTCCGCCGAGATATGCAGATTTCGGCAGATCTAGATCTGCCGAAGAATCCCAAGCAGTTTCAACAAGTTCAAGCTCTCGGCATATCTCGCAGATCTCCTCTCCCCCTTTACGCGTGGGAAATCTCTTCTTTTCTGCGTATGAGTGATCAGAAACAACATGCGCCTCTACACGTATAAGAAGTGACAAGTAGATCAGCGAGATCTGCAAAACGCTGAAAGTGGCGGGATTCGTTGAGGATTCTTCGGCAGATCTAGATCTGCCGAGATCAGCGAGATCTGCCACATAGATCCGCGCCAGTCGGGCATTCGAACAGGTCTTAACGTCGGAGCATCTCATGGCATCACCATGCCACCGGGACCGGATGCGACTGGTCCCTGGCGATGCGCAGTAGATCCATTGCCAGATCTTCCACGATTTCGACTCGTACGTTTGGGTGCGCACATGCGCGCGCCCCAGTACCGTAGCCGACAGGGCCTGAGACGGAACTGTGCGCGCGGAGAGTTTCGTCCATCAAGGCAAGCCCCTCCTTGGTTATCTCAGCCGCCGGGTCCACAAGTTCAAACTCGATGAATGCGCGACGGCGGCGGCACTTGATGGCCACGAAAGGCTGCTTGGTGGCCTGGCACCAATACCACCAAATCTGATAGAGGCTTGGCATCTCCCCGCGGCGCACGAGGTACCCGGTCTTCTTGGCCTGCTCGAAGGCACGCAACTCCGCACGATTGATCCGGAGTGATCGGAGACCGCGCCCGCTAGACACGAGCATCTGACCACGGGCAATCCGCTCCAAGGCCAACAACTTCTCAGCTGTCGTCAGGTCCATTCGTCGTTCTGCTCCTCCGGAACGTCGTCCACCTCTGGCTCGTCCATCGTCATGCCCGAGGTCACTCGTCCCGAGCCAAGATGTTCGAGCACGTAACAGCTGCCTCGGTGCTTGTCGCCTTCCTGCCGCGTGACCCTGAGTTCGCCATACACGCGATCCCTCGCACCCATCAGCGCTTTGCCCAGGCGGACCTCTTGAGGGCGTCCAGTGATTTCGCCGCGGACGGCGGACATGAGGTCGTGCTTCTCGCACATGGCGTTCAGCTCCTTCACCCTGACGGCCCTGTCTTGGTGCTCGTCCCACCAAGCAATGGTGAATTCCCGCCACGGCTCGCCCTCGGCATCGGCGTCGGCGTACATGTTGTCCAGGTTCCCGAGAAAATCCGGCATCCCGACGACGTCCAGCAACCCGTCCATCACCGCCGCCCAGTGCTCAAAGGATCCAAGGCGCTTCTTTCCAAGGGGCATGCCGGCGGCGATCCATGCCTGCACCAAGACGAGTGCGGCGTGGACAAGCTCGCTCCTGTTCTCTGTGGCCCAGACCGTTACGGGGTCGTGCTTGAAATCCGTCCGCCGCCAGGCTTGGTCCTGCTTCGGATCCATGCGAATGCGAATGGCGCGGCGGCACAGCTCTCCAGACAAGCGTGGGTTGTTGCCGGTCAGCATCCACATCGCGTAGTTCGGCAGGACAATCATCTCCGTCTTGCCCAAGATGCGACTTCGCCAAGACACCGCCGTTAGCGCGGATGTTAGGGCCTGGCTGTCGATGACCTTCCTCTCCTTGGCATTGTCGATCACGATGATCGGCTGCGCCTTCAGCAACTCGGCGGTGAGGGTCTTGCGGACTTCCTCCTCCTCGGCCGGCAACGTGCTGACGTCGGCGACGCGACCCGTGCACACGATGCTGATCAGGTTGCACAGTAGCCCCTTGCCCGAGCCGATCGACGGCGCCTCCACAACGTGCAGAGGCGTGTTCCCTTGGATCAACCGCCGCGCGAACGGCAACAGCAGCGCTGCGATCGTGTGCGCCTTGTCAGCATCCCCAACCAATCGGAAGTCGGTGAAGAGGTCATCGAGAAACAGCGACCGGGCGTGGGTGATATCGTCGGGCGTGGGGGCTTGCGGAACCTCGGGAACGTGGAGCGAAGGATCTGGATGCAGCCACAGACTGTCTTCCGCGTGATACCCCGGCTCGACTATCAGCGCGCCACGCTTGCCGAACACCGGTGTCGTGATGACCGAATCAAGCAAGGGCAATTCGCGCGGTGGAAACACGATCAAGTGCCGAGCAACGTCCCTCGGAGGGAATGAAGGTCGGCTCGCGCCTTCGTCGTCTTCACTCACGAAGTCGGCGTTGCGGGTGAGCAAGCCAACCATGCCAGTGTCGCTGAGTTGGGAAAGCTCTGGGGGCTGCCCATCATCGACCTTGAGATAGACGACGCGTCCACCTCGGCGAAAAGCGAGCGGAGGGTCATGTTCAAGATACAGATCATCGCCGCGGCCGGCGACCCTTCCTTCGTTGGCAGAGACGAGTGCGTCGCGCGCTTCATCCACAATGTCGCGAAGCTGCCGACCGCTGATGCGAATTTCCGGCACATCTGCGGTGGGCGCTCGCTTTGCCACCGCCTTGACCTTGTTCTTCGAGGACAACTCCTTGAGCTGCTTGACGAGGCCAGCTCGGCGCACGCTGAACTTGGACGCAACCGCGTCGAGAATTGCGTCGGTGGCGATGGGGGTACGGCCAACGAGAGCGTCGAGCACCGGCGTGAGCATACGATCGAGATCGCTTTTGGCCGTCTCAAGTGGAATGCGCTCCAGCAGGTACTCGGGATACGTCTTCGCCGCAGCGAGAACCTGGCGCAACGCCTCGGGACCGGACTTGACCACCAGCTCGTTGATGTCGATCTTGTCCTGGCCTTCGGGCCTGGGAATGAGTGCCACGCGGACGTCGCGCTCTTCGCGCCATAGAGCTGCCGCCGTTTTCAGAGCGCCGGCCTCACCAGCGCCGTTCGACTCGGCGTCGTTGCAGATGATGATGCGCTTGGTATTCCGGCTGATCTGAAGCAGCCTCGGCACGTCCTGGTTTCGGAAGCTGGTGGTGGCCGGCGAGATGCACGCAATCCCAGCCTGCTGGGCGCTGATGCAGTCGGTGATGCCCTCGGTGATGAGCAACTCCTCGGCATCACGCGCGGCGCCCTCATTATAGATGTAGTCGTTGCCGACCGTGGGCGAGACGTAGTCGTGATCCTTCGAGTGCGTGAGGAGCTTCTTGTATTTCGGTTTCTCCCATTCCTGATCGCCAGTGGCCTCTGTCCGGCGCGCGATGAAATACACGACCTGACCCTGGCCCGCACGCCAATAGGGAAACGCCAGGCGTTTGCAGAAGAAGTCGTGGACGTGCCCTGCCTTGGAAACAATGAAGAGGCCCGTCTTGAGAGCCATTTCCCGAGCAACGCCCAGCTCCTTCGTGAAGTGCTCGAAGAGGTTCCCATCTGCCCAGCCCAGCTGCAGGTCATTGATGGTCTCATCGGTGAACCCGTAATGCCGGTGGTACCAGTCCTCGCGAATCTCGCCTGGCAGAATCCGGTGGTAGTAGGCTGCCGCCTTGGTGAGCAGCTGCTCCACCTCGCGCCGCTCCGCCATTGTGCTGATTTCGCGCTTCCACGCCTCGTCATCCTGGTTTGGTCGGCGCACGCCGAAGCGCTGGGCGAGTATGAAGACCGCCTCTTTCAATCCGACATTTTCGCGGTGCTGGACGTAGTCGAAGACATCCCCGCCGAGACCACCGCCATTGGAGAAGTCGTGCCAGGACTGCGTTGAGGGCCAGACCACGAACGAGGGATTGGATTCTTGCCGAAACGGCGAAAGCCCCTTGAGCGTGCTGCCCGCAGGGCGCAAGTCTACGTCGGCGCTGATTACGTCGACGATGTCCGCGCGCGAACGCACGTCCTCAAGGAATGTCTTGAAGTCGGTCATGGCGCTCTCCTTGGGTCAGTTGGGGCCACGCAAAGTACCGGCGCCTCGCCAGGCTCCCGCCAGTACACAGCGAGCAGCGGGGTGCCGTCCGAAGCTTCACCCGCGTCTTCGAAGTGAAAGTCCTTGCCAGGTTCGATCACCCGCTCGAGTTCCCATCGCCGAAACAGGCCGGGCAGCCGGATGAATTCTCCATCCTCTGTGCGGGGTGTCGGGTTGTTGTTCGTGTCCATCAGTCCACTCCTCCTGGCCGCTCGGCCGTCTCTCCTACAGAAACGCGGGCCGAGCCCTCGAACTGGGACAGGTCGGTACGAAGAAAGTTTCGAAGGCGGCCGAGAGCTCGCCAGATCCGCTTTCGCGCGATGCCATGGGGGAGTCCCATCCGTTTGCCCGCCTCGCGGTGGTTGTCGCCGAGAATCACCACCGCCAATAGCAGGTCCGTGTCTGCCCCGATGATCGGCAGCAACCGCTCGCGCAGTAACCGGACCTCGTCCTCGAAGGAATGTCCAGTCATCGAGCCGGGGGCCTTACTCGACTGGCTGCGCGCCTCCCGAACAACCTGATGGTGCTGGCTCGTTTCTTTCCACTTCCTTCGCCGCTCCTCCATCACCTCCCGCTCAGTGCTGCGAACGATCGTCGCGGCTACGCGCTCGACATGCGCGAGGTCCATCTGGCCGAGAAGTCTCGTGAACGCCGATGAGATCGAGGAAACCAGGTCATCCTCCTCGCCGCAGAAATGCTTCAGACACCGCCGGTACACTCCGTCCAGTCCTGGCCACAGACCGAGCCAGGCGACCGCGTGAGCTACCGCAGACCAACGCGCTCGCGCCTGGATCGCGCGTACCAGCGCCGCATAGATCCTGTCCTTCTCGTTAAGATCGCCATCCGTGCCGGTAAGGTATTCGACGAGGCCGGTTGAACTTTCGAACCTCGCCAGGGCTGGCTCGTATGTGCCTGCCGCCCTGAATTGCTGGTCAGCCGGCAAATTGGAAACGGATCGGACCAGGGACGTATGGAGTCCCTCCCACTGTGCGCGCATCGGCGCCCGCCTTTCGGCCGAGCGTCAAGCGCCTCTTGGTGGCCACTCTCAGGGCGTCAAGCGCCTCTGGGTTTGTGGTTCAGCTCGATAGGTTCACGGTGTTTCAGGCGCGCCATTGGCGGCTGGAGTGGTGAGCCGCGACCCATTCAGCTCGTTCAAGGTTCGGCAACCGCGACAGACACTGGTCGCCGGGAATCCGACCAGATACTCGTGGCCGCGGGCGAACCGCAGATGCAATCGTCCATCACAGAGAATGCCCAGGAGCTTCTTGCACCGGGCGCAGCGCCATTCTTTTTCCATCTTCAGCCTCCCTGGGTCGTTGTTGACCCACGAAGGGCAATCTGGCGGGGCGCTCTGTACGCCGAGCGGACGCGGTCTGTACGCTGTCTGTATCGAGGAGAGGACCGTCGCGGAGAGCTACGGGTTTGGGGCGAAGACGAGCGCGAAGGTCACGGAGGTGTCGGGATCGAATCGGTAGGTCGCGTGGTTGTCGACGATGTCGGTCTTGAACAACGCCCAGTCGTTGCGGGAACCAAGGTCGACCGCTTTGCGGGCGCGCTGGAAGATCTGCTTTCCCGACACGCCCTCCCCGGACGGCCCGTCGGTGGCGGGATCGAAGTTGGACCGGCGGTCGGCACCAGCGCGGATCATCCTGAAGTAGGAGGACTTCACGCCGGTCTTGTGCGTGCGGTCCCTAGTTCGTCCCTTGGTGACCGACCTCGACAGCTCGTCGGCGAAGATATCGAACTGGCTGGCAGTCGAGACGAGGTGGTCGTACGCGCCCTGGTCGAGGTCATGCCATTCGGCGCTGCCGCCACCGGATCGAAGCAGCGCGCGGGCGACCACCGACGGTGCGGTTGCCAGCTGTCCGGGGCCGTGCCGGCCGATGGCGCCGAAGAGCTTCAGCGGGTCGATCGACGCCATCAGACCGCCGTCGACGCCGATGTCGATGGCATCGACCAGCGCTACCACTGGCGCTCCGACGGCCGCCAGGCTGCGCCTGGTCTCATCATTCACAAACCGATCTGTCGGCACGAGCACCGCGAAGGTTTGGCCCGCGGCATGGGCCTTGAGTCCATCGAGGCACTCGGCGTAGTCACGCTCTCCGCAACGAGCGGCGAGGTAGATTGTATGTTTGATGCCCGCCTCGGGCATGAACTTCCCGACACGATAGACGTGCCGCCGGCTGGGCAGGGTTTCGACGTTGGCGCGGATCTGAAGCGCCTTGGCGATCGCTGCGCACAACGCCTCAGGTACCACCGCCAGAAAGGCCAGATCCTTTTCCGTCAGCAACAGGTCCGAGCATTCCGGCGTGTCGTTACCGCAAACTGCCTCGAATCGGCCGTCATCCCGCTCCATGACATGGCGAGGGCAACCTTCCCCGCCGGGACTGGGACAAGGGTACCAGTCGGCGACACGCAGGTACTTGAGGGCTCCGGCCTTCTCCAGGGCGCGCACCACGTCGCCACCAACCAAGTCGCCCAGGTGGCGACGTGGACCGCCCAAGGGAAAGTTGGTCTCTAGCAGTTCCCAGAAAGAGGTGAGTGTTGGCACCATATCTAACTGACCTTCAGAAACCCATTCGCTTTGAGAAAGGCTTCAGCTACATCGCCGTCCTTGTCCCGGTCGAAGACCGCGACGCGCGGCGGGCGCAGTTCGAGCTTGCGAGCTCGGCCACCGCTGCTGTATTTGAGCATCATTGCGGCACGAACGAGAATTCCCTGTTGCAGGTTCGGCTGCCCGTGCTCTGCCGCAGCCTCAAGGAGATTGTAGGCTCTGGAAACCTGAGTGAAGTTCTGGTCGTCGTCGATCGTGATGCAAACCTCGGTGAGGCGCACGCTTTCGATGCCCGCGACCGGAGCGATGCCAGCCTTCCCCACGCGCAGAGGTTCTAAAACGTAGATCTCGCTCTCGGGAAAGTGCCCAGGATCGCCAAATAGGACCTTGCCGAAGGTTTTTCGGTAGAGGTCCCGCTCCGGCCCCGTTTGCGCGTTGATCTTCAACACGCCGTAGCGCGTGTCGTAGATGATGGAGTCGTGCTTCTGAGGCCGCCAACCAATGCGGGACCTCTCTAGCTTCTTGTCGAGGCTCGCGTCGATTCGAAAAGGGCGACCGTGCGTGACATGGAGCTTGATGTCGTTCCGCTCTTGGTACGCGTAGATCTTGCACGCTGGGCTGCGGTCCTTGGCCTCAAACCAAGGCGCCATCTCTGCCTCCAAGGCGGGCACTTTCTCCACCACTGCATCCAGCGTGAGCTGACGATCTCCAGCTGTTTGATACTCCTCGAAGTTCTTGATCCTTCGGGCGTTCAACTTGTCATGGCAGGCGGTCAGAACGCGCGGGTGGACCTGATGAACGGCGATAGCGAACTCGCCGAGCGAGAGATCCTGTTTGATGATGCCCATGAGATCGGTTTTCTGCTGTTCAGCCTCGGTGAGAATGCGATCATGGCCAACTTCGTCGGCAAGGTCGCCAAGGACGTAGAGCAAGTGAAGGAGGTGCGGCGGCATCTCATTGGCCCTGGTGAAAGCCTGGTGTAGCTTGCGGTCTTGTTCGTCGCCGTTCTTGAGTTTGGCGACATCTAACCCCTGCGCTTTGAAGTACTCAGCGTACGGTAGAAGAAGTGGCACCATGAAGCGAGGTTTGTCGATTCCCTGGATGAAACTAAGGTCGCTGAAGTTCTTGAGCTGATGCCGGGCCATGTTCGTCCGCTTTCTTCGGCTAGGTGCCGGACTGAATGGCGGGGAGGACTTCGTCGTCGTCCACAAACACCGCCTCCTATTCTTCAACTCCTCGACCATCGAGGAGCGAGGTCGCTTCGCTGCAAATTCCGCCCACCGAGCGTCAACCGATCGGTTGACAGCGCTGGCAAAAAAGGGGCGTTCAACGTTCATCATTAGAACAGTCTTCCCTGGGCTTCCTGGCCATCCCGCACGAGGTTCAAATCCACCAAGCGATACCGCATGGCTTCGTTCGAGACGTTGGTGAACTGCCCTTCGTGTATGACTTCGGCCGCGTAATCGCGAAGCTCGGGGTCGAACACTCCAGCGTCGAGGCGCTTGCGAAATCCGTCGATTACCGGCACGTCCTGTCCGTGGATACTCTTGATGGCCGCGCGTAGGTCAGACTCTGGCATGAGTAGCCGCGCCGCGAACAAGTCCGCCTGCAGCTCGGCGCGCTCCTTCTTCTGGCTCCTGCGACACACGATCGCTGGCGTCGGCTTGGCGTCCTTCCCGCGGGGGAAGAGGGGCAGCGTGACCTTCTCCATCTCCAGGATCGGACGGTGCAGCCACCAATGTCCCAGCTCATGAGCCAGCGTGAAGCAAAACCGGCCTTCTTTGCCTTCGAGCGAGCTGTCGACGCGGATCATGTTGTCGTCAAACCACGCGGCCCCGAGCACGTCGGACATGCCTAGCAGCGTGGCGAGGTCATCGACCTCGAACGTGATTCCCATAAACCGCTCGACAATCTCTTCGACAGAAACCGGTGGTCGCGGGGCGGCGCCTTTCCACTTGGTGTACCGGCGGAAGAGATCCCTGACCGAGCTGTCCAGTTCCGACAGCTCCAAGAAGGGTACGGACAGCCTCACTGGCATCTCAGCTCTTCCCCTTCTTCGGCAGCATCTTCATGAGCTGATGTGCCGACATGTTCTCCCGGCGCGCCCGCCTGAGAAACTCGGGCAGACCAGGGTCGTCTTTCATCACGGTGACCACGTCCTGCGGCACCTTGCCAGCTAACAGCATCAGCTCGTCGAAGCTGTCATCGAGAACCTCAGCAAGTTTCCGGATGGTCTCCTCTTTGAGAGGGGTCTTCTCCTTGTTGCCTTCGAGGCGGGACAGGATGGTCGCAGACTTGTTGAGGAGTTTGGCTGCCTCGCGGAGGGTAAGTCCCAGAACGGCCCTCCTCTTACGAATCCTGTCGCCCAGCGTTTCAGGCATCCCTGACCTTTCTTCATGAAAACGAACAAGCAACCACCGTTGGTGAGCCTGTCAACCGAAAGGTTTACATGTCGTCGCCAATGATGTCAATGCCTAGTCTCAATTCCCGCGGTTGCCTGTCCCACTTCGCCCGACAAATCCGCGTTTCTTCCTATGAACACTTCAGGGAGAACCGCGATGCCAACCGCCGATGACCCAATCGAGAACCCAGCTACCGCCCCCGCTGATTGCGTCGAGGCCTCAACACGCGAATCCCAGGGCCAAGTCGTCATCGACGTCCTGGCCACCGCCATCGTCGATCTCCTACTCAACGAGCACTCGCGTGTCGGAGGGGAACATGCAGCCACAACCCGCTAAACCGACAGAGACTATTGCCTTGCCTTCACAGAGAGCCGACGCCTCTATGGACCTCGGCGACGGCAGAAATCGCGGTCGAAGAGGAAACATCAATATGAACAACCGAAAGCAATTGAGACAGGACCGAGCCACAATGGCCACGCTTTCCGAGCAGCTCGTGGTACTGGAAAAGATGACCGTGGGCGAGCTGGCGGAGAAGTTCCGCGAGGTCTTCGGCTTCCCCACCCGCACCCGCAACAAGCCCTATCTGCGCAAACGGCTCGCGTGGCAAATCCAGGCGCTGGCAGAAGGCGGTCTGTCAGAGCGCGCGCTGGCAAAGATCGAGGAGCTGGCACCGCTGGCGCCGGTAAGGTGG
>Ga0181529_10007073_pt1 | contig 11277 bp, 6 predicted proteins | sample PEATcosm2014_Bin_36_FD_119763 | JGI IMG/M metagenome (GOLD analysis project Ga0181529, IMG submission 119763) | Peatland microbial communities from MTU Mesocosm Facility, Houghton, MI, USA - PEATcosm2014_Bin10_30_metaG | ecosystem: Environmental > Terrestrial > Soil > Wetlands > Peat | place... | reverse complement strand
TCCGCGGCGTCCTTCAGGCGCTGCAGGGCCATCTCGTTGCCCTTCGAGCTGAGGTCGAGACCCTGCTCCTGCTTGAACTCGCTGATGAGCCAGTCCACAATGCGCTGGTCGAGATTGTCGCCGCCCAGGTGGGTGTCACCGTTGGTGGACTTGACTTCGATGACGCCTTCGCCCACTTCGAGAATCGAAATATCGAAGGTGCCGCCGCCGAAGTCATACACGGCGATGGTCTCGTCCTTCTTCTTGTCCAGCCCATAGGCCAAGGCGGCCGCGGTCGGCTCGTTCACAATGCGCTTCACGTCCAGGCCGGCAATCTTGCCCGCATCCTTGGTGGCCTGGCGCTGCGCGTCGTTGAAGTAGGCCGGCACGGTGATCACCGCTTCGGTGACCGTCTCGCCCAGATAGGCCTCGGCCGAAGCCTTCAGCTTTTGCAGAATCATGGCCGAGATCTCGGGCGGGGTGTACTCCTTGCCCTGGGCAATCACGCCCACGTGGTCGCCCTGCTGGCTCACCTTGAAGGGAACCATCTTCATCTCGTCGTTCACTTCGTTGTAGCGCCGGCCCATGAAGCGCTTGATGGAGAAGATGGTGTTCTCCGGGTTGGTGATGGCCTGGCGCTTGGCGACCTGGCCGACCAGCCGTTCGCCGCTCTTCGAGAAGGCGACAATGGAAGGCGTAGTGCGCGCGCCTTCTTCGTTGGGGATGACTTTGGGCTCTCCGCCCTCAAGAACGGCGACGCACGAATTGGTGGTGCCGAGGTCGATACCGATAATCTTTGCCATGTTTGGTTTCCTGCCTGCTTCTGAGAGAATTTCCGACTCTGCTAGGATGCCATGTTGAGTGACTTGCTGTCAAGTTTTCTTGATTGTATATGGATAAGGGCGGCATCCCTTTTCACTGCCAATGCCCCGGTCTTGTAGATAAGGGGAGACTGAACCGTCTTCAACCCTAGCCTCAGCGCGATCCGGCAGGAGGGGCGGCCGGTCCGTGGTTCTCAAACCAACCGATCACCCGCTGCTCGTATGCGCCGGGTTCGGCGCCGGCCGCGCCGCAGTGGCCCGCCTCCGCAGGCTCCCACAGCACAACCGGGGGAATCCGCGCTCCGTTACGCGCAAGGATCGTCTCGGAGTGCCGCGCGGGCAGATTGGTGTCCTTTTTGCCGTGAATCAGCAGGATGGGAACGCTGCTTGCGGCCACCGCGTTTTCCGGCGAAGCCTGCTCCAGGTCGACCCCGTACTTCCAGCGCGCGTAAAAGAAGCCCGCCTCGACTGCGGGACGCAGCAGCGTGCGCCCGGCCCACGCCCCAGCGTGAACCTTTTCGCCTAGCCGGTCGTAGGCAGCCTCCCGGAAGCTGGCGAACGAGGACTCCGCCACCACCGCGCAGAACCCCGGCGTGGTTTCCATCGATTGCAGCAGTTGCGCGGCGCCCATCGAGTCTCCCAGCCCATCGATGCAGCGCGGAGACTCGGTCTGCTCCAGCCAGTCGTGCCAGCGGCGCAAGTCGTGGGCCTCCTTGACGCCGTAGGTCGCCAAATCTCCGCCGCTCGCGCCATGCGCGCGCGCATCGGGCAGGAGGACCGCATAGCCGTGGCGCAGCAGCAGATCGGCATTGCCCAGCATGCCCGCGCGGTTGTCGGTATGCCCGTGCAGCAGGATGACCGCATCGCCATTTCCGTGCGGTGGCCTGATACTCCATCCGCGCAGCACTGCCCCGTCGTCCGCGGCCACGGCAACCTCGATCAGCCACGCACGATTGCGCGCCGCAACGGCCTGGGCCTGCGCTTCGGCTAGCGGTCCCAAGATGCGGCGTCCAGGATGGAGCGCCCATTCGGCCAACAGGATGCCGAGTGCGATGGAGGGGATCAACCAGACCGCGAGAAGAATCGAACCCCAGCGGAGAAGGCCGCGCAATTGCTTCATGATGCATGGGTTACGCAACGTGTGGGCGACATGTTCCCAGTAGCGTCGCTTTCCTTCCATACAGACCCTCCGCCCCGCGCCGACAGCTTGCCATCGGTAATGCTTCATGCGGCGGCCTTTACGGCTTGAGAGGGAACCTGCTGCTATCCTTGTCTGGACAACGAATAAAGCGATGACCAACGAAATCCGCACACTCGCCCGCCCCCAGTCCGGACCCTCCGCTCTGGCTACCTGGCTGCTTTTCGCCGCCATCTTTGCCGCCGTCTATTTTGGATCCCTGTTCACGCCGCCGCTGATGGACGACGTGGACTCCTCCCACGCCCAGGCAGCGCAGCATTTTGCCGAGAGCAGCGACTGGGTGACGGCCCAGATCAACGGCATCCGCTACATTGAGAAGCCGCCCCTGCCCTACTGGCTGGTGGCCGTCAGCTACCGCGTCTTTGGCCAGAACGCCTTCGCCACCCATTTGCCCAATGCGCTGGCCATGCTGGGACTGGCCTGGCTCTCCTGGCTGTGGGCGCGCCGCGCCTGGGGACCACGCGCCGGACTCTATGCCGGACTGGGCGTGCTCACCTCTGTCGGAGCGTTTCTGTTCACGCGTTTCATCATTCCCGAGGCGATTCTCAGCCTGTTTTTGTTGATTGCACTCTACTGCCTGATTACCGGCCTGGAGCTGGAAGACCCGATCCGCTTCTATTGGATGTGGGCGGCGGTGGCCCTGGCCCTATTGACCAAGGGCCTGATTGCGCCCGTCTTCTTTGTCGGTGCGGCCGTCCCCTACCTGCTGCTCACCGGGCAATGGCGGCGCTGGCGCAAGCTCAAGCTGATCTCCGGCCCGCTGGTCTTTCTGGCCATTGCCGCGCCCTGGCACATTCTCTGCGGCCTGGCCAATCCCGATCACGGCCATGCCGTGGGCAATCATCCCACCATTGGCAATGTCCACGGCTTCTTCTACTTCTACTTCGTCAACGAGCACTTCCTGCGCTTCTTCAGCTTGCGCTACCCGCACGACTACAACAAGCTGCCCTTTGCCGCCTACTGGCTGCTGCACCTGGTCTGGCTCTTTCCCTGGAGCCTGTTTCTGCCGGCATTGGTGGCCGTGGCCTGGAAGACGCGCCGCCATTGGATGCAGCACATGCATCACGATGCCGGCCAGACGGTGGACTTTTACCTCGACAGCACCGCCCGCGAAGACGCCGCCAGCCACGTCCTCAAGCTCAAGTTCCGGGTGCGTTCCGCCTGGCTGCTGAGCCTGTTCACGGCATGGACACTGTTCTTCTTCTCTCTTTCGTCCAACCAGGAGTACTACACCTTCCCGGTGTGGCCGCCGCTGTTCATCCTGATTGCCGCCGTGGTGGCCGGCATCGAGGAAAAGCGCTCGCCCAACGACTTTTCTGAAGGCAGTGGGCCGCTGCTCTCGACCGCCTGGCTCACCGGCGCGCAGGCCCTCTTCGCAGTGGTGGGCGTGCTCTCCGCCGCCGTCCTCGCCTGGGGGTTGTGGGACTCGAGGCACTTGCCCTATGTGGCCGACATCGGCACCCTGCTGGCGCACCGCGCCGTGGGTGACTACACGCTCTCCATGTCCCACTTCTTCGATCTGACGGGCGCCTCGTTTGCCGCCTTGCGCCTGCCTGCCGCGCTGGCCGCTGTCACGCTGCTGATCGGCCCGGCGCTGGGCTGGCTGTTGCGCCTCAAAGGCAAGCATCTGGCCGCTACCGTCAGCGTCGCCATTACCGCGGCGGTTTTCTTGGTGGCCGCGCACATCGCTTTTGCCCGTTTCGATCCCATGCTGGGCTCCAAGCAACTGGCCGACACGATTGTAGCCAAGGGCTCGCCCGCCGACTCCTTCATCATCTACGGCGAGCAGTCCGACGCCTCTTCGGTGGTCTTCTATACCCACGCCTTCTTCAAGGGCAAACCGGCCTTGCTGGTGCTGCCGCGCTGCGGGCAGCACGGCGAGGGCACGCCGCTGTTGTGGGGCTCCTGCTACCCCGATGCGCCCGACATCTTCCTCAGCGAAGATCGGCTCTCGAAGGAATGGGGGACGGGCGAGCGCAAGTGGCTCTTTGCCCAGGACATCAACCAGCAAAGAGCCGAGAGCCTGTTGGCCGGACGCCTCTACCCTGTCCAATCCATTGCCGACAAGGCCCTTTGGACCGACCGGCCATTGAAGTAGTTCGCATTCCTGACAAGGCGCGTCAACGAATTCTGTAGCGCCGGTCTCCAGACCGGCTGTCGCGTGGGCCGCCCGGCCCACGCCGGACTCAACTTGCCCCGTCACGGTGTAAGCAAACTGCATAGACGAACGAAACTCTCCTCTGGCGGCGGGGACGCCGCCAGTACAGCCGCTCTGGAGAGCGGCGCTACAGAGGGTCGATATAGTCGCAAGTAATGCAGGGCAGGCCCTTCAAGACCGCACAAACAACAGGCCGGAGCATATGCTCCGGCCTGTTGTTTGTAGCGGGTTTGTTGAAAGCGCTTTAGAAGTCCAGCCGCAAGCCGAACTGCATGCGGCGGAAGGTGCGGCTGCCCAGGCGGGAACTGTAGATGCCGAAGCCCGGATAGGTGAGCGCCGCGCCGATGCTGTTGGTGTCGAAGCGGGTCGAGTTGGTGACGTTGTAGACTTCCCAGGCAAACTTCAGCTTTGCCTTTTCGCCCATGTTCCAGGCCTTGTTGAGCGACGAATCGATATTGAAAACGCCGTCTCCGCGGAAGTTGTTTCTTGAACCGGCTTCTCCCGGATAGGGAAGGCGGATCGGCGAACCCGACGTCACGCCCGCGCTGATCGCGGCATCGTTGGCAAAGACTTGTGGCAGCCCGCCCTCGATATGCTTGCTGATCTTGACCGGCGCCGTCGGCACGGCCCACGCCTGAATCTCCCAGTTGGTGGTCCAGCCGGGCTCGTAGATGCCGAACGGAAGTCCGCTGGTCCAGCGGCCCAGTCCTGCCCATTGCCAGCCGCCCCACAAAGCGTCGCCGAATTTGTTCGACTGGGCGAGCAGAGCCTTGCCGCGCCCGAAAGGCAGCGCATAGGCCCAGTCCACCGTGACCAGGTGCTTGGTGTCGAAATCGGAAATCCCGCGGCTCAACCTGGGGTTCCAACTATTTTGAATCGAGCCGTAAGAGGTTTGCGACCGCTCGGCATCCGACCCCATGTCGATGGACTTGGAGAAGGTGTAGCTGAAGTCCACGTTCAGCCCATGCTTGGTGGGATGACGCAGCGTAAGTTGACCGGCGTTGTAGTAGCTCATGCCGATCGAGGAGAGCGAGATCAGCGACGAGAACTGCTGATTCCAGAACTGCGTGCCATTGGGGCAGCCATAGCTGCAAGCGAAATCGATATCGTACAGTGCCCCGGTTTCGCCGTAGGTGTAGCGCTGCGGCGCCCACTCGTCGGAATAAATTGCCTGGGTGGCGCTTTCGCCGTTATAGTCCGTGTTCTGCATCTGCGGGAAGACGTCTTCGAAATACTGGATCGGCTGGATGGTAGCGGTTGGATCGCCCCCGTTTTGATCGGAAATTTTCGACATGAGCTGGCCGGCGGTAAAGTAGTCGCCCGCGCCCTTGGGATCGCTCAAATCCACCGGCTCCGCCAGATCGAGCTGCTGGAAGAGGTGGCGGCCCAGGCGACCGACATAGGCTGCATCGAGCAGGATTCCGCCGGGCAGTTCGCGCTGCACCGACAGGTTGAAGGCTTCCACATAGGGAGTCTTCACGTGGTTGTCGATGCCCCAGTTGATGCCGAAGGTTCCATCCGGAACCGCATAGGGGTAGTTCTGCACCGAGGGAGCAGGAGGAACCGGCAGGTTGGGCAGATCGTGCGCTCCGGTGAAGCGCGGCGCAGTCTCGTATCCGACAACGTTGGACGGGCTCTGGAACTGCGAGGAAAGTCCGAAAGAGCCAAGTGTGGCGAACCGGTTGGTCAACGCCTCGCCATAGTGATCGAAATAGAGGCCTGCGCCGGAACGGATCGAGGTCTTCGCATTGGGCGAGTAGACCGCCGCCAGGCGCGGCGCGATGTTCCACTTCTGCTTGGGCCAGAATCCCGGCTTGTGATTGGCCTTCCCCGTGGGCGTGAAGAGAAGATCGGGCTCGTAGACTTGTCCCTTTGCCGCGGCCGCTCCACGCGCCAGATACCACGCGTGCGTGTCCACTGTGGGCGCAATCTCCTGCCCGTTCTGCTCGTACGGCGTTTGCAGGATGGTGTGCCGCATCCCGAACGTGACGGTCAGATTGGGGCGGATGCGCCAGGCGTCCTGCAAGAAGTATTCGAGTTCGTTGGACTTGAAGTGCCGGCTGACCATGGCGCCGTCTTTGAGAATGGTCGCACTGGTCGGACTGGTCACGACGTAGTTCGCAACCGCGTTTCGTTCCGCCACATCGCCGACGATGGTGGCGTAGGCGTAGTTGAAAGACGTCGCGTAACCGGGACTGACTGCGGGAAGGCCCAGCGTGGTCGGATCCGGCTCGTCCTTGCCGCTCAGATAGGAAGGATTGGTGCTGGCGCCGTTGTAGGAGCCCGTATCGTTGGCGGTGTTGTTCTGCACCATGCGCCAGTTGCCGCCCGCCGAGAGGCTATGGGAGCCCTTGGTCCAAGTCAGGGTATCGACGATGGTGTTGACCGGCACGTTGACGATGGAGCTGCGGGTCTGCGCCGTCGGCTGCTGGAAGAACCGGATGACCACGTAGTCGCCTTTTCCGACTCCCGCGCTGGAGTAGCCCTGGCGGATATAGGCATAGCGCAGATCGTTGACCACGTTTGGGCTGGGGTTGTACGTGTGACCGGCGGCAATGCCCTTGGTGTTGTCTTCGAGAAAGCTCGAAGCCGGCTGGCCTGGAAGATTCTGCGCGCCGCCCGCGACATCCCCTTGCAGGTTTCCGCGCACGAAGAGATGGTTCTTGGAGTTTAGGTCGTAATCGATCTTGGCGATGTTGGTGTTGAGCCGGGTCGGCGCCGGAGAACTGAAGTTGTAAGATCCCTGGTTGATGCCGTCACCGCCCGCCAGCACGGTAGCCGCGGGTTCGGTGCCCAGGTAGGACAAAATGGCTTTGTCGACTCCCGGCGTCGCGCACTGGGTGCAGGAAGCATCCAACTGCGCAATCTGTTGGCTGGTCAGCATCTGCTGATTGCCGTTGACGTCGAAGTAGCCGATTTGCCCCGCAAGAAAACTCGCCGAAGGGGTGATGGCTGAGACCGTTTGATTCGTCGCCAGACGCTGCCCTTCGTAGTTGTAGAAGAAAAACAGCTTGTCCTTGAGCACGGGGCCGCCTACGCTGCCGCCGAAGGTGTTCACGATGTACTTGGTGGGGCGGTTCGGCAAGCCGGAGGAGAGCTGCTGCTCCTTGATGAACCAATCGTTGGCCACTGTATTGGAGGGGCGATTGTACTCGTACAACGAGCCGTGAAACTTGTTGGTGCCGCTCTTGGTCACCAGCGAAACCTGCGCGCCGGACGAGCGGCCCGCATCGGCGTTGGCATTCGAGGTGGTCACGCGGAACTCTTCGGTCGAATCCAGGGTCGAACGCAATACGCCGTTGAAAGCATATCCGTTGACCTGGTCGTTATCGTCGACACCGTCCAGGGTTACGTTGCCCTGATCCGAGCGGCTACCGGAAACCGAGCCCTGCCGGCTGTCCAAAGCTGCGGGCGACGTCTTGTCGGTAAGGCTAACGCTCTCTCCGAGAAAGAGTACGCCCGGCTGGAGGCTCAACAGAGAAATCGGGTCGCGCCCGTCCATGGGCAGGGCCTGGATAGTCTCGTTGCCCACCGAATCGCCTAGCGTCGCATCGGTGGTATTCAGCGTCTGTGCGGTCGCGCTCACGTCGACGGTCTCGGCGCTCGCCTGCACGCTCAAGATGAAATCGACGGTTGCCGGTTGATCGACCAGCAACTCGGCGGTCTTGTTCTGGTCCGCGAAGCCGTTGGCCGACAAGGAAATCACATAGCGCGCCGGAGGAATCTGAGGAAACTGATACAGGCCGGAGCCGTTGGAAACCGCCCGCAGCGTCTTGCCGTTGGCCTTGTCCATCAGGGTGACTTTAGCCCCTGGGACCAGCGCGCCGCTGGGATCCTTCACAACGCCGCGGAGAGAAGTGGTTGCGGACTGGGAAAAAGCGAGGCTGGCGGCGGAAAGGAAGCAACAAAGCATCCATCCCCATAAGGATCGTTTCACGGCTATTCCTCCAAAATGTCCTGCTTTGCGCTGCTTGTGGTGTCGGCAGGTTTTAAAAATGCGGGTTAACGGCATGCGGTCCTCGTGGAGGCCCACAGACGACGATGCAGGCTTGGTAATGGCCCAGTTCGCTGCAGTAACTCCCGTCCGCGGGCCTGAAAGCTTCTCTGCGCGGGGTCACTCTGGAAAGGCGTCAACGGGGAGAAGCGCCCATGTGAGGTATGTCCTATCTTGGCCGATATTGATTAGAGAATCAACAAAAATCCCCTCAATCGGCCCAAAACCATCCTGCTGATTCACCCCAATCCCGCGCCGCTATTGCTGCTGCTGCATTTGCTGGAGATCGACAAAGGGCTGAACGCGCTCCGGGGGTTGCTGGGCGCGCTCCACCAGCACGCTCCAGTCGTCGGGGATGGGCAGCTTGCGGTCCAGCGCCGGGGGCTGCTCGCTGGCCTCCACGTGCACGGCCACATAAAGCTCGCTGTCGGTATTGCCGCGGAAGATGCCGTGCGTGGGCGGCACATCGGCGTAGTCCCGGCCCACGGCGGTGCGGATATGCCGGTGGTGGGCCACCAGGTTGTTGGTGGGGTCGAAGCCCACCCAGCCCAGGTGCGGCAGCAGCACATCCACCCAGGCGTGGGTGGCGTCGGGCGTCGAGCGATCGTGATCCTCGCGGCTGCGGTAGAGGTACCCCGAGACGTAGCGCGCCGGAATCTTCACATGGCGCAGCAGGGCGATCATGGTGTGGGCAAAATCCTGGCAGACGCCCTTGCCGCTGACGATGGCCTCGTCGATGGGCGAGTCCACGCGCGTCGAGCGGGGCACGTACTCGAAGTATTCGAAGAGCCGCTGGTTCAGCTCCTGCACCACCATCAGCGGATCGTCGCGGCGGGTGACGCCCATCTGCTTGGCCAGCAGGGTCACCGCCGGCGTCTCCACGGCAAAGGTCGAGGGCAGCAGCATCTCCCAGTAGTCGCCCTCCTCGATCAATGCGTCCAACGCCTCCCAGGCGTCGGGCGAGAGGAAGGCCGGCACATCGGGCAGCACCTGCTGCTCGACCACCGACTCGGCCACGATGACCAATTGATTGTGCTCCCCGGGAATGTCGAAGTGCTGCACGTTGTTGCCCAGGTGGTCGCGATAGCTGAAGACGCGGCAGCGGGGACTGACCGAGAGCGAAAACGTCAGGCAGTGCTGGTTCTGGTCGGAGCGCGGGTGCATGCGCGTTTCCATGATGCTCTCGCTGATGGGCTGCGAATAGCGAAACCGCGTGAGGTGCCGGATTGAATAGAAGTTCATGCTCGCTCCCCCTTGAATGGACGGCGCCTGAGAATCGTCTCCGGATGCGAATCGTAACTGTTCGAGATATTCGGCCGGGATCTGTCCCCAACCACGTTCAAACCGCTCGTTTCTCCTTATTCCAGGAGCAGAACGTTCCCGCTGAACTCCGCGCCCGCCATGGCTTGGATGCCCCTGTCGAAGGTGACGAGCACGCCTCTCTCCTTAATTGCTAGTCCCAGGAGATAGGCGTCGGTCACCTGTTGATGACCGAAGATGCGCGCGGCGAACGGTGCGGTAAGTTCGACCCAGCTCTTGTCGATCCTCCAAAAGCCAAATTGTGGATGCGCAAAGCGCGGGTTTCCTTTGAGAACTTGCAAAATGGCGATTGATTCTGCGAAGGTACGTGGCTTTGGACGGTAAACGGGACTTGTCATTACGCGGAGAAACCCCGCCTCCGTAAATGGGCAGAGGCCAACCCGATCGTTCCCTGAAGAAATGAACCAGTCCTGCGCTTTCTGGTAATGCTGGTGGCCGGAGTCCACCAGCGCGATCAAGACATTCAGATCAAGTAAATAGTTTCGGGTCAAACTCCTCCTCCTCGATCTGCTTCACCATCTCCGCGGTGATCGTTCCGCCGGTTGGAGGAAACATGGGCAGGCCGCTCGGCGAATAACAGATCTTCGGCGGCTCAGGTTCCGGCGCCGCCTGCGCCTTGCGGATCAGCTCGTCGATGGCCGCACTCAGCGTGAGTCCGCGCGCATGGGCGTAATAGCTGGCAAAGACATGGGTCTCGTCGTTCAGCGTGATCGTGGTTCTCATTCTCTCATTCTACACCAATCTGTTATTTTGATGCAGTTGTCGATTATTGATGCAGTGCGTCAATCGTGATGGCTTGGTCCAATTTACGTCTGCGCCGTGCGAACATCCCGGCCTGCCCTACCCGCTTCATCGCAAATCTCCGTGCAAAAAGGCTCGGTCAACCCGCCAGCGCCGACTGGATCGAGTAGTGCACGTAGTAGCGGTAGATGAGTTCGTGCACCCTCATGCACTGCTCGCGGATGGTGTGCAGAAAGCCGGCTGCGTCGCCGGACAGGATCTCGGAAATGGTGGTGAAGCCCAGCATGGCGTGCAATCGGCCGATCACCGCGGTCAATTCGTCGGGTGGGCGGCGGCCGCCGCTGTGCTGGATGGCGCCGATGGAGTCGCGAATCGCGTCGATGCAATAGCGAATGGTGTGAGGAAAGTCGCGGTTGAGCAGCAGAAACTCCAGAATCCGGTCCGGAGAAAGGTCCGCGGTGTAGACCTGGCAATAGGCCTCGAACGAGGTGCAGCAGCGCAGCAGCCCGACCAGCTCGAGATACTCGTAGCCGGCCCGATCCGGCTCGGCCCGGTTGAAGAGTTCGGGCTGATAGACCTCCAGCAGCGTGGCCGTGGCGTAGGCCCGCTCGATATACCGGCCGAGGCGGATGAACTGCCAGCCTTGGCCGTGAATCATGGTCGTATCGCTGACGCCCTTGAACAGGTGAATGCCATCCACCACCGAGGCTAACGTGTCATTGATGTTGGAACTGAACTCGGTCTGCGCACCGGGCGCATGAATCTGGTGGAAGAGCCGGTTGAGCCGCTGCCATTGCTCGGTAGAGATTTCCTCGCGCACCTGGCGGGCATTCTCCCGCGCGCCATTCAAGCAGAAGGTGACCGAGAGCGGGCTGAGCGGATCGAAGACCAGGGTGCGGGCCATCGACTCCATGTCGCCGTTCCATTCCAGGCCGGCCAGCTTGCCCAGCGAAGCCATCAGCCGCTTCCAGCGAGTCTCCGCGCTGGCCGCCCCCGGCTCCAGCATCAGGCCCATGGTCACGTCCAACTGGCGCACGGTGTTTTCCGCCCGCTCCAGATAGCGGCT
>Ga0181529_10007072_pt1 | contig 11277 bp, 7 predicted proteins | sample PEATcosm2014_Bin_36_FD_119763 | JGI IMG/M metagenome (GOLD analysis project Ga0181529, IMG submission 119763) | Peatland microbial communities from MTU Mesocosm Facility, Houghton, MI, USA - PEATcosm2014_Bin10_30_metaG | ecosystem: Environmental > Terrestrial > Soil > Wetlands > Peat | place... | reverse complement strand
CTTGTAGGGCAGCGATGGTTCATTCTCTTGCGTGGCCGCGCCCAATTCTGTGGAATCGCCTCGGCTAGTCGATCCTTCCCGTCGGCGTAAATGCGCTGCATCATGTCGCCGAAGAGACCAAGGGTGAATGTGTCATGGTATGCCGCCTCGACGTCGAGAAGTACCTCTATGAGTCTACGGTTAGTGTCTTGGCTTTCATCGATTAGAAGGATTGGAAAGTGGGTGACCAGCAGTCGCCGTAATCCAGGTTTAGCTTCCAGGAAATCGGCCGTCATCGCAATAACCTCGGCATGGTTAAGTGAGTCGCGGGTCCGGTTGTCGCCATTCGGGCTATAGACAAAGCGGGAAATTGCATTAAGCCCAGCACGGCGCCGTAGCTTGCTCTCGATCGATCGGGCGCGATCTACTGCGGCCTTGCTGCCAGATCGTCCCTTAGCCTGAGCTTCCTTAAGCTCGTCGATGTCCCGAAGCAGCCTTGCTGCTAGCCACTGTCGGATGTCAGTGTCATAGCCAGAGATTAGTGACCAAGAAAATGAATGGATCGTCGACACCTCCACGCGAGGGTCGAACTCAAGCCGCTGTTTTATTTCGTCGCAGGCCGCATTGGTGTAGGTAATAACGCCGATCTGCTGCCCGTTCAGTGTTAGGCGCCGACCTTGCTCTCTGCAAACAGTACGAATTGCCTCGACGAGCGAACGTGTCTTGCCAGAACCGGCACCTGCATAGAGGAAGAAGCTTCTCGGCTTCTCTAAGTTCAAGCAGCTAAGGATCGTCTCATCTGCCTCGGCATCGAACTGGTCGTCGGCAGCGCTCACGCTCCTGCCTCCTTAACTTGTTCTGCCCTTTCGGCCCGATTCTCCTGGGGCAAAATCTCAGCTTGCTTCTTCTTCAACTGCGACAGAAGCCACTTCAGCCCCTCCGCGATATAACCGGGTATGACGATCCTGTCGAACTGCTCCACCTCCAGAACATCGAGTGCGAACTCGGCTTTCTTGCCCTTCTTGAGCGCATCATACATGCGTTTGCCGATCGCGGTCACGCCACCGCCAGCTTTAATCGCATCGCAGAATTTGCCTGCAAGACCAGCCCCGCCTAAAGTCGAGAACAATGTGAGGTTCTCGAACGCGAGAGCGTCCTCGAACGTATAAGGATAGGCGATTTCCGACTTGTCGGCCCCAGGTACTTTCACGGCCAGCGGAGTTTGATAAGCGACACGCACCTTAAATAAAGGATCTCCGTCTACGAGCAGCGTCTTGGCCGTGGTATCGGCATCCATAAGAGCATCGACGTCTATAATCCTAGGTACCCAGGTCTTCAATGTCGTGTTGTTGGTTTTTTGATTACTACCCTTCGCTGGCTGTACCGATGCACCGCTAGTACTGTCGAGAGTATCTAGGTCGGTGATGATAAGCGTCAGCAGTCCGAGGTGCTCGATCAGTGGCTTAAGACGGTGTGCATGGCTACCGCCGATCTCGAGTAGTGTGATGTAGCACTGGTTGAGATCACCAAAGTGCTCACGTATAAAATTGGGGATGAGAATTCGCTCAGCAGGCCCTTCCACCAGGATCGCGGCATCGGCAAAGAACAGATCAACATGCTGCGTGCGCAGATAACGTGTTACGAACCGCTCAGTTTCCCTTTCAGGACCGAATACTTCGGACAGATTGACGACTGTCGAGACTGGCACGTTGGCCACCATCCCAGCTGGAAGCCGACGGAAGTAGCGCAGGCAGGAGAAGTCAATCTCATGTGCTACATGGCTTGAGTGAGTACTAACCACGAGTTGGGTACTTAGTTTTATATTATTCCCTAAATCTCCATGCTCACGCAACACGGCATAGGCCTTGTTAATGAACACCTGTTGAACTTGCGCATGTAAATGGGCTTCGGGTTCCTCAACTAGCACCAGGTGGAGAGGCTCGATACTGGTAACTATCGCACCCTTCGAAGCCTTGCCGACACGCATCCATGCGTCGCGGAAGCTTAAGAGCTGGAAAATCATCGAAATTAGGTTCTGATAGCCGAGTCCGTTATTGGCCTCAGGCAATCGCAGGAGAGGCATGGTTGCGCCATCTTCAGCGACCATATCAACCTCAAAGCTAATCGCCGCACTATGATTGAGGCCGTCAATCGCCTTCAATCGTGTTGACACCCGCGGACGTGGATCGGTCACACCGGGATAGCCCATACCCTCTACCTCAGCAAAGGCATCCTTGAAACTCTCGGTTAGCCGCATGTCGAATGCATCTTGGGCTGCTTCAATCGCCTGGAGCGCCCCAAGATCCTTCGGATCGGGCCCTTTGGTCGGATCGAGGTGTTTGGCATAATAATTTCTCAGCTGGGCTGACAGACGGCTGCCTACAACGCCGGCTTGGGCATCTTCATCATCCGTGTCGAACCTCTCCTCGCCTAGCCCACGTTGTGCGGGGATGTCATCTACGCGTATCAGGCTATGCAAGGAGTTCCCTTCGAGAGGCAGCGATGTGGCTGGCAGTGCCTGCGGTCGCGCTTTGGATTTGTCGGGTGCTGCGAGCTTTACAGGATCAAGCGAATAGACCCGGATTGTAAAGTGAGTGGAGAGCCTCTTGTCAAGAAAATCAACAAGGTTCTCAGGCCAAAGCGTTAGCTTAGTGGTATGCGCAAGTGCTGGATCTTCACCCTTATGTTCCGCCGCGGACTTTGCAGCAGCTTTCATGACTTCGCTGCCGCTCACAGCGCTCATAAAATCCTTGTATAGAAGGTTGAGATCCTTCGGCTCAAAGCGCAATCGGACGCCCAGTAAGCCACCTTCCCAATCAAGCGTCGGTATCAGATCGCGGACATGATGCATTTCGCCTGTTTCGACATGCAGCCAAAGGTCAAGAGTCGGTAACACGCTGACCCATGGGACGATGTCCAAATCGACGACGCTCCCTGTGTTGCGCGATGAGATCCAGCTTTCCCCGAGCGCAATTATCGCAGGCCAATGGCACAAAGTAAAATCGTTCATTTCAAAGGGACAGCGGTGCGATGACAGAAAGCGCCGTATGGCTAGCATTGCCGACGTTTTACCGCTATTGTTCGCCCCGACAAAGAGTGTCGTGGTGGTTGATAGATCAATACGGGTCGATAGCAGCTTCCTGAAATTTGCAATTTCGATGAACTTAATGTGCATTAAGCATCTCCTGCTCAATTATTCACTTTCTCGATCAACTGATGATGGCTATTCAGCGCGCGAGATAGTCATACCTGAACTATGCGAGCAAGGCACCTAGATTGGAGGCAACGCAGCTTCTGATCTTCTCCGGTGTTTCATTGCGTATCCGAGCGATTGATTTAACAGCAAGCTGGACATCAGCTGGTGTTGTGGGTTTGTCTTTCGTCATTGTGAATGGGCCATCGGTCTCTGTGAGCAACGACGTCGATGGCAGATCTGAGATAAGTGATTGGCCGCGCTGATTACCTGCCATTTGCTCATTGATTGAGAAGTAGCAGCCTAGCGAGACAGCCCTCCGTGCCTCTGTTCGGGTTCCGGTGAACCAATGAAGAACCACTTTCCCGCGACCAGCAGGAAGGAAAGACTCAATCATATCAAGGACATTCGTCACGGAACGGATACTATGAACACTCAATATCTTATCACCAGCAACGGAACAACATTCAAGCACCCTTCGGAAGACATGCTTTTGAAGATCCAACGACTTGTAGAAACGTGGTCCGGAGTCGAGGCCTACTTCGCCAACAAATCTTGCCTCAGGCAAGAAGTGTTCCCATTCGGAGAGTTCTTGAGAGCGCTCGCTCACGAGTTGTGGGTGAAGTCCCAAAGCAGCATGAACATAGCGCCTCCCCTGCGTTAGCTCCTTGTTGCGAGGCCAGGCCTTTGGCGTGGTTGTCACGGATAGTGTATAGACTTTAGCGTCCTCTGCCGCGGTGATGGCAGCATGGTAGTTTGGATAGAGGTCGAGATGACAATGGAAGTCAACTAGCCCAAGAGCTGGCATGTCAGTCATCAAGGGCTCGCGCTTACTTCAGATAGAAGGGATCCTACCTCTTCGAGCCCACGCCTGTAGACCTCAGCCAATGCTGATTGTCTTGCTGGCGATTCATCAACGAGGGGCCCCGGCTTGTGAATCAAGATAGATGCAAGTTCAGGTCGCAATCGAAGCCGTTCGATAGCGAGCTGGAATGAGCGCACTTGTTGACCTTCTGATTGCTGAGTGCTTAGCGGCCTTGCCCTCAGATCTGAGATCGTGTATTTTGTTATGTCTGCGCCTTGGCCAAGTCCGGCTTGTAGTGCCGCTCTTCGGATCAAGCAGGGAAGGCAGTATCCACAATGCTGTTGTTCCAACCCTAGCCAGCGTCCCTTTGTCGGTGACGAACAGGACATTGACGACGGGACTAGACGACGGAGGAGTTCGGGATTGGTGCAAGCTGATACCATCTCTCCTTTGGTCTGGTACCAGTATGGATTATCAATCTTTCCTGGCACGGCGAGCTTCTCTAGTAGCTCATTCCATCGAGCAATGTAGTAGGGGTGTGTGGTGCGTGTACTGAGTGCTCCAAGTCGAAGAAGGTCGAGCGGAACATTTAATGCGATCAATCCATTCTCGGGTGCATGCAAAGTGAAGGGCATGTCCAAGCCAGAACCCGCGAAAATACCAAGCGCGAAGAACAAGAAAGACCGCGCTCGTGTTGAGTTCTCGTTTCCCGATCCTGATACCAAGTCTTTCGGAAACGACATCCATAGTCGCAGTCGATTGAAGGACCTCTTTGGGAATGCTTCCTTTAAACCATCGAACAACTCGTTCTGCGCGTCGCTTGTTGCCCCATCTCCCGCATGACTTACAAACAAAGGCGTGCATCCTTCCTGGAGACGGTCGATAGCGTTTATCAGGCTATCAAGGCCGCCAGAGAGAAGCGATAGATTATCAAATGGTGGTCCGATCAATCTTGCAGCTTGTCGTGGAACGAGTGTCGCTGCGCGAGATGGACGTGTGCGGAAGCTAATCACCCACCGATCGCCTGTAAGGAAGTTCAACATGCGGACAAGGACAGAAGCTGCCGGTTCCCACCGATCTTTGTCGCTTACAGGTACGACTAGTCGCATCTCTCGTGTCCAGCTATCTTGAGACTCACTGCTGCGAGAAACTCGGGTATCTGCAGCGTAGACATGAGCTGCCAGAACCATAAGATCGAGGCCAACCTCTGTAGGATAGATTCCAAGTTGAACGAGATCGCGGATAGCTTTCCCTAAGCCATAGTTCAGACTCCGCCCTACGGTATAGAGCTCTAGGCGAGTGGCTACTTCATTGTCACCAAGAGGAATCTTGGTGCTATCTCTAGGCCAAAATCCGCCGATGATTACATGTCGTTTCATTTCGTTTCTGCCTCAGTTTCACCCATTATCCGCAAGATTTCAAAAGCATGCTCATAAATATTACCGACGAATGCAAAAACACTGTCAGGAGTGAGGGCCGATGGGGCAGCTGGTGATTTGGACAGCGCATCAGCAACGCTACGGCGAATGAAGTCGTGGAGTTGCTCTTGCACTCGGCTGGCTTTATCTGCATCGCTAGGCATGATAACGATCTTTGCGCCGATATCATTGCAGAGTCGACCTTCGATCGCGTTGGTTGCATAGAGCTCAAACACAATCTGCATTTGGTCTGTCGTTAGTCCATCAAGGTTGGCCACCCCTGAAGCAGCTAATTCTGTAATTGTTTCTATGAACGCAGCTCGCGCAATCCCCTCATCTATCGAGCCCCCTTGGGGGCATAAGAAATCCGAAAGCCCAACAAACACTTGTTCGATTGGCCGACCAGCAAGTTCCTCCAAATTAAGGGACCTGAGTGCCTCATGAGAGCCTTTGCTAACAGCATCGGATAGGAAGCTAAAAAGTCGGCCGCCTACTATGCGAGAAGCACCCATATGAGCAGAGGCCATTCGGGATCCGCCCATCGACGTATTTACATAGGTCGAAACCGCCCGACCTAGGCTTGCTCTGTCTTGACCGCCTGAGCTTGCGAAGTGCGTGAGATTCGTTCGAGCAATAGTGAATCGACCCGGGTCGGCAGAAGGTGGAAGTGGCGGGAGTGGTTGCGGCACAGGCCCTGGAGGTATAGGGCCATCTGGTGCAGCAGTTCCATTCAGCCCCGAGGCAGTGCTTATATTCCCCTCAGGTTCAAGCCAACTTGGCACAAGTGGCGTGTTTCCAGCTGGTCCCCCAAAGGCACTTGAAGTCCCCATCAGGCGCCTCCTTTTCGAGTACGAAGCACTCCGGAGGCTGCTGTTCTCAACACTGCGTTATCTGATTTGCCCCATGCTTGTAGCAGATTATCAAGGCGTGAGCTGCTTTCGGTACCCTTCAAGACACTATCCCAGCCGCTACAAACCCAAGGCCCTAATCGATTAGTCGGCAGCATTTCGAGAAGATCTATCAGACTAGATTGTAAAGTCGGTTGCGCCTTGGCAAGGATCATCAGGCCAGGAATCCCTGATGGTTCAACATCAAATTTGTCACTAGCAACGATCCGACCCCTAACTGCTTCAAACACTTGAGCTGCTTCAGGTTGTGCTAGAAGTTTTAGGTCGGCCTCAAGAGCTTGAACGGAAAATTTCGAACCAAATAGCTGTTCAACGACAACGGCAAGATGACCGAGCACAGAAGATGCCCCAAAGTAGTCCTTCCGGTCCTTGCTTACAAACAGATAAGGGCGCAAATCTTCATTTCCAATGGCTGGCTGGACGGCGGCCCATGCATTTACCATTGGCGACGACTTCCATTCACTAAGCATGATGCTATCAGCTATTTTCGCCATCTCTTGTTTGGGTAGAGCCTTGGTCTTAGCATCGCTTTTCTCTCCCGCAACAGGTTTCGCAGCTTTAGGTTCTATTTTTCTACTACTGTGAATCGAAGCTTCAAGAGCATTCAGATCTTTACACTTCCCATCCGAGGCGGTAGCTGCTTCAGCGGCGATCTGATCATAAAATCTTGGCAGAAATCGCTCGGCCAACATCAGCTTCGCGAGAACTTGAAGCTTAACATCGTCCCCAAACCCTCGGGCTTCAGCAATGCGTTGACGCAGCACAAGCATGTTCAGGAAGCGCTTGATTTGACGAGGGTTGCCCTTAGTGCCGCTTGCCAATATCGGACCAATCTGATCACTTAATGTGAGGGCATTCTGAGCAACTGTCGCTTTTTCGCCAAGTGCTTGCCTCGCTGTTGCCAAATCAAGCACCCCAGATGCCCATGGCCGCCGCAGCCGGTCGCGGGCGACGGCAATTAGCTTTGTGAAGTTAGGATCGCCTTCTCCTAGTTCGGCTCCAACCAAGAGAAGCGTTACATAGATGCGTGTTTCCGTCTCGCCCAATGAAGGTATTCTGAACGGAACTTGGATCAGTTTCTCAAGGTAGCTCCGAGCATAGGCTTGCGATCCAGTACTTTCCGGAAGGTCAGGGAAGTGCTTGCGAACTGCATATTCAATCATTCCTTCGTCCGCGGCTACAACGAACGCAGTGCGGGAGGTGAAGACAAACAATCTAATCGCTTCCAAAGTTTCTATTGCCGTATCCGGTAGGCAACGGTCTAGATCGTCAATCAGAACGACTAGCTGTTCGACACCTGCTTTTGCCAGCAGATCGTCGAATGCCTTGCGAAAGGCATCGATTTCCTCCGGAACATTCGTCGTACTTTCCTTCGGCTTTAGTAGGTCTTTCACTTGGGTGGAGACTGCATCCAGAGAATCCTTGGTCGCTAGCTTCGCAGGATTCGCGAAGATGCTTTCGATCGTTCCAATGATCCCCTGGATTTGATCTGGTGTTGGAATCCCCGTGAATGCTGTTATCGCGAGTCCTCCAGCTTTCTTCGCAACCTTAAGCCAGTCAATCCGACGAAAGATGTCCTTCACAGCCTCGCCGGCCTTCGTCAGCATTGACCGCTTCTCCACTAATCCGTTTACGATTCCTTCGATCAGAGCAATCTTTGCATCTTCAAAGCCTTGGAATCGCCAGCCATTGAACTTCAAGCAGAGAACATTCATATCTTTTTCAAAACCGGCTTCAATCATCTCCAATACACTTGACTTACCCGCGCCCCAATCCCCATGGACTCCAACGGTAACCGGGCGCTCAGGGTGCGCTCTTAGGAGCTTGATTATCGTAGTAGCGATTGCTTCGTTGTTCAGCAAATCGATCTTTGTTTCGTTATCTGCCAGGATCATTTTGTGATTGCCTCCCAAAGACCAGCAATTCATTCTCAGATGATGATTTATCTTTCATCTTGAGATGTCAAGTGCTCTTTTGGCATATCGTGCTTTTTCATTCTGCATTAGTGGCCTCGTAGATACTACTGATATTGGAGATCCCAACTCATAGGAGGTCTCCATGACCAACGTATCTCCCTTCCCGGCCGCGATCCGGGAGCCCCCGCCTATCATGCCTGCTATCCCCGACATTCCGAAACAGACAATCCTCGACTTCCTTAAGGCCTTCGGCCTCGCTTCGCAGCTCACAGAGACCGAAAAACTCCAGTTCATCGAGGTCGCTCAAGCGTTTCGCCTCAACCCCTTTCGACGGGAGGTTCACTGCGTCGTATATGGCGAAGGCGAGTACCGCCGCATGTCCATCGTCGTCGGCTACGAGGTCTATCTTAAAAGGGCCGAGCGCACAGGCAAACTTGATGGTTGGTCTACGCGGATCGAAGGCGAGGGCGAGAACATGAAGGCCATCGTGGAGATCCACAGGAAAGACTGGTCGGAACCCTTCGTCCATGAAGCCTACTGGCGGGAGGCTGTCCAAAAGAAGAAGGACGGTACCCCGACCGCATTCTGGACCAAGCAGCCTCGCTTCCAGCTCAAGAAGGTCGCGATATCGCAAGGTTTTAGGTTATGTTTTCCGGATGAGCTAGGCGGCCTCCCGTATGATCCTTCAGAGCTCCCCGATGCTGAGTCCATCGCCCCGGCCGCGCCAGTACCGCCCACTGAGGGCGATCTATCCCAGGCAGCCGAATCGCCTGCCTCTTTCGTTTCTGCAGATACGGCCGAGAGCCCGGCTTCCATCGCTTCTCCTGCCCCTGAACCTCTCAGTGCCCCTTCTCCGACCACGAATTCCGAGCACTCCCCCGATCCTCGCAATCGCTTTCCTGATGAATCCGTAGAGACCCTCCTCGGCCGCCTCGAAGCTTTCCTCAACGAGAACTTCGATGCTCTCACCGATAAGCATTGCGAATGGATTCTCAGCCAGGCGCGTAAGTCCCGCGATCGCCAAGGTGTGCTCAAGATGCTCGGCTATTCCGAGAAGGTCGTCCGCAACGCCAGCGCTGTAGCAAGCGCCTCTGCCTGATCCATCACCACTATTCCGGAGGTACCCACCATATGACCTTTCTCGCAGCTCAGAAAAAGATGCAGACCAGCTGGAAGCTTCAGACCAAGATGCTTCCGCGCCTCGCCAAGACGCCGGGGCTCTACTACTCCCGCATGTTTCCCTTCTGCCTTCCCTTGGAATACGCGTCATTCAACCTCTTCCATGAAATTCGGGACGACGCCCTCGCCACCTTCGATCGTCTCGGAATCGTCTGGCATGGGGCCGCCCTCCCAGGGCTCCCGTCGAATCATCTCTGCTCCTCGCAGATCTTCTGCGTAAACGCTCTCTACCCCTTCATCAATCGCCCCGAGGCTCTCGCGGCCCTGCTCCTCCCGCATTTCCCCGACATCTCTCACATGGTCCCAGTGGAAGAGGATCGCTTCATCGCATTCGAGTGGATCGGCGATACGAATTACCTAGGCGAGATACCGAAGCTCGGGGCTGATCGGATAAGGGGAGCAGGCTCAACCTCGATCGATGCCATGGTCATGTACGAGACCACGACCGGTCAACGCGTTATGCTTCTTATCGAGGTCAAATTCTCGGAATCGTATGGAGTATCCTACAAGCGCTTCCGTACCGACGGCACCGACCGTATCGACTCGTACCGCGAGCTCTTCTACTCCGAGTTCACGCCAATCGATCTCTCGATCGCCTCACGCGTGGAAGACTTTCTCTACGAACCCTTCTATCAGCTCCTGCGTCAGCAGCTCTTAGCGTCGCGTATTATCGAAGTGGGCATCCCCGAAGTCGACCGCGTCAAAGTTGTCCATGTCTACGCATCGGGCAATCGCGAGCTCAAGGCTGTCACCTCGCCGCACTTCCGCGAGCTCGGCCGCGACTCCTACGAGGTCTGGCAACAGCTCCTCATCGAGCCCTCGGACTTCATGGCGATCACGGCCGAGGACTTCCTCTCGCACGCGCCGGTCGACCGCTTCCCAGAGCTCGAGCCCTGGCGGCTCTATCTCACGTCCCGGTACACCTTCCTCAAATAGCAACGAGGCCCGCCCCTTTACTGGAGCGGGCCTCTCTCATTGATACGCGATAGCCGGACGGTCTTTCAGGGGGAAAAGATACGGGGTGTACCCATATCGCACTTGCTAGAGGCTCTATCGCCGTCTAGAACGCGTATTTTGGGCCTGAATGCCGGGCTCATCCATATCGTTCGGCGAGATACTCCCTAAGGCCCGCGTTCTTGATGTTCTTTATGCCACTATCCCAATGAGCCGCTACGAACTTCTTCTGCTCATCGGGGGCCAGAATGCTCTTCCAGGCCTCATAGAATCCCTTGCCAACCATTCCCTGAATCCCAGGGCAATACTTCGCGTATTCAGGTTGGACGACATTGATCTTGTCATTCTCTGAATGCGAGAGATGCACGACCCTATAGTCCTCGACCTCGATATCTCCGATCTTCATGGGCGTCGTCTTCCTCGCGAGCAGGATCATCCGCAGCAGCTGATAGAAATGGTCCGTCGAGAAGTCCTGGAGCCCTATCCCTCCTTCATCCGAGAAGGCGAATGGGAACTCATTGCCCCGCATCTCGGCAAGCACGGAAGCATATCTCCTTATTCGTTCAACTCCCCGAAGCCCTCCGAACTTGTTCAAGGCGATCGGTCTCGACTTGCCTTCCGTGAACTTCCACTCGACCAGAAGCTGCGTTACCACACCGTCTATCTCGGCGATGATGAAGGCATCGACGCTAGTCCGATTCAGTCCTCGTCCACCACCTTTCTCATTGATCGGCGATGCCTTCGGCCCTACCCATTCGAAGACGACACAGCCCCTATCGTTGTATACCTGCTCCCCGACATCGGCCCCGCTCGGGAACTCGTAGACCTTGGTCACGCCCAGTCCCAGGGCGTTCAAGTAACCCTTCAAGTCTTCCTTGTCAACCCCCAGGGACCCGAGGACATTCATACAAGCCGCCGCGCTGCT
>Ga0181529_10007071_pt1 | contig 11277 bp, 10 predicted proteins | sample PEATcosm2014_Bin_36_FD_119763 | JGI IMG/M metagenome (GOLD analysis project Ga0181529, IMG submission 119763) | Peatland microbial communities from MTU Mesocosm Facility, Houghton, MI, USA - PEATcosm2014_Bin10_30_metaG | ecosystem: Environmental > Terrestrial > Soil > Wetlands > Peat | place... | reverse complement strand
GCGGTGTTCGGTCAGAAAGATTTTCAGCAGGCGGCCATCATCAAGCGCATGGTGGCGGATTTGAATTTTCCGGTGAAAATCATCGTCGCGCCGACGGTGCGCGAAGCGGACGGGCTGGCGATGAGTTCGCGGAACAAGTTTCTCGACGCCGAACAACGGGCGCAGGCGGTCATTCTCTTTCACGCCTTGCGAGCTGCAAGTCTGGCCGTGAAAAAGAAGCCGGTGTCCGCCGCGTCCCTGAAGGCTGACCTGAAAGAATTCATCACCGCCGCTCCGCTGGCGCGGCTGGACTATGTGGAATTTTTCGATCCTGAAACGCTGGCTCCGGTTGCCCAAGTGAAACGCGGCGCGCAAATGGCGCTGGCGGTATTCTTTGGCAAAACGCGGTTGATTGATAATTCGAACATTTAGAGGGAAAATGATTTTGTTTTTCCTTAGCTGCGTTAGTAATGTGCCAGTCAATTATGAATAAAAGCTTGGCGCAAGAACTCGTTTCTATATTTGTCCAAAGCTACGATTCGGCAGCTAAAGACAAAATTTGGCAAAAGCAAAGTGCTGATTTCAGGCGGTTCTGGTCGGAGCGGGTTCTGGCTTCGGGAAATGAAACGATTTCTGACGAGGACTGCGACGCCATTATTCGCATTCTCGACTATTGCGGAAAAGGCAAAACCAAAGGCAGTGAAGTCGTTGCCAAAGTGATGATTCCACAAAACGCTTGGCGGAAACTTTTTAACATTCTTCACTCTGATAAGAAACTCGCTAGTTTGGTGGATTCGATTTTCAGGGAGGCCAATGTTGACCGGAAGGCTCAATTGATTGATGAGCTTTATGTAGCAAACGCAGCCGGTAAAAACCGTCTCACTGGTGAAAATGGAAATCTGCTAAACGCACTGCTCGTGGCGTATGACCCAGTTAAGAATTTGTCGGCAGTATCAATCAAGCACCGAAAAGCTCTCATGGACTTCTTGGAGGTGAAGCCACCTTTTGATTGGGCTTCGGCTTCGATTGGAAAGCGAATTTCACATAGCAACGAATTCATCCAAGAGGCCGTTCGTGCACTTGGTCTTACTGGTTCTGCACGGACACTATACCAGTTTTTGTATTCGGAGCCGGTTTCGAAACTCTGGCATACGGAGGACACTGTCAAGCGGATGGACCAGCAGGTAATTGTCACCGTTCCGCAAAACGCGGAGGTTGAAAAGAATGACCCCGCGAACGAAGGCGAGATGCGGGAATCGCTCCAAATTCAAGCTGCCCTTGCGAAAATTGGATCAAGGATGGGTTTTCAAATTTGGCTGCCTCGCAATGACCGGAACAGAGTTCTGACAAAATGGAAACCTGATGCTGGTGTATTGCTTGAGGATTTGCCGGTGGGGTTCGACCAAACCACGATGAAAACCATTGAGCAGATAGATGTGCTATGGCTCAAGAAGCGGACAATCGTCAGGGCTTTTGAAGTTGAACACACCACATCAATCTATTCGGGTATTCTTCGGATGGCTGATTTACTCGCAATGCAGCCCAACCTTAAAATAAAATTGCACATCGTAGCTCCTGCCTCACGCCGCGAAAAAGTTTTCCAAGAAATCCGCCGGCCAGTTTTCGCGTTGCTCGAAGGAGGCGCATTGTCTGACATCTGCACCTATCTTTCTTACGACAATGTCGCGGATTTGCGCGAACAAAAACATCTTGAGTATCTGTCGGACAAGGTGATTGAAGATTACGAAGACCAGTCGCAGGAAATATAGCGCATCGGCCGGTTGTAGTTTTCTGGAAGAATTTTTGCCGGTATGAAACAGTTCGACTTTTTGATTTTAGGCAGCGGCATCGCGGGGCTTTCGTTCGCGTTGAAAGTCGCATCGCGCGGGCGCGTGGCCATCGTCACGAAAAAGGACCGCGCGGAGTCGAACACGAATTACGCGCAGGGCGGCATCGCGTCGGTCACGAGCAAGGAGGATTCGTTCGAGTCGCATGTGCGCGACACGCTCGCGGCGGGCGCGGGTCTGTGCAAGGAGAGCGTCGTCCGAAGGATTGTCGAGGAAGGGCCGGCACGGATTCAGGAGTTGATCGAGCTGGGGATGAAATTTTCCGAGCGCGACGCGCCGAGCGAGGATGGCGGCAAGGAACTTGACCTCGGCCGGGAGGGCGGACATTCCAAGCGCAGGATTCTGCACGCGAAGGACGTGACCGGCCGCGAAATCGAGCGGGCGCTGCTCAATGCGATTTCACGCCAGCCGAACATCGAGATTTTTGAGAACCACATCGCGGTTGATTTGATCACCAGCCGGAAGCTCGGTCACGGCGGCGAGAACCGCTGCCTTGGCGCCTACGTTTTCGACAAACAAGCAAACCGCGTCTGGACGTTCACCGCGCCGGTGACGCTGCTGGCCACCGGCGGCTGCGGCAAGGTTTATCTCTACACGACGAACCCCGACATTGCGACCGGCGACGGCGTGGCGATGGCGTATCGCGCGGGCGCGGAGGTGGCAGACATGGAGTTTGTCCAGTTTCATCCGACGTGTCTATTTCATCCGAAGGCGAAATCGTTCCTCATCAGCGAAGCGGTGCGGGGAGAAGGCGGTGTGTTGAAAACAATCGAAGGCCGTGAATTCATGGACGCTTATCATCCGCTGAAATCGCTCGCGCCGCGCGACATCGTGGCCCGCGCGATTGACAGCGAGATGAAAAAATCCGGCGCGGACTGCGTGCTGCTGGACATTACGCACAAGCCGGCGAAATTCATCATCGAGCGGTTTCCAAACATTTACCAGACGTGCCTGCGCTACGGCATTGACATCACCAAGGAACCGATTCCCGTCGTGCCGGCGGCGCACTACCAGTGTGGCGGCGTGGTGACGAACGTGGACGGCGAGACGGGCATCACCGGACTTTACGCCGTCGGTGAAGTTGCCTGCACGGGTCTGCACGGCGCGAACCGGCTGGCGAGCAATTCGCTGCTGGAGGCGCTGGTTTGCGCGCATCGCGCGGCGGAGAAAGTCGGTTCAAATCCGCCGCAAAAAATTGAGGCGAAAATTCCGTTATGGCAATCCGGCAAAGCCAGCAACCCGGACGAACTCGTCGTCGTCTCGCACAATTGGGATGAAATCCGGCGGCTGATGTGGGATTACGTCGGCATCGTGCGCACCGGCAAACGACTGCAGCGCGCGCAAAGCCGGCTGGCGCATTTGCAGCAGGAGATCCGCGAGTATTACTGGAATTTCATCGTCACGAGCGACCTGCTGGAATTGCGCAACATCGCGACGGTGGCGGAATTGATCGTGCGTTGCGCCGCGATGCGGCCCGAAAGCCGCGGGTTGCATTACAATCTGGATTTTCCGAACGCTAATCCTGACTGGGCGCAGCGCGACACGGTGTTGCAAAAATCACTTGGGAGTTCTTAACGAGTCGAGAGTTGCTCCCGCCTGCGCGATCAGTCTGGCCAGTTGAGTCCATTGATCCGACGCCAGCGGAATTCTGGGGCCGTCGTTGTATTGCAGGAATGTCCGGATGCCGCCTTGCTGCTTGCTGCCAAGAGCCATGAATTGCAGGCCGGACTTGGTGGTGAAGGTCGCCTCGAGACCCGGCAGAGAAGTCACGTTGTAGGTGATTTTACCGAGATAATCCATGCCGTTGAGCAGCGCATCCAGTTCGTCATAATCCACGATGGCCAATCCCCGCCACTGGTTCGCTTCAATGACAACGGCGATGCCATAATCTTTCTGGCCGGTGGCGGTGCTGGTGGATTCCTTGCAGCGCACGTAAATAATGCCGCCACCGGTGGGAACCGACCCGGTCTGGCCGACCCCCTTGATGATGACCACTCCGGTCTGCGATTCAAAAATCCCAATCTCGGTCTTGAGCGCGTTGGTGTCCTGCGCGCGCGCGGTCAAGGCCGGCAGGCCGGCGGTAGCAATTAAAACGACGCAAAATTTAAGCATGATTGCCTCCAATTTGAAAATAAGTGCTGGTTTCACGGTCAATGTTTCAAACTCCGGCGAAAGGAAAAAGTTGCGCGCGATGGCGCCTGCGCCCGCATTCGGAAGCGCACGCGTTTGGCTCCAAGAGTGGATTTATGCGCGACCTGATTCGCAATCGGCGGCGGGATCAAAGCGCGGGACGAATTTTTTGCTTGGAAAAAAAATTATTCGGCGTAGAAAGGAACCGTTCTTTGAAACCGGCGGAAATGTTTCCGCCAACATCGCAGTCAAATGTCAGGGAACCCGGTTTGAATCCGGGACGGTTGCGCCACTGTAACGGCTACAAACTCCCAATGCCACCGGGCAAAAATTCGGGAAGGCGGGAGTGAGGTTTGAGGCCGAAGTCAGGATATCGGTTTGGCTGCGCTCGTCGGCCCCACGTTCGGGGCGCTTCTCCGCAAAGAGAAGGATGAGGCCGGTCCGCCGGACGGTTTCCGGCGGAACTCGTCGAATGCCTTCATTCCCCGTTTTGCGGAGCCTGGAGGCGTTTTCGTTTTCAGGCTTCGCGCTGGTCTCTCAACCAAAAACCGTTCCGCGATTTTTTTGTTCGCGGAACAAAATTGAAAGATCAGCAAAATGAAAAAAGTCAGTTCACTGGCCATCGCCAGCCTGTTCGTTCTGTCCACCGCGTCCGCCAGCGCCAACACCCTTGTCGAAAGATTTGCCACCGACCCGGCGCTCGACGGCTGGCAGATTTTCGGCGACACAAACCTGTTCCACTGGGATTCCACAAACCAAAATCTCGTCGTGACCTGGGATTCGTCGCAGCCCAACAGCTATTTCCATCATCCGCTGGGCCGGACACTCACGACGAACGACAGTTTCTGCGTTCAGTTTGATTTGCAGTTGAGCGACGCAGTCGCCGCCGGTTATGGCAGCGAAGTGGCGGTGGGCCTTCTGCATTTTGCCGATGCAGCCAGCCCGGATTTTAACCGGGAGAACAGCCCGCTGCCGGATCTCTTCGAGTTCGATTACACGCCGGCGATTGATTACGGGGGATATTCCGCGCCGGACACCATCGAAGCCACGCTGAAAGATTCGCAACCCGGCTATGAGGGTTTTTTTTGGGTGGTTAACTATATGACGCTGCAACCGGGTGTCACCTACCGGATCATGCTCGTTCATCGCGCCGGCGAACCCGTCATCAGCGGCAGTGTTTACACGAACGGACAGTTTTGCGCGGCGATGTCCATTCCCAACGGCAATGGCACCGTGGGCGATTTCCAGTTCGACACGCTTTCCGTCAGCAGCTTCCAAGACGGTGGCAATGGCAATACCGTGCTGGCGCACGGGACGGTGGGCAACCTCGCAATCGCGTCGCCACTGCCGGTTGACCAGATCAAAAATCTTGCCGCCGGAAAAGTCCAGTTCGTCAGCGACACCAACTGGCTTTACACGCTGGAGCAGTCCGCCGATCTTCAAACGTGGTCAAACGCCACGCCGGGCGCATTTGGCAATGGCACAAATCTTGTGCTTCAAGCCGCCAATCTGCCCGCCGGCAAATCCTTTTATCGCGTGCGCGCCGATCTGCCATGAAAGAAAAATTGCCGATTGCCGATTGCCGGTTGCCGATTAAGTTCGCAACTGCATCGGCACATCGCCTTGCAATCAAACATCGGCAATCGAAAATCGGAAATGGTTTCACGCTCGTCGAACTGCTCGTCATCACCGCCATCATTGCGATTCTGGCGGCGATGCTGCTGCCGGTTTTGAGCCGTGGAAAATTGTCCGCGCAACGCGCCGCCTGCCAGAGCAATCTCCGCCAACTCGGCCTCGCCACGGAAATTTATCTCGGCGACTACGCGAATCTTTTCTTCAACCGGTGCCAGGCCCCCGTCGCGGCCGGCCAGCAATGGTGGTTCGGCTGGCTGGCCGGCGGCGCGGAAGGCCAGCGCGCATTTGATTTGTCCACCGGTGTTTTGTTCCCGTATTTGCACGGCAGCGACGTGCGGCTCTGTCCGTCGCCGGTGTGGAACTCGCCGCAATTCAAATTGAAAGGCACCAGCGTCATCTTCAGCTACGGCTGCAATTCCTATTTGTTCGCCGCGCAAAACCAGAAACCCGTCGGCGCCGGCAACATTTTGCAACCGGCGACCGCCGCGCTTTTTGCCGACACCGCGCAGGTCAACACGTTTCAAGCGCCCGCGTCGGCCGGCAATCCGATGTTCGAGGAATGGTATTATTTTGATCTCGAAACCAATTATTCCAATTTCAACAACCAGCCCAACGGCCACTTCCGCCATTCACAAAACGCCAACGTAACCTTCGCCGACGGCCACGTGGCGCTGGAAAATGCCGTGCCCGGCTCGTTTGACAAGCGGCTGCCCAACCAATTCATCGGCCAGTTGCGCCCGGAGATTGTGACCGTGCCGTAAAATTATTTGTTCCTTGTCGCGCTTGGCGTCTTGGCGGTTAAAAATATTTCCCAAATCAACACAAACGCGCTCGCGAAATCTTCCGGTCTTTCCGCAATCCAACCCGTGACTTTCTCCGGCGCGAACCAGCCGCCGGTTTCAATTTCGTCAGGATGCAATTGGAACGGCCCTTCGCTTGCGCAGCGGTAAATCCAGACAAATTCCGCGTCCGTTTCCGCGCAGGCGTCAATCTTGAACAGCTTTTGCGGCGGCGCGCTCACTTTCAATCCAAGCTCCTCGCGCAATTCGCGAATTGCCGTTTCGTCGTAATTTTCGCCGGAATCCACGTGGCCGGAGCTGGATGAATCCCAAACGCCCGGCTGGCGGTCCTTATTCATCGAGCGCTTCTGCAAAAAAATCTCGCCACGCGAATTGAAAACCAGAACGTGAACCGCGCGATGTAGCAACCCACGCGCATGAACCACGCCGCGCGGCTTCCGATCAATCACTTCGTCACGCTCGTTGACGACATCAAAAATTTCTTCGGACATAAATTAAAGCACGATGCCTTTTCCCGATTGTGAATTAAACTTACGCTCAAGCCTTGTAGCCCGATGATCCAGTTCGTAAAAGAAATTTAACATGTCTTCGCAGATCTCAATTCCAATACGCAAATCTTCCGGCTCCGGTTCCTTAAATTCATGCACAGCTTGATTGCCAATAATGCGAAGAACGTGAAATTTTTCGGCGGTTGTAGAAGGTAAAAGGTTTTTCAATCCATCAATTTTCGCTTCCAAATTTTTCCCTGTGATTTTTTGGTCAACGCAAATGGCTTCAATCAAACACCTCAATCCCATGCCGCAGAGTAGAAACAATGAACCATGATGTGCAAAAACAGTTTCGTAATAAACATTCGCTATAGTTTTCGGGAGGTTTGTAAGATTTTTCACGGGGACACTTTGCTCCGTTCGGTCAGGATGCCACGCGACTTCCAGAGGTTCGCTTAACGATGAATCGCCTTTTTGGCCGATCACCTTGCATCCGTCCCAACACTCTTCCAACAAAGCATCTTCACAGCCATCACAAATCCACAGTCGGTAGAAATGTGGTATACCAAAATATTTTGTCCCATCTGCATCAGCGATGTCGGGTTCAAAGCGGACTGACGATGCTATTGGAAACTGTTCCAGCTTGCATGTGTGATGAGTTCTGTTGCGGCAACTGTTGCAGTAAAGCCATCCCTTCTGGCCGACGAAGGTCTTAATCTTCTTTTGTTTCATAACCGGTCGTTGATTATTTTTGTTAGTTCAACAAACTGTTCCAAGCTCAATTTCTCCGCGCGTTCCTGCGGCGAGATTTTCAATTCGGCAAACGCGGCTTCGAGTTTTTCCTTCGACCAGTCCATTTTCAAGAGTTTCAGCATCATCTTGCGCCGCTGCGAAAACGCGCGCTTCATAATCTTCACGAAACTTGCGCGCAGATTTTCCGGCAACAGCGGTTGCGCGCGACGTTCCAAAACCACGCACGCCGAGTCCACGGCCGGCGACGGGAAAAAGCAGTCCGCCGGGATTTTGAAAAGGCTTTGCGGCTTGAAATCCAATTGCACGAGCAAAGTCAAAATGCCGTAATCATCGTCGTCCGCCTGCGCCATCAGCCGCCGCGCGACTTCAAATTGCAGCGTGGCGACGATGCGTTTGGGAGCGAGGCCACCGCACGCCAGTTCCACCAGAATCGGCGAGGCGACAGAATATGGCAGGTTCGCGACGAGCTTCCAATCACTCCAATCGCGCTGTTCCTGCTTGAGAAATTCCAGCGCGTCGGCGTGGAGCAAATCAAATTTCGGAGGGACGAGCTTCGCGAGTCCCTGACTGGGGTTTGGTTTGATTTGGTTTGGGACTCGTGGAACTCGTCCCTCCGAATCAAAGAATCGTTCGCGCAAAAATTCCACGAGCCGGCCATCTTTTTCGATCGCCAGAACTTCGCCCGCGTTTTCGAGCAGCAATTCCGTGAGCGGGCCCAGTCCCGGCCCGATTTCCAGAACTTTGTCATTTATTGAAAGTTCTGCCGCTTCGACGATGCGGCGCAACTGGTTCGCGTCGTGCAGAAAATTCTGGCCGAGGGATTTGGTGAGTTGAATCCCGCGCCGGTCCAGCAGTTCGCGCATTTCGGAAAGTTTCAATTCAAAACCTCCGCGAGCGCGGCGACGGCCTTGGCCAGTTGCGGCTTGGTAATGGTGAGCGGCGGCGTGAAGCTGATGACGTTGCCAAATTCGCCTTCCGGCAGGAAAATATATCCGCGCTGCAACAGGGTTTTGACCGCGGCAAAAGTTTCAGTGGTCGCGGGCGAGCCGTCGTGACGGCGCAATTCCACGCCGGCCATCAAGCCTTGTCCGCGCACGGCGACCTGGAATTTTCCGTTTGGAATTTTCGATTGCATTTCGGTGATCAGGAATTTGCCGAGTTCGGCGGCGCGGTCAGGCAGTTTCAGCCTTTCAATTTCCGCGATTTGCGCCAGCGCCATCGCACAGCCGACGGGATTGCCGAGGAACGTGCTGGTGTGAATCGCCTCGCCGCGAGACGCCGGCCACGCCGCGTCCATGAGTTCGGCGCTACCGACGCACGCCGAGAGCGGAAAGCCGCCGGTGAGCGCCTTGCCGAGACAGATCAAATCGGGAATCGTAGTGGCACAGGCATCTTGCCTGTGTGTTTCTGTTTTTTCGGGACTCACAGGCGAGACGCCCGTGCCACTGTGCTCGCACGCGAACCATTTTCCGGTGCGTCCGAAGCCGGTGTAAATTTCATCGAGAATCAGCAGCGCGCCGGACTCGTCGCACAGTTCCCGCAGCAGCGGCAAAAATTCCGGCGGCGGGACGTTGATGCCGCCGCGCGCCTGCACCGGCTCGACGAGAATCGCCCCGATTTTTTCACGGCGGAGCAGTTGGCGGATTTGGAATTCAACGGCGGCGAGATCGGAGGGTTCCGCCGGAAACGGGACGAAGCGGGCGAACTCGCGGAGTTGCGGCTGGAATGGCTTGCGGAAAAAATCACGGTGAGTGGCGTTGAGCGCGCCGTAGCCGAGTCCGTGATACGCGCCGGTGAAGGCAATGACGCCGTGCCGGCCGGTGGCCAGCATCGCGGTCTTCAGCGCGGACTCAACGGCTTCAAAACCGGAGTTGGAGAAAATGGTTTTGCCGGTGATGCGTGATGCGTGATGCGTGATGCGTGACCAACGCTCGAAAGTTATCCGGCTCAACTCGCGCGCGAGTTCGGCCTTGAGCGCGTGCGGATGGATGTCGCCCATCGCATGCGGCAGGTGGGCCAATTGCTGTTGCCCGGCCTTGACGACGCGAGGATTCGCGTGGCCGGCTGCGGCGACGCCGAATGCAGCGGTCAAATCCAGGTATTTTTCCCCTTCCGCGTCCCAAACATGAACACCTTTGGCGCATTCCCAGACAATCGGCCAGGAGCCGTCGGCCTCGGTGAACAGCACGTTGTGAGATTCGTAGTCGCGCAGCAAATCGAGTGTTTGTTTTGAATTCATTTTGTCCGCGAATTACGCAAATTGGCGCGAATTCCAAATGAATACCCACAAATTGAATTCGTGTAAATTTGTGAAATTGGCGGATTCATTTTCAGACACCGCGTTGTTCCGGCGGCCAGATGATTTTGTGCAACTGCGCCTGAAACCGCACCGGCAGCGCGTCGGCGATGATTTTTTCCGCCAGTTCGCGCCGTGAAATCGGCGTCTGGCCCGCCGGAATTTTTTTCAACGACGGATTTTGCTGTTCCGGCGCGAGCGGATGCACCCACGAAATCAGCAGCGGGCAGACCGAGTCCAACTTGTGCTCTGCGATTTTTTTCTTCGACCATTCATAATCTTCAACCGTGCCGATGACAAACTTGATTTCGTCGGTCGCCTTCAAGTGCTGGAGATTTTCCCGGCGGTTGCGTTCCGCTTCGCCGCTGCTTGGGCACTTCAAATCCATGATGCGATGAACGCGCGGATCAACCGGCGAAATATCATGCGCGCCGCCGGTTTCCAGCAGAACGGTGAAGCCGTCGTCGCAAAGCTGCTTCATCAGCGGCAGTGAATTTTTTTGGAGCAGCGGTTCGCCGCCGGTCAGCTCGATGAGAGGCAGTTTTGAATTTTTAATTTTGAATTTTGAGTTGGAAAACGGCGCCGCCAATTGGCGAACTTTTGCTAGAACTTCCGTGAGCGGCATTTTTTTGCCTTCGGTGAAGGCGTAGGCGGTGTCGCAATAAGAGCAGCGCAGGTCGCAGGCGGTGAGGCGGATGAAAACGCACGGCAGCCCGGCGAAGGTGCTTTCGCCTTGCAGGCTCAAATAGATTTCGTTGATGACGAGGGTGCCGGTCACGGCGGGAGTCTAGCCGGTCGGCGGGCAAAATGAAATGCTTTGCGGTGCGGATTGGCTTTTTGGCGCGGGGTGGATTATTTTTTCGCGCCAATATCCGGAAGATTTGATGAGCCGATTCATTTGTCATGCTGCTGTCCTCGCCACGCTTTTGGCGGCGGGCACGGTTTGGGCGGGTGGCAGCGGTCTGAACGTGATTGTCGTGGTCAATCAGAACAGCCTTAATTCGGTGCAACTGGGCAATGACTATTGCGAACAGCGCGGGGTGCCGCCGCAGAACCTGCTGCGCATGACGGGCTGGCCGGGCGGCTCCATCGAGTGGAGTCCCGCCGATTTTCAAACCTGCCTGCTCAATCCGCTGCGGGCCATGGTCGCCGGCCGCGGGCTGACCAATCAGGCGCGGTTTGTTTTGCTTTCCATGGACATTCCCTACCGCGTGACGGATGGCACGAATTTCAACAGCACGACCTCCGCGCTGTTTTACGGGTTCAAGACTAACACCGCGCCGGTGGCCGGCATCGTCTCCTGCTCGCTGCCGGACAACTCCTCCAACAGTTACGCTTACTCCGAATTG
>Ga0181529_10007070_pt1 | contig 11277 bp, 5 predicted proteins | sample PEATcosm2014_Bin_36_FD_119763 | JGI IMG/M metagenome (GOLD analysis project Ga0181529, IMG submission 119763) | Peatland microbial communities from MTU Mesocosm Facility, Houghton, MI, USA - PEATcosm2014_Bin10_30_metaG | ecosystem: Environmental > Terrestrial > Soil > Wetlands > Peat | place... | reverse complement strand
GTGATGAACGTGGATGTGGGGATTGTGTACCACCTGCCCGGCCGGCACGGGGCGCGCTAGGGCGGGTTCGGTTCGAGTGTAAACATCATGCTGGGTGCCCCATCCTTGAATCGTTCTTTGATTCAAGGGTGGGATGGCACAGATCCCAGTCTGGGCCGCAAAGAACCAAAGCGGAAATGCTTTCGGGCGGGTTTACAGCGGTTCCAGGAATGGTGTACCTCGAAGCCCATACCGTCAAGTCGACGCGAGCCCCAGCGAGTGGCGACCTTGAATTAAGTCGGCTTGGGTATAGCTTTCCTGGAACCGCTCTAAATCCCATATTCATCGGATCCGGACAAGGGGCTTCCCGGTGACCCGTCAGGATGTCGGTAGATCTCAGGGTCTGCTTCTGGCGCGCACAAGAGCGATGAATGCCGATGGCTTAGCGTCGGACAAGTTTGAAAACTCTGCGAGGACACATTGATTGCCATCCGCGGAATACGCAGGTTGCTTCAACCACTTGACTCCGTACTGCCCCTCGCAGGAGGTTTCTTTGCATAACTCAAAATCACCTTGGCTGAACGCGCCGCTGCGTTCAGGAAGCGTGAATTCGTAAACGCCACTTTCTTTTTCACGCATAGAGAACAGGTAGGTTGGTCTGGTCAAGCCAAGCGGTTGAGAACCTTTACTCTTCAATTCATCAGGTTTCAGAATCTTGATATCCCAGACATTGGCGGGGTCAATCGGAACCCGAATGCGGAAAGTTGTTATTCGTAGAATGTTGAGAAGTTCGTGGGGATTAGGGGGAGTGCCGTGCTGTGCGGAAAGTGGAACCGAACTCAGCACAAATAGCATCGCAATAACGACAAACGAGCTTTGGCAGAATCTCATACGGAATGCCTCTAATCAACCGGCGGAACAAGAATAGCAGTTAGGTCGGGCGGGCGACCGGTGAGCCGCCGGTCGGCCCTTGCTTGCCTCCGCCCCGTGCCGCGTGATTGACTGGGTCCCGAAGGCGGAGCGGACAAATGGCTTATGTACTGGCGCTGGACCAGGGGACGACGAGTTCCCGCGCGATTCTCTTTGACGAAAAGGGCGCGATTGCTGCGGTGGCGCAGCACGAATTCGAGCAGTTCTATCCGCATACGGGCTGGGTCGAGCACGACCCCACGGAGATCCTGACCAGCCAGCTCAGTTGTGCCGTAGAGGCGCTGGGCCGGGCCGGGGCGGTGCCGCGCGATGTGGCCGCCATCGGCATTACCAACCAGCGCGAGACGGTGATCGTGTGGGATCGCGCCACCGGCAAGGCGATTCATCCCGCGATTGTGTGGCAGGACCGGCGCACCGCGGCGCAGTGCAGCGCCCTCGAAGAGAGCGGAGCCGGCGAGACGGTTTCCGCGAAGACCGGCCTGGTCCTCGATCCCTATTTTTCGGCCACCAAGGTCCGCTGGATTCTGGACAACGTGCCCGGCGCACGGACCAGATCGGAACGCGGTGAACTGGCCTTCGGGACGGTGGACAGCTGGCTGATCTGGCACCTCACCAGCGGCATGAAGCACGTGACGGATGTGACCAACGCCTCCCGCACGCTTCTGTTCAATATCGTGACCGGCAAGTGGGACGAGGAGCTGCTGCGCATCTTCGGCATTCCGGCCAGCATGTTGCCGGAGGTGGTGTGGTCCAGCCAGAAGGTAGGCGAAGTGACCACCACGCTGGGGCTGGGCGGCATTCCGATTGCGGGCATTGCCGGCGACCAGCAGGCGGCGCTCTTCGGGCAGCTTTGCTGGAAGGCGGGCCAGGCCAAGAACACTTACGGAACCGGGTGTTTCCTGCTGCAGAACATAGGCACCGGCGCAGATGGCAATGGTACCGGTTTCGCCCGCTCCAAAAACCGGTTAATTACCACGCTCGCGGCCAGCGCGCACCGGCAACTGGAATATGCGTTTGAGGGCAGTATCTTCATCGGCGGAGCAGTAGTGCAGTGGCTGCGCGACAATCTCAAGCTGATTGCCGGTTCGTGCGACGTGGAGAAGCTGGCGGCCAGCGTCAGCGATACCGGCGGCGTGGTGTTTGTACCGGCGTTTGTGGGGCTGGGCGCGCCGCATTGGGATCCCCATGCCAGCGGGATGATGATCGGCCTGCGCCGCGATACCAAACCGGGCCACATTGCCCGGGCGGCGCTGGAGAGCATTGCCTTCCAGGTCGCGGATGTTCTCGAAGCGGTGCAGGGCGAGACCGGCACTCCGCTGGACGCGCTGCGTGTGGATGGCGGCGCGGCGGTGAACGATCTGCTGATGCAGTTTCAGGCGGATGTGTTGGGCGTGCCGGTGGTGCGTCCGCAGGTGACGGAGACGACGGCGCTGGGCGCGGCTTACCTGGCGGGGCTGGCGTCGGATTTCTGGGCTGGCCCGCAGGAATTGACTGCGGGGCGGCAAGCCGACCGGCGCTTTGAGCCGCAAATGGACGAGACCGAGCGGCAGGAACGGCGAGGGCGTTGGCAGAGAGCAGTGGAGAGGTCGAAGAACTGGGCGGGCGGGAACTGACTGCAGCCCGGCTGGCCGGAACCGAAACCGCGGGCGTGCGCGCTGATCAGCAGATTCCGTTGTTGTTGAGATGCGCCTTGTACTTGTTGTCGGTGCCGACAATGTGATTGAGGAGCCATTGCTTCAGATACATGGCCACCTCCATGCTCGGTGCGGAAAGCTCGCCGGATTTGTATTTCCTCTGGGTTTCAGACACCCAGGCCGTCATCTCCTCGTGTTTCTGCCTGTGTCTCTCGGTGTCGGGATAGTGTGTCAGCTCGAAGAACTTCTCTTCGCGGGCGAAGTGGACCTTCGTATATTCCACCAGGCGCTCGAAGATTCCGTCGAGCAACTCCCCTTTTGGATTGTTCAGCATTCCGTCATATAACTCGTTGATGATTTCCACGAGCTGTTTATGATCGGCGTCCAATGCTTCGACGCTCACACTGAGCTGATCGCTCCAGTTCATAAACGGCATCTGACTCATGCCCCCTTCCGCAAGGGCAAAGAATACAGAAAATACGGATTCTTCGATGTGATCATCGGCACGCCGCGAGAGAATGCTTCGAGTGGAATTCATCGGCTCTCGTGAAGCCCGCGGGTTCCTGCCGTTCGGACGCGGATTTGCAGGTTGAGGCCAGTCTGCTTGCGGGGCTGATATGCTTTTGGGCAAAGGTCCCGGCCTGCGCGCGCGTAGTGAAGATCTTTCCTTTCCAGAACCGGATGCGCGGCCAATTCCCGGGCCTGCCTGTGCGTGAAGGAGATCCAGCGATGACAAACTGCAAAGGTGCGGCGGTCCCGGCGCGTGCCGGGCACGGACTCGCCCCGAAATGCCTTCTGGCGCTGATCTCCGCGGGCGCGATTCTCTGTTGGCCGGCGTTGGGGAACTCTGCCGCCGCGGCAGGATCGGGCGCCGGGTCAGACGCGCATGCGAGCGCTCCAACTTTGCAGGCGGAGAGCGAGAACATCACCATCGACATGGTGGTGCGCGACAAGAAGAACCGGCCGGTGGAGAACCTGGCCGCTGCGGATATTGCCGTGAGCGATGCGGGAGCACCGGTGCAGCTGGCGGATCTGCGCAGGCTGACGGCGCAGTCGGGCGGGGGAGCTTCGATCGCACTGGTCTTCGATCACATGGAACCCGATACCGCCCAGGTGGCCAACACCCTGGCCGGCAAGCTGCTGCAGATGGCCCCGGCAAAGAGTTCCTTTGCGGTGTTGGGCGTGGATGGGCGGCTGCGGCTTTTTCAGGATTACAGCGAGGACCGCGGAGCGGTGACGAAGGCGATCGGGACGGCGCTGGACAAAAGCGCTCAGAACCAGATTCCGGAGGCGGAGAAGCGGCTTTTGTCCATTGAGCAGACTGGCCAGCTGGCCTCGGGCGTGCATGCCAGCGTGGAAGATCGCGCTCGGGCCCGCATCATGGTTGCGGTGCTCGAAGAGGCGATGCGCGTGGTGCAGGATGAACATGCGCAACCCGCCCTGGCCGGTTTGCTGGCGCTGGCCAAGGCGCAGCAGAATCTGGCTGGACGCAAGATCATCGTCTTCTTTTCCGCCGGGCTGCGCGCCAACGCCAGCAGCGAGGCCATGTCGAAAGAGGTGGTCGAGGCGGCCAACCGGGCCGGCATTGGTATTTACACGATGGATACCAGCGGCGAGAGCACCAAATCGTTCGATGTGATGACGCTGATGTATCAGGGACCGGTCTTGGGAATGCCAGCACCGCAGACTGTCTCAGTTGCAAATACTTCTTTCGGCATGGCAACGACGACCGCCGGTCCGCAGGGAAACCTGCCCGGCTTGATCCCCAACATGCAGAGCATGGCCGTGATGGGTGAGTCCATGTCGTCGATTCACGGACAGGGGAACGTCGACGCGGACCGCCGCAACTCGCGCGGGGATCCACTGGCGTTTCTGGCGACGGGAACGGGGGGCTTTCCGATCCGCGCGGGAGACGGGAAGATAGACAAGCCAATGCAGCGGCTGGTGGACGATGTATCCGACTATTACGAGGCCACCTACACTTCGGCGCTCAAGGACTATGACGGACAGTTTCACCCAATCAGTATCCAGGCGCTGCGCAAGGGAATGAGCATCCGGTCGCGGGCAGGATACTTTGCACTTCCTCCGGACGCGGCCGGCTCGTTTGGGGTGCGGCCCTTCGAGGCTCCCCTCCTGAAAGCACTGGGCGCCGCGCAATGGACAGACGAGATCGGTTTCCACCAGGCCGTTCTGCAATGGGGCGGAAATCCTTCCGGGACCGAAAGCGACTTGGTGATCGAGGTTCCGGTGGCGCATCTGCAAGTTCACCAGGACCAGCGCACGCTGTTGTACTCGGCCCGCCTGGCGGTCCTGGCGCAGGTCAAGGACAAGTCGGGCGTGGTGGTTGAGCGGTTCAGCGAGGATGTGGAGCGCAACGGAGCGCTGGAAGCGGTGGACGCATTCCGCGCCGGGGCGATCACCCTGCAGAGGCACTTCAGGCTCGCGGCGGGGAGCTATGTGCTGGAGGCGATCGTGCTGGACCGCCTGGGCGAAAAGGCAGGCCGAGCGCGCACAGAGTTTACAGTGGGTGAGCCGGGCAACGGGCCGGGCTTGAGTGACGTTGCACTGGTGCGCAGCCTGGAGCCATTCGGTTCCGGTTCCGATGTCCTGGACCCGATGCAATATAACCATTCCCGCGTGGTTCCGAATCTGGCGCTGGAAGTTGCAGCCGGCACGCCGCGCATCTCCTTCTTCTTCAGCATCCACCCCGAGACCGGAGCTTCGGCGGATGCCAGCAAGCTGGATGGCAAGCTGGACATGGAAGTGCAGCGCGCCGGGCAGACCATTTCGCGTTCCTCGATGCCGATTGCTGGCGGCGCGGCGGCGCAAGATTTGGCGAACCTGCCCACCATCCTGGCCGGGGCGCTGCCGGCGGGCAGCTATCGGGCTGTGTTTACCTATGCGCAGGGCGGCAAGAGCGTCGCGCGCGACGTCGCCTTCAACGTGGTGGGCGATTTGCCTGCGGCGTCGGAGCCCGCCAGCGTGTCGGCAAAGGACAGCGCAGGTGCGGCGGTGGGCGATCCCGGCGAGCTTGCGCCGGGGCGCTTTACCACGCCTCCGGCGACAGCTCCCATCGGGCCGGATGAGACTGAGCGGACCGCGCTGCTGGAAGGCGCACGCAAGCGCGCCGTCGGCTATTTGGACTCGCTGGTGAACTTCAAGTGCTTGGAAATCACCGACCGGCTTGCCGATCCGAAGGGGACCGGAAGCTGGCTGCGCCACGACAAGATCGCCGAATTGCTGACCTACGAGAATCAGCAGGAGTCGCGTACTCTGCTTTCGGTGAACGGGAATAGCGGAGCAGACCAGTCGGTTGACATGAAGGGCGCCCGCCTGGAAGGCGAGTTCGGAGGCGTGCTGGAGATCGTCTTCGACCCCGCCGCCAGGACCGAATTTGCGTGGAAGGAGACGGATGCGCTGGACGGCGCGGCCGTGCAGGTCTTCAGCTATCGCGTGGACCCGAAATACTCCAAATTCGCGGTGGTGGCGCTGCCGCACTCGTCGGAGATCGTAGGCTTCCACGGGCTGGTTTACATCGACTCCACAACCCACGGCGTGCGCCGCGTGACGATGGATGCGGACGAGATTCCCGCCAACTCGGCGGTGCGCGCCTCCGGCCTCACCATCGACTACGACTACATCTCCATTAATAACCACGACTACCTGATGCCGGTACGCGGCGAACTGCGGATGAAGATGGTCAACTCCGGCGCCATTCTCCACCGCATCGAGTTCCGCGACTACCATCGCTTCGGCTCGGCCGTGCGGATCGTGGGCGTCACACCGTAGCTGCTGGCCGCGGGTGCCTGCTGTGCGGCGGACGCTTCGCGCGGGAGTTGGAGGGCTGCTGCAGGGGGCATCGGTTGCAGCGCGCAGGCGAGGACTTATGGGATGGGAAAAGTGGCCGATAGGGAGGGCGAGGCATCCCTGCCCGTGCAGCGGAGCCATGCCTCAAGATTCTGCTTCGGGAACGCTCCCCGCTGAGTCAAACACTGCAGCGGAAAGACAACCTGAAGCGGTTCCCCAATGACCGTGCACTGATCCGAATCATGCCGGAAGCTGGGGCGACGGTCGAGGTGCAACTTGGGCCAAGTTGAGTGGACGATCATACGGGATGGTCTGGCTGATGCTGTCGAGCAAGCGCCCGCGGGCATTGCAATCACCGATACGGAAGGCCGGATTCAATATGTAAACCCTGCATTTACGCGGCTGACCGGCTACTCTCCCGAGGAAGCGGTGGGCCAGAACCACCGGGTCCTGAAGTCCGGAAAGCATTCCGAGGCTTTCTATCAGGATCTGTGGAGCACCATCCGCGCCGGGCGAATTTGGCGTGGGGAACTGGTGAACCGTCGCAAAGACGGCAGCTTCTACAACGAAGAGATGCAGATTGCCCCGATTCGCGGGCGGCAAAACGAGATCAAGGGTTACATCGCCATCAAGCAGGACGTGACCGCCCGGCTGGATGCGGAAGAGACGCGCGGCTTTCTTTCCATGCTGGTGGATACCTCGGAAGAGGCGATTGTCACCTATGGCTGGGACTGGATAATCCGAACCTGGAACCATGCCGCGGAAGTGATGTTCGGCTACACCGCGGCCGAAGCGATCGGCAAGCCGTGGCTGATGCTGGTTCCTCCGGAGTGGATTGCGATCGCGGAGGCGAATCGCGAAGAGCGCCTGCAGGGCATACCGGGCCTCCAGTTCAAAACGATGGCGGTATGCAAGGACGGCCACCAGATCCATATTTCCCTGACTTCCTGGCCATTGCGCGACCATCGCGGCGAAGTGACCGGCGTGTGCAACGTCGCGCATGACGTGACAGCGCAGGTGGAGGCGGAAAAGGCGCAGACTCTGCTGGCGGCGGTGGTCGAGTCCTCGGAAGACGCGATCTGGTCGGTGGGGCTGGATGGAACGATGATTAGCTGGAACCGGGGGGCGGTGGCGCTGTTCGACTATACCAGCGAAGAAATCCTCGGGCGCAGCGCTTCTCTGCTTGCCATGCCGGGGCGCGCGCACAAAATGCAGGACCAAATCGCCCGCTTGAACCGGGGAGAGAAAATCAGCCCCTACGAAACGGTGCTGCGGGCCAAGGACGGGAACCCGGTTCCGGTTTCGTTGACGGTTTTTCCTGTGCGGAGCGAAAACGGAAAGATCCTGGGCGCATCGGCGATAGCGCGCGATCTCCGCGAGCAAATCCGGACCGAGAAGAAACTGCGCGCGGGCGAGGAGCGGTTCAGAAAAATCGTCGAACACTCGCCATTCGGGATGTGTATGAGCATCCTGGGGGGAAATTACATTCTGGCCAATCCCGCGTTTTGTGCCATGGTGGGTTATTCCGAGCCGGAGTTGCAGCAGATGTCGTGGAGGGATCTGACCCATCCGGATGACATAAAGATGTCGGAAGAGATGGTGAACAAACTTTCCAGCGAGAAGGGCGAACTTGTGCAGGGTGAAAAGCGCTATCTGCACCGCAATGGGAGCCTGATCTGGGTGCGGCTGAAGATGTCTGCACTGCGCGGCCAGGAGGGCTCTTCGGACGAGTTCGTGGTGCACGTCGAGGATATTACCGAGCAGAAGCGCGCGAACGATGAACTGCGCGAGAGCGAGGCGCGCTACCGGGCGACCTTCGAACAGGCGGCGATTGGGATCGTGCACATTTCGCCGGATGGCGAGTTCAAACGCTGCAACCGCCGTTTTGCCGAAATCCTCGGGTATGAACAGGACGACCTGGTCGGAATGCATTTCGAGCAAATCACGCTGCCGGAAGAAGGCCCGGAGAACGCCCGCATGTTCCGGGAGCTGGAGAACGGCAAGAAGTCTGTAGCCGGGTTCGAAATGCGCTTTGTATGCAAGGACCGCAGCACCACCTGGGTGAGGCTTTCGCTGTCGACCTTGCACGACAGCAACGGGCGTGTTCATTACCACGTGGCGCTGGTGGAAGACATCAATGCGCGCAAGCTGGCGGAGTCGTTGCTGCGCGAGACCAGTGACAGGTTGCGGCTGGCGACCCGGGCCGGCGGCGTGGGGGTGTGGGATTTCGATGTTGTGCGCAACCAGCTCACCTGGGACGACCAGATGTTTCGTCTCTACGGACTTGTGCCGGGTGAGGTGACAGCTTGCACCGAGTTGTGGGAGTCGATCCTCCATCCAGTGGACCGCGCCTGGGTGGTGGAAGAAATCGATGCGGCGATGCGGGGTGAACAGGAATTCGATTCCGAGTTCCGGGTGAAGTGGCGGGATGAAAGCGTTCATTTCATACGCGCCGTGGGCCAGGTGGACAGGGACGCATCGGGAAACCCGGTGCGCATTATCGGGACCAACTGGGACATCACGGCCCTGAAAGAGTCGGCCGTGGCACTGCTGAAGAGCAACCGGCTGCTCCAGGAAGAAACGCACCGCGCCAACGGGCTGGCCAAGGAAGCGGCAGCGGCCACCGCTGCCAAGAGCGAATTCCTGGCCAACATGAGCCACGAGATCCGTACCCCCATGAACGGCGTGATCGGCATGACCGGCCTGTTGCTCGACACCGATCTGACGGCCGAGCAGCGTCGCTACGCCGAGACGGTGCGCGCCAGCGGGGAATCGCTGCTGCATCTCATCAACGACATCCTGGACTTCTCCAAGATCGAGGCGCAAAAACTGGAGCTGGAGTCGGTGGATCTTGACCTGCGGGGCCTGCTGGCGAGCCTGGCTGGAACAGTGGCGGCGCAGGCATTTGCCAAGAACCTGGAACTGGTTGCCAGCGCCGACCCGGAGGTCCCGACGTGGTTACGGGGCGATCCGGCGCGGCTGCGGCAGATTTTGACCAATCTGCTCGGCAACGCCATCAAGTTCACGCACGACGGCGAAGTGGAACTGCGCGTCCAGGTGCTGGAGACGGGCGTGCTCCAGGACGCGGGCGCGACCGATTGCCTGCTCCGCTTCTCTGTGCGGGACACCGGGATCGGCATTCCGAAAGACAAGCTGGGGCAGGTCTTCGAGAAATTCAGCCAGGTGGACTCCTCGACGACGCGCAGATTCGGTGGCACCGGCCTGGGGCTGGCCATCTCCATGCACCTGGCCCGCATGATGGGCGGCGAGATCGGCGTAAACAGCGAAGAGGGCAAGGGGTCGGAGTTCTGGTTCACCCTGCGAATGGCCACCGGCACGGCAAAGGAGGCTTATGCCGGGGAGGCTGTCGACCTGAAAATGTTGCAGGGGATACGCGCGCTGATTGTGGATGATCGCGCGGCGCATCGCGAGGTCCTTTCCCGGCAGATGCAGTATTGGGGGATGCGGACGGAGGCGGCCTCGAGCGGGATCGAGGCCCTGCAGCTGGTTTACCGGGCCGCGGAAGCCGGGAATTGCTTCCAGATCGCCGTGATCGATATGCGGATGCCGGGCATGGACGGTGAAGCGGTGGCGGGGGCAATCCGGGCGGATGCGCGCTTGGCCGAAACGCGCATTGTCCTGCTGACGTCGCTCGGGCCCCGCTTTGGGGCGGCGCGCTGCCAGCAGGCGGGTTTCAGGCGGCATATCGGGAAGCCGGCGCGGGCCGAGGACCTGGGCAGGGTTCTGGTCGAAGCCCTGTGCGAGGGAAAGGCAGGCTGCCTTGAGTCAGCCTCCATCTTTGTTGAAGCCGAGGATGCGGATCGCGGGCAGCAGCAGGGCTTGGCTGCTGAATTGCGCGCTGGTGCTCGAATCCTGGTCGCCGAAGACAACTTCACCAATCAACAGGTGGCCTTGGGAATCCTGAAAAAATTCGGGCTGCGGGCAGACGCGGTGGGAGACGGCGCCGAGGCGGTGCGATCTCTGGAGAGCATTCCCTACGATCTGGTTCTTATGGACATGCGGATGCCTGTGATGGACGGTCTGGAGGCTTCGCGACGGATCCGTGACCCGCGATCGGCAGTCCGGAATCACGCGATTCCCATCATCGCCATGACCGCGAACGTGCAGCAATCGGATCGCGATCGGTGCGCGGAGGCGGGGATGAATGGGTTTGTCTCCAAGCCGGTGGCTCCGGAAGCGCTGCGGGAGGAGCTGGCGAAGTGGCTGCCTTGGAAGGAGAGCGGAAGGAAGAATGGCTGCGAGCCGGAGAAGGCGGAGAATGTCGCTGCGAAGCCGCCGTTGGCTGCCCAACTCGCCGGGGCTGCGAAGCCGGTTTTTGACTGGGGCGGCGTGATGGAGCGCCTGATGGACGACACGGCGCTGGCCGAGGTGATTTTCAAGGCTTTTCTGGAGGACATCCCGCACCAGATCGAGAAATTGAAGGAACTGCTGCAGGCCGGCGATTCCCATGCCGCCGGACGGCAGGCGCACTCCATCAAGGGAGCGGCTGCCAATGTGGGTGGCGAGCGCCTTCGCGAACTGGCGCTGAAGATGGAGAAAGCCGCCGACGCGAACGATCTGGGGACGGTTGGCGGCTTGATCGCCGAATTGGAAAACCGGTTCCTGGAGCTGAGCTCCGAGATCAGGAAGCAGGGGCATGGCGGATAAACAAGCTGCGGAAAACTCGGCTTGGTCTTGGTTTTGAAAGGGCACGGCTTCACAGGCTGCAGAAAAACTCGATTCAGGGTGGCTTTGTAACAGTCCGGCACCGGTGTCTCCGACCCGCGATGGATGAAACACGCCAACGATGTTCTGCCTTTGCGGAGGGAGCAGGGGCCTTTAGGCCCCTGAAATCGAGGCCCGGTTGGGGTGGCCTTCAGGCCCGGGCCTCTTTTTCCTCAAGCCGTGTTTTGTTGAACTTGCATTC
>Ga0181529_10007067_pt1 | contig 11279 bp, 7 predicted proteins | sample PEATcosm2014_Bin_36_FD_119763 | JGI IMG/M metagenome (GOLD analysis project Ga0181529, IMG submission 119763) | Peatland microbial communities from MTU Mesocosm Facility, Houghton, MI, USA - PEATcosm2014_Bin10_30_metaG | ecosystem: Environmental > Terrestrial > Soil > Wetlands > Peat | place... | reverse complement strand
GTCCAGGGGCGGCTGCCCTTCGACCGCTCGATCGGTCTTCCTCCGCCGCCCCATGCGGAGATCGACCGGCGTATCGAGAGCGCGTTGCAGTTCTTCTTGCGCGGCTACGCTCCGCGGAATCCGCGGGGCGGGCAATGAACGCCGTGGATCGATCGGCCGCGCCGTCGAACGCGAGCGTCGGCGGCGCGGGCGCGCGGCGAGCGCGCCGTTGGCCCCGCCGCATCGCCGTCTCGCTCGTCATCCTCGCCGCCGTCGGCGCCGCCGCGTATCACGTCTACAGGACGAATTTCGCGACCGATCCGCTCGCCGATCTCCTTGTCGCCGAAGCGACGATCGGCGACGTCGAGCAGAGCGTTCAGGCGACCGGCGAGCTTCGGCCGGTGCAGCTCGTGGCGGTCGGCGCCCAGGTTTCAGGCCGAATCACCAAGATGAACGCCGCCATCGGCCAGCGCGTCGTCGCCGGCGATCTCGTCGCCGAGATCGACAATCTGACGCAGCAGAACGACCTCAAGTCCGCCGAGGCGGCGCTCGACGACGTCCGCGCCCAGAAGCGGCAGAAGGAGGCGACGCTCGCCTACGACGAGTGGGCGCTCGAGCGCGAAGAGAAGACGCTCGCCAAGCAGGCGACTTCGCGCGATTCGTGGGAGTCGGCGAAGGAAGCGGTCGAAACCACCCGCGCACAGATCGATTCGCTCGCCGCCCAGATCAAGGAGGCGGAGGTCAAGGTCGACAGCGCGCGCATCGACCTCGGCTATACCCGCATCACCGCGCCGATCGACGGAACGGTGCTGCTCGTCGCCGTGCAGGAGGGGCAGAACGTCAACGCCGTGCAATCTGCGCCGACCATCGCCATTCTCGGCCGGATCGACCGCATGTTGGTGCGCGCGGAGATTTCGGAGGCCGACGCGCCGAAAGTGAAGATCGGCCAGAAGGCGGTCTTCTCCATTCTCGGCGAGTCGCAACGGCAGTGGGAGGCGACGCTGCTGTCGCTCGATCCGGCGCCCGACTCGCTCCGCTCCGACTCAGAGATCTCGTCGTCGTCGAGCGCCAGCTCGAGCACCTCCTCTTCCTCCTCGTCGTCTTCGACCTCGTCGGCGATCTACTATTACGGCCGCTTCGAGGTGGAGAACCCCGACGCCGTACTGCGCACGTACATGACGGCCCAGGTGCGGATCGTGCTCGGCGAGGCCAAGGGTGTGGTGACGATTCCTACGGCGGCGCTCTCGCCGCCTGACGCCGCGGGCCAGCGCTACGTCGATGTGGTCGACGCCGACGGCGGTCTCGATCGCCGTGCGGTGGAGGTCGGGCTCGACGACAAGGCGCGCTGCGAGATTCGCTCCGGGCTCAAGGCGGGCGAACGGGTCGTCGTCGGCCGGCGTTCGTCGGACACAAAGGCCTCGGCCATGCCGGGGCCGCCCGGAGGGCTGTGATCGATGTCCGATGCGCTCATTTCTCTTCGCGGCGTGTGGCGCGAATTTCGCTCCGGGGAAGGATCGATCGCCGCGCTGCTCGACATCGACCTCGACATCGCCCGCGGCGAATTCGTCGCGATCGTCGGCGCGTCCGGGTCGGGCAAATCGACGTTGATGAACATCCTCGGCTGCCTCGACCAGCCGACGGCGGGCGAGTACCAGTTCGCCGGCCGCTCGACCGCGACGCTGACGCCGGACGAGCAGGCCGAGTTGCGGCGCGAGCACTTCGGCTTCATCTTTCAGCGCTATCACCTGCTGCCGGAACTCAACGCGCTGGGCAACGTCGAGATTCCGGCGATCTACGCCAGCGTCGCGCCGACGCGCCGCCACGATCTCGCCGAGCGTCTGCTCGCGCGGCTCGGCATGGCCGACCGCGCTCATCATCGACCGAACCAACTCTCCGGCGGCCAGCAGCAGCGCGTCTCGATCGCACGGGCGCTGATCAACGGCGGCGAAGTGATCCTCGCCGACGAGCCGACCGGCGCGCTCGACCGCCATTCCGGCGAGGAGGTGCTCAACATCCTCGGCGAGCTCAACGCCGAAGGGCGCACCGTCGTTCTCGTCACCCACGATTCCGCAGTTGCGAAGCGCGCGCGCCGCATCGTCGAGATGTCCGACGGGCGGATCGTCGACGATCGCGTCGTCGCGTCGGGCGCGAAGGTCGCCGCGACGACGCTCGCTTCGCGCGCCGGTCGGGAGTCGTCGTGGCGCGCGCCGATCGACCGCTTCACCGAGTCGTTCCGTATGGCTGTGCTCGCCCTGACCTCGCATCGCCTGCGCACCATACTGACGATGCTCGGCATCGTGATCGGCATCGCTTCGGTCGTCGCCATGGTGGCGCTGGGCGAGGGCTCGCGCCGTAAGGTGCTCAACAATATCTCGAATCTCGGCACGAACACGCTCGAGATCTTTCCCGGCAAAGGCTTTGGCGACACTAGGGCGGCCAAGATCAAGACGCTCGTGCTCGCCGACGCCGAGGCGCTCGCCCGCCAGGATTACGCCGCCGGCGCGACGCCGACGGTCTCGACCTCGACCACGCTGCGCTACATGGCGATCGAGGCGAGCGCGCAGGTGAACGGCGTCGGCGCCGAGTACTTTGCAGTGAAGGGCGTCAAGCTCAAAGCGGGTCGCTTCTTCGACGCGAGCGCCGAGCGCGAATTGTCGCAGGAAGTCGTCATCGACGAAAACGCGGAATCGACGCTGTTCGGCGGCGGAGAGGATGCGATCGGCAAGACGATCCTCGTCGGCAAGGTGCCGTGCACTGTGGTCGGGGTGACGCGCAAGCAGCAGGGCTTCGGTTCGAGCGGAACCATATCGGCGTTCCTCGCCTATTCGTCGGTTCAGGCGCGGTTTCTCGGCGACAATTCGCTGCGCAGCGTCGTGCTGCGCGTCAAGGACAACGTCGACAACGATCTCGCCGAGTCGGCGGCGACTCAGCTTCTCGAAAGGCGGCATGGCGCGCGCGATTTCTTCGTCTTCAACACCAGCGACATTCGCAGCGCGATCACCGCGACGATGCAGACGATGACGGCGTTGATCGCCGCCATCGCCGTCATTTCGTTGGTCGTCGGCGGCATCGGCGTGATGAACATCATGTTGGTCTCGGTGTCGGAGCGGGTGAAGGAGATCGGCGTGCGAATGGCGGTCGGCGCAAGGCGCGCCGACATCATGCAGCAGTTTCTCACCGAGGCCGTGCTCGTCTGCGTGGTCGGCGGCGCGCTGGGTGTGCTGGCGGCGCTCGGCGCGGCGCTCGTCTTCCGCGCGTTCGGGTCGACGTTCTCTTTCGTCTATTCGGGATCGTCGATCGTCGCGGCCTTCGCCTGCTCGACGTTGATCGGCGTCGTGTTCGGCTGGCTGCCGGCGCGCGGCGCGGCGCAGCTCGATCCGGTCGAGGCGCTGGCGCGGGAGTGAAGACGATGCGCCATTCGCACTTGGGCTTCGCGGCGGCGCTGGCGTTCGCTGCGCTGCAGGCGGGTTGCGCGGTTGGTCCGGATTACGCGATGCCGGACATGGCGCTGCCCTCGCGCTGGACGCAAGCTTCGGCGGACGCGCGCGGGTCGTCGCCCGCCGCTTCGCTTGACGCCTGGTGGCGCGGGTTCAACGATCCGCTGCTCGACGAACTGATGGACGAGGCGGTCGCCGGCAACGCCGACGTCGCCAGCGCCAAGGCCAAGATCCGCGAAGCGCGGGCGACGCGGCGCGAGGCCGAAGCGGGGCTGTGGCCGTCCGTCACCGGCAGCGCCTCGGCTTCCGAGACGGGGCCGCAAAGCGGAATTGGCGGCGGCGCAACGACCGCGACGAGCTCTTCATCCGCCGCGTCGTCGCCTTTCCAAGCGGGGCTCGACGCGAGCTGGGAGCTTGATCTGTTCGGCGGCAAGCGGCGCGACGCCGAGGCCGCGGTCAATGGCGAAGAAGCGACCGAGGAGGATCTGCGCGCCACGCTGCTGACGCTGATCGGCGACGTCGGCGCCTATTACGCGGAGGCGCGCGGCTACCAGGCGCGGATCGCGCTCGCGCGGCGGACGGTGGCGTCGCAGCGGCGGACCGCGGATCTGACCCAAGTGAAATTCGAGGCGGGCGCCGCCTCCGGGGCCGACGCCGCCAAAGCGGACTCGCAGGCGGCGGCGACGGCCGCGGACATTCCCACCTATGAGGCCGGCTACGCCGAGGCGGTTCATCGGCTCGCGGTGCTGACGGGACGCGCGCCAGGCGCCCTTTATGATCGGATGCAGGCGGTTCGCGCCATTCCGGCGCCACGCAAGGCGCTTCCCGCCGGCGTGCCCGCTGACCTCCTCAGTCGGCGGCCCGACGTGCGCGCGGCAGAACGGCGCGTCGCGCAGGCGACGGCGAAGATCGGCGCGGCGGAATCGGCGCTCTATCCTGACGTCTCTCTGACCGGGTCGCTGTCGACGACCGCGAGCCGCCCCGGAGAGCTGTTGCGCGCCTCGTCCGTGTCGTGGTCGTGGGGGCCGTCCGTGTCGATCCCCATACTCGACGGCGGCAAGCTCGCCGCTGAGCGCGATGCGACGCAAGCGCAGCGCGACGAGTATCTCGTCGCTTGGCGCTCGTCGGTGCTGACGGCGATGGAGGATGTGGAGAACGCCCTGGTGTCGCTCAAGCAGGAGAGCTTGCGCGCCAGGCAGCTCGCCGCGAGCGTCGACGGCTACCGCAAGGCGGCCGATCTCTCGCGCACGCAATACGAGGCGGGCAAATCGAGCTTTCTCGACGTGCTCGACGCCGAACGGTCGTTGTATTCGGAGGAAGACTCCCTGATTCAGAGCCGAGTCGCGCTCGCCAAGGACTATGTCGCTCTCGCCAAGGCGCTCGGCGGCGGATGGGACGCGCCGGTCGACGCTAGTCGCCCGGAGGTCGCGGACGAGAACATGGCGCCGCGCTTGCGATCTCAGCCTGCGGCGCGGTGAAATAGGCCGCCACGCAAGGCGGTACCGCGTGTCGTCGGCTAGCCGCTCTCGGCAAATCGATACCCCACCCCCGACTCGGTGCGGATGATCGTCGGCTGCCCGGGGTCGCGCTCGATCTTAGCGCGCAGTTGGCCGACGAACACGCGCAGGTATTGGGTGTCGTCCTTGTGCGCCGGGCCCCAGACGGCGGTGAGGATCTGGCCGTGGGTCATCACCCGGCCGGGATTGCCGGCAAGCGCGCACAGGAGGTCGTATTCGCGCGGAGTCAGCTTGATCGCGGCGCCGTCGCGCGTCACCAGCCGCTTTTCCATGTCGATCGCCAGGCCGTCGACCACGACGCGCGTCGTCGGCGCGGCGCCGGCGCGGGCGTGGCGCATGGCGGCGCGCAGGCGCGCCAGCAACTCGCCGATGGCGAACGGCTTTTCGACGTAATCGTCGGCGCCGAGGTCGAGCGCGGCGATCTTCTCCGCCTCACGGTCGCGCGCCGACAGCACGACGATCGGCGCGGCGGCGAAGCTGCGCGCGCGCGCGATCACGTCCTTGCCGTCCATATCGGGCAGTCCGAGATCGAGGACGATCAGATCCGGCGCGGAATTGGCGATCAACCGCAAGGCCTCGTGGCCGGAGGCGGCGTGCAGAACCTGATAGCCTGAGGCCTCCAGCGCCGGCTTGAGGAAGCGCAGGATTTGCGGTTCGTCGTCGACGATCAGGACGCGCAAGCCGTTCACGAGACCGCCTTGGCGACTTCGCGCGCTTCCACGGCCGGCATTGAAATGACGACGCGCGCGCCGCGCCGCTTGATCGCCGGGCTCTCGGCCCAGATCTTGCCGCCCATCGCCTCGACGAGGCCGCGGCTGATCGACAGGCCGAGGCCGGTGCCGGCGCGCCGCCCGTCGGCGCGGCCGCCACGATAGAACTTCTCGAAGACGCGCTCGAGGTCGGCCGGCTTGATGCCTGGCCCCTCGTCGGTCACCGAAACCAGCACGTTGGCGCCCTCTGGCCGCGCGTGGACGATCACCCGCCCGCCGCCGCCGTATTTCTGCGCATTGTCGAGCAGGTTGAACAGCACCTGCTCGAGCAGATTGGCGTCGCAGCGCACATAGGGCAGGTCGCGCGCCAGGCTGGAGGTGATCGGCTGGGCGGGGAAGACCTTGCCCACTCGTTCGATCGCCGCGCGGACGACTTCGACGACGTCGACCAGATCCTGCTTGGGCTTCAGCGCGCCCGCTTCGATTCGTGACATGTCGAGCAGGTTGGCGATGAAGCGGGTCAGCCGCCCGCTCTCTTCCTCGATCGAGGCGAGCAGGTCGGCGCGCTGATCCGGCGCCATGCCGTCGCCGAATCTGCGCAGCGTCGTCACCGCGCCGGTGATCGTCGCCAGCGGGGTGCGCAGGTCGTGCGACAGCGAGGCGAGCAGGGTGCCGCGCAGCTTCTCGTTCTCCTCCAGCGCCACCGTCCGCACCGAGTCCTTGACCAGCAGGGCGCGGTCGATGGCGATCGCCGCCTGCTCGAGAATGAGGTTGAGGCCGTGTTCGAGGGTCGGCGAAATTGGCGTGTCGCGGTCGGCCGGCTCGAAGCCGCAAACCCCGACCACGCCGCGCGAAGTGACGAGCGGACGGAACTGGAAGCGTACGTTGGGCAGCGTTCCGGTCTTCCAGCCCGCCGCTTCGCTCTTGTCGAAGGCCCAACGCGCGGCGCCGTTCTCGCCGGGATCGAGTTCGTCGATCGGCGGCCAGGCGGCGCTCAGCGGCAGTTCGCCGTCCTCGGGCAGCAGCATGACGACGCAGCGCGCTCGGAGCGTCTTGTGAGCGTAGACGGTCGTCGTATCGAGGATGTCGTCGAGCGTCGCCGCGCCCGACAGTTTGCGCGAAAATTCGAACAGCGAGCCCGTCGCTTGGGCGCTGGCGCGCGCCAGCCGCTCCTGGTCGCGGGCCCGTCCGGCGAGCCAGCCGACCAGGCTCGCTACGGCGAGGAAGATGACGAGGGCGAAGAATTCCTCCGGCTCGGCGATCGTGAACTGATAGTAGGGCGGGACAAAGAAGAAGTCGTAGGCGAGAAACGACAGGATCGCCGCCGCGATCGCCGCGCGTACGCCGAAGCGCGCCGCCGACACCAGCACCGCGATGAGGAAGATCATCGACAGATTGGGCAGGCGCAGCCAGCGGTCGAGCGCCTCGCCGACGCCGATGGCGACGGCGACCGAACCCGCCGCAGCGAGCGCGCCGATTGGCAAGTCGCGGCGGAGCGCGACGGCGAGGCCGCGTCGGCGCGGCGCTTCGCGCGGCTTGTCGCCGGTGACGATATGCACGCCGACGAGCCTGGCGCGGTGCGCCAGCGCGTCGGACAGCGAGCGGCCGGCGATGCGGCCGAACAATCCTGCCTTCGACCGGCCGACGACGATCTGGGTGATGTTCTCGCGCTCGGCGTAGCCGAGGATCTCGGCCGGCATGTCGTGGCCCACCAGCCGGGTCGATTCCGCCCCCAGGCTCTGCGCCAGCTGCAGCGCCGCGTCGACCCCGCCGCCGGCGTCGCCGCCCGGTCGATCAACCGTCGCCGCCACCCAGGTCGCGTTGAGGCCGGTGGCGAGCCGGCTCCCCGCGCGCACCACGTCCATCGACAGCGCGTCGGGGCCGACGCAGACCAGCAGGCGCTCGCTCGTCTCCCACGGACCGCCGATCGCGCCCTGGCGCAACTGCTCGACCATCTGGTCGTCGACCCGCGCCGCGGTGCGCCGTAGCGCGATTTCGCGCAGCGCCGTCAGGTTGCGCAGGGTGAAGAATTTCTGCTGCGCCAGCCGCGCCGTGTCCGCCAGATAGACCTTGCCGTCCTTCAGGCGCTGGATCAGGTCTTCCGACGTGATGTCGACGAGCACGATGTCGTCGGCGTCGCGCAGCACAATGTCGGGAACGGTCTCGCGCACGACGACGCCGGTGATGCGCGACACGACGTCGGCGAGGCTCTCGAGGTGCTGGATGTTGAGCGCGGTCCAGACGTCGATGCGCGCGTCGAGCAGCTCCTCGACGTCCTGCCAGCGCTTGGGATGGCGGCTTTCCGGAGCGTTGGAATGGGCGAGTTCGTCGACGACGATCAGCTTGGGCCGGCGGGCGAGCGCGCCGTCGAGGTCGAATTCCTCGATCTCGCGGCCCTGCCAGCGCACCTTCTTGCGCGGCAGGATTTCGAGGCCTTGCGTCAGCGCTTCGGTCTCGGCGCGCGAGTGGGTCTCGACCAAGCCGACGACGATGTCGACGCCTTCCTCGCGCAGCAGTCGAGCGCGTTGCAGCATGGCGTAGGTCTTGCCGACGCCCGGCGCGGCGCCGAGGAACACCAGCAGCTTGCCGCGCTTGCCCTTCTCGGTCAGCGCCAATAGCGCGTCCGGGTCGGGTCGGCGCTCGGGATTGCGGTCGTTGGCCAAGGATTGGGCGCTTCGCTGAGAGTCGAAGCCATTATAGCGCATGGCCGGCCGGTTGCCGCAACGCCCGCCGCGCGCCGACTTCGCTCAGGCGGCGGCGAGCCAGACGACCAACAGGACGCCGGTGGCGGCGAGGAAGGCGGCGCGCAAAACGAACTGCGCGGGGACAGGAAACGGCTGCGCTTGGCGGATAGCGGGCGATATATGGACGGTCAAAGCGGACCTCCGGCCCGAATGTTCGGGCGCCAAATATCTATCCGCGATCGGCGCAAGGCCTCCATTCGCAAGTTCGCCGCCGGACGTAAGGAACGCATAAGCGCCGACGGCCGCGCCGGCGACCCGGTCTTTATGATTTCCTTATGCGCCTGCCGGTCTTCCTGCATTGATCGCTTATTGGCTTCCGCTGCAAAACGGCCGCGTCGAATTGCAAAGGGGCGCCGCGTCATGGCGGACATCGTCTACGTCGTCATCGGACTGCTCTTCTTCGCGCTGATGGGCGTCTACGCCGTCGCCTGCGATCGGCTCTAGGAGAGACACGCGATGATCGAACCCGTCATCGGCCTCGCAGTCGGACTCTGCCTCGCCGTCTATCTGCTCTACACGCTCATCCATCCCGAGAAATTTTAAGTTCTCTCGCTTCAAGGGGAAGCCATGACCTTCGTTGGCTGGTCGCAAATCGCGATCGTCCTCGCGCTCACGCTGATCGCCGCGATTCCGTTGAGCGGTCTGATCGTCAAGATCTATGCGGGCGAGGTCAACGTTCTCACGCCGGCCCTGCGGCCGGTCGAGCGCCTGTTCTACCGCCTCGCCGGGGTCGACGAGACGCGCGAGCAAACCTGGCTCGCCTACGCGATGGCGATGATCGCCTTCTCGATCGTCGGCTTCCTGTCGCTTTACGCGCTGCAGCGATTGCAAGGCGTCCTGCCGCTCAATCCGCAGCAGTTCCCTGGCGTGCCGTCTGATCTCGCCTTCAACACCTCGATCAGCTTCATCACCAACACCAACTGGCAGAACTACGCCGGCGAACAGACGATGAGCCATCTGACCCAGATGCTCGGCCTCACCGTCCATAACTTCCTCTCCGCCGCGACCGGTCTCGCCATGGCCTTCGCGCTGGTGCGCGCTTTCGCGCGCTCGACGTCGCCGACAGTCGGAAATTTCTGGGTCGATATGACCCGCGTCGTTCTCTACGTCCTGCTGCCGCTGTCGATCGTCATCGCGCTGGTCATGGTCGCGCTCGGCGTGCCGCAGACGCTCGCCGGTTCGGTCGACGTCACGACGCTGGAAGGCGCCAAGCAGACGCTCGCCTTCGGTCCGATGGCGAGCCAGGAGGCGATCAAGGAACTCGGCACCAACGGCGGCGGCTTTCTCAACGCCAACTCGGCCCATCCGTTCGAGAACCCGAACGCCTGGACCAACATGCTGGAGATCTGGTCGCTGCTGCTGGTGCCGATCGCGTCCGTCATCGCTTTCGGCCGGGCCGTCGGCGATTTCCGCCAGGGGAGGGCGATCCTCGCCGCGATGGGCGTCCTGCTCGTGGTCGGCGTCGGCGTCGTCTACTGGGCCGAGAGCGCCGGCAATCCGATCCTGACTGCGCTCGGCGTCGATCCCGCGGGCGGCAATCTCGAAGGCAAGGAAGTGCGCTTCGGCCAGTCGATGAGCGCGCTCTTCTCCGTTGCGACCACCGGCACCTCGACCGGCGCGGTCAACACCATGCACGATTCGCTGACGCCGCTCGGCGGCCTGGCGCCGATGTTCAATCTGCTCGCCGGCTGCATCTGGCCGGGCGGCGTCGGCGCCGGGCTCTACGGGTTCCTGGTGCTGGCGGTGATCGCCGTGTTCATCGCCGGGCTGATGGTCGGCCGCACCCCGGAGTATCTCGGCAAGAAGATCGAAGCGCGCGAGATGAAGCTGGCGATGTTCGCCGTGCTGATCTACCCGCTGGCGGTGCTCGGTTTCTCGGCCGCGTCGGTGATGCTGCAGACCGGACTCGACAGCATGAACAATTCCGGCCCGCACGGCTTGTCCGAGGTCCTCTACGCCTACGCCTCGGCCAACGCCAACAACGGCTCGGCGTTCGCCGGCCTCAACGGCGACACGCCGTGGTTCAACACGACGCTCGGCGTCGTCATGCTGGTCGGCCGCTTCGCCTATGTGATCCCGGTGCTGGCGCTCGCCGGCGGCCTCGCCGGCAAGAAGAAGGCGCCGCCGTCGGCCGGCACGTTTCCGACCACCGGCCCCCTGTTCGTCGGCCTGCTCATCGGCGTCATCGTGATCCTCTACCTGCTGCAATACTTCCCGGCGCTCGCCCTCGGGCCGGTCGTCGAGCACTTCCTCATGCTCGGCGGCAAGACCTTCTGAACGCCTGCCTCCATCGGAGTTCTCCATGTCCAAGGTAAAGCCTCGGGGATTGTTCGATCCGAAGATCGTCGGACCGGCGGCGATCGATGCGCTGCGCAAGCTCGATCCACGCAAGCTGGCGAAGAACCCGGTGATCTTCGTCACCGAGGCCGTGTCGCTGGTCGTCACCGGCTTCTTTATTCGTGATTGCCTCACCGGCGAAACCTCGCCGCTGTTCTCCGGCCAGATCGCCTTCTGGCTGTGGTTCACCGTCCTGTTCGCCAATTTCGCCGAGGCGGTGGCGGAGGGACGCGGCAAAGCGCAGGCCGACACGCTGCGCAGGAGCCGCACCAACCTGCACGCCAACCGCTACGTCGACTACAACGCCCTCGGCGAGGTCCTACAGGGGGTCAACGCGCTCGATCTCCGCGTCGGCGACGTCGTCCTCGTCAAGGCCGGGGAAATGATCCCCAGCGACGGCGAGATCCTCGAAGGCCTGGCTTCGGTCAACGAGTCGGCGATCACCGGCGAGTCCGCGCCGGTGATCCGCGAGGCGGGCGGCGACCGCTCGGCGGTGACGGGCGGCACGACGGTTCTCTCCGATTGGATCAAGGTGCGCGTCACCGCCGCCGCCGG
>Ga0181529_10007066_pt1 | contig 11280 bp, 10 predicted proteins | sample PEATcosm2014_Bin_36_FD_119763 | JGI IMG/M metagenome (GOLD analysis project Ga0181529, IMG submission 119763) | Peatland microbial communities from MTU Mesocosm Facility, Houghton, MI, USA - PEATcosm2014_Bin10_30_metaG | ecosystem: Environmental > Terrestrial > Soil > Wetlands > Peat | place... | reverse complement strand
TGATCGTAGGCGAAAAGAAATTTACGGCGCAGATCATCGCCAAGGGGTTTTCCCATGTCTTTGTCCGCCGCAGAGTCTCGCCAAAGCAAGTCTACACTATTTTGGAAAATGCTCTAGCCCCTGAGGGAACATGATTCGGAAATCGGACACTTGATCAGAGGTTCCTTAAGTGAACATCATTGGGGCTGGGTGCAACTCTCCGATTGGCGTAATGGAGAGAATCGAGCAGAGGGCGCAGGAGATTTCAGTTCCCTGAATAAGCGAGAAAATCAAGCGGGCTCCAGCCCCTGGCCTGAAGGCCAGTTCAACTCGCGTGTCATTTCGTGGGGCTGAAGCCCCACACTCCCTCCGTCAATAGCACGCGAATCTCCTCTACAGGATTGGGAGAGATGCCTCAGGTGCCGCTCACTCGTACCGGAGCGCCTCGATGGGGTCCAGGTTGGCGGCGCGGATGGCGGGAATCATGCCGCTGACCAGGCCGGTGATGGCCAGGATCACGGTGGCTACGATCACCGAGGCCGGCGAAATAATCAGGTGAATGTCGGCTGCCTCGGCGTTCTTGGCCAGCGCGCTATAGAACGGAATACGCCCGACCATGAGGGAGACCAAGTAGGCCAGTGCGATGCCGCTGACACCGCCGACGCCGGTGATGACGAAAGCCTCGGCCAGAAACTGCAAGAGGATATGCCTCTTTTGCGCCCCCAGCGCTTTCTCGATGCCGATTTCGCGGGTGCGCTGCTGCACGGCCACCAGCATGATGTTCATCAGCCCGATGCCCGCGATGCCCAGCGTGAGCGCGCCCACCAGAGAGAGCAATACCTGCAACGCGATGGAGAGAATCTGGAACTGATGCAGCTGGGTCATCAGATTCGCGACATGGACCGCGTTGTGGTCGGTGGGCCGGAAATGGTGCGCGGCGGCCAGGGTCTCGCGCAGGGTCTTTTCAATCTGCACGTAATCGCCGTGATAGCTGATCCAGCCGCCGTCAAGGTACATGGTGTCTTTCAAATCGCTCATGGTATTGAAAGGCACATAGACGCTGCGGTTGATGTCGTCGTTGTTCTCCTGCATCTTGGGGCGGAGAACGCCGACGATGGTAAAGATGACGCCGTTGAGACGGATAGTCTCTCCTACAGCCCATCCGCCGGAGAAAAGCTTGGTCTTGGCTTCCGAGGCGATGACGCACACGTGGGCTCTCTGCTGGTCCTCGGCCTCGTTGAAAAAGCGTCCCTGATCGATATCGAGCTTGACAATGTCGGCGTACGAGGGACGGATGCCGATCGCGGTCCAGGTGTAGCTGTGCAGATCGTTCTGCACGGTCACGTCCTTATAGACCGCCGGCGAGATGTGGGTGATATTGGGGACGGCCGCGGCGACTCGGTCCAAATCGTCGAGGGTGAGGCGGACTTTGACGCCTGCCTTGTCGCCGCCCGCCTGCTCGCTGGTGCGGCCGGGAAAGAAGCCGATGGTATTTGTGCCCCACTGGGCAAAGATGGTTTCGATCGCGCGGCTGAAACCTGCGCCATAGGCCAGCAACAGCACCACCGTGGCGATGCCCCATGCCATGCCAACCATGGTGATGGCGGTGCGGCGGCGGTTGTAAAGCATCGCTTCCCAGGCTTGGGCGAGAATGTCTTTCAACATGGTGGTTAGCTCCTGAAATGCAGCCTCTAGCTTCTAGCTTTTAGCTTCTAGCCATTTGTTTCAGCTATCGGCCTGTCCCTGCCAACCGCAAATCGCCGGTCCATACCTTGCGCGAACGGGTCGAATCTCGCAATTGTTTGCATCCACGAGAGGCATTGTGAAGCCTGCGACTTCAGAAGCTCAAAGCTAAAAGCTGCCTCACGCCTCTCTTCGCAACGCCTCGACCGGGTCCAATGCGGCGGCCTTGCTGGCCGGATAGAGCCCGGCGGCTACGCCGCTGAGCACCAGCGAGCCCAGGGCCAGCGCTGCCGACCAGGGAACCAGGCGGGGCGGGTCCCAGCCGGGCATTTTTCCGGTCAATCCCTGTTGCAGCAGCCACATGAACCCGGCGGAGAAGACAATCCCGATTACGCCGCTGACGCCGGTCAACAAGAGTCCTTCCCAGAAGAACTGCGCCAGAATGCTGCGTTTGGTGGCGCCCAGCGCCTTGCGCAGGCCAATCTCCGGCGTTCGCTCGGTGACGGAAACCAGCATGATATTGATGATGCCCACCGCTCCCAGTCCCAGGGTGACAATGCCCACCCCGCCCAGAAAAACGTCCATGGCGGTGAAGATGGCGCCGATCATTTGCTCTTCCTGGATGGTGTCCCACTCGTTGAAGGCGTCGATAAGGGCGGGATCGAAACTGTGGCGTTCGGCGATGAGCCGATGCACGGCGGCCGTGGCGGCGACAGAGTCCCCCTTGATCGCCGGCTGATATTGGATCGAGGTTAGTGCGTCGCGGGGAATGTTGTTGCCTTTGAGGGCAAACAACTGCTGCATGGTGGTCACCGGGATGTAGATTTTCTGATCGTCGTAATCGTTGTTGCCGCGGCTGATCTTGGCCACCTGGCCCACCACCGTGAAATCCGTTCCGTTGATGGTGATGTTTTCGCCCAGCATGGGGTGGCCGGGAAAGAGCAACTCCGCGGTCTTGGATCCCAGCACGGCGACGCGACGGTATTCGCGCAGGTCGCCGTCGTCCAGAAATCGGCCGGAAAACATGGGGATGAAGCGAACGGCGGTGTAGTTGGGCTCGGTTCCAGTCACGTGGCCGGAGGTGTTGCTCCACTGGCTCACTTCGTAGAGATCCGAGCGGGCAAGCTCATCGGTGACGGCGCGCAGTTCGGGCAGCCGCTTCATGGCCGCTTCGTCGCCCAGCGTCAGTTGATAGGGCCGCATCCCGGAGTGCTGGTTGGCCAGGGCGGGAATGGTGCCGTTGAACATCATGACCAGATCGTTGCCCAGGGTCTCCAACTGGCGGTGCTGGCCGCTGCGAAAGCCTTCGCCCAGGCCCACCAGCACCAGCAGAGAACCAACCCCCCACGCGATCCCGAACATGGTCAGGAAGCTGCGCAGTTTGTTGGCCATGATGGCGCGGAAGACCTGGCCGAGAGTGTCGCCGAAGCTTTGCATGATGGTTAGACCCCGAGGGAGGGCGCTCGGTATCCAATACGCATTGATTGCGGGGAAGGTTCCGTAGGCGTCGGAACCGGGGGCTTGCTGCCGGAATTAAAGCAGGCTCATTCCTGCGGATCTGGACGCATCCAAGTCGAATGTGACCGTGCGGCTGCAACCTGCCAGATGTCCGGAGCGTTCGATGAGACAATCGGCAAAATCGGCCTTGACAGTGGCGAACCGTCGCAGAGCCTGGGTAACAACCGGGTGATTCTCAACGACCAGTTCGGGTGAATCGAGCAAGCACTCCATGCACCGAATCAGTTGGGTTTTGTTCAGGCGGTACTTGCTGCGCAGAACCCAAGCCAGTTCGATCAGAGCAACAAGGGAGATGAATCCGGGCTCATCAGGGGTCAATGCGTCGAGAAGAGCTTCCGCACGCTGGCTCTGGTCCAGGTCGTCCATGGTGAAATATCGAACGAGGATGTTGGTGTCGAGTCCGGTCATCGTTCGTGGCTCAATCTTCGAAAGTCAATTGCCCCGCCCAGCCCTTGGCAATCGTCTCGTTCATCTCCTCAATGGTGACCGGCTTGCCCGTCCAAGGCACACAGCCCTTCAAATCCATGATCGAGCCGGTCTTCGCCTTGAAGATGAATTCGCCATTCTCGGCCTCGATGAAACGCACCCGATCACCCGGCTTGAGACCGAGTTTTTTGCGCACCTCAAGGGGAATCGTGATCTGGCCCTTCGAAGTGACAGCCGCAGTAGCCATTCGAGTTCCCTCCGATGCGATTGTAGCCCATTTCCTTACCTTGCGTAAGGAAATGGGCTGCAACCCTGACCACGAACTGAGCGCACCGCCGCTTTTCGTCGATGCCGATTCACTCGTCTGGCGGGGGCAAAAGCCCCTAGTTGTAATTCTCGTGGACCTGCACCAGGTCCAGCGGCTCGGTCAGCGTCAACAACATCGCCGTGCCGGGTTCGAGTGTGGCTTGGGGGTGGCTGATGAGCAGGTGAGCGGTAATGACGCCGGCGCCGATCAAGCTGCCGGCAACGGCGCCCACCGGTCCTCCCACAATGGCGCCGGTGACCGCTCCGCCTCCCACAGCCCCGCCGTACTCGACTCCGTCGCGCTTCAGGCGCGAGTCGGGCACAATGGCGTTCTCGGCCGCCATGTGGGTTTTGGAGCCGGGAGTTCCGGTAATCTCGGCATGGAGACGGAAGCGTGCGCCGCCGGGCAGGATCACCGTCTCAGGGCGCAGGCGCATGGAGCCGTGTCCGCCGGCATGGCCGCTGGATATCTGGACCACCCGGCCGTCGATCTCCGATCCCGTGGGGATCAAAACACGATCACCCTGCAACACGTCGGAAGCTACCCGGCTGCGGAAGGTTTCGCCTTTCTCGCTGATCGAAGTGGAAAGGCGGCCCAGCAGCCTGACGCGAATGGTTGTACCCTCTCCCAGTTCGCCCGGCCGCCGGGCGTGGGGATGCACGATATCCCCGTCGGGATCGGCCGCGTAGGCGCGCTCCGTCAAAAACGGCTGCGCGGGAGCCGGCCGCTCGGTCTGTACGATTCCGTAGTCCCCGGCAGGGTCGGGAAAGTTTACCGCCGGATCGACGGAAGTGGGCTGCGGCTCCGGTTGCGACTGGGTATACGCAGGTGCGGCGGGCTGGACATAGACTGGCTGGCCCGCCCTAGGCTTGGCTTGCACCGTAACGGTGGTGACGATGGTGTCATCCGCTGGAGGATTCGAGACTCCCTCGTAAGGGCTGGACTGGCTCGCCTCCTGCGCACCCAGGGCGGCAGAAACAACGGCAAACAACGCGCACACAAGAATAGGCCGGTTCATCCAAGTCTCCTTTTCACGGACAGACATCTCTCAGAGGTTGTAAACCCCACCAGGGCCGGAAGGTTGCGCTCGCAACGCTCCATCCGGCTGGCTGTCTGCCAACTCACCCAATGTAAGGCTAGCCTGTATCGTTGAAGAGCGGCCTAAAGCTCGATCGGCCAGGTGCCTTTGGCGGTACGAATCAGCAAGGTAACCTGGGAGCTGCCGCGGCAGCGGTTTGGTCTTCTGTGACCGGAAGTACAGAGGCGGCCGGGGCAGTTTGTTAGAATCCGTACGGTACGTTAACCCCTTTTAACGTTGGACGGTGTGGAGATAAGCCACGTGCACGAGTTGATTGATACGATTCGTAGCGCCCAGGGAAAAACTCTCGCCGTGGATCGCCGTCCCCAACTCAATGACCGGCTACTGCATCGCATTGCGAGGACCAAAATGACAGAGATTGTTGAAATTCGTGCGCGCGAAGTTCTGGATTCGCGTGGAAATCCTACTGTTGAAGCGGACGTGATCCTGGAGAGCGGCGCTTTGGGCCGCGCCATTGTGCCTTCGGGCGCTTCTACCGGCGAACATGAGGCCGTGGAACTGCGCGATGGCGACAAAAGCCACTATATGGGCAAGGGTGTTTTGCAGGCCGTGGCCAACGTGGAAACCGTCATCGCTCCCGAGATTGAAGGGATGGACGCCTCCAACCAGCGGCTGATCGACCAGACGATGATCGCTCTGGACGGCACGGCCAACAAGGGCAAGCTGGGCGCCAACGCCATTCTCGCCGTCTCCATGGCGGTTGCTCGCGCCGCCGCGCTGACGCTGGAAATGCCCCTCTACCGCTACCTGGGCGGCATCAACGCCTGCACCCTGCCCACCCCCATGCTCAACGTGCTCAACGGCGGCGCCCACGCCGACAGCAACGTGGACTTCCAGGAGTTCATGATCATGCCGGTGGGCGCCGAGCGCTTCAGCGACGCGCTGCGCTGGGCCGCGGAGACCTTCCACACACTCAAGGGCGTGCTCAAGAAGAAGGGCTACAACACCGCCGTGGGCGACGAGGGCGGCTTTGCTCCCTCGCTCAAGTCCAACGCCGAAGCCATTGAACTCATCCTCGAAGCCATCGAGGCGGCTGGCTACACGCCCGGCGAGCAGATCGCCATCGCCCTCGATCCCGCCGCCAGCGAGTTCTACGACAAGGAAAAGAAGAAGTACGTCTTCAAGAAGAGCGACAAGCGCGAACTGACCAGCGAAGAGATGGTGGCTTTCTGGGACAACTGGAGCCGCCAGTATCCCATCGTCTCCCTGGAAGACGGTCTGGCCGAGGACGACTGGGCGGGCTGGAAGCTGTTGACCCAGAAGATGGGCAGCCGCATCCAACTGGTGGGCGACGACCTGTTTGTCACCAACACCAAGCGCTTGCAACGCGGTATCGAAGAGGACGTGGCCAACTCCATCCTCATCAAGGTCAACCAGATCGGAACCGTGACGGAGACCCTGGAAGCCATCGAACTGGGCCGCCGCTACGGCTACACTTCGGTCATCTCCCATCGTTCCGGCGAAACCGAAGACACCTTCATCGCCGACCTGGCCGTGGCCACTGGCGCAGGCCAGATCAAGACCGGCTCGGTCAGCCGCACCGACCGCATCGCCAAGTACAACCAACTGCTCCGCATCGAAGAAGAACTCGGCGGCGGCGCGGTCTTCCTTGGCCTGGAAAGCCTCAACTACGAGGGATAAAACGCGGCAGCGGGTTTGCCGGAGGGGAAAGGAGGGGCTTCGGCTCCTCCTTTTTTCAGCGATCGATGCGGTTGCCGATGCGAGTTAGTGTCCTTTCTCCAAAGTCCTCGGCATCAATCCCGAAGAGCAGCCGCAGAACCTTCGACTCACCACCCCCAGACTGAGAAGCGTCTGGGGCCCCGTTCGCGCAGGATGACATCCTGATTGGGGGCGTCGAATCATGATGCGAACTTTTGGGACACCCTACGAAGCATCGAGAAACAGGGCTTGTTCACATTTTGGCTGGCGCCGTGTATTCCGTCCGGGCCGGAGGGAGCTGGGGGCTTCATCTCCGTCATCCGCTTTGCCGGGTTTGCTCGTCGTCAAGGCCCTTCGGATGGCGGCGCATTTTCATGGGTCTAAAGCCCCCTGCTCCCTGCAGAGAAGGATTTTGCCTGGGAGATCGGAACAGGATTGATCTACCATTCTCTTCATGGTGCGAAGTTCGTTGGCAATCGGCAACAGCGGCAACGGAGCGGAGCTCCGCGCCAAGCGGCGCGACCTGCTTGAGCTTGCCGTTGCCTATGGACTGATTCTGCTGGTTTGCTGGACGCCGCGCCCCTGGCAGCGGGTGCTCTGGGTGGTTGCGGCCGCCACGGTCGCGGTCCTCACCTGCCTGTCGTTCGAGGGCCTGAAGTCGATGGGCCTGCGCAGGAAAAACCTCCTCCGCTCCATGTGGGTGGTGGGCGCGGCCCTGCTGGCGGCCGGAGCGGCGATGGTTCTGGCCGGCAGAATGCACACCTTGCGCCTGCCGGGCGGTTTTGTCCTGTTCATCGCCACCTATGCGGCATACGCGATCTGGGCATTTGTGCAGCAGTTCCTGTTGCAGTGCTTCTTCCTTTCGCGGTTGTTGCGCCTGCTGCCGGGCGCAATCTCCGCGGCATTGCTGGCGGCCTTCATTTTTGCGGCTGCCCACCTGCCCAACCCCATTCTTACGCCGATTACCTTGCTGTGGGGCTTTGCCGCCTGCCTGCTGTTTCTGCGCTACCGCAACCTCTACCCGCTGGCCCTGGCTCACGCCATTCTGGGCATCGCGATTGCGGTCACGATTCCCGGACCGGTGGTGCACAATATGCGGGTTGGGCTCGGCTATCTGACCTACGGCCATGCCCACAAGCAGGCCCCGCTACCGTAGCCATAGAGACCAAATTGCATCCACCGAAGCGTGGGTGATGGCCGAAGCCGCCACCCGGCGCTCCTGCCGCCACGCCCGGCCATAGAAGACGCCCGCCACCGCGGCCAGCAGCACGTAGCGCCAGTTGAAAAGCGCGGCCCGCTTGTTGAAGTGGGAAAGGCCAAACAGAATCGCCGTGGCCAGCAGCGCCGGAACACGCCCCATGCGCCGCTCCAGCAGGTTCTGCAGCCATCCGCGAAAGAACAGCTCCTCGGGGACGGCGATGAAGAAGAAGGTGAAGGCCCATGCGCCGGCAATCGGCGCCAGCCCGGGCCAAACCGCGTGCAGGTGAAGAAAGCCCAAGGCCAGCCCCAGCGCCAGTGCAATGGGTGTGTACCAGGCCAGCTCGCGCAAGCCGATGGCGGCGTCCCGGAGGCGCAAACGCAGGTCGAAGCCGGCTCCATCCAGTTGGCGAAGGGCGAGGAAGCCGTAGATTCCCGCGTCCAGCAACAGAATCTTGCTGAAGATTGCCAGATGGGCGGGCCAGGCGCCCTCAAACCAGCGCAGATCGACCGCCAGGCCAAGGACGGCGAGAACCAGGAAATCGCGCCAGTTGCCGCGCTGCCCCGGATCGGCGCGCCCTGCCTGCCAGAGCAGGAGGGCGACCGCAACCGGCAGGGCGGCATAGAGCGCCAGCCAACCCCAGCGGAAGCCGCCGGCGGCGACTGTTACCAGCACGTAGGGGATGCAGAGCACAGCAGGACAAAGCAGTTGCAGGCCGAGAGGAAGTGAGCGCACCCGTCGTGCAGTCTGGGGAAAGAACGCGGCAAGCAGAAGCGGGATGAGCGTGAGCAAGGCGGCGATCGAATTGGCCGGAGTGAACATGGGGCTCCATTCCATTGTGCTCCTTCGTCGTGGGCGAACGCGGCTGGTGGAGGCTCGTGCCCTTCCACCCCCGGCGCAAGATTGCAAGAAGCGGGTCCTTCGACTCGCTACGCTCGCGCAGGATGACAGCCAAGAAGGGCGCCCAACAGGAGTGGCGCACGCGGCTCTCCGAAAGCCGCGAACCCGCTCTCGTTGAGTCCCGATCGGCAGTGCGGCCCCAGCTCTTCTCGGCATTCCGCCGCTCTTTCCCGCCGTCCATTGCATTCCGTGGCGGTGTACACTGAACTCACGACTCCTAACACCACAGGGTTTCAGCTTGGATAATCTTCAGCAACAGAACGCATTGTCACTGCTAAGCGGTGACGAGGCGGTTGCCTTGGCCGCCTTTGACGCCGGGGTCAGACTCGGCACGGGATATCCCGGCACGCCCTCGACAGAGATCCTGGAAACCTTCGAAAAACTGGGCGGCAAAGCGCAGTGGTCGCCCAACGAGAAGGTAGCCATGGAGGTCGCCATCGGCGTGGCCTTTTCCGGCGCGCGCGCTCTGGTCACCATGAAGCATGTCGGCCTGAATGTGGCCGCAGTCCCCTTGTTTACCGTGGCGTATACGCGGCTGGACGGCGCGCTGGTGGTGGTTTCGGCCGACGATCCGGGAATGGCTTCAAGCCAGAACGAGCAGGACAATCGGCGCTATGCGTTGGCCGCCGGTGTGCCCATGCTGGAGCCTTCCGATTCCCAGGAAGCCTACGAATTCATGCTCCGCGCCATCGAGATTTCGGAAGAATGGCAAGTGCCGGTTCTGTTGCGCATGACTACGCGCGTCTGCCATTCCAAGACCATTGTGCGGCGCGGAACACGGCCAATGCCCCCGCAGCGCGCGGCGCATTTTGAGCACGACTTTCCTTCCCGCGTGATGATACCGGCGTATGCGCGCCCGGCGCATCTGCGGCTGCGCAAGACGCTGGCGCAAATTGCCGCATGGAACGAAGAGGAAGGGCCGAACCAACTTATCAATGGTTCTTCTTCGATGGGGATCATCGCTTCCGGCGTTGCCTTCCAATATGTGCGCGAGGCCGCGCCGGAGGCCAGCGTACTGAAGCTGGGAATGACTTATCCGCTTCCCGTGGAGCGCATGAAGGCCTTTGCCGAAAGCGTCGATCTGTGTTTTGTCGTCGAAGAAGGCGATCCGTATCTGGTGGAGGCCGCGCGCACCGCGGGCATTGCGGTCGAGGGCAAGCCGGAGATGTACCGCTTCGGTGAGTTGAATACGGCTCGGGTGCGGCGCATCTTGGAGAACGATTGTTCGCCCGAGGCCAAGCCCGTTCCCGGCAAGCCGCCGGCCCTGTGCCCCGGCTGCCCGCATCGCAGCGTCTACACGGCGTTGAAGAATCTGGACTGCCTGGTGCCCGGCGACATTGGCTGCTATTCGCTCGGCGTGCTGCCGCCCTTCGAGGCGATGGACACGCTGGTGTGCATGGGTGCGGGCATTGGCGTGGGTTTGGGAATGCGCCATTCCTTGCCGCCCGAAGAGGCCAAGCGCGTAGTGAGCGTGATCGGCGACAGCACTTTTGTGCATAGCGGAATCACCGGCCTGGTGGAGATGGTCTACAACCCGCCGGAGAGCGGCCATGTGGTGCTGATCCTCGACAACGGAACCACCGCTATGACCGGCATGCAAGAGCATCCGGGGACGGGGCGTACGCTGGCCCACGCCAGAACCGGCAAGGTGATCTTCGAGGATCTGGTGCGGTCGCTGGGCATTCCCAATGTGCACGTGATCGACCCCACGCAGAATCTCGACAAGTTTCAGGAACTGATCCAAACCTGCCTGGACAAGCCGGAGCTTTCTGTGGTGATTGCGCGCCGCGACTGTTTGCTGGCGACTCGCTCGATCCGCGAGTACGAGAGGTGCAATGAGCAGCAAAACGACTAACGTGGTGATCGCCGGACTCGGCGGACAAGGCGTGTTGAAGGCTTCGGACATCCTGGCCGACGTAGCCTTCGCGGCCGGCCTGGACGTGAAGAAGAGCGAGTTGCATGGGATGAGCCAGCGCGGCGGTTCGGTGTCGAGCGATGTGCGCTTTGGCGAGTTCGTCTTCAGCCCCATGGTGCCCGAGGGCGAAGCAGATTATCTAGTGGTGATTGCTGCCGACCAGGTCCCCGTGAATGCCGCGGTGCTCGGCAAGCGCGGCATTCTTATCGAGCCTTCCCAGATAGACGAAACTCTGTTGCCCAACAAGAAGAGCACCAATGTTGCGTTGCTGGGCGTGCTGAGCCGTCATTTGCCCTTTTCTGTCGAGGCATGGACCGAGGCTCTCAAGCGCAACCTGCCCGAGAAATTGCACGATGCGAATTTCGTAGCGTTTTCCATTGGGCGAGGAGACGGGCAGACAAAATGAACTCAGTTCTGGAAACTTGCGCCGTCGATTGTCATCCCGCGAGCGTGCCGGATTACACCCCGCTTGAAGAACTGCGCGCCTTGCAATTGCAGCGACTGCAGACCGTGGTTGCGCGCGCCTGGCAGCATGTTCAGCTCTTCCGCGAACGCATGGACGAGCGCGGCCTCAAGCCAGAGGATATTCGTTCGCT
>Ga0181529_10007064_pt1 | contig 11280 bp, 3 predicted proteins | sample PEATcosm2014_Bin_36_FD_119763 | JGI IMG/M metagenome (GOLD analysis project Ga0181529, IMG submission 119763) | Peatland microbial communities from MTU Mesocosm Facility, Houghton, MI, USA - PEATcosm2014_Bin10_30_metaG | ecosystem: Environmental > Terrestrial > Soil > Wetlands > Peat | place... | reverse complement strand
ATCAGCGCCTGGAGGGCGTCCACGACTACGGCTGGAAGCTCTTCATCAACAATCCGGACGAGGACGTCACGCCGCCGCGCTACGTTCCAGGATCGCTGACCATCCAAAATGTTTCCGAGACCGTGGTGGCCGATGGTATCAACCATGCCGTTCAGCGCATCGAGGTGCGTTGGCAGGTGGACGAAGATCGCCAGATGCAGTCGGTTTACGCCCAGCTTTCCGATCCCTCATCCGTCAACATGTATCCGCTGGAGAGCTGGGGCACCTACGATGCCGCCACGGCGACGGCGCTGGTGACTTTCGACGTAACCGAATTCATGCCCTCGGGCAGCTACGGCGTGCCGTGGATCAACATGATCGACGCCGCCAACAATCAGCGCGGGCAAGCGTTCTCGTCGTCGCCTCTGCTCCAGCCCCTGGTGTCGACGCCGATCACCACGACCAATCCCGACGTGGAAGCGCCCACGGTCTCGCTCAACGACGACGCCGCCAATGGTTTGCATCGCATCCTGATCGCCGCGAGCCCGACCGACCCGGATCAACCCAACGGCGAAACCAAGGTCAGCATCCGCTACCAGGCGCGCGACGACAAATCGGGCCTCGACCAGGTTTCCTACCGCCTGCTCGATCCGCAAGGGATCTCCCATCAGCAGTACGACTACCACGCCAACTTCTACACCGAGTTCTTCGAAGGCGATCCCACCGCGTGGACGGACTACACCATCAACGTCGTGTTGCCCGTCGGTTCGCCACCCGGCACGTGGGGCCTGCAGCAACTTTACGTGCGCGACAAGGCCCGCAACACGCGCACTTACGATTTCGTCGAACTGGTTCAGTTCCAAATCGCCCAGTAACCGTCGCTCTGCCTGGCGCGTACCCTCACGTCCGGTTTGGGGCTTGATTCGTCGCCGCAGATCGGGGAAGTAAGGGGAGCCATGACCATTGCCTGCAAGTTCGGGGGAACTTCCCTTGCCGATGCCGCCCAGTTCCGCAAGGTAGCGGACATCATCCGCTCCGATGCGCGGCGACGCGCGGTGGTGGTTTCCGCGCCGGGCAAGCGGCACAAGCAAGATCCCAAGGTCACCGACATTCTCCTTTCCATCCACGAGATGGTTTCGCGCGACATGGATCCGGGACCCTCCATCGCGCTGCTGCGGGGACGCTTTCTCGAAATCGAGCGCGAGCTTTCGGTCGATGCCGGGATGTCCGGTCTCGTCGATTCGCTCGAAAAGGCCATTCGCGCTGGTGCCGACCGCGATTGGATTGCCTCGCGTGGCGAGCATTTCTCGGCACGCATCATGGCGGCGTATTTGGGTGGCACTTTCGTCGAGGCTGAGAACACCGTCTTTCTGACCTCGAACGGCCTCGTCGACGACCGGACCTGGAAGGAACTGCCCGGCCGACTTCCGACGCAGGGAATTTTCGTGCTTCCTGGCTTCTACGGCACGGGCCCGCAGGGCAAGGTCAAGACCTTCTCGCGCGGCGGCTCGGACATTTCCGGCGCCATCCTCGCCCGCGCCGCGGGCGCCAACCTGTACGAGAACTGGACCGACGTCTCGGGACTGCTCATGGCCGACCCGCGCATCGTTCCCGACGCCGCGCCCATGGAACAGGTGACCTACCGCGAACTGCGCGAGCTTGCGTATTCCGGCGCGAACGTCTTTCACGAAGAAGCCATCCTGCCCTGCAAACAGGTGGGCATTCCCATCCGCATCGCCAACACCAACGATCCCAGCGCCAAGGGCACCTTGATCGTTCCCGAGAATCAAGCCGCAGATCGCCCCATCGCCGGCGTCGCGGGCCGCAACGGATTCTGCATTCTCCAAATCGAAAAAACGCTCATGAACAAAGAGCGCGGCTTCGGCCGTCGCGTGCTCGGCATTCTCGAGACCAAGGGCGTCAGCTACGAACTGTCGCCGTCCGGCATCGATTCCATGTGCGTGGTCATCGACCAGAAGAATTTCGAGGTCGTCGAGGACACCGTGCTGCAAGAAATCCGCAGCGCTTGCGATCCCGATTCCATCGGCGTCGAGCGCAACCTCGCGCTCATCGCCACCGTCGGATACGGCATGTCCCGCCGGATCGGCGTCTCGTCGCGGCTCTTCGGCGCCCTCGCGCAGGCAGGCGTCAACGTGCGCATCATCGACCAAGGTGCCTCCGAGCTGTCCATCATCGTGGGCGTGGACGCCGCCGATCTTCCCAAAGGCCTGCGCGCGATCTACGACGCCTTCGTCCGGCCGTGACCGTTGCGCGTTTCGCTTTTCCAATACTCAGATTCGCCGAATCGACCCAACCGCGAAAAAATTCTTCGATGGACGCGCCAACAAGGACCGCGGCACGGCCGTATCGGTTCGCGCCTGAGCCTCGGGTGACAGCTTAAACGGAGGCAACAAGAAAAAAAGCCAAAGAGCTTGGGCGGCGGTTCACCGTCCAAGAACTACGTCTACTCCGGACAGCACAAGCTCCAGTTTCGCCTTGGGCAACTTGCCCACTCGTTCAGTCAACTCGGACCTGTCGAGAGTCACAATCTGCGAAACGTTTGCCGCCGACTCCTTGGGAAGTCCGGTCGTGCTCTCAGACAGAAGAACATTGCCCGGCGCCGACGCCCACTTCACGTTGCTCGTCAAGGCAACGCAGACCACAGTCGCTATGCGACTCCGGTTGAAAGCATCGCCTTGAATGACCAATACCGGTCGACGCAATCCCGGCTTCGATCCGCGCAACTCGCCAAGGTCCGCCCACCACACCTCGCCCTGAGAGACCGTCACCACTCGCTCCGCGCCAACCTCCGGCGGGCAGCTCGCGACGCAAATCCATCCGCCGACTCGTTCACCTCCTCGATGATTCGATCCATTGCCTCCGTTACGCTATCCGGCGCATGGCGCGCGACGTATTCGCTGAGGGCGCGTGCATACACTTCGCTCCGCGACCGCTTCGCCCGATGCGCGAGGGTCTCAGCCCGCTCGAAAATGTCGTCCGGGATGGATACCGCCGTCTTCATACCGGAAGTATGACCCGGTATAACTTTCAGTCAACCCTCGCGCGTTTCGTGCCGAGCGATCACAGTCGTGTTTGACCGTAACCGCCGCTACGCTTTGGCGGTCATCACGGTTCGCAGGCTGACCTTCTGCAAGCTGATGGCGTCGTCGGGGCAGACGTCGATGCAGGCACCGCAGCGGATGCATTCGTTCTGGTTGATCCAGATGCGAGGACGATCGTCCTCGGCGGTGGCGCGTTGGTATCCTTTGATTCGTCCATCGTCGTCGTATTGGAATGAACTGACCTTGATGATGCAATCGGCACGCGGCTTGACGTTCAGGCACAGGTCGCAATTGGTGCACACGGCGGGGTCGATTTCCATTTTGTGGTGGCACAAATAGCAGCGCAGGGTTTCCTCGGTCGCGCGCTCGCGGTCGAAGCCCTGTTCCACCTCGGCGCGCAGGGTGCGATCAAACACCGGCAGCAGCCGCATCTTTCGGCGTGGCACCTCGTCCATCGCGCGCGTGCGTCCGGTTTCGCGCGCGTCTTCCACAATCGCCAGCTCTTGCATGCGGCGCTTGCCCACCAGATTTTCGTCCACCACCAAGGCGCATTCCTTGGCGTGGGCGATGGCTTCGATAAGCGATCGCGCGCCGGTGGCGAAGTCGCCCGCGGCGAAGATCTTGGGGCGCGTGGTTCGATGCGCGGAGCCCGTGGCGAGCCATCCGTCCGGCGTGACCAGCCCCTGACCGTCGCTACCAACAATGGTTCCATCGGGGAACTGTCCGGTCGCCAGCAACACGGTGGTCGCCGGCAGCTCGAATTCCGTGCCGGGGATGGGCTCGGGACGACGTCGTCCCGAGGCGTCTGTCGGTCCCATTTGCGTGCGCACGAAACGCATGCCGCGCACGTCGCCGTTTTCGTCGCCAAGGTACGCCACCGGAGCCACCATGATTTCCAGATCCATGCCTTCGTGTTGCAGGTCTTCGATCTCGCCCGGCGTGATGAGCATTTCTTCCTTGGAACGGCGGTACAGCACGCGCACGGTTTCCGCGGCCACTTTGAGCGCGGGGATTTGATCGCGGCCGCCGGGCGCTGGCGTGAGCTGCACGGTGTTCGCGCCCAGGCGCGCCGCCGTGCGGGCGCAATCCATTGCGGTGAACCCGCCGCCGATAACGAGCACGTGCTCACCCAAGGCGACCTTCTCGCCGCTCGCCTCGCCTTCATTCACCTTGAGCAGAAAATCCAGACCGTGCTCGATGCCGCGCAATTCTTTGCCGGGCAAATCGAGTGTGTTGGGGCGAAGAGTGCCGGCGGCCAGAATCACGGCGTCGGACTCGGCCTCGAGTTGGGCGAGCGTCACGTCGCGGCCCAAGGCAACGCCACAACGAATTTCGACGCCAGTCAGGCGAATCTGTTCGATCTCGAGCTCCACCACGTCGCGCGGCAGGCGGAATTCCGGGATGTCTTGCACCATCATGCCGCCAGGACGCGCGTGTTGTTCGAGCACGACGACGCTGTGGCCGAGCAGCGCCAGCGTGCGCGCCGCCGCGAGCCCCGCCGGACCCGCGCCCACCACCACCACGCGTTTTCCCGTCGGGGGCGCGAGCGCCGGCAAGACCATCGGTTTCCCTTTGCGAAGATCAGAAGAGGCACGCTTGCTCCAGCAAATGGCCACCGGCTCGCCAAGTCCCTCCCAGCCGTGGCGGCAGGCAGCTTCGCAGGGGCGCGAGCAAACTCGGCCGAGCACGGCCGGAAAGACGTTGTCGCGTAGATTGATTTCGTAGGCCTCGTCGAAGCGGCCCGCGGAGATGGCCTTCATGTACGCGGGAACGTCGGTGTGGGCTGGACAAGCGGACTGACAAGGGATGTTTTCCTTGAGCCAGTGAAAATCCTTGGCCGCGCTACCCACGCCACGAGCCACGCTGAGCGCGCTGGCGGGATCCGCCGAGGGCTCGCTGACCGGTAACGACGGCGCCTTGGCGACCGTGGGTGCCTTGGCTGGCTGCGCTGGTGCCGGAACTTCGCGCGCGGTCGACGGGACCACGGCGAGTTTCGCCGACCGAAGAGGTGCCGTTGCGGTCCTGGTGTCTTGATGATTCGGTACGGCGGTCTCGACGGTCGGCGCAGGCGTTGCCACCGGGGTCCGCCACGCAGCCTTGAGACGTTCCAAAACCGGCCAGGGCTGCGCGCGCAGCCGCTGAGTCGTGCGCAGCGCCTGGTTGAACATACTGCGGGCCGATCGCACCACGCCCTCGGCGTGCCGTCGCGCCTCGATCGCACGCACCGCCAGCGGCGATTTTCCGACGAGCGGCGCGACCTCGGCCAAGCGATCTGCAGCCGTGCCAGCGCCCGCGTGCGGGGATCGGCGCAACGGGCTCGCGTAGCGCGGATGGGCCGCGAAGAATTCTTGCAAGCGCTCGCGCGTGATTCCGAAGCGGTCGAGCGCCTCCTGGTATTCCACCTGCGCCTTCTGGCGCGCCTTGAACACGGACATTTGCACGCGGCTCTGCACGTTGACCTTGCCGTCGCCCGAAGTCTCGATGGCACAGAAGAGACTTTGCGGAAACTTGGCGGTGATGAGGCTTTGCACGCCGTCCGACACGCCCGACGACGGCATGCAGCCGAACGGCTTCACCGATAGGGTCATGTGCGACTTGTTGTGGAGCACATTGAGAATGAACTTGCCGACCTCCATGTGCCCTTCGCCGCCGCGCAGTCGGTTGTCGTAGTGCTGGTGCGCGATGGCGGCGATCTCGTCCATGTTTGGCAGCTTGTAGCCGCGGAATCCGCCGAGCGTCGCGAAGGATTGGAATGCCACACGCAGCACGCGGTCTGCGAGAAACAGCGTCGCCCGGTGCACGCCCACGCGCGATTCGGGTCCCTTCAAGCTCGAGGTGGCGTTGTCCTTCCCGCGCAAATTCGCTCGCGTGCGCGCGTCGTAGCGCGCTTCCCACACGCTGTAGAGGATCCAATTGGTGACGAGCTGGACGTCGCACTCGGCGCCTTCTTGTTCGAGGAATCGCTGCAGCCGGTAGTTGCCGTCGCCCTCGGTGGTCATGGCCCAAAATTCGCCGATGATCGAAACGCGCGGCGCGGGCCGGGTGAAGTCGCATTTCACCTTGGCCATCTCCCTGCGCGCACGCAGCAGCGCGATCAGCAGCGAGCCGCGCTTTGCGAGCGCCGCCTGCACATGTTCCTTGGCGCGCGCCAATGCCTCATCCGTGCTTCCCGGTTCAATTTCGAACGGCCGCATGCGATAGCCCAGGCCGTTGAGCACATCGCCCGCCATCAGCGCCTTGAGCAATCCAATGAAGAATTTCGGCGTGAATTCCAGGCCCGCTTCTTGTCCCGTTGCCTGCGCCAACCCGCCCTGCTGTTGAAACAACATGACCCGAAAGCCGTCGAAGCCGGCGTCGCGCAGAGCCTTGCGATATTCGGTGGCGTACATGCCGAAGCGACACGGGCCACATGCGCTAGCGGTAAGAAAAACGTAGCGCTGCACCGCCTCGGTGGGCTGGATGCCTTTGTCGCGACAGCGTTCGGTCAGGAATTTGACCAGGTTGCCGACGGTGAAATAGGTGGGGTTGCACTGTCCACGATTGCCGAATTCTTTGCCGTAGCGAAGCGATTCGTTGTCGGGGACGTCGATGACTTCCACGTTGTAACCAAGCCCGCTCAGCACCGCCTTGACCATGTGGTCGTGCGCGGCGGTCAATCCGGAAACCAGCAACGTCGTATTCGGCCGCTCGCTCTTGCTGAATTGCGGATTGACCATGGCGTCGCGCCAATGGCGATCGAGAGCCGGAATTCCCAGGCGTTTGTGCTCTTCGCGCTCGAACTGGGCCAGCTCCTCTTCCACATCGGCCAGCTCGCCTTTGCTGTCGAAGGCCGTTTCATTGACGACCGGCAAGCTTCGCCTTGTCTGCTGCGCGGATTCGGTCCCATTCCCGATCATGACGCTGCTCCTTCCCGATCAAATGCGCGAGATGGTATCGGTCCGGTCGCGACGAACGCCGAGGCGGACCAAACCAAGGTCGGCTCGCGCGGCGTTCGCGGCCAGCGCCTTGGCACTCTCCGCATCGTTGCTGTTATCGCGTTCGTAACGATTTACTCGATCGACCAATTCTGCAATCTGGCGGGCAATGCCCGTGTCGCCCAAGGCGCGCGCGCCCAGCTCGTGCTGCTTGCGACGCAGGAGATCGAGGCGTTTCAAATCGATCCGGTGGCCAAGCTCTGCCTTCGCCTTGGACAGATCCGCCAGGCGATCCTGGTGAAGGGCCAAACTGTGCGCGTAGGTTTTCACGCGAATCTTGATCGATCCGCCTGGCTTGTTGGCATCGATGTCGTGCAACGCCGAATAGGGCGTGCCCGCCGCCGAGATGACGCTGTCGATGATTCCGTAGGTGGGCGCATCGTGCCCGCACTTGAACGAGGACAGATCCAAGATCACAACGTGCGGATGGCGGCTGGCGAATTTCGCGGCCCACACCTTCATGGCCGAATTCGACGAATAGTTCTCGGGCCACACGTCGCTGATTTCGAGCGGGCTCTTGATGCGACCGCTGGCCAGATCCTCGGCGAAGAATCGCGCAAGATAGGTTTCGTCCTTGGGAATGGAGCGGATGCTGAGCACGGGAAAGCCCAGAAATTGGAATTCTTCCAGCACGGCGTGATTGAGCCCCGGGTCGAGATGGTACGGACGACCGAGAAGCAGCAGCGCCACCCGATTGTCGCGCTCGACTTCGTCGAGAATTGCCCTACCCTTGGCTTCCATTTCCTCGTCGAGCCGGCGCATGGCCGCGAAGGCTTCCTGGCTGGCGAAATCCGACTCGTCCTCGGTGATTTGCAAAATCTCGCCGAACGTTTCGAACAGTTGCCGGCGCAAAAGGTGAGGCTCGATCATGGTGAACGCCGAATCGAGATAACGGATCCCGCGCTGGGCGAAGAAATCCATCTCCTTGGTGAAGGCCGCCTTGAGCACGTTGGGCGAGCCGGCCACGATGGGACACGAGGCATAGTCCTGCGCGTTCTTCACAAACGAAGGCACGTGCGTGAGGCTGGGATTGAAGATGTAGTGAAGCGGCAGCTCGGGTTCGTGATGGTGAAAGAGCAAGTTGTGCACGTGGGCTTGCCCAACCTTGGCGGGGAAACACGGATCCACCGATCCGTACTTGCCGCCTTCGATCCACATTTCCTCCGACGTCGTGTCGGAGAAAACAACATTGCCGCGCGGGAGACCGAGCGTTTCCAAATAGGATCGCCAGAAAGGCGCGGTGGACCAGATGTTGAGAACGCGCGGAATTCCTATGCGCAGTTTGCGCCGCCGTTCCAGAGCTTCGGCGCTCGATCGTTTGAAGCCACGCTGGACAGCCACACGGCGCACGCCGAGCAGTGTCTTCTGCACCTCGATGTCTTCCATCGGCTCGCCGTCCTCGGGCAGCGGACGCGGATCGTAGAAGTGCTTGAACAGTAGGCGCGCTTCGTAGTCCACCAGGTTGGGAAAGCGCTTCATCACCGATTTGCGCTCGGTGGCGATGGCGACCATCGCGTCTTTCGACTCGACGGTACCCTTCTCGCAGGAAAATCCGCTGATGTAGCGAGCCTGGCCGCCGTCGGGCGTGCGCGTGTCGATGAAGGTGCGCGCGCAGTTGTTGGCGCAGAAATGACAGCGCGTGCTTTCGTCGTTGCGCGCCTCCCAGGCCATGTCGATGGCGGCGTCGAGCCCCACGAAGGTGGAGTGGCCGCGCCGCTTGACCACGCGCAGGGCCTCGAAGGCAGCGCCGATGGCGCCCGCTTCACCGCAGTGGGGATGCACCAACACTTCCGCGCCGGGCACGCGTTCTTTGATGTAGTCGACTTGTGCTTTGACGGCCGCCAGATTGTACTGGGTTCCGCCCTGCAACACGAACCTGCGCCCAAGCGCGGCCATGCGCGGGATCTGGACGACGTATTGCCAGACGTTCTTGGGCAACACTTGCGCGAGCCCGGCCAGCAGCTCTTCCTTGGCGTAGCCTTCTTTTTGAAAGTTCACGCGATCGGAATCCAGAAAGACCGCGCAGCCATAACTGAAGCGCGGCGATAGCGTGGCGGCGAAGGCGGTGTCCGCGTATTCCGCGATGGGAACGCCGAATTGATCGGCCATCGCCTGCAAGAGCATGCCGTTGCCGGCGGAGCACTGGTTCGACAGGCGAAAATTCTTGATGTTGCCGTTTTGCAGGAACAGCACCTTGATGTCCTGGCCGCCGATATCGCAAACCACGTCCACGTCGCCGAAGTAGGTCGTCGCCGACGTCATGTGCGCCACGGTCTCGACCAGGTTGGCGTCGGCGCACACGGTCTTTTCCAGCACGTCCGCGGCGTAGCCCGTGGCGCCGAAACCGATGACGTCCAAGGTGGCCTGCTGGCTGTCGGCCCAAGCCTTGAGGCGGGAAAGGATCTCTTTCACGTCCTGGATCGGGTTGCCCTTGGAAAGCTGATATTCCTTTTTCAGGATGTTTCGTTGCTCGTCGATGACGACGGCTTTCGACGACGTGGAGCCGCCGTCCATCCCGACCACGACGCGCGCCACGCTTCCCGGCGTCAGCTTGGCGGGCTCGAAACGGGGAATGCGATATTGCGCGCGAAAATCCTCCAGTTCCGTGGTCGAACGCGCCAGCGGCGGCCCCGCGGCATCGCCGAGCTTGGCCTTCCGCCCCGAGGCGATAAAGGATCGCAAAGCATCCAATCCGTGGAATGCTCCCATCTGGCTGGGCTCCTGCGCTCCGTACATCACGGCCCCGAACGCCGCGTAGTATTCGGCCTTGGGCGGAACGAAAATGAGCGTTTCGAGGGAAACGTCCTGCGGGTACGCGTAGCCGCGCGAGGCCCACGTTTCGGGAATGCGCTTGCGCCAGCAATCCTGCAAGAAGGGCAGATAGGCATTGGGGCCACCCAGCAGCAGCACCTTGTGGCGAAGCGTGTTGCCACGGGTGAGCACCGACAGATTCTGCATCACGATGGCGTCGGCCAAGGAACACATGATTTCTTCGGCTGGGATCGATGCCTTGACCAGATTGACGATGTCGGTCTCCGCGAACACGCCACACTTGGCGGCGACGTGGTGCAGTTTCTCGTCGCTGAAGCGCAGGCGCCCGGCATCGGCCGCGGGCATCCCGACTTTGATGAAACACTTGTCGATGGTGGCGCCGGTGCCGGACGCGCACTTGTCGTTCATCGACGCGATGGCAGTCTTCCCCGTGCTGCGTCCGCTCTCATCCGTGCCTTCTTTGAAGATGATGATCTTGGCGTCTTGACCGCCGAGCTCGACCACCGAGCCCACGTCGGGATACAGACGCTCGACCGCCAGCGTGACGGCGTTGACCTCTTGGACGAAGCGCGCGCCGATCGGATCGACCAACGGCGATGCGCCCGATCCGGTGATGAACACGCGGACAGTCTCGGGCGAGCTCGCTAGCGTGGGAAAGCGCTCAAAGCTCGCCTCCAGCAACTCAAGCACTTTTTCCGCCTGGCGGGTTTGGTGGCGCTGGTAGTCCGCCCACAAAATCTCGTGCGAAGCCGGATCGACCACGACGACTTTGACCGTCGTGGAGCCGACATCGACTCCAAGAAGAAAGGAGGTTCGGGCGAACGTGGCATCGTCGTGCATGGGCAACCTTCCCGAGAGCCCTCGTCGGTGCGGCACGAGGAGCAGGCGTGAAGATACGAGCGACCGAGGACGGCCGCAATTAAAAAGGGATAAAGTTAGTCTCTTTTAACCATTGGAAGCGCGCGGACGACTGTCAGCGCGATAGACCGGATTTCGTCCCCAGTTTGGTCCCCAGTTCGTCCTTAGTTCGGCGCGCCTGGGCCGCAGGGCGCGAGCTCGACGGCGTAGCCCGAGGGCGGTTCCAGTGTGAAGGCGTGGTCGGGGAAGGTTGGGTTGACCACGCGCTCGCGAACTTTGATTTCGACCCCGTCGTCGAAATCCTTGCCTGGCTCGGCGAAACGCACCAGGCGTGGCAGCGCAATGCCATCGGTGCGTTCGAGATCCTCGTACGATACGCGCCAACGGCTCTTGGCATTCGCGTCCGCGCCTTCGAGAAACAAGACATCCCACGCGGCTTTCGCGGAATCCGACCGTCGCAGTCCCAGCCACAGCGTGGCGCCGAGCGGGTCGCGCAGAACCAGAACATCGGCACCGCGCGTGCTGTCCCATTCCACCCCCGCCGGTCTGTCGCCTTCAGCAAGAGGAACGTCGCCGAGAAGAATGGCCGCCACCGCGTCGGGGTCGAGCGGAATGCGAATCAACGCCGCGACGTT
>Ga0181529_10007062_pt1 | contig 11285 bp, 10 predicted proteins | sample PEATcosm2014_Bin_36_FD_119763 | JGI IMG/M metagenome (GOLD analysis project Ga0181529, IMG submission 119763) | Peatland microbial communities from MTU Mesocosm Facility, Houghton, MI, USA - PEATcosm2014_Bin10_30_metaG | ecosystem: Environmental > Terrestrial > Soil > Wetlands > Peat | place... | reverse complement strand
TTGTGGCGGGTTCGGTTGCAGAGGCGCGCGCGATCACGAATCGGCTGGCGGCCGAGCATCTGACAGTGGATGCGGCGAGCGATTTGGAGTGGGTCGAGAATGCCGGATCAGTTTTTGTGGGGCGCTGGTCGGCGCAGCCCATGGGCGATTACATTTCCGGACCGAATCACACGCTGCCTACGGGCGGCATGGCGCGAGTGCGCGGCGGGTTGAGCGTGAACGATTTTGTGAAACTGATCACGGTGCAGGAGTATACGGCGGAAGGTGTGCGCGCGCTGGGACCGAAAGCCGCGCTGCTGGCCGAAGCAGAAGGATTGATCGGTCATGCGGCGTCGATCCGCATTAGGCTGGGCAAGGAATCCGCTCGCAGAAGGAGGGTCCGTGGCTGACGCACTGACAACTACTTCGCCGGCGCCGCGCGCACGCGTGCAGGCGATGAAGGAGTATCACCCCCCACTGGGCAGCCGCGACAATCTGCGCCTGGATTTCAACGAGAACACGCTGGCCTGTTCACCAAGAGTCAAGGAAGTGCTGGCGGCGGTTTCGATGGGCGCGCTCACGCGCTATCCCGAGCGCGAGCCGGTGGAAGCGATGGTGGCCGCGCACCTGGGCCTGAAAGCGGAACAGGTGGCGCTGACCAACGGCGTGGATGAAGCGATTCACGTGCTCTTCGAGGCGTTTCTCGAAGCGGGCGATGAGTTACTGCTACCCGTGCCTACGTACACCATGTACGAGGTTTACGCCTCAGCAACCGACGCGCGCGTGGTTGCTGTGCAGGCCGCGGATGACTTGCTGTTTCCGTCGGAACGGCTGCTGGCCGCGTTCACGCCCAAGACGAAAGTGATTGCGATTGCCAATCCCAATAGCCCTTCGGGTTCTGCGGCCACGCGCGAGCAGATTCTGGAGCTGGCGCGGCGTGCGCCGCAAGCCGTGGTGCTGGTGGATGAAGCGTATTTTCACTTCCATGGCGAGACCGTGATGGACTTGGTCGGCACGGTGCCGAATCTGATTGTCGCGCGCACGTTCTCGAAGGCGTATGGACTTGCCGGATTGCGATTGGGGCTGCTGGCCGGGCCGGTGGAGCTAATGCAATGGGTGCGGCGGGTGCTTTCGCCTTATAGCGTGAACTCGTTGGCGCTGGTGTGCCTGCAGGCGGCGCTTGCGGATACGGCTTATCTCGACTGGTATGTGGGTGAAGTGCTGGCCGCGCGGAGCGAGTTTGAGGCGGCGCTGGATGCGGCGGGAGTGCGCCGCTGGCCTAGCCGGGCGAATTTTGTTTTGGTGGAGATCGGCGCGCGGCACGCTGAGTTTGTGCGCCTGATGCGTGCCGCGGGAGTGCTGGTGCGTGACCGCTCGAGCGATCCCGGATGCAACGGACGCGTGCGCATCACGATTGGGACACGCGAGCAGATGAAGCAGGCCGCGGTGGCCTTGAACGAGGCGATGGCTGCGCTGCGGAGCGGAGGCGAGACGCAATGACGACGAAGAGTAAGAAAACGGCGAGCGGCGTGCGCACGGCGACCATTGTGCGCAATACCACGGAGACACGCATCGAGCTGGAACTGACGATCGAGGGCAGCGGTCAATACAAGATCTCCACTGGCATTCGCTTTTTCGATCACATGCTGGAGCTGTTTACGCGGCATGGCGCCTTCGATCTCGAATTGAAGTGCGACGGAGATCTGGATGTGGATCAGCATCACACGGTGGAAGATGTGGGGATAGCGCTGGGCGAAGCCTTCAACCGGGCACTGGGCGATAAGCGGGGGATTCTGCGCGCCGGCTACTTTGTGATGCCTATGGATGAGACGCTGGCGATTGCGGCCGTGGACCTGAGCGGGCGCGCGGCATTCGCGGTGGATACGAAAGTGCGCACGCGCCTCGTGGGCGATTTGCAGACCGAACTGGTGACGGATTTCTTTGAGGGCTTCGCGCGCGGGGCGCGGGCCAACGTGCACGTGAAGACCATGTACGGGCGGTCAAATCATCACAAGATTGAGGCCATCTTCAAGGCGTTTGCGCGGGCGCTGCGCGTGGCCTGCAGCCGCGACAAGCAACTGGGAGAAATGCTGCCATCGACGAAGGGCCTGTTGTGACGCCTCGGTCTTCTGCTCGTTTGACATTTCGAACCTGGGCTGCCGACGATACCGGGCTTGCAGAGGCTTTGTGGTGCGATCCGGAAGTGACTCATTACTTCGGCGGCGCTATGACCCGAGAGCAAGCACACGATCGACTTCACGCAGAACGTGAATGTGAGAGCCGCCTCGGTATCCAGTACTGGCCGATGTTCTTGCGCGAGACAGGCGAGTTCGGGGGGTGTGCCGGCCTACGGCAGTGGCAAATGGATCCCAACACGACCGAGGCTGGCGTCCATCTCATGCGGTCTGCCTGGGGACTGCGGCTGGGCGAAGAGGCTTTGCGCGCGGTACTCGCGTATGGATTCGATACGCTGGGCCTGCCGACGATTGTCGCCGGACATGGAATCGGACACGACAATTCACAAAGGCTGCTTGAACGCGTGGGATTTGATTACACACAAAACTCCACGTGGGGAACGAAAGCGATCGAAGTACGCGTGTATGCGATCACTCGACAGATGTGGCAAATGACAGAAAGACAGGAAGAGAGCGCCTAATATGCGTGTCACGGTGATCGACTACAAGGCCGGTAATTTGACGTCGGTGTTGAAGACGCTACGGCATCTGGGGGGGGAGCCGGTCGTGACGGATGGCGACCCTTCGCTCGTTGAATTCGCAGAGCGCATTGTGCTGCCGGGCGTGGGGCACTTTGCGGCGACGGAACGGCTGGATGCGACGGGACTGACGGGGGCGATCCGTGCGGCGATTGCGCGTGGCGTGCCGTTTTTGGGAATTTGCGTGGGGATGCAGTGGCTCTACGCCGGATCGACTGAGGCGCCGCAGCAGCCGGGACTCGCGGCATTCTCAGAATCCTGTTCGCGCTTCGTTGAAAGCACGGAAAAGGTTCCGCACGTGGGCTGGAATTCGCTCGAAGTGAAGAGTGGCTCGCGGTTGCTTGCGGGCGTTGAGCCGGGGGAGTTTGTGTACTTCACGCATTCTTACAAGGGGCCAGTTACGGCGGATACAGCCGCAGTGACGCAGTATATTGAACCGTTCGCGGCGGCTGTGGAGCGGGGGAATGTGATGGGCGTGCAGTTTCATCCGGAGAAATCCGGCGCGACGGGGCTGAAGATTTTGCGGAATTTTCTGGAAGCAGAGCGATGAAGAACGAAAAGCAACCACAGGTCCTTCGACTTCGTCCGCTGCGGCGGACTTCGCTCAGGATGACAGATCAGTTATTCAATCTGACAGTTCAATTGTTCAGTGAAATTCATATTCAGGGAATTTATTCATGCTGACTAAGCGCATCATTGCCTGCCTCGACGTGCACGCGGGACGCGTGGTGAAGGGCGTGCAATTTGTCGACTTGGTCGACGCGGGCGATCCGGCGACGCAGGCGGCGCGGCACGCACGCGAGGGCGCTGACGAAATCGTGCTGCTCGACATTACAGCGACGCACGAAGGACGGCAGACGCTGCTGGATACGGTGCGGCGCACGGCGCGCGAACTGTTTGTGCCGTTTTGCGTGGGCGGAGGCATCAAGTCAGCGCAGGACGCGGAACAGGTGTTCGAGGCGGGCGCGGACAAGGTGAGCATCAACTCCGCGGCGCTGGCCGACCCAGCGCTAATCAGCGCCATTGGAAGCAGCTTTGGCGCACAGGCGGTGGTGGTGGCGATCGACGCGCGGCGCGATCCCCAAGCTGCTGACCCGGTGCACGAGGCGCAGGTGTTTGTGCATGGCGGGCGCAAGCCGGCGGGACGGCGCGTGGTGGAGTGGGCGCGCGAGGCTGAAGAGCGCGGCGCGGGCGAGATCCTACTGACTTCGATGGATGCGGACGGGACGCGCGCGGGATTTGACTGTGAGCTGACCGCGGCGGTGAGCGAGGCGGTGGGCATTCCCGTGATTGCTTCGGGCGGCGCGGGAACGGTGGCGCATTTTGCCGACGTCTTCTCGCACGGCAAAGCGCACGCGGCTCTGGCGGCGAGCATTTTTCACTTCGGTGTCTCGACTTCTCGGTCGCTCAAAGAGGAGCTGGCGCGAGTAGGCGTACCTGTGAGGTTGCCATGCTGATTCCTTCGATTGATTTGCTGGGCGGGCGCATTGTGCAACTGGTGCAGGGCGAGAAACTGCGCCTGGCATTCGACGATTTTGAATACTGGATCGAGCGCTTCTCGCGCTTCCCCCTTGTGCAACTCATCGATCTTGACGCGGCGATGCGGCAGGGTGAGAACTCCGCGCTGGTGGGGCAGATTGCCAAGCGGCTGCCCGTGCAAGCGGGCGGCGGCATCCACACGGTTGAGCGGGCGGGACAGGTGCTGGAGGCGGGCGCACAACGCGTGATCATCGGGTCGGCATTTTTTTCCGCCGAGGGCACGGTGAACACCGAGTTTGCGGCGAAGCTGGCGGAGAGCGTGGGCGCAGAGCGCGTGGTGGCCGGAATCGACACGAAGAACGGGCGCATTGCTGTTAAGGGTTGGAAGGCGCAGGTGGAGCTCACGGCGGACGAAGCGATTCCGCAGCTCGAGCCGTATGCGGCCGCATTCCTCTACACGCACGTTGACACGGAAGGAACCATGCGAGGATTTCCTGCCGACGTGGCAGAGCGGCTGCGCAAGCTGACCAAGAAGCAGCTCATTGTGGCCGGCGGCATTCGCAGCCAGCAGGAAGTGGATGCGCTGGATGCGTTGGGCGCGGACGCCGTGGTGGGCATGGCGGTGTATACGGAACTGCTTAAGGTGTGAGAAAAGCAGGGAGCGAGGGAGCAAGGGAGCGAGTCCGCTCGTACGATGTCCCAGAGCCTCATTACTAATTCCAGAAAGAAGCAAATGCAGGTCCTTCGACTCGTCCCGGCACGCCGGGACTCGCTCAGGATGACCAATCCTAGTTTTGGTCGCTCGGGATGACAATCTGTCAGGATGACAAATTCATCTTGAGATGGGCGTCCCACCCTTTTGCAAAAAGCGCAAAAGGATTGGGCACGGAGGCGTTTCGTTTCAGGCCGGTTCGATCTCTTTATACCCCTGACCTACAGCGCGGCTGGTTTCGATGCGGGTGGCGCGCAGCAGGCGCGCGATTTGCTTGAGATGCAACTGCACTGCGTAGGCGCGCATGATCTCGGCCTGCGAGAAGCCGATGCCGGTGTGGCGGACCTCGTCCATGCGTGCTTCGAGATCGGCAATGTCCTGTTCGAGATAGATGCCTTCGGCCGGCTTACTGAAGCGCCAGCGGTGAATGCAGCCGGCGATGAAATTGAAACCGGAGTGAATGTCGTCCGCAAGGTGCGTGAGCACCGGCTCCAACTGCTGCGCGAAGCGATCTTCGTGACTGTCTTTGACCGCGAACTCGAGGGCCAGGAGCGCGTCAAGGAGCGAGATGCCGAATTGCGTGAGCAGGCTCAGGCCTTCGCGCCAACCGGGACCGCCGGGCTCGTTGCGCGCGGCATCGAGGAGCTGACTGTTGCCGCGCAGCAGGGCCTGCAGGTCTTCTCGCAACGCGGATAGATTCTGTGGTGGCGCGCTGCGAAAGCCTGCGAGAATGGCCGCGAAGAATGCGCCGAGCATCAGGTACTCCTGAGCCAGGCCGTCACGTAGCCACACACGCGCGCGATCGGGAAAAATGAGCGTGGTGACCGCGAGCGCCATGACAATGCCGAGCAATACTTCGCCGACGCGATCGAGCGCCAGGCTCCAGCGCGAAACCGAACCGGGAACCAGCATGATGATGGTGATGGTGACGCAGGCAAGGCGCGCACTGTCGCGCATGCCCAGCAGGCCGCTGACGACGATGGCAAGAAAAACGGCGAGTATGTAGTTCCAGGGAGGCGCGCCGAAGAGAGAAAACGCAAAACCGAAGAGAGCGCCGATGAAGGTGCCGAGGAGGCGTTCGCGCGAAGCGGTGACGGTGGCTCCGACATTCGATTGCATCACGATGATGGCGCTGATGGATCCCCAATAACCATCGTGGAGGCCGAAGCGCAAGGCCAGCCACCAGCAGAGAGCCGCGGCGAACGCGGTTTTGGCGGCATGGATGAGCAAACGACGCCGCTCGAAGGAAAGCATTCCCTGCTCGCCGCCGCCTTCGAGGCGGAGCTTGACGGCGAGTTGGTGATGCGACCAGGTCTTTTTTGTTCTCAGGCGCATGGGGCAATCTGCGGTTGAATTCTCTCACATCTTGCGTGCGGGAGTGCGGGAGGGCGCGGAAATGATCGGGCAACGAAACGCCCTGCTTTTAGGGAGCCTCGCATGCCGTAGCATACTAGTGAGAAGCCCGCGGCCGGTCGGGCTTACTGACCCCATGCTACGTGTCGGATACCCAGCTTCTATTTCAGAAAACTTGCTGCGCGATTTCCCCAAGGGGATCGAGCTCATTCCCGTGTCGGACAAAATGGACCACGATGTCGACATCGATGTGTGGATTCCCGATCCTTATGCAGCGCGGGCCATGCGTGCCTGGCCGCACCTGAACGGGGTGAAGCTGGTGCTCTCGATGATGGCGGGGACGGAGTGGATTCCGGGAACGGTGGGCCCGCATGTGACGATTTGCAACGCGCATGGTGCGCACAATGTTTCCACGGCGGAGTGGACGCTGGCGGCGATTCTGGCGATGCTGAAGTATTTCCCTCTGTACCTCGACATCCAGAAGTCCGGCATATGGAAGCGCCGCTTCGAGGCCAGCGCGCACTACGCGCAGATTACCGGAGACACGCGGCCGTTCCATCCCGAGGTGATGCTGGAGGAGTTGACGGGAAAGACGGTGTTGCTGGTGGGGTACGGGGCGATCGGCAAAGAGATTGAGCGCATGCTGGCGCCGTTCAACGTGAAGATGCTGCGCGTGGCGCGCAGCGCACGCACCGCGCCCGAGGTGCACGCCGTGAGTGAACTGGAACAGTTGCTGCCGCAAGCCGAGGTGGTGGTGCTGATTCTGCCCTCGACCGCGGAGACCAAGGGATTGATCGGCCGGAGCCAACTTGCCTTGATGCGGCAGGGAGCGCTGCTGGTGAATGCAGCGCGCGGGCCGATTGTGGATACCGATGCACTGGTGGAGGCGCTGAACTCAGGATGGATTCGCGCTGCGCTGGACGTGACCGATCCCGAGCCATTGCCCGTAGGGCATCCGCTGTGGAGCTGCCCGAATCTGCTGATTACGCCGCACGTCGCCGCATCGTCACCGGAGTTTGCGCCGCGCGCGTTGCGCACGGTGGCCGATGAGTTGCGGCGCTACATGAAGGGCGAGCCGCTGCAGAATGTGGTTCAGGCGGCAATCTGATCGGAAGCCGCGGCGCGACGCCAGTCGCGCAGGCCTAAGACGGCGAGACCCACGAGACCCGCGTAGAGCAGCGCCGTGGGCCAGAGATCCTTGTAGATGTATTCGCCGATGTAGACGAGATCCACCACAATCCAGAGCCACCAGTTGGCGATGTGCTTGCGCGCGCCCCACCAACTGGCGACAAGGCTATAGCTCATAAGCACGGCGTCAAGGTAGGGCAATGCAGCGTGGAGATGCCGGGCCACGGTTCCCAGCACGAAGCTGCCCGGTATGCCCAGGACGACGGCGGTGATGAGGCTCGAACGCGGAAGCGGGACAACGCGCACGGAGCCTTCCTGGCGCACGCCGCGCCACCAGTGCCACCAGCCGTAGAAGGTGAAGGCGACGAAAAAGACCTGCAGCAACGCATCGGAGAACAGGCCGGCGCGATAGAAGACCACCATGTAGACAAAAATTGAGACCAGGGTGACCGGCCAGCAGATGAGCAGGCGTTTTGTGGTGAGCCAGATGCCGAGGATGGCGGTGACAGCTCCCGCGAGTTCCAGGCCATGCGCGGTGAGCCAGGTGGCGATGGGCGTCCAGTTCATTGGAGAATCGCTTTGCGCGGGTTGCGGGCTTTGGCGCGGCGGCGCAGAGCGTCGAGCAGCTCGCCGCCAGCGTCGCCGAGGAACCATTGCGCGTGACCGACCAGCCAGCCATCGTACGCGGCGACGGCTTTTTCTTCAGAGTGGAGCACGCCGAGAAAGTAATCGGCCTCAGAGAGAGCAAACTCGGCGTGGCAGAGAGCGGTCATGGGCGCGAGGGCGGCGGCTTCTGCGGGCGTGAGGGGACGGAGGGATTCGTAACCATCGAGAAGTGCTTCTAAATGATCGATGTGCGTCGGGACATCGTCAGGATGCGCGGGATCGTTGACGAGTGACAGCCACTCGATGGTGTTGCGCTCGATGGCGTGGGCCAGGTCGTGCACGGCGTTGGTGCGGTCGGCGAGGCCGAAATCGATGATGGCGGTAGCGTGCGCTTCGGGAGACTGATCGCTCCAGAAAAGATTGGAGGCGTGGAGGTCGTTGTGGGTCCACAGCGGCGGGAGGGCGGGGAGGAGCGGCGCAAGCTCGGCGTGGAAGGGCGTGAGGAGGTCGATCGCCTGCGCTGCGCAAACGCGAACGGCCGTATGGCGGGCCAGCGACAGGCGGAGGCCAAGATAACGCGCCATGGCCGCGATGGGATCCAGTGCGGCAAAAACGGTGAAACTGGCGACGAGCGGGCGGGGCTTGCGGGGCGGAGCGGCGAAATTGCGCGCGGCTAGATGCAGACGCGCGAGAGCCTGCCCGGCGGAGTACGCATGGGCCACGGTGCGAAAGGGCGTCCAGGAGATGGATTCTTCATAGAGATCGACGCCCGCGGGAGTTTCATGCACCTCGTAGATTGAGTCGCCGAGTTCGATTGCGGTTTCTCCGGCGGCGGAAGCGTAGACGCGCGGGACAGGCGCGCCGTGGGCCAGCAAATGCGCGAGGAAACGATGCTCCTCGAGCAAACCTTCGCGATCGCGCACTGAATGGTGATGGCGCTTGATGAAGACGTTCGTCTGTTTTGTGGCGGCGACACCGGCCGCGGAGAATGGGCGCGGGCTCACGGTGAGAATGCGCGTAGGTTCGCTGAGCGCGGGAAACTGACCAAGCAGCGCGTGCACTTCGTCCAACGTGAGCGGAGGCCAGTCGGGGGGGACCAGCGTACCGTCCATGCCGTGGGCTTTTGCGGGTTGATCCATGTTTGCGAATTGCTTTCCGATGATCTTACGCCCGCTGAAGCGGGCTATACGTCGATTCACGCACTGGACCCCAGGCTTACGCCTGGGGCTACCTTCTTTCGCCCGCTACGCGGGCTGAGATTGATTCGACTCATAAACAGTGGCACAATTTCCCACCCTTTTCCGCAAGAAGCGCGGAAAAGGAGGGGGCACGGGTAATTTCGTTTGTCGCACACCACGCGGGCTCCTAAAACGTGTAGTGGGCGGAGAGGCGCACCGTTGCGGGTGCACCCTCCCAGACAAAAGTATCGCCGTAACTTGCGCCGGTGTCGGACCAGTAGCGCTTGTTGGCGATGTTATCGGCATAGATGCGGAAGGTGACGCGGCCCTGTTCGCCGCCGGGCGTGTAGCGCGCACCCAGGTTGAAGAGATTGTAGCTGGGCACGCTCACGGTGTCGTCGCGCAGGGCTTCCTTGCGCGATGCGAAGTTACAGCCGAGCATCAAATGCAGGCCGCGGATGCGCGGTACGCTGACGTCGGCGAATAGATTCGCCTGCGCGTGCGGCACGTTGATCACTTGCTTGTTGTCGAACGATGGAGTGCCGGTATTGGACGCTGAGGCGTTCATGGCCGCGGCGGAGAAGTTCAGCCGCAGCCAACTGGCGGCTTTGCCTTCGACGTTGAATTCGACGCCATTGTGGGTTTCGCGGCCTTCCTGTTCGAAGCAGAGATCGCCGGGAGCGACGAAGACGCTCGCCGGGCAAGAGTTGTCGGGCGCCTGGATCACTTTGGGATAGAAGAACGGCGCGTGCATGTGGAAGAACGCGGCGGTGAGAAGAATGCGCTGGCCGGGCTCGTACTTTGCGCCCACCTCGGCCTGGCGCGTGAAGAAGGGCGCGAGAAATTGGCTGCCATTGTCGGTCCAGAAGGGGCCCTGCGGACCGAGAGACAACATGACACCGTAATTCGAGTAGAGGGTGAGGTTCGCAACGGGGCTGAAGGTGATGGCGAATTGCGGGAGCCAGACGCCTTTGTCGGTGAACGTGGGATCGCATGCATCGGGCACGGTGAAGTCCGCGCAACTCGCATAAGCTGAGTAGTTGTGATCGCGCAACGAATCGTAGCGGCCGGCGACTATGAGTTGAACGCGGCCGGGAAGATGCACGCGGTCCTGAATCACACCCGCGGCCTGATGGCTGTCTTCCCAAAGACGGCGCGGACCTGCGGTTTCGAGCGGATTTTCGAGAGAGGTGGCTGCTCCCGGGGCTGGAAGCTGCGCGATGGGCTGATAGATATTGTCGGAGCCAACGTAAGTGTAGACCGCACCGTCCTGCACAACGCCGCTGGGATCGTAAGGGTTCTGCACGGTGTAGAAGCCGGGTTGCTGCACGCTGCGCAGAAAGACCTCGCCGCCCATGGTGATGTCGTGCGTGACCGCGCCGGTGTGGATGTGGCCGGTGAGCATGGCTTCCGCTTCTGCATCAATGCGCAGCTCGCCGGGATCGCGATAGTCGTAGATATCGTAGGTGCCGTCGGGAGCGAAGAAGAATGCCGGTGACTGGCCCGGGCCTGGGTTTTGCGCGCACTCCGTCTCGTAATAGCAGCCGTAGGCGTAGAGTACATTGTCCTGAATGAGCGAGTGGCTGAAGCTACCGGCGGCAAAGGCGGCCCACGCCGGCGAAAAAGTGTGCTCGAGGCGCGCGCCGGTGTTGAAGGTGTCGTAGGTGTCGGGTGGACCCCAGGGCTGATCGCCGAGCATGGTGGAGCGATAGATCTGGTTGATGTCGGGCAGCGTGGCGCCGCCGAGCAACTGGTAGCCGCTGCCGTCGCGCTCGGTCTTGTGTTGGTACTCGAAGTCGCCCTTGAGCGTGGTGGCGGGGTCGATCTTCCAGTCGGCCGCACCTGCGCCCATGGCGCGCCATCCGTTAGTGTCGTTCATGTAGGGAACGATGCGCTCGCCGGCAAGATTCACGCGCGCGCCCACTTGCTTGCGGCTGCCGAAGAGATGGCCGAGGTCGACAGCGCCGAAGGCAGAGCCGCGATGATCGGTGGCAAGATCAACGGCCTTGATGTTGGCAGGGCGCTTGGTGACGAAGTCGACGAGACCACCTGCGGAGGCCACGCCGCTTTCGACCGCGGCGATGCCTTTCAGGAATTCGACCTGCTCCTTGTTTTCGAGCGGCACATCCTGCTCGCC
>Ga0181529_10007058_pt1 | contig 11290 bp, 6 predicted proteins | sample PEATcosm2014_Bin_36_FD_119763 | JGI IMG/M metagenome (GOLD analysis project Ga0181529, IMG submission 119763) | Peatland microbial communities from MTU Mesocosm Facility, Houghton, MI, USA - PEATcosm2014_Bin10_30_metaG | ecosystem: Environmental > Terrestrial > Soil > Wetlands > Peat | place... | reverse complement strand
GTGTAGAAATTGAGCTGGAAGTAGATGAACATCATCCAGATCAGGTTGGAGGCGCCGTCGCCGAACCCGTACCCGATCTTTTCAAAAATCGAGAGTTTGTGAATTTGCTGAGTCATGGTGGGCCTCGGAGGGACGTCTAGGGGCGAGGTTATCACGGCCGGAAGTAAACGGCGGGGACTGCGGCGGCTACATCTCGCCGCGCCCCAGCGACTCGGATATCACACTTTCGTCTGCACGTCCGGGTCCAATTCCGTCCGGTTTTTGCAGGACACCTTGGCAGCCGGCTACAAATTGTTTCGAGCGATGCCGGAAGCGGCTTCCAGGACATATAAAGGCCGATCCGACATTGCGCAGCCAGCCTGTAACTGACGAATACGATGTGCTTGCTGTCCGTTGACATCGCACCGGCGGTTTAATCCAAGGTGCTGACGCAGACGGTCGCGCTTCGCATTGTGCAGACGCTTCAGATGCGGGCACGGCGCGACTAAGGGCATTTGCATGTGGAGGATGCTCAAAAGCCCGTGGCGCCCTAGGGAAGGTTCTATGCTGCTTTGATATGGCGCCATTTCCGGCTCTAGGGGGCCCTTGGGCGTGGGTATAGTATGGCGCGCGTAGGGGCGTATCGGGAGGAAGAAATGAAACTCTCATCGATAGCAAGTGCGTCTATTGTGGCTCTGGCGACGTTTGCTTTTGCGGCGGGTGGCGCGTTTGCCGCCGTCAACTACAACAGCAGCAAATCGAACTCTGGCAATGTGACGGTTGGCCCTAAGGGTTGCCCAGCGGGCGAGGTTCTCTCCACAAACCCCACGACCGGCAAGCAGTCATGCGTGCAGTCGGATATGGCGGTAAAGAATTCGGGCGTTCCTAAAAACACGACAACGACAGCGCCCGGTCCGAAGGGGACTGCGACGGCCACTCCCCTGAATAATCGACAAAATTGAAAATCGGGTGATAGCGAAGGCCGCCAGCGTTGTTTGGCGGCCTTCTGCCTATCCAAATTACTAACTGTAACAATGCTACTATTTGGGGCTACCGAAGCCGCCGCCGCCGGGGGTCTCGATGGCGACCGCATCGCCGGCTTCAAGCTCGACTTTTGCGATGCCTGGTATGGCCTCGCGCCTGCCGTCCGCGCGTTCCACCCATTGCCGGCCCGGAAGGCCATCGCGCCCGCCTTCCAATCCGAACGGAGCCACGGTCCGCCGCGAAGCGACGAGCGACGCGGTCACCGCTTCTAGCACTCGAATTCGCCGCATGGCGCCATCGCCGCCGCGATACAGGCCTTGGCCGCCGGAGCCGCGTCGGATGGCGAAGGCCTCCAGCCGGACGGGATAGCGTAGCTCGAGGATTTCAGGGTCAGTGATGCGCGTATTGGTCATCTGCGTATGCACGGCGGAGGCGCCGTCGAAACCGGGGCCCGCGCCCGCGCCGCCGCAGATCGTCTCGTAATATTGGTGACGCGCATTGCCGAAGAGGAAATTGTTCATCGTGGCCTGGGACGAGGCGCTCGCGCCCAGTGCACCTAGCAGCGCGTTGCAGGTCGCTTGGCTGACTTCCGTATTGCCGGCGACGACCGCACTGCCCGGTCTGGGGGAGAGAAAGGTGTCAGCCGGGATCACGATCTTGAGCGGCTTCAGACAACCTTCATTCAGCGGTATGTCCTCTCCGACAAGACAGCGGAAGACGAACAGAACCACCGCGCGGATCACGGCCGGCGGGGCGTTGAAGTTGCTCTTGCGCTGCGCGCCGGTGCCGGCAAAATCGATAGTCGCCTCGCGGCGTTCATGGTCGACCTTGACCGCAACCTTGAGCCGCGAACCGTCGTCCATTTCGTAATCGAAACTGCCGTCGCCGATCCGGTCGATCACGCAACGAACGCTCTCTTCCGCATTGGCCATGACGTGGCGCATGTAAGCCTCGACCACGGACCAACCGTACCGCACAACCACGGCATTGATCTCGCGAATGCCGGACTCGTTTGCCGCGATCTGTGCTCTAATGTCTGACACGTTGGTGTCCACACTGCGCGCAGGATAGGTCGCGCCGGAGAGCAACGCACGGAATTCGCGCTCGCGGAACACGCCGCCGTCGCGCAACAGGAAATCGTCGATCACGACTCCTTCTTCCTCCAGCGTCGTCGAACCGGGCGGCGTGGAGCCGGGCGTGATGCCGCCGATGTCGGCATGGTGTCCCCGATTGCCGACGAAGAAGCGGATTGCCGTTCCGCGTTCATCGAATACCGGCGCGATCACGGTGATGTCCGGCAGGTGCGTGCCCCCGTTGAAGGGATTATTGAGGACGATCATGTCGCCGGGCTTGAGCGTAGAGCGACAGCGCGCAAGCACGGTGCGCACGCTTTCGCCCATGGCGCCCAAATGGACGGGCACGTGCGGAGCATTGGCGATGAGGTTGCCTTCGGCGTCGAACAGCGCACAGGAGAAGTCGAGCCGTTCCTTGATGTTCACGCTGGTGGAGGTGTTGCGGAGCACCACCCCCATCCGTTCGGCAACGGCCATGAAGAGATTGTTGAAGAGTTCCAGCAGCATGGGGTCTGGCGTTCTGGCATCGGCGATAGCGTTGCGCTCGCGGGCGATCGCACGGTGCAACAGCAATTCGCCGCTCGAACCCACATCGGCCTTCCAACCTGGTTCGACAACGGTTGTGGCAATCGCCTCCCGGATCAGCGCCGGGCCGCCAATCCGGTCGCCACCGCGCAGGGCGTCGCGGTCATAGACCGGGACTTCATGCGCGCACCCGCCGCTCCACAGCGAGACGCGATCAATCGATGACGGCGGCATGCCGTCGCTGGATGGCCGGGGTGGAGTCGAAACGGAGTCGCCATGACGGACGAGCTCGGCGGTGACGCTCTCGAGAATGATCTCGCGTTCGGGTGTGGAAAAGCCAAAGCGGCGCCGGTGCGCGGAGTCGAAGGCGTCGCGCATTGCGCCAAGCGTGCCGAACGGAACGGCCAGCGCATTGTCAGTACCCTCATAGCGCAGATCGGCGGTTAGGATGCGGGAGAGAGCGCCATGTTCCTGTCTGTTCAGCAAGGCAGACGCATCTGTTGCGAGCCGGGCCAACATTTTCTGCGCGTCGGCGCGAGTTTCTTCATCGAACGGGCGTTCGATCGCCTGCTGACGGATCAGGCTTTGATCGGCCAATCCCATGCCATAAGCGGACAACACACCGGCAAGAGGATGGATAAGCACCGTGTCCATGCCGAGTTCGTCGGCGACAAGACAGGCATGCTGGCCGCCAGCACCGCCGAAGCAATGCAGCGTGAAATCGGCCACGTCATGGCCCTTCTCAAGCGTGATCTGCTTAATCGCCTGCGCCATGTTGGCGACGGCGATGCGTAGGAAGTCTTCGGCGATGGCGCGCTTATCCTGTTGCCGGCCGGTCGCGGTCACCACTTCGCGGGCGAGCACGTCAAACTTGGCGGCGACCACCTCGGCGTCGAGCGGCAGATCGCCACTCGGCCCGAAGATCGCGGGAAAATGGCGCGGCTGGATCTTGCCGACCAGAACATTGGCGTCGGTGACGGTGAGCGGGCCGCCTCGCCGGTAACAGGCGGGACCAGGGTCAGCGGCGGCGCTATCCGGCCCAACGCGGAAGCGCGCGCCGTCGAAATGGAGGATCGACCCGCCACCCGCCGCCACCGTGTTGATCGCCATCATCGGCACGCGCATCTCGACGCCGGCCACCTCCGTATCGAAGGCGCGTTCCAGCTGTCTCGCATAAAGCGAGACGTCGGTGGACGTGCCGCCCATGTCGAAGCCGATGATGCGTTTGATGCCGAGGGCTTCCGCCGTGCGCGCCGCGCCGACAACGCCGCCGGCGGGGCCGGAGAGGATAGCATCCTTGCCCTGAAACCGAGCCGCGTCGGCCAGCCCGCCATTCGATTGCATGAAATAAAGTTTTGTATTGCCGAGTTCCGCCACCAGCCGGTCGACATAACGGCGCACGATCGGCGAGAGATAAGCATCCGTCACGGTTGTGCGGCCGCGCGATACCAACCCGATCAGCGGGCTCACCGCGTGGCTGATGGAGACTTGGGCAAATCCGGCCTCGCGGGCGAGCGCCGCGAGCCTCGTCTCCATCTCGGGAAACTGCCAGGCGTGAATGAGCGCGATGGCGCAGGCCTCATATCCCTCCGTGCGGCGCCGCCCGAGCATGGCGCGCGCACTCTCCTCATCAAGGGGAGCCAGGACACGGCCGTGGGCATCCACGCGGCCGCGCACTTCTTCCACCGCGCCGTAAAGTGGAGCCGGTTTACGAATCGCCAGGTCGAATAGGCGAGGCCGCGTTTGATGGCCGATCTCGAGCAGATCGGCGAAGCCTTCATTAACCACCAGCAGTGTCGACGCGCCCTTGCGTTCGAGCAGCGCATTAGTGGCGACGGTCGTGCCCATCTTGACTAGGTCCACCAAGTCCTCAGGCACCGATGCATCGAGCGGCAAACCAAGCACACTGAGGATGCCGGCCACCGCTGCGTCGCCATAACGCTGCGGATTCTCGCTCAGCAGCTTCACAGTCGCGAAGCTGCCGTCCGGCCGGCGCGCCACAACGTCGGTGAACGTGCCGCCGCGGTCGATCCAGAACTGCCAGCCCCCCACCATGACGACACTTCCCACGAAGCCGTTTGCACAAGACATCGATAAATTGCCAATATCACAGACACGAACACCAGAGGGAAATAGGGGGATGCTGGTTCTTTCGGGTATTGCCGTCGTCATCCTGGGCTTTGCGCTGCGCTACAATCCACTGCTGGTGGTGACGCTGGCCGGCATCGTCACCGGCCTTGCGGCGGGCTTCGATCCGCTTGCCGTCGTCGCCATGCTGGGCAAGGCGTTCGTGGCCAACCGCTTCATCGCTATTGCCTGGCTGGTGCTGCCGGTGATCGGCCTGCTCGAGCGCGGCGGTATCCGCGAGCGGGCGCGGGCACTCATCCTAAGGCTGCGCGGCGCCACCGCCGGGCGCGTGCTGATCGGCTATTTCTTGGCGCGACAGATTACTTCGACGCTGGGCCTCACTTCGCTTGGCGGGCATGTCCAGATGGTTCGCCCGCTGATCGCGCCGATGGCGGAAGCGGCGGCCGAACGGGATGCGCCGATCGACACAGAGACTCGCGATCTTGTCCGCGCCAATGCCGCCGCGGTTGACAACATTGCCCTGTTCTTCGGCGAGGACGTGTTTATCGCCATCGGTTCGATCCTGCTGATCCGAGGGTTCCTCGATCAATATGGAATTTCGGTGACGCCAACCCACATCGCAATGTGGGCAATACCCACGGCGATTCTGGCGCTTGTCATCCACACGGCCCGTTTGTGGCTGCTCGATCGCCGCCTTGCCCGGAGAAAGACGGTCGGCGAATGATCGGGCTCGAAGCGATCTATATTCTTGCCGGGTTCATGTTCGGGGCCTTTGCCGCAAGTCATGCGCTGGACCGCTCCAATCCGGCGCGCTGGCGCAGCGCCGCCTTCTGGGGCTGCTTCGCTTTGATTTTGGTGGCTGGTACCTGGCTATCCGATATTGCCAGCGGTATGCTCGTCCTCGTCATGGTCGTATTGGCGACCCTCGGCCTAAAGCCTGGCCGCGATGTCACGACCGATGCCGTACGGCGCCAAGCATCGGCCGACAGGCTGCGCAACCGTTTGTTTCTCCCCGCGCTGGCGATCCCCGCGGTCACGCTCGCCGGAACGCTGCTGCTACCCCATGTGCGGGTCGGCGCCATGCCGCTGGTCGATCCCAAGCAGGTGACGCTCATCTCTCTGGCCGCAGGTGCGCTCATCGGACTGACGCTCGCGCTGCGCCTGTTGCGTTCACACATCGCCACTGCCGCAGTCGAGGGGCGGCGGCTGGTGGACGCGATCGGCTGGGCGGCGGTTCTGCCGCAGATGCTGGCCGCATTGGGCGGGATATTCGCAGCCGCAGGCGTCGGCAAGGTCGTCGCGGGGCTGGTGACCGGCTATATCCCAATGACGCTGCCGCTGGTCGTAGTCATCGTCTACACGACAGGCATGGCGCTGTTCACCGTCATTATGGGAAACGCCTTCGCGGCCTTTCCGGTGATGACAGCCGGCATCGGCCTGCCGCTGATCGTGGGCAAATTCGGCGGCGATCCCGTTATCATGTCCGCGCTCGGTATGTTGTCGGGCTTTTGTGGCACGCTGCTGACGCCGATGGCTGCGAATTTCAATATCGTTCCCGCCGCAGTGCTGGAATTGCGTGACCGCAACGCAGTGATCAAGGTGCAGGCGCCGACGGCCTTCCTCCTACTGTTTGCCAATACCGTTATAATGGCTCTGTTCGTCTTTCCCCGGTGACCGCCATGCCCGCAAACCGTCTTACCATCGCGCTTGCTGATCGCTATGCCGCAATCGCGCTCGGTCACGCTGCACGCGAATATCCCAACAAGCTAGATCATGTGCTGAACGGCCCGGACGACGCGCAAGCGCCGCGCGATCTCCACCCGATTTTCTACGGTAGTTTCGATTGGCACAGTTGCGTGCACAGCTATTGGCTGCTAGCGCGGCTGCGTCGGCTGTTTCCCGACATGGTCAAGGCGGCGGAAATCACAAAGCTGTTCGACGACGCCTTCGTCCCCGAAAAGGTCGCGGGCGAGCTTGCCTATCTCTCGCGCCCGCTCGGCGCCGGATTCGAGCGGCCCTATGGCTGGGCCTGGCTACTTATGCTAGCGGCCGAACTTCGTCGCGACGACGAGCGGCGCTGGTCGAGCACGCTCAAGCCGCTGGAAGAAGCATTCGTTGCCCGTTTCACCGCCTTTCTGCCGAAGCTGAGCTATCCGATCCGCGCTGGCACACATAATAACACCGCCTTCGCGCTGATCCTGGCAGCGGAATACGCGCGCACGGCCGGAAATTCCGACCTTCTACACATGCTGGCGGGCGGCGCGCGGGCGTGGTTCGGACAGGATCGCGGCGCCGTCGCATGGGAGCCGAGCGGAGACGATTTTCTGTCGCCAACCTTGGTCGAAAGCGAATGCATGCGTCGGCTGCTGCCGCCCGCCGAATTCGCCGGGTGGTTTGCGGCGTTTCTGCCGGACCTTGCGCGGGGCGAGCCGAAATCGTTATTCGAGCCCGCAATCGTCAGCGATCGCAACGACGGCAAGACGGTGCATCTCGATGGGCTCAATCTCAGCCGAGCATGGTGCATGCGCGAGCTGACGCAGGCGGTTGCGGGCGATCCTCGCGAAAAGGTTCTGCGCGAAGCGGCCGAGCGGCACCTGCTGGCGGCACTGCCGTACGTCGCCGGTGACTATATGGGAGAACATTGGCTCGCTACCTATGCGGTGTTGGCGCTGGGGCCAATCGAATTGCCAGCCGCAGGGCCGCGTTGACGTGCGCCAGGGCGTGCTGCGCTTCCCGTAACAATCGTTCATGGTGCGCGATGAAGCCGCAAATCTCGCTAGGCATTCTTTTCAGCGCAAATGCTGCATAAGTTTCGCCCATGCTTGAAAGATGGGCGACGTTACTTCAGAATCTTCCACCGCTTGCGCCGATAATATCGGCCCCACGCGCGAATTGGTTATAATGTCTTGCCGATCTGTGGGCTGTGAGGGTCGGCCTATCTATGCAACGTAACAGGCCGCCATGAACGATGCCAACCGTGGGCTTTCCGCCCGGCAGCATTTCGAAGCCGCAACCTCGCTGCATCGCCAGGACAGGTTGGCGGAAGCCGAACAACACTACCGGGCCGCGCTGCAAGCCTTTCCCAGCCATCCGGACGTATTGCATGGTTTGGGTGTGCTTTGCATTCAAAGCAGACGGGTCGAGGAGGCGGAGGAATATTTCCGGCGGGCGGTTGCTGCGGCGCCGCAAGCCGCCGAGATCCGCAATTATCTTGGCCTGACGCTTTCTCGGCTCGGGCGCAACGAAGAGGCCGTTGTCGAGTTCGAGACGGCGCTAAAAATAAAACCTGACTTAACCGACACGCTCGACAATCTCGGAAACGTGCTTCTGACGATGGGGCGTTATGAAGAGGCCGTTTACAGGTTCGAAGAGGCGCTGGCCGCGCGTCCCGATAATACCGCTGCACTCATGGGTCTAGGCGATGCGCTGAGCATCCTTGGCCGATATGCCAAAGCGCAAGATGCATTCGAGAAGCTTCTGGCCGTCGATCCTAAAAACTCGGCGGCCTATTTCGGAATCGGCACCATCATGAAGCAGCTGGGCCGGTTTACGGATGCGCGTCAAGCCTTCGAGCGCGCCGTGGCTCTGTCGTTGAAGATTCCGGCCTATCACCGCGCCCTGGCGGAGACGGAGCGGTTTGGCGAAAACGATCCACGGCTTGCGGCGCTGGAGGAATTGGCGCGGGATGAGGACAGCTTCCCCGAAGACCAGAAGGTCGAACTCAATTTCGCGCTCGCGAAAGCTTATGATGATCTGAAGCGCTACGGTCCGGCGTTCGAGCGCCTGCAAAAGGGCAATACGATCAAGCGCCGCCTGGTTGCCTATGACGAAGCGGCGGTCATGGACATTTTTCGCGAGATTGCCGCGGAATTCACGCCCGCGCTCATGCAGGCGAAGCGCGAGGCGGGCCACCCGTCTGACGTGCCGGTGTTCATCGTCGGCATGCCGCGTTCGGGCACCTCGCTGGTCGAGCAGATCCTGGCGAGCCATCCCGACGTCTTCGGCGCCGGCGAATTGACATATGTGCAGGACCTCATCATCGGCGGTCATGCGGGGGCGGAATATCCCTCCGGCATGGCGTCGCTTGCGAACGATACGCTTCGCCGATTCGGCGGGTTCTATTCGGTGCGGGCCCACGCCCTGGCGCCGCAGGCCAAACGCATCGTCGACAAGCTGCCGGCCAATTTTCGCCATATCGGGCTGATTCATCTGGCATTGCCGAATGCGCGCATCATTCATTTGCGCCGCGATCCGGTCGATACCTGCTTTTCATGCTATTCCAAACTCTTCTTGAGCGGCCTGAATTATACCTATGACCTTGGCGAGCTTGGCGGTTATTACAAAGCCTACGAGGCGTTGATGGCGCATTGGCGCGCCGTGCTGCCGCACGACGCGATGCTCGACGTGCAATACGAAACCCTGACTGAAAATTTCGCGCAAGAGGCGCGGCGGATCGTAGAGTTTTGCGGCCTCGAATGGGACGAACGCTGCCTGAAGTTCTACGAGACCAAACGCGCCGTACGCACCCTAAGCGAATTCCAGGTGCGCCAGCCTCTCTTCAAAAGTTCGATCGGACGCTGGCGGCCATATGAAAAATGGCTGCAACCGCTGTTCGATGCCTTGCGTTGAGCCCTGTTCATTCAGGGCGCTGTCAGCCCCAATTCCGCGCGCAGCTGTCCGGCGATCTCTTCGGCCTTTGGCCCGACGACGACCTGCACGCTGTCCCGCAGCTTGACGATGCCTCGGACACCGGCGGCGCGCAGCACGTCTTCGACCACCAGTGCCGGGTTGGCAACGCTCACCAGCAGCCTGCTGGAGCAGGTGGACAGCGCGCGGACGTTTTCGCGCCCACCCAAGCCTCGGACCAGGGCGCGAACGGCGTCAGGCGCCAACCCCGCGCCATTGCCCGATGGCGTTTCGCTCGGCGAGAGTTCTTGGCCGAGACGCGGCGCCTGCCCCGACTGCGCCAAGACCGCACGGATATCGCCGGCGACCTGATCCGCTATTGGCCCAAGAACGACTTGCAGCGTGTGCGACGAAGGCCGCACGAAGCCGCGCGCGCCCAAAGCCTTAAGCTGGTGCTCGTCGACGGCAGTGGACGATTCCAGCACCAGCCGCAGCCGCGTCATGCAGGCATCGACGCTTTGCAGATTCTCCGCGCCGCCAAGGGCGTCGAGAAACGCCCGTCCCCGCGCCTGAGCATTGATCACCGACTTCTTGACCTGCGGCGCGTCATCCTCCCGTCCAGGCGTCTTAAGATCGAAGGCGCTGATGGTGAAGCGGAACGTCACGTAATAGACCGCAAAATACACCGCCCCCACCGGCAACAGCAGAAGCGGGCGGCTCGCCTTGTTGAAATTGATCACATAGTCGAAAAACCCGGCCGAGAAGCTGAAGCCGAGTCTGACGTGCAAAGCATCCATGAGGATCATGGACACGCCGGTCAGCACCGCATGAATGGCGAAGAGCGGCGGCGCCAGAAACATGAAACTGAATTCGATCGGCTCAGTCACGCCCGTGAGAAAGGCCGTCAGAGCCATCGAGGCTAGAAGGCCGCCCACCGCCTTGCGCCGTTCGGGCCGCACGGCATGGTACATGGCCAGGCAGGCTGCCGGCAGGCCGAACATCATCACCGGGAAGAAGCCGGCCATGAAGGATCCGGCGGTGGGGTCGCCGGCGAAGAACCGGTTCAGGTCGCCGTGGACCAGGCCCTGGGGGCCGGTGAAATTGCCGAACACGAACCAGATGAAGGTGTTCAGCACATGATGCAAGCCGGTGACCAGGAGCAGCCGGTTCAGCACGCCGTAGATGAACAGGCCGATGTTGCCGGACCCGATCACCCAGTGGCCGACCGCGTCGATGCCGCGCTGCACCAGGGGCCAGACATGGCCCATGATGAAGGCCAGCGCCAGGCAGGCCACGCCGGTGGCGATGGGAATGAAGCGCCGGCCGCCGAAGAAGGCCAGCCAGGCCGGCAGCTTGATGTCCTTGAAGCGGTTGTAGAGGGCCCCGGCGATCAGGCCGGAAAAGATGCCGCCCAGCACGCCCATGTTGATCGTGGGGTTGATGGCCTTGGCCCCCGCGTCCAGCACGAAGTAGCCGACCATGCCGGCCAGCCCGGCCGCGCCGTGCTGGTCCCGGGCGAAGCCGAAGGCGATGCCGATGGCGAACAGCAGGCCCAGGTTGGCGAAGATGGCGCCTCCGGCCGCGGCCATGAACGGGATCTTCAGCAGATCGTCCTGGCCGAGCCGGAGCAGCAGCCCCGCGATGGGCAGCACGGCGATGGGCAGCATGAGCGTGCGGCCGAAGCGCTGGAACGCGTCAAAGCGGGTGGTTGCCATGGGCTCCTCGATCCTGGGGTTGGTCGCCGGCCTTGCGCCGGGGTAGACGTTCACGGGCCGCTCTTGGGAAGCAGACGCGGTGGCGCGGGGGGAAATGCGCACGCCCATGGGCGGCCACCTCCCGGCTGTATATTGAAAGCATGCTTGATGCCAATGTGATAATGGCAATAAAATAAGCCACTTAGATTATTCGGGATCTAGGCGCAAATGACCCTGATCATTCAGGATGAAAGAATCTCTCACTCAGAACGAGGGAGAGGATCTTGGGAGCGAAGTCAGGGTAAACGCATGATTGGTACG
>Ga0181529_10007053_pt1 | contig 11299 bp, 9 predicted proteins | sample PEATcosm2014_Bin_36_FD_119763 | JGI IMG/M metagenome (GOLD analysis project Ga0181529, IMG submission 119763) | Peatland microbial communities from MTU Mesocosm Facility, Houghton, MI, USA - PEATcosm2014_Bin10_30_metaG | ecosystem: Environmental > Terrestrial > Soil > Wetlands > Peat | place... | reverse complement strand
CTCAATCTGCTGGTCTCGGAGAGCGTCAGCTCGCGCTTACTGAGGCTGTTCTTCCCCTGGCGTCACGACGGCGACTATCCGAAGTTCCCGGCGCGCTACGAGATGTGCTTCGCCACGCCGAGTCGCGTCGCGCCGGCGTTGCGCGACGCGGGATTTTCGGAGGTCTTGATCGCGCCGTTTTTCGGCCATCGCTACCTGCGTTCGGCGCCCATCGTCAGAGAGCTCGAAGGCGCGCTTCACGTCCTTGCCGAGCGTCGCGACTGGCGAGCGCTCGCCTCGTACGCCTACACGCTCGCGCGCCGCTGACCGAAGGCGACTAGGCCGTCTGGCCAGGAGATTGTGACCCATGCGCGCCGTCGCCCCGGACCATGATCCTCGACTCGCCCAAGCCGCGCGGTTGCGCGGCGGCGGCCTGAGCGCGGCCGAGCTGACGGTCGTGATCTGTCTGGATCATGCTTCGATCACCGGGGGACAAGCGAAGGTGGCGATCGACAGCGCGATCGGTCTCAAGCGCGCCGGCGCGCGGCCGATCGTCTTCGCCGCCGCCGGGCCAGTCGATCCGCGGCTGGAGGCTGCCGGGGTCGAGGTCGTCTGTCTCGACCAGCAAGATCTTCTGGGCCATTCGTCGCGCGCCGCGGCAGCGTGGCAAGGGATCTGGAACGCCCGCGCCGCGGCGGCGCTCGGCAAATTGCTGGCCGAGGCGCCGCACGACCGGATCGTCGTCCACGTGCACGGCTGGGCCAAAGCGCTGTCGCCGTCGATCGTCGCGCCGCTGCGCGCCGCGGGCGCGCCAACGCTGTATACGCTTCACGAATACTTTCTCTTCTGCCCGAACGGCGGCTTCTACAACTACCAGAAGAATGCAGTCTGCAAGCTGAGTCCGCGATCTCTTCGGTGCTTGGCGACGCATTGCGACTCGCGCAACTACGGTCACAAGCTGTGGCGATACGGTCGGCTTCAGGCCGGTCGGATGTGGCTGCGCATGCAAGAGGCGTTCTCCGACTACGTCTGCATTTCGGACCATCAAGCGCAGATCGTCCAATCGCAGTTGCCGCCCGGCGCGCGACTGCATCGGTTGTCGAACCCGGTCGACGCGGAGAGACTGGGCCCCAAGGCTCAGCCGGCGTCCGGCGACGTGATCTTCGTCGGACGGCTTTCGCCCGAGAAAGGCCCCGCCTTGTTCGCCGAGGCGGCGATGCGGGCCGGCGTCATTCCGACGCTGATCGGCGACGGGCCTCAGGCCGACGAGCTGAAGCGCCGGTTTCCCCAGGCGCGCTTCCTCGGCTGGCTGCCGTCGCACGAAACGCGGATGCAGATGCGGGCCGCGCGGGCGCTGGTCTTCCCTTCGCTGTGGTACGAGACGAACGGACTGGTCGCTTTCGAGGCCAAGGCCGTGGGAACGCCGGTCATCGTCTCCGACGTCTGCGCAGGCCGAGAAGCGGTCGAGGATGGTGTGACCGGGCTGTGGTTCAAGAGCGGCGACGTCGAGGCGTTGGCGGAGGCTCTGGCGAAGATCCGCGACGACGCGCTTGTCGCCCGCATGTCGCGCGCCGCCTACGACGACTACTGGCGCGCGCCGCTCACTCTCGAGTCGCATGTCGAGCGCCTGCTGACGATCTACGCTGAGCTCGCGTCGCCGCGGCGACCGGCCGAAGTCGGCGCCTCCCCAGCTGCGTGACACGCCGTCAGCGCCAGATCGCGTTCAGAGACCGCTTGCTCGGCGGGCGCGGCTGGCTGCGGCGAACTCAGCCGCAACGCGGGCGTCGCCCCGAGGAGACGGAAGAAGCGCGAACCTCGCGCTAATACGCATTTCGCGTTCTGAACAGCGAAATCGGCGTAATGGCGAGGATGTAGAGGTCGAGCAGGATCGACCAGTTCTCGATGTAGTAGAGGTCGTGCTCGACGCGCTGCTGGATCTTGTCCTGCGTGTCGGTCTCGCCGCGCCAGCCGTTGACCTGCGCCCAGCCGGTGATGCCCGGCTTGACGCGATGGCGAGCGAAATAGCCGTCGACGACTTCGTCGTACTGACGGTCGGCGGCCTTGGCGTGGACGGCGTGCGGCCGCGGGCCGACCAGCGACAGATCGCCCTTGAAAACGACGTTGAGGAGCTGCGGCAGCTCGTCGATCGAGGTCTTGCGGATGAATCGGCCGACCCGCGTCACCCGCGGATCGTCGCGCGTCACCAGCTTGGCGGCGGTCGGGTCGAGCTGGTCGACGCGCATCGAGCGGAACTTGTAGACCTCGATCAGTTCGTTGTTGAAGCCGAAGCGCTTCTGCTTGAAAAACACCGGACCGGGGGAATCGAGCTTGATCGCCAGCGCGGTCGCCGCGAGGACCGGCGACAGGGCGACGAGCGCGAGCGCGCCGGCGACCCGGTCGAAGGTCTGCTTGATGACGATGTCCCAGTCGGCGATCGGCTTGTCGAACAGGTCGAGCACCGGCACTTTGCCGACATACGAATAGGAGCGCGGGGGAAAGCGCAACCGGTTGGCGTGGGCGGCGAGACGAATGTCGATCGGCAGCACCCACAATTTGCGCAGCATCTGCAGGATGCGCTGCTCGGCGGTGATCGGCAGGGCGAAGATGATGAGATCGACGCGGGTCGAGCGGGCGAAGTCGACGAGATCGTCGATGTTGCCGAGCTTGGGATAGCCCTCGACCGTGTCGGGCGAACGCTCGTCGCTGCGGTCGTCGAAGACGCCGAGCATCTGCACTTCGGCTTCGTCGTTCTTGGCCAGTTCGCGCAGAAGGTCGGCGCCGATCGCGCCGCCGCCGACGATCACCGCGCGTTGCTGCAACCGCCCGGCGCTCACCAGAAGCGCCACGAACTGCGCCAGGATCACGCGCTCGACGGCGAGCGCGCCCAAGCCGACGAAGAACCAGGTCGCCATCCACACGCGCGACAGCGCTCCGTCGAGCTTGAGGAAGAACATCCCGGCGAAGACGACCAGAAACGCCAGAGTCCAGCCGCCGGCGATGCGGAACAGCGCGCGCGACGGGTTGCGGAACGCGGGCGCGCTGAAGACGCGCAGCGACTGGAAGACGACGATCGCCATCGCCGCGACGCCGATCGTCACGGCGAGATAGCCGGGCTGAGCGCCGACGTTGCGCACGATGTAGAGGAAGTAGATCGCGACGCCGGTCGCGACGATCAGCGCGGTCTCGATCGCGCGGACGACGCCGGCGATGACGACCCGCGACACGGCCGGAGCGGCCGGTTCGGCGGCGACCCTTCTCAGCCGCTTGAGCTCGTCGTCAGGCGACTCCGGCGTCCGCGGCGACGGCGACGCGTCGACCTGGCGGAGCTGACGGGCGGAAAAAGCGGCCATGGGCTCGTCTCGCTTGGAGGGCGGCGATCAGTTTTGCGAGGCGACCGTCGCCGGCCCGCCGAACGGGCGGCGGCGGAGGGCGAGCGCCTCGGCGTAGCCCGCCATCACGGAATTCACCATCGTCTGGATCGAGAAGCGCTCGGCGACATGGGCGGCGAGGTCCGCCGCCCGGGCCTGACGCTCAGCCTCAGGCAAGGCGAGCGTCGCCTCGATGCGCGCCTGGAGATCCACAGGGTCGTCGGGCGGGCCCAGCCGGTCGCGATACAGGCCGTAGATTTCAGGGATGCCGCCGACGTTGGTGGCGATCATCGGCACCCGCGCGCCGGCCGCCTCGAGCACGATATACGGCATCGATTCGGCGCGGGAGGGAACGACCAGCACGCGGCCGAGCTTGAACGCTTCGCGCACCGGCAACTGGCCGGGGAAGGAGACGAACGACCCGATCCCGAGCCGCTGCGCCAATTCGGTCAGCGCCGCCTGGTCCGGACCGGAGCCGACCAGCACCGTGCGCGGGATGAGGCCGCGGGCGCGCCCGACCCGGGTGATCGCCTCCAGCAGCGTGTCGATGCCTTTGGCGGCGCGCAACTCGCCGACATAGAGCAGGTCGGCGGCGTCTGCGTTGGGAGTCGCCGGCGCGAAATCAGCCGGGCCGATGCCGTTGGCGACGACGCGGCGGACGCCGTTGCGCGCGCCGACCAAAGCGTCAAATCGGCCGGCAATGTAAGCGCTCTCGAACAAGAACACGTCGGTCAGCGGCGCCAGCGCGCGCTCGGCCAGCATGTAGGCGCGGTTCAACGCGGTTCCAGGTCGATAATTGAAGCTGCCGCCGTGCGGCGTGTAGGCGCGTAGCGCCGCGGTCGGATTGGTGATTGCGCTGAGGCGGGCGTAGAGGCCCCCTTTCGAGCCGTGGCCGTGGACGACGTTGGGCGCCGTGCGCCGGATGAACGCGGCGAAACGCGCCATCGCCACCAGATCGGCGCCGCCAGGATTGCGGTGGATCGGCGCCATCGCGACGCCGAGCGTCGGGCCGCCGGGGATACGTGCGAGCGCCGCCTCGACCCGCGGGCAACGGCCGTCCGTATCGAAGAACATGCCGACGTCGTGGCCGCGCGCGCTCTGTTCGGCGGCGAGATCGACGACGTGGCGAAACAGCCCGCCGAGCGGGGCGCGAAAGACGTGAACGATACGAAGTTTCGACGCTTGCGGCTCGGAAGACGCCATCGCTGAAATCCTCAGGAACGATGGCGATTTGGTAACCCGATTTCCTAAAAGAACCGTTCGCGGGCCTGGATCGTGTCGCCGGGACGCACGGCGAACGTCAGCGGCACCGAGGCGGTGACCGGCCGTCCGTCGATTATCCGCGTCAGGTCGACGCTGTCCTGGGCGCCGCGCGGGGTGAAGCCGCCGGCGACAGCAATCGCGTTCTGCGCCGTCATGCCGTTGACGAACGGATATTGGCCGGCGACGGTCACTTCGCCGAGGACGAAAAACGGCCGATACGCCTCGACTTCCACCGAAACGCTCGGGTCGCGCAAGAAGCCCTGGCGCAGCTTGCCCTCGACGACCTTGCCGAGCTGCGCGGTCGTCAGCCCCTGGGCGTGAACGAGACCGATCAACGGCATAGCGACGTTGCCGGCGCCGTCGACCGAAAAGGAATTGGATAAATTGTCCTGGCCGAACACGATGACCCGAAGACGATCGCCGCTGGCGAGCTGGTAGGGCGCGTCGATCGGGGTTCGCAGCAGCTCGGCGCTGTAGCGGGGCGTCGAGCAGGCGCCCAAGCCAGCGAGCGCGACGGCGAGGACAACGGCGAAAATTCGATTCATGACCAGTCCGCGCGTTCACAACTGCTCGCCGACGGTTTAGGCGCGACATGGTTAACGAAACGCCAACGCCGCCGCGCGCCGCGCCGCGGCTTAACCCGCCGGCAACCTTAATCCCCGATAAGAAGCGGAGCGTTTGCGGCGTCGGCGATTTGGAGCGGCGGATGAAGGATGGGGTCGACGAAGGCGGCGCCGAGACGTCCGGCGGCGAAGCCGTCGATCTGAGTCGGCTCGGCCGCCTGTTGTGGCGTCGCCGGCGCTGGATCGTCGTTCCGACGCTTGCCTGCGCCGTGGCGGCGCTCGTCGCGGTGACGACGATCAGCCCGCGCTACACCGGCGTCGCCAAAGTCCTGCTCGAGAACCAGGAGAGCTACTTCACCCGGCCGGACAAGGCGGTCGGAACGGAGCCGAGCGCCGATCTCGATCCCGAAGGGGTGCAGAGCCAGGCCGAGACCGTGACGACGACCGAACTCGCGCGCAAGGCGGTCGATCGGCTGCAGCTTGCGCAACGGGTCGAGTTCAATCCGCCCGAGCCGAGCAATCCGGTCGCGATCGTCTGGTCGCTGCTGACCGGCGGGCGCGCCGGCAGGCCGGAAGACCGACTGGTCGACGCCTTTCTGTCGCGGCTCACCGTCTTTCCGATCGCCAAGTCGCGGGTGCTGCAGATCGAGTTCTCGAGCAAAGATCCGGCGCTCGCGGCGCGCGGCGCCAATACCGTCGCCGATCTCTATCTCGACGCGCAGCAGCAGGCCAAGCGCGACGAGGCGAAAGCGGCGAGCGCCTGGCTATCGGTCAAGATCGATGAGCTGCGCGGCAAGGTCGCCGAGGCTGACAGCAAGGTCGAGGCGTTTCGCGCCAGTTCCGGCCTGCTCGCCGGCGCCAACGGCATGACGGTTCCGAGCCAACAGCTCGCCGACATGACGACTCAGCTCGCGACCGCCCGCTCCAGTCAGGCGAGCGCCGCCGCCAAGGCTCAGTCGCTGCGCACGATGCTGCGCGACGGCCGGCTCGACGAGATCCCGCAAGTGACGCGGGACGATTCGCTGCGCCGCTACGTCGAACAGCGCGTCGCGCTCAAAGCGCAGATCGCGCAGGAATCGCGCACCCTGCTGCCCGAGCATCCGCGGATGAAGGAGCTCGACGGCGAGCTCGCCGGTCTCGACGCCGAAATCCGGGTCGAGGCCGACAAGACGGTGGCGGCGCTGGAGAGCGACGCCAAGCTCGCCGCCGCGGACGTCGACAGCCTCAGCGCGTCGCTGGCCAGGCAGTCGAAGACGGTCGCCGACGGCAACGCCGACGACGTTCATCTGCGGGCGCTGCAGCTCGACGCCAAGACGGCGGGCGACCAGCTCGAGTCCTATCTGCAGAAATACCGCGAAGCGGTCGCGCGCGAGGCCGAAAACGCCGCGCCCGCCGATGCGCGCATCATCGCCAGCGCGAGCGACCCGCGCGAGCCGACTTTCCCCAAGAAAATCCCCACCGTCCTGCTCGGAACCCTGGCGGGATTCTTCGTCTCGCTTGGGGCCGTCGTCGCCCATGTTCTGCTGACCGACGCCGTGGTCGTGGCGGCGCCGGGTCGCGAACGCGAACGGATCGAGGAGCAAGCGGCCGAACTTGTCGAACCTGCCGAGCCGGTCTCGTCCGCCGCGACAGGCGAGCCTGCGCCTTCCGTCGAGCCGCCGCCTGAACCGGCCGCGATCGCTGCGCACGCCGAGCCGCCCGCGCCCGCGCCCACGTTCGCGCCGCCGCCTGTGCGTCGGCGCGGCGATGACGGCGGCGTGCTCACCGTCGCGGCGCTCGCCGATCGCCTGGCTGAGATCGCGCCCAAGGAGGGCGGCGCGCTGACGGCCCTGATCGCCGGCGAAGACAGCGGACGCGCCGCGGGGTTGGCGCTGGCGCTCGGACGTCGGCTCGCCAAGCGCGGCCGCACAGCGTTGATCGATCTCGGGGATTCTCCGCAGTCGGACGAAGCCGGGTTCGATGTCGAAGACGCAGACGGGGCGGTTGGCCTCGCCGAGCTGCTCGACGGACGCGCAAGCTTCGCCGAGGCGCTGCATCGCGATCGGATCTCCGACCTCGACCTCGTTCCCGCCGGGGCCGGCGCGGCCTCCCTCGAGCTGCTCGGGGAAGCGCTGGCGGCGCTGGCGGCGAGTTACGACTTCCTCGTCATGCACGCCTACGACTGGCGCTCGCCGCCGGCGCTCGCCGCCCGCGACGGCGTCGCCGTTCTGGCGCTCGCCGCGGCGCCGGCGAGGCTCGAGGCGGCGCTCGCCGCGGCGCGCGAGGCGGTCGCAGAGGATGAGATCGTCGTCGTCGGCCTGAAGAGCGGCGAAGCGGCGGCGACGGAGCGCGTCGCCTGAGGGTTCACTCGCCGGAACGGCCGCCGAGACGGCGGAGCCGCGCGTGCAGAGCCTTCAAACGCGGCGAGCGCTTGATCGAGCGCTTGGCGCGCCGCGCGGCGAGGAAGGCCGAGGCGACGAGCCGGCCTTTCAGCGTGACCGCGAAGGCGGAATCGAACAGCGGCTCGACGATTTCGCACGCTTCGTCCTTGTAGCGCGCCTCGCCGACGCCGAGGTCGAATTCGATGAAGCCGCGCGCAATCGCGTCGGCGACGACCGAGTGCACCATGATCTCGCCCGGGCTGCTGCGCGCGATCTCGGGGTCGCCGTCGTGGCCGATGAACAGGCCGCTCAGGCGCTCGTCGCTGGGCAGCGCTCCGAACACGGCGATGATCCGCTCGCCGTGGGCCAGCGTGTGCAGCTCGAGCGCGCCGTCGCGCGCGAGCCGGGCGAGGAATTCTTGCGCGGCGGCGGAAGCATAGGGGTCGGGCATGCCGAGCGCCTCGGTGCGCGCGCGCCGCTCGGCATGGAAGGCGGCGAGCGCACGGTCGATCTCTTGCGCGCCCGCGGCGCGGCTGTGGACGAGCGGCGCCGTCGCTTCGAGCCGCGCGCGCTTCTTGCGCATCTTCTTCTTCGCCTCTTTCGAGGCGCGTGGGTCGAGCCAGGCGGAAAAGTCGCCGGGCAGGGCGCTCGCATAGGCGAAGCTGGGGCTCGGCTGGGGCTGGTCGCCGGCGAGCGGGTTGGCCATTTCGCGCCAGCGCAGCGGCTGGTTCATGAGCAGGAAGGCGTCGACGCGCGGATTTGCGCGCGCGCCCGCCTCGGCGAAAAGCCGGGCGACGTCGGCTTGCGACCAATCGGAGGGGGTGCGGAACAGGCCGAGGTTGAAGTTCGAGTCCTTGCCGCCGAGGTAGACGGCGAGGCGCAGCGGCCCGCGTGTGACCCGCGCCAACGGCAGCAGCGCGACCGGCCGACTGGATTCGTCGTGCGCCACGACGATCAGCGGGGTCGCGCGCAGCGCCGCGCCAATGGTGGCGAACCAGACGCAGGCGAAGTCGAAGCTTTGATAGGCGCTCGCCGGCGCCTCCTGCGCGAGCGCCGTCCAAGGCAGGCGCGCGTCTTCAAGCGCTTCGCAAATCTCGACCCGCGCGAACGGGCGCGCCGGGCGGAGGCGGGCGTCCTGCGGCGCATGGCGAGGCGACGGCGAGCGGGCGGAGGCGCTGGCGAGCGGCATTGAGGGTCCTGACGGAGCGACGCGGCAGTCTAGCGGGTGGCGGTCAATGCTTAGTTTATGCCGAAGCCCAAGCCGGTAAGCGCGCAGCAAGGTCCTTCGGCTAGGCAGGGCGGAAGCGACAATTTCGGGAACAGCCGCGTCCATGGCGCTCAAGCACAGGCTCATCGAGGCGGGCTTCGCCGCCTTTCGCTTCAGCGGCCTGCACCGCGCCGTCGCGCCGCTGACGCGCGGCCGCGGCGTCATCCTCACGTTTCATCGCGTTCGTCCGTTCGCGCCGCCGACGCCGGGTTACGCGCCCAACCGGTTGCTCGAAATCGAACCCGACTTCTTCGACGCCGCTTTGGCGCTCGTCCGCCGTCTCGGCTTCGACTTCGTCTCGCTCGCCGAGGCGCGGCGGCGGCTGGTCGACGGCGGGCCGCGCTTCGCGGCGGTGACCTTCGACGACGGCTATCGCGACACGCGCGACTTCGCGCTGCCGATCCTCGAAAAACACGCCGCCCCGGCGATGGTGTTCTTCGCCACCGGCTTTCTCGATCGCAACGCGCGGCTGTGGTGGCTCGAACTCGAAGAGGCGTTGCGCCGGCTCGACGTCGCGACGATCGCAATCGACCGGCGCGCCGTCGCCGTCGCGGCGCGCACGCCGGCCGAGAAGACCGCCGCCTTCGAGCGCATCTATTGGGCATTGCGTGTGCGGCCGGAAGAGGAACTCCTCGCCGCGGCGGGCGAGTTGGCGCGCGCCGCCGGCGTCTCCAGCGCCGAAATCGCCGGCGAGCTGTTCATGGACTGGGACGAGGCCGCCGACTTTGTTCGCCACCCGCTCGTCGCCGCCGGTGCGCATTCGCGCGCGCACCGCATGCTGGCGAAATGGCCGGAGGCGGAGGCGCTGGCCGAGATGGCGGGTTCGAAGGCGGCGCTGGAGCGGCGCTTCGACCGCGCCGTCGACGCCTTCGCCTATCCGGTCGGCGACCCGACCAGCGCCGGCCGGCGCGAATTCGCGCTCGCCCGCGAGGCGGGCTTCGCCTGCGCGGTGACGACCCGGCCGGGTATGCTCTACGCCGAGCACGCGGCGCATCTCTGGGCGCTGCCGCGGGTCTCTGTGAACGGTATGTGGCAGAGCCTGGGCGATCTGGAGAGCCTGCTGTCCGGCGCGCCGCTGTTGCTGTGGAATCGCGGTCGCCGGGTCAACGTCGATTGAGCCTAAGCGGACACGGCGCGGGCGGTTTTCCGGCCCCGGCGCGCTTGTGTTTGCCGTCCGGCGCGCTTACGTTCCGGGCGCGATCCGAAGCCGTCGCCCACCGAGCGGGCGCACGGCCCGTTCATGTAGGAAAACGCCATGGGTGGCTTGAGTATTTGGCACTGGATGCTGTTCGCGGCGGTCGCGCTGCTGCTCTTCGGCGGCAAAGGCAAGATTTCCGACATCATGGGCGATGTCGCCAAGGGCATCAAATCGTTCAAGAAAGGCATGGCCGAGGACGACGACGAGGCCAAGCCGGCGGCCCCGCCGCCGCGCTTGGAGAACCGCGCCGGCGCCCCGGTCGACGCCAAAGAGACGGACAAGGTCGGCTGACGCTTCCGGCCCGGCGCGCCGCCTTTAGGGCGCCGAGGCCGGGCGCCCGCCGCCCTGGAACCGCTGTATGTTCGACTTCGACGTCGGCAAGCTACTGATTTTCGGCATCGTCGCGCTGGCGGTGATCCCGCCCAAGGATCTGCCGCGCGTCATGCGCGTGGTCGGTCAGGCGCTCGGCCGGATGCGGCGCATGGCGGCCGAGTTCCAGGGCCAGTTCATGGACGCGATGCGCGAGGCCGACCTCGACAGCCTCAAGAAAGAGCTCGACAGCGTGAAGAGCGACTTCAACAACGTGCAGAAGGAACTCAACACGATCGAGCAGTCGGCGAAGATCGACTCTTCGTTCGACCCGGCGATGGCGGTTCACTCGGAGCAATCGCACGCGATCGAAGCGCCGAAAGACGTCGGCCAGTCGGAAGTCTCGCTGACCGGATCGACGTCGGAGGCGCCCGCGCCGGCTGCTGAAGCCGTCGCGCCCGTCGCGCCGCCGCGGGACGCCGCAGAATGAGCGCCGAAGACATCGACGCCACCAAGGCGCCGCTGATGGATCACCTGATCGAGCTGCGCATGCGGCTCGTCCGCGTGGTTTACGCCTTCATGGCGGCGTTTCTGGTCTGCTTTTATTTCTCGCGCACGATCTACAACGTGCTGACGGAGCCCTATGTGCGGATCGTCGGCGCGGAGAAGGCGACGCTGATCGCCACCCATTTCCTCGAGCAGTTCTACACCAACATCCGCCTGTCGATGTTCGGCGCCGGCGTCATCGCCTTCCCGATCATCGCCGTGCAGATCTACAAGTTCGTCGCCCCCGGCCTCTACCGCAAAGAGCGGCAGGCGTTCCTTCCCTATCTGGTCGCGACGCCGATCTTCTTCGCCCTCGGCGCGCTGCTCGTCTATTTCGTCGTCATGCCGCTGCTGATCCGCTTCTCGGTGTCGCTGCAGCAGGTCAACACGCCGGGCGAGGCGACGATCGAGCTGCTGCCCAAGGTCAGCGAATACCTGTCGCTGAT
>Ga0181529_10007051_pt1 | contig 11302 bp, 10 predicted proteins | sample PEATcosm2014_Bin_36_FD_119763 | JGI IMG/M metagenome (GOLD analysis project Ga0181529, IMG submission 119763) | Peatland microbial communities from MTU Mesocosm Facility, Houghton, MI, USA - PEATcosm2014_Bin10_30_metaG | ecosystem: Environmental > Terrestrial > Soil > Wetlands > Peat | place... | reverse complement strand
ATCACCGGATTGTGAGACGGGTGCTCTGGAACGTCTATGCCATCCCCTTTACGTTGATACTGCTGACCTCGTCAGTCTCGGAGGTTCAGAGCCTCGGGTGGGTGGGGGCTTTCGATCTGGTCGTGAGCGTTCCGTCGCTTGTGGCTCTTTACCTCCACGTCTGGGACAGGAAGATGATGCCGAGCTTCTGGAAGCCCTACGCGTTTGCTTTCATCGCCTGGGAAGTAGTCGGCAATGTTCTGGTGTTCCCCCGCGTGTCAGGTGAAGGCTTCGGGTTCCCGGACCTCTTCGGCCTGGTCTTCTTCCTTCCGCTCTATTTCGCCCTCTTCAAGTACGCCTACCGGACCTGGCGCACGTCGGAGCCCGCGTAGGAGCGACCACCACGGTGAACCATGCCACGACTCCTCTTCGTCTGTGGCGAAGACGGAGGAGTGCCCGCGTTGTCTTCTTTGCGCTCTCGCCCCACCGGGGCCAGAGATAGCCGCCGCCATCTCGGAGTGCGACGGAGATACCCTTCGTGGCCGCGGAGACGGCCTTCCTGACTACCCGCAGGTGCCCGCGCGCCCGCAGAGCCGCTTGCCCGCGTGGCGTTAGCGGCAGCGCTAGGTCGCCTGCTTGAACTGGAAGCGGAGTCTTGAAGGACCTAAGGAGTCGGTGTCGGCGCCGTTGTGCTGCTCGACACCCTCACGAGAGTCGCAGGCACCATCATGACAAAAGCCAAATAGCCAGGGCCTTTTTGGCCGGCCATCGTTTCGGTCGCTTGCAGGCGGGTGTGCGGGCCGACCGTCAGCCTGATCGTCTCGGTATATGCGGGGGATCCACCGCTGCCGGCAAAGTTGCCGGTAAGCGCGTCGCCACGTCCGTCAAGAACCCCGACGCCTTCGAAGCCAGGGTCGGCCCCGCCGTCCACCGCCACCACGTGATAGCCCGCCCCGTGTTTGCTGATCACGAAAGACAGCCCGTCTTTGGTTTGAGGCCGCCACGTTCCCACAAACGGATCCTTCGCGTGCCCGCAGCCGGCGAGCAGCAGGACGCCGGCGAGGATGGCGAGAGCGGGTTTCAGGAGGCTGGGTCTCACGAGCTAGCCGGGGGTGCGGGCGGCTGTGTCGGGTCAAGTTCTGAATCTGGAGGCGAAGGCGTGATGGAGGGCTGCGAAATGCTCCAGCCTCGCCACCACCACTCCGTTGGAAGCCCAAGTGCCCGCCCGACAACGAGCCACACCACGACGATGAGTGCGATGAGCAGACCGACTACCGACGTTAGGCCGAGGTGCCAATGGACCGTAGCCCAGATTGCGAAGAACAGCGCGCCCCCCGTGCAGGCACGACCGACTAGCCGCTTCCAAAGGGGGACTCTCGGCGGTGTCGCACTTGGCATGCCCACTCCTGTCGCCTTTACGCCAGCGTCAGCGTAACACGCGTGCGATAGTGGGCAGCTGAGCTGCCTTGCCCGAAGCCCTCGGCCCGGTGGCCCCTCCGCCGCCCTTCTCTCGCGCTCTTGCGCTCGCGGGGCCCCGAGATAGCCACCACTATCTCTGCGCGCGATGGAGATACCTTCCGTAGCCTACAAGGGGCACTCGACAGGTACGACTAGCAACGAGCGCGCTCTTCGGCATCCGGCCCTACAGAAACCGAGGTCCAACTCATCGGCGCAAATACCACTTGGCATACCACGCCAGTCGCCGGACATCGCGCCATATGGCCGCTCCTATCGCGACGTAGGCGATAACAAGTACTGCTACAAGAACCAGCAAGACCAGACACCATATGACCGCGTCTACCATTGATCACCGCCCTCTGGCTGGGGCGTTTCCGATTGAGCCGAACGCCCATCCTTTGGACAGAAGTACTCCTGCACGTCGTGGCGAGTCGCCCTGCTGTGAGGTGTCGGGCAGCCCTGAAGGCCAGTAGGGCGCCCTGGCCTTCGATGCGCTTTTGCGCACCCGCAGCCAACTGCGCCCCACCGTGACCTGTCGGTTACCGGCCCGGTCGGTGGCTTCCACCACGACGCGATAGAGGCCCGGCTTGAGCTTGCAGGTGAAGCGCAGCCAGAAGTAGGGCGTCGGACTTCCGCTCCAGTTGCCAGAATGGGTGACCAGTGTCTTTAAGACACGCCCGCTGCGGCTCTCGATCCTGATCGCCGCCCTGGCTACACCGCTGGTCGCATCACTTGCGGTGAAGCGGACGATGGCGCTCTTGCCCGTCCCGGCGATGGGCTCCTTGGGGGCTCCGCAGGCAGGTCCCAGCGTATCGATGCCGATCCCGCAGATCTCGGTGGCCTCGATGTTGCCGGCCGTGTCGGTCGAGCGGTAGAGGAAGGTGTGCAGGCCGTCGTTTGCGTGATTGGTCGGGGCCGGCACGAGGATGCTCGTGCCCGTCTGCCACGCCGCACCGCCGTCTGCTGAGTACTGCGTCGTCTGGACGCCGGAGCCACCGGTGTCGTTGGCAGAGAGGGTGATCGTCACTGACGTACGGTGCCAATTCCCGTCGGCATTATCGAGGGTCTGCGGCGGGGCCACGTCACCGCTCGGCCCGTTGACGGTGGAGAGAATGCCGTCGCCGAAGGCCCAGACGTGGCCGGCGTCGCTTGCGGCGATGGCGTTGCTGTCGCCGCCGGCGACCTTGGCCCAGCTTTGAGCACCGTTGCTTGTAGCCCAGACGCCATCGCCGCCGACCCAGCCCTGGCTTGCGTTGAGGAAGTGCACGCAGGTCGGGTAGGCGGCAGCAGGCAGCGAGGAAACGGTCGTCCAGGTTGAGCCGCCGTTGGTGGTCTGCAGCACAACGTCTGTGGTGGGGCCTTGGGCTACGGCCCAGCCGTCGTTTGCGTCCAGGAACTGCAGGGCGGTGACGTTCTGCACGCCGGCGGGCAGCGTCTCGCCGCTCCAGCTCTGGCCGCCGTCGATGGTCTTGCAGATGACTGCCACCGTGGCACCAGAGTTCGTGCTGTAGTTGCCGCCGACCCAGCCCGTCGTGTCGTCCGTGAAGCTGATGGCCGTCAGGCCGGGGTTGTTGGGCACCTGCTCGGCGGCCCAGGCAGCCCCACCGTCGGTGGTGCGCTCGATGGCAGCGTTGGCGCCCGAGCCGAAGCCAAAGGGCATGTCGCTGATCGCCCAGCCATCGTTTGCGTCGGCGAACTGCACGCCGGTGAGCTCGCCGGCCAGGACGGAGGACTGTGGCGACCAGGTCGTGCCGCCGTCGTCTGTGTGGAAGATCACGCCACTGGGCGACTCGGCGATAGAGTTGGTGGCGCCCACCAGCCAGCCGTCGTTTGCGTCCGGGAAGCTCAGCGCGCTGAGCTGCTGTGACCACCTCAGCGGGCTTGTCTGTTCTGACCAGGTGGCGCCGTCTGTGCTGTGCAGCAGGGCACCGTCTTGATCGACGGCCCACAGATCAGAAGACGTGAGGGCGACACCGTCTTGCAGCCAGTAGAGCTGACCAGAGCTTTGCGCCTGCCAGGTGGCGCCATGGTTTGCGGAGGTCAGGATGCCTTGGCCGACGGCGCACAGCGAGGCGCCACTGCCGGCGACCACCTCGGGCGAAACAGACACGCCGATGTGGGCCGTCGTCCAGTGAGTGCCGCCGTCGGTCGTGGTGGCCAGGGTAGTGACATACTGGGGGCTCTGGGGCAGAGTGGCTGCGCTGCCGAGGACGCTACCGATCAGCGCACAGGACGAGCGGCTTTGGGCGTACAACCCTCCGAGCTCCTGGTCGGGAAACTGGCGGACCAGCTTCCACTGCCGGCCGCCGTCGCTGGTTTCAAGCACACTTGAAATCGGCTCGTTGCCACCACTGACCGAAAGGGCCCAGCCATGATCTGCGTCGACGAAATTGGAGCCGGTACCTTGGGCGAAGCGGTGCACGAGGCTCCAGCTTGCCCCGCCGTTGGTCGTGCGCCAGAGATCCCCTGTCAGTAGACCCCTTGCCCAACCGTGAGTGGCATCGACGAAGTCGACGGCGAGGTAGTCCTTGGATGTACCGACGTGCACGGCGCTCCAGGAGCTGCCGCCGTCTGTTGTGCGATACACATAGCCGGCGCTGCTGCCCAGCCAGCCGTGGAGGTCATCGACGAAGGAGACGTTGATGAGGTGGCGGCTCAGCCCAATCGGTGTGCAGGTGCTCCAGGTGGAGCCGGCGTCGCTTGTTGTAACGACGGCAGAGGAGCCGCAGGCCCAGCCGTGCTGGGCGTCGCCGAAGCTCACTGAAGCCAGATCGGCGAGCGTACCCGACTGCTGCGCGCTCCAGGTCACACCGGCGTCGGCGCTGTGCAGGATCTCGCCGACGGACCCCACCGCCCAGACGTCGCTCGGGCCTGCAAAGGTCACGTCGTAGAGAGTGCTGGCTGGCTGGGGCATCTGCCAGAACCAGCCCTGGTTGCCGTCGGGGACGTAGGCGTGGGCCGGGGCGGTCACCACAGCTCCCAGGCACACGAGTACTACGGCGATGCAGGCCGCAAGGCAGAACCGCTTCATGATGCCCCCCTCGGCATGGCTTGATGTTGGGCCAATAGTACAGCCCGGCTCGCAGGAAGACAGAGGGAGCATCGCTGCGGACTGCGTCGACCTCACGGGGACCGGCAAGGCATGCGTGTGTGGCCATGTTGAGGCCGTCACAGGGCGGCGGGACAGGGCGACTGCGGCCTGAGTGACGTCGAGCGCGCGTTAGCGGAAGTTAGCGCGGCGAGCTAGGGGGACTTGGTCGGCCAGGGGGACGGAGGCGGCGTGCTGTCCGAGACCTTGGCGAGCACTTCGGGGGCCATCCCGTTTGATGTCGAGGTGAGGCGCCTGCTAGCCGGGTTGAACTTGAAGACCTCAACGTACGGGAACTCCCCTGGATGGCTTGTGAGCTCGTTGCCGTACCGCGAGTACGCGTTGAACCAATGCTGCTTGAAGTGATCGACTTCTGCGACGTGGTAGGTGGTTGCCGACACCTTGCTGATGGCGATGCCGTTACCGGACCCGAAGCCGACCGCTTGCCACGTCCCCACGAACGGGTCATGACTGGCGGCAGTATTGCCGCAGCCGGCGAGCAGCAGAACGGCGGCGAGGATGACGAGGGCGGACTTCAGGAGGTTGGGCCTCACGAGCTGCCGCAAGGCGCGGAAGGCTGCATATTGGTCCTGAGCAGCCGGACGCCCAATCTTCACTGGCGCAAGAACTCCATGACTCTGCGTCCGTCGGAAAAGTAAGCGAGCCTGGGTCCGTCTTGCTTGAACGCATCGCCGTCGGAGACGAGTTCGCTGCCGCGCACCACCGCCCGACCGGTATGACCCTTGGAATCGGTAATCTCCCAGCCTCCGCCTGACTTCACTATCTTGAGCACCGCTCCGGTCGAGTTGGACTTCCACGTCCCGCTGAAGGGATCGGTGCGCGTGGCCAAAGTCGGAAGAACAACGCCGCTGACCGAGAATCGGGTCCACATGGTTCCTGCCACACGGAGGACATCTGCGTGTGTCTTGGCCTGCTTTGCCGGAGCCATCATGGACACGACGCCCGCCACGTGGCCAGGGATGCGCAGGATAACGTCGATCCACGTGAAGGGGTGTCGAAGGACGGGCAACTGCCGGGCATGCACCTCCACAGCACCATCCAGCGAACGAGCGACGACGGGAAAGCGGTCCGGAAAACGCAGCACGATCTTCTGTCCGCTCTGAGTAAGGCTCTGCACCGCGAAGCTGTAGAGAAGTCCTTTCTGTGCCACGACGCTCGATTCCATGATGTCTCGATCGACATCGTTAGACGTGCTTTGCCCATACCAGCCGCGGTAGCCGCGGGGCACGCGCACCGCGACGCCACAGGAGAACGAGATGCGGTCGCCCGCGTGGAGATTTCGCAGGGTGGTCGCCCGCTGGGCAGTCGTTCGAGGGCTGGGTGCGAGCGAAGTCGAGCTGCTCGCGCAGCCGGCAATCGCGACGACACTAACGAGCGCGAAGAGTGACGCGAGGATTGGACTAGCCACGTGGCGCATCGATGCCATTATCGGCCTCGTGTCTGGAGAACAGCAGTTCGGAGGCGAAATCTCGGTCGGGGTCCACCTAAGCCTCGGAAGCGCTTGCTGCCTCGCCACCTGACGATAGTGCGAACGGACCGCGAGATCAGCGACTACCTCTCACCACTTCGGCGGTCGCGTTGGGTCCGGCCCTCCGTGCCTTTCCTTTGTGCTCGCGCTCGCGACGGCCAGAGATAGCACCGACTACCTCATGACGCGACGACGATACCGTCGTCGGGCTCGGAGAGCATCCGAGAGGTGGCACCGGCCCGCGGGTGTGCCGACAATCTTTACGGAGGGGGAGGGGTTACTGACGGTGCGTGTCTCGCGCGCACTCTAACGCTCCACAGTGACGTTCTTTAGGACGTTGCCGGTGCCTTGATCGACCACGGTAGTCTTTGTGCCGCCGCCGACGACCAGGCAGTGATCGGCAGTGGGGCCGAGCAGGATCTGCGCCGTCGGCCTCCCACCGTAGTACTTCTCGCTCGTGGCCTTCACACCGCTGACGTCGTTGCCGATGATCTGCCAGCCGCTGGCAGGCCCAGGTGCCATGCCGAAAAAGGAGCTGCACCCCACGTCTATGGCAGCGAGCCCGGTGCCCGAGATGTGGTTGTGCAGCACCTTGATGCCCTGCGCGTAGAGGCCGTCGACGCCGCCCTCGTGACCGCCGTTGGCGAGGACGATCGTGTTGTCGGCGATGGTGGCGTCGAGGCGAGGGGAGCCTCCGGCGGGCACCGAGTCGTCCTGCACGTAGACGCCTCCGGCGATGCCCGTGGCGGACATGATGTTGTGAGTGATGAGGACGTGCGGTGCAGGCAGCGACTGCGGGGGAGCACTACCGCCCAGGCTGACCTGGAAGCCCTGCCAGAGGACGATGTTGCCCGCCCTTCGCGCCTTCATCTTGTTGCCCGAGATCACGATCTGCGAGGCGCTGGGGTAGTTGACCACGCAACAGGCTTCGGCATCGTTGAAGACGTCTCCCGTGATCGCCGCTGTGCCTCTCGTGAACCCCGTGACCTGAAGGCCGGTTTGCGGCCCCGCAAAGGAGCAGCCGCTGATGCGCTCAGTGCCGCTCGTCACCAAGATCGTGCGGGAGGTGCCGTGTACGTACTGCGGTCCGTTGCCCGCAATGAGGAGACCTTCGTCGGTGTTATAGCCGAGAGTGTCGCTGCCGGCAGCGGCTTTGAAGCCAACGCGCTCGAAGTCCGAGTTCGCGTTGCTGGTCACAAAGACATCCATCATGAGATAGTCGGCCGTCGTGCCGACGGTGTCCTGTTTCCAAAACGCCGGGGAACGGGCGGTGATGTCGAAGCTCATGTCCGAAACCCGGATGGATCCTCCCGTGAAGGTAAAGAGGGACGGGTCGGAGTAGCCCGGCATCACCGTCACGGGGGCTGCGTTCGGAGTCTTCGGATCGCCGCGCAAGCTGTCGATCACGGTCTTGCCCTCGCCGGCCCCTTTGAAGGTGCCGTCGAACCCCTTGACCACGATGCTGTTCGTATAGAAGTGGCCGGCAGCGAGCTGCACGGTGCTGCCCGCTCCCGCCTTGATCGCAGCGTTGAAAGCCGCCTGGATACGGGCGGTGTCGTTGCGGCCGCTCGGCGAGACAACGAAGGTGTGTGTCGTGGCCGAGCTCCCGGCCGGCGCCGTCGGGCTGCTGCTGGGCGCCGTGGTGTTGCCGCTGCAGGCCGCCAGGAACAACGCGCCCACCACCATGAAGAGGCCGACTCTCATACGCTCAACTTAGCAGATGCGATGCACGCAGCGGAACGGCCCTTAGGTCCCGATACACTTCGCGTATCAGTAGCCAGGGAGAGGTGGGGGCGCTTCTCCCGACCCCATGGCTGGGATACCGAGAACAGATCCTTTGAGTATGATCGTGCGGCATGTGTGGATTGGGGGTTTCTATGCGTTTCGGCTCGCCGAAACCGACCGGATGATGAGTCGCACCGCTCAGGGCTATGCCATGGCAGCCACCTCCTTCCTGCTCACGGGCCTGGCCGGGACCCTCGTGACGTGGGCCACAGCGCCTGCAAGTCTGCTCCTGGTGTTGCGCTTCGCCGTCGCCGCGCTTCTGCTCAGCGCGGTCTTCGCGCGCAAGCGTCGCCTCGCCGGGCTGTTCATGCCTGGTGTGTGGCCCCGACTCCTGGTGATGGGCGTGCTCGACGCGGGCTCGGTACTGCTCTACTTCGTGGCCATCCGCGAGACCGGCGTGGCCATCGCCACGTTCTTCCTTTTCATCCAGCCGGTGTGGGTCGCGCTGCTCGCGCCGCGCCTGCTGGGCAGTGCCACGGAGCGCGCCGTCTATGTGGCCATCGGTCTCGCTCTGGCAGGGCTCGTGGTCATCCTGGCCCCGACGCTGGTCGGGGCGGGCGTGCACGCCTCTGCCCTTGGTCTTGTGGCTGGCTTTGGCTCAGGTTTGTGTTACGCCGGCTTCACGCTGCTGGCGAAGGGTCTCATGCGGCAAGTCGATAGCGGCGCTCTCGTTCTTACCGAGTGCACATTGGACGGGCTCTTCCTACTGCCGCTTGCGCTGTGGCAGACGCTGGGGTCCGGCTACTCACTCACTGGCCGCGACCTGCTCGTGGCCCTCGGATTGGGGGTGGTCTGCACCGCGATCGCCTACGCCCTTTGGATGGAGGGCACGCGCCGGGTGCGCGTGCAGCATAGTGCGGTGCTGGGCTTCCTTACGCCGGTCGCGGCGCCCGTGTACGCCCTGGTCTTACTGGGCCAGACCGTCTCGGCGTGGACGATAGCCGGCGGCGCCCTCATTCTGGTCGCTGGAGTGCTTGTCGTGCTTGGCGGCCAGAAGGACCTGGAGTGGGAGCCGCCGGTGTGAGCAGCGCGGGTGAGACAGGCGTATCGGCTGCAAGATCGCATCGCTGCCGGCCGCTAACCGAACACTAGCGCGCCGTCCACTTGCAGCCCGACCAGCCCGTTGCCCCTGACCAACGGTCATGCGACACACAAGGTCATCGTCACCCGGCGGTCGCCGGCGCTCTCCCGGTTCGGGCTCGAAATCGAACGTCAGAAGCGCAGGCTGTGCACTTCGGTCTTGAACTCACACGGGCTAACAGCAGCCTCGCACCGCGAGCGCCCCAAATTCCAGCGCCGACCGGTGCGCCTGCCAGGCGAAGCGCGACTCCGATGCGTGCAGCCTAGTGAGTAGAGCCCAGTTCGAGGTCGAGCAACGAGCAGGCCTCTTTGACATCAGGATCGTCGGGCTCGATTGGCGAGCGATCCAAGAGCGTCACTGGCACTGCGGCTCCCGCAGCGCGCCCGAAAAGCGCACAGTTCGCAACGTTGTCGCTGTACCGCGAGAGGTAGTAAATGCCGGCGTAGGGCTCTCCGTTGGCTTGGATCTCGTCGAAGACAACGCGTGAGATCGCCCGAGTCACGTCTCCGTCAGCGCCGCGGATCGTGCTCATGCACGTTGGACGCGACGCCTTTTGTGATCACCCGTCGGGACAGCCAGCCCAGAGGGACAACGCCCATTGGGAAAGGATGCGCGGCATGCGGGTCGCTCTCTTTCACGCTTTGATCAAGGCCGGGCCGGAACTTGGCAAATACCTCGAGAAGCGCCCCGATCCGATCGTAGCTTGCGTAGAGAACCCGATACTCGCGGCGGGGGTCATCCCACCGTTCACCGCCGATGTATGACCAACCCGGCCAATCCCAAGGGTCCGGGTCGCTCCCCACGCGGTAGAGTGCGGTAGGTGCTGCCTCGGTGTCGAAGAGCAGAGTCACCCTTCAGCAAGAAAATGCCGCTCCGCCCTGATCACCAGGGGACCGACTTCATCGAGGTTTCCCTCCCGAAGCAAGCGAGCGGGCGCAATGTCGTCGAGCAGCGGGTTGAGCCCCTGGAACCACGCCTGGGTCGTCTCGACGTCCTCTTCTCGCGAGATGCACAAGGCAAGGGCGTAGGCCTCGCGCAGCCGGCGCGAAACGTCACTTTGTGGCTTTCGCGAACCCTCCGCCCACTGGCGGACAGCGCGCGTCTCACCAACTGACCCGATATAGGCCACAAGTCGCGCGGTCAGCAGATCCTGCAGCTTCGAGACGAGCTCCGGAAACGCGAGCCTGATCGCCTCGGCGCGACACGTGCCATTCAGCTCCTCCAGGTTGGACTTGGTAGCAGTCATTGTCGTCGACCTTTCACTCTCGGCCATGTACAACAAGGTGATACCACTGCAATATACATATAAATCACGTTCCGATGATCACCTACATCACATCGGCACCCGAGGGGCGTGACTGAAGGGTTGACGAGCTCGCGTCAGGAGCTGCGGCAGCGGCACGGAGGGGTGGCCGCAAGGGGAGCGCAGGCGGCTGCCAAGGCAGCGCACACCTTGATGGGCCATCTCCCGAGGAACGACGGGAGAGACCTCGTAGAGTCCGTGCACACGCAGCCCACGTAACTGCCGCCTCATATCGAGGCTTACAGGGTCTAGTAGCGGCCTCCGACTCGCGGCCTGCGCTTGCGGCCGGCGATGGCATCGAGCTCGTCGAGATACTTGCCCGACCCGGCTGCGACGCAGGTAAGCGGCGACTCAGCGAGCTGGACGGGCATCTGCGTCTCCTGGCGAAGGCGCTCGGGCAGACCCCGCAGCAGCGAACCGCCGCCGGCCAGCACGATGCCCCGGTCCATGATGTCGCTGGCGAGCTCGGGGGGCGTCTGATCGAGTGTGGCCTTGATCGCATCGACGATGGCCTGCACGAGGTCTGCCAGCGCGGCGCGGATCTCCTGCGACGTCAGCACGATGGTCTTGGGCATGCCGCTCGCCATGTCACGGCCGCGGATCTCGACCTTCTCTTCTTCGGGAAGTGGGCACGCCGAGCCGATCTCGAACTTGACCTCTTCGGCGGTCTGGGCTCCGATGAGCAGATTGTACTGCCGCTTGACGTGACCGATGATCGCTTCGTCGAGCTCGTCGCCGCCGATGCGGATCGAGCGCGAGACGACGATGCCGCCCAGGGAGATGACCGCCACCTCGCTAGTACCGCCGCCGATGTCGACGATCATGTTGCCGGTCGGCTCGGCCACCGGCAGGCCGGCGCCGATCGCCGCTGCCATGGGCTCCTCGATCAGTCCGGTCCAGCGCGCGCCGGCCGAACGCGCGGCGTCTTCGACCGCACGGCTCTCGACGCCGGTCACCCCCGAGGGCACACACAGCACGACGCGCGGGTGCGTCCTGCCATGGCTTGCCTTGCGGATGAAATGGCGCAGCATCTGCTCGGTGATACCGAAGTCGGTGATGACGCCGTCCTTGAGCGCGCGCGTAGCGCTGATCGCACCGGGAGTGCGACCGAGCATGCGT
>Ga0181529_10007049_pt1 | contig 11303 bp, 9 predicted proteins | sample PEATcosm2014_Bin_36_FD_119763 | JGI IMG/M metagenome (GOLD analysis project Ga0181529, IMG submission 119763) | Peatland microbial communities from MTU Mesocosm Facility, Houghton, MI, USA - PEATcosm2014_Bin10_30_metaG | ecosystem: Environmental > Terrestrial > Soil > Wetlands > Peat | place... | reverse complement strand
TGGCCGCCGGCCGGCGCGCCGGCGTCGGCCTTCGCCGACGAGCCGCTCACGGCGGCCGACCTCGACCGCGTCCGTCGCGACCCGCTCGGCAACCGCGCCAACCTGCGCCTCGACGACTTCGACGAGATAGTCGCCGAGCTTGGCCTGTACGCTGCCGCCGGCGGTCGCGCGGTCGTCGACCAGACGCCCGACGAGCTGGGGCGCGACCGCGCCGCGCTCGCGCGCCTCTCGCGCGCCACCGGCCTGCACCTGGTGGCCGGCTGCGGCCACTACGTCGCCGACCTGGTCTCGCCGCGCACGGCCGCCGCCACGGTCGACGAGCTCGCCGCCGAGCTGCTCGCCGACCTGTCGCCCGACACGGCGCGGGGCGGCCCGCCCTGCGGCCTGATCGGCGAGATCGGCGTGTCGTCGCAAGACATTGCGCCGGTCGAGTTGCGCGTGCTGCGGGCGGTCGCCCGCGCCCAGCGAGCCACTGGCGCGCCGGTCTCGCTGCACTCGGTCGCCCCCGGACACAGAGGCCTCGAGGCGCTGCTCGTCTTGAAGGAGCACGGCGTCGACCCCGGCCGGGTCGCCGTCTGCCATCTCGACTCGGCCCTCGATGCCGACGGGGACGGCCGCCCCGACGCCGGTGACGCCGTTGGGTCGGGCATCGACCTCGACTACTGTCGCGAGATCGCTCGCGAGGGTGCGTTCGTCGAGCTCGACGGCTTTGGCTGGCCCGCGCCGCGCGCCCCCCGGGCCGTTCGTGCCGGCGCCGACCTGTCGCGCGCCGACCACGAGCGCGTGGCGGCGGTCGCCGCGCTCTGCGCCGACGGCCTTGCCGGCAGCGTGCTGGTCTCCCACGACATCGCCATGAAGATCAGGTTGGTCGCCCACGGCGGCTGCGGCTACGCGCACCTCGGGAGCACCCTGCCGGCGCACTTCGCCCGACGCGGCGTCGACGCCGCGTCGCTGCGCCGCCTTATGGTCGACAACCCCGCGCGCTGGCTTGCCTGGAGCGCGCCGTGCTCCTGAGCGCCTGAGCCGCCGATCGACGTCGTCGTCGCTCAGACATGCGTGACTTCGTCGCGCGCCTAGTCCGACAATCGACTTCGTCGTCGTCGCTCAGGCATGCGTGACTTCGTCGCGCGCCTAGTCCGCCGATCGACTTCGTCGTCGTCGCTCAGACATGCGTGACTTCGTCGCGCGCCTAGTCCGCGGCGAGCAGGACGGTCGAGCCCGGCGGTGCCGCGAGTCGGGCACTCGCCCGGCTGAGGACGCCGTCGTCGGTGTCGAGCCGCGACACGGCGCCGCCGGCGGGCGTGCCGTAGAGCAGCACACTGTCGCCCGCGCCCGGACCCATGCGCACGCCTGCGTTCGACGACACGGCCGAGTTCGTGCGTGCGCCGCCGCCGTCGAGGAGCCAGACGTTGGTCCCCGAGTAGGCGTCGATCGAGTGCGGCGTGCCGGGGGAGTAGACGATCGCGCCGAAGCGCGTGGGCAGCGCCCAGGCGGTCTGCGACGAGGCCGCGACGCCCGTGTCCCAGGCCGCGAGCGAGCGCATGGTGCGCGGGTCGATGCGCAGGAAGCGCAGGGTGAATGCGGGGTCGGCGCTGCCGGCCAGGAGGTAGACGAAGCCGTCGCCGCCGACCGTCGAAGCGACGATCCGCGTGTAGCTGCCCAGCGAGACCCTGGCGCCGGTGCGCAGGTCTGTGATGGCGGCGGCGAAGGGCGTGGCGGTGACGGCCAGCACGTCGCCGTGGACGGCGAGCAGGGCGGCCACGCGGCCGCGCCCGGCCGCGCGCGTACCCGCGCCGGCCGCCTGGCCCGGCTGCGCCAGGAGTGCGTTCGGATCGGGCTCAAGGACGGGTAGCGGGTAGCGGGCGGCCACGGCGCCGTCGGGGCGCACGGCGGCGACCGTGGCCCCCTCCCCGGCGCCTACGGGCACGTAGGCGAGGCCGGCGGCCAGGGCCGCCGACGTCAGGTCGCCCGGATGCAGCGATGTGGCGAGCGTGGACCAGGCGTGGCGAGCCGGGACGTAGCGCAGCAGCCGGTGTCCGCCGTCTGCCCCGGCGACCAGCACCACGGGGCGCGCGCCGCCGGCCACGAGCCGCACGTCGTTGCCGGCGCCGAGCGACGTGTCGGTGACGGCCCCGGAGGCGTCGGTGACACGCGCCGTGAGGACGCCGTCGCCGCTGCGCCACACCACCAGGCTGCCGCTGCCCGCCGGCCACGCCGGGTCGGCACCGCCCTGCCCGCCGCGCCCCATGTGCGTTCCCCACACCAGGAGTGCGGCGGCCACGAGTATCGCGGCCAGAAGTCCGGCGGCCTCGATCGAACGGGCGCGGCCGAACAGACGCGGCCGCGTGGGCGACGTGGGGGCCGCCGCAGTCACGGCGCCGCCTGCGTCGTCGGCCCCGCCTGCGTCACAGGAGCGCCTGCGCGGACCGGCGCCGGCGCGAGGGGCGCCGCGGTCGGGGTGAGACCGCGCTGCGCGAGGCTCGTCGTCACCTGCCGTAGTAGGCGCGCGCGCCGGGCGTCAGGGTGAGCACGATGATCGCGACCCCGACGGCGCCGTAGAAGGGCTGCAGAAACGAGTAGGGGATGATCAGGGCTTCGACCGCGATCCAGATGACGAGCCCCACGCCGATCACGCCGGACGCCGTCCAGCCCCAGTACTCGCCGCGGCACGGGTTGACGGCCGCCAGCGCCGCCGAGGGCGGCCGGTGCAGCAAAGCCCAGGCGACCACGAGCGGGCCGACGCCGAGCACGACGAAGAGGATCAGACCGGGGATCAGGAAGTCGCTGAAGGGCGAGCCCCGCAGGTCGCTGATCGGCAGCTTGATGACGCCCCCTTTGGGTGAGGCCATGAGCGCGGCGCCGCCGGCCAGGGCGCCGAGCGCCAGAAAGAGATGCACGACGACCAGGGCGGTGACCACTGCCGGTCGTCTGGTGATGGCGCGCGGCGCCGGGGCGGTCGTCGTCATGTGGGCTCCTCCGTGTGCCGGTCGTACATCTCATCGGTGATCCTAGTGTAGGCAATGGTCGCCCGTTCTGCAGCCTTCGGCCGGCCGAGAAGCGGGCGCGCGAGCGGCCGGCAAGGGGCCCGTGAGCGACAGGGCGCGCGAGCTGCACGCCCTTCAGCGATCGGGGAGCAGGCGCACGGTCGCCACGACCGGCAGGTGGTCGGAGGCGCGGCGGTGGTGGCCGGCGGCCGCCACCGCCGCCGTGCCCACCTGCCACTCACGAGTCACCAGCAGGTAGTCGATGCGCCGCGCCCGTTGCCCGCCGCGGGGGCGAGTGGTGGGCGGCGCCGCGACGGGCGCCGCCGCCGCGGGCGCGAAGACGTCGCGCAGGCCCGCGGCGAGCAGGGTGCGCAGGGCCTCGTCGTCGGGCTCGGCGTTCAGGTCGCCGGCGACGATCCAGGGCAGCTCGGGGTCGAGCCAGGTCGGGAGCACCGCCGCGCTGCGGTGCCGCGCCGCGGCGGGCGCGCCCTCGAGGTGGCAGTCGGCAAGGCCGAAGACGCGTCCCGTGGCGAGATCGGTGAAGCGCGCGAGGGTCACGACGCGGGGCAGGCGGTTCCCCCAGCCGGTCGAACCGGGCAGCTGGGGCGTGTCCGAAAACCAGCGCGTCGTCGAGCTCGAGAGGGCGAGGCGAGCGCCGCGGTAGAACACGGCACAGCGCTCGCCTCGCTCGCGGCCGTCGCTGCGCCCCGCGCCGGTGGCCGCGAAGCCCGGCGCGTGGCGCAGCAGGTAGCGTTGCTGAAAGCCGTAGACCTCCTGCAGGCCGATGAGGTCGGCGTTCAGGTCGGCGACGGCCTGAGCGGTCGCGCGACGCCGCAGGGGCCACGAGTCGAGGCCATCGAAGGCGATCCCGTTGCGGATGTTGAAGGTCGCGACGCGCAGCGCCGCCGGCCTGCCGGCGGCCGTCGTCGTGGCCTCGGGCCGCTCCGGTGTCGCGTCGGCGGGCGACGTGGCCGCGCGCGGCGCGTCCTCGCCGCTCATCGCCGCCTCTGTTCCACGAGCAGCACGGCGCAGCCGACCAGGATGAAGACGGCCGAGGCGAGCAGTGGTTCCCACACGGGAGCCCACCACGACGACGGGCTCAGGAAGAGCAGGTCGCGAGTGGCCAGCGAGGTCGGCCAGTCGAGCATGACCTTGAGCGCCACGTAGTAGCCGATGTCCCAGATGCCGAAGGCAAACAGGAAATAGGCCGCCTTCTGCCACGGCCCGCGGCCCGCCAGGTAAGCCACCGCGAGCAGCATGACGATCGTCGCGGCCTCGCGGAGCTGTTCGTGGCGCAGGTAGGCATGGGGAAAGCTGAAGCGGCCCGCCGTGAAGACGGCCGAGTACTGCAGAGCGAACAGGCGGCGCAGGTAAAAGACGACCATGGCCTCGACGAACGCCATGGCGGCCGCGTAGAGCGCGACGACGGCGAGCCTTGTCCAGCGTGACGAACCCGAGTCCATATCGAAAGTATGGCCTATCGGGCGGCTCCGCGGGCGCCGGCAGGGTGTCTAGCCGCCGGGCTTCTGAGCAAGCTAGTAAGGAGGGGTAGGAAAGTCCGCCTGCCGGCGCGAACTAGGAAAGCGGTGCGCAGACGAAGGGTCGCGCGCCGCCGACGGGCACGGAGGAACCGGTGAACACGACGATGGTAGCGTCCGCGACGAGGGCGCAACTCAGGAAGAGCGTACGTCAGTATCTCGATGCCATGCGTGCGCTGGGCCGCACTCCCAACCGCACGGTAGCCTTCGAGAACGTGCCCCGAACAGCCTGGCTGCTCGACGACCCCGTGCCGCACGCCAAGCGTCGGCGCTATCTGCTGCTCGACGACGGCGACACGTGGTGCGAGACGGTCTACGGCCCGCAGCCGGCCAGCAGCGGCCTCTCCAATACCTATCGTTGGCTGGCCGAGCCCACGCCGGCCCTGTCCTATGCGCTCGGCCGCTCGCTCGACGACGCGCGCGAGGGGGGCAGCGGCTTTCTGATCTCGGCCACAGAGACCGGCGTGCTCTACTCGGTGAGCGACCGGCGCGCGTTGCCCCGCTGCTAAGGCGGCAACGAAGCAGGAGTATCCGCCCGCCGTCCACCCGGCGCAGCGTCCTTACGCCCATTCGAACTGCTACCATGCGAGCCGATGGGCGAGCTCAAAGGACAGCCGGACGGGTCCGACGAAGCGCACGCCGGGGCGGCGCGGTCCGCCTTGCCGGCGCGCCGCCGGGAGCGGCCCGACCTTGGCGGTCTGTGGTCGCTGCGCCTGCTCTTTCTGATCGCCGGTGTCGGGGGTTCGGCGTTCATCCCCTTCTTTGCGTTGCTGCTCAGCGGTCGCGGCCTCACTCCGCAGCGGATCGGGCTCGTTTTCGCCGTTACCGCGCTGGTCGGCGCCCTCGCGGCGCCGCTGTGGAGCCACCTGGCCGACACTCGCCTGGGCGCCGTGCGCGTGCTCGTCGTCTCGTCGGCGGCGACGGCGCTCTTCGCCCTGGCGCTGGCCGTGAGCGGCGCCGCGCTCTGGGCGATCCTCGCGAGCGCCGTGCTCATGACGGCGTGCTCGGCGCCCGGCGCGCCGCTGTCGGACGGCCTGGCCGTCGCCTACCTCGGCGCGGAGCGCATGAGCGAGTACGGCCGCATCAGGTTGTGGGCAAGCCTCGGCTGGGGTCTTGCGGTCATCGGCTTCGGCGCTCTCTACGAGGTCGTCGGCTTGAGTCCGGTCCTGCCGCTCTACGCGGCCGGCACCGTCGCCTTCGGCCTGTGGACCCTGCGCCTGCCGCCTGGCGCACCGGCGCCCGTGCGCGCGGCCTCGCGCTTCGGCGCGCTCGGCGACGTGTTTCGCGCCTCGCCCGGCCTGGCCTCGTTCATGGTCGGCATGGTGATCTCGAGCGTGGGGACCTACGGCGCGCTCGACTTCGTGAGCCTGCGCATCCTGGGCACCGGCGGCGGTCCGTTCCTCGTGGGCGTGGCTGCCGGCCTCGGCGCCCTGGTCGAGATCCCCGTGATGCACTGGAGCTCCGGTCTGGCGCGGCACTTCGGTCTGCGCGCGGTGTTCGTCGCCGGCGCGCTTACCTACGGCCTTGTGTTCCTGGCCTGGTCGTTCCTGCACTCGCCGCTCGCGCTTGCGCTCGTAGCCGCCGGTGACGGCGTGGCCTTCGCACTCACCTATGTGGGCGTCGTGGTGATCGTGGGGCGGCTCGTGCCGCGCCGCCTGCTCTCGACGGGCCAGACCGTCACCCAGACGGTGGGCTGGGGTGTCGGCGCCGTCGTGGGCCCGTCGATCGGCGGCTTGGTCTTTGCCCGCCTGGGCGCGCCCGTCCTGTTCGGCGGCGCGGCGGCGCTCTGTCTGGTCGGTGGGGCGTGGGTCTGGTTCGCGCTCGCCGGTGCAGAGTCATGAGCCCACGAGCCGCCCGTGGCCCACTGGTGGCGCCGCTGCTCGTCATCGTCATCGCGTTCATGATGCAGAGCGGCTCCGCCCTGGCCACGAAGGTCATCGCCGCGGTGGGCGTGGTCGACGCCAACTGGCTGCGCACCACGACCGCTGCCCTCATTCTGATCGCCGTGCGGCCGCGCTCGCTGCGCCTGCCGCCGCCCGGGCAGCGCCGCACGGTGGGCCTGCTCGCCTTGAGCCTGCTGTGCATGAACCTGAGCTTCTACGGGGCGATCTCGCTGGCGCCCATCGGGATCGTCGTGGCGATCGAGTTCTCGGGTCCGCTCGTGGTCGCGGTGCTGGGCTCGCGGCGGCCGTCCGACTTCGTCTGGGTGGGCCTCGCGGCCGTGGGCATCGCGGTGCTCGTGGGTCCGAGTGGTTCGATAGGGCTCGGCGGCCTTGTCCTGGCCCTGTCGGCCGCCCTGTTCTGGGGCCTGTACCTGGTGCTCGCCCGGCGCGCCCTCGGGGTGCTCGAGCCGCTACACGTGACGACGCTCATCTTCACGGGCTCGGCGCTCATGCTGACTCCGGTGGCTCTGCTGTTCGCGCCGCGGCTCGCCCACCACCCCTCGGCGGTAGCGCTGGGCGCGACCGTCGGCCTCGTGTCGTCGGCGGGGCCCTACTTTCTCGAGCTCGTCGCCTTGCGCCTGGTGCGGGCCGCGACCTACAGCGTGCTGCTCAGCCTGGAGCCGGCGATCGCCGCTCTCACCGGCTTTCTGTTCGTCGGTCAGAGGCTGAGCGCGCTCGACGTGGCGGCGATCGTCACGGTGATGATCGCCGCCGCCGGGGCGACGGTGCGCGCCGCGTCGCTGCACGCACCGGTGCCGCTGCCGCCCGACGGCGGCGCGCCCCTGTAGGCGCGCCGCCGTCGGGCGCCGTCGCCCTCATGCTCAGATGCCGCTCTCGACCGGGATCTTGCCCTGCTTGATCGCCTTGAGCATGCTCTCGTAGTCCTTCTCGGCCTGGTCGGCGTAGGACACGGCGAACTCGGCGACCGACTGGTCGAAGCGGCTGCTCACGCCGAGGTACGAGGCGATGGCGACGCGGTGGCCCGAGCGGGCGTGGCCGCGGGCCAGCGTCCAGCCGCACATGGTGGCCAGGATCTCGAGTCCGGGGGCTTTGAGCAGCTCGACCTCGATCGAGCCCTTCATGTCGCGCAGCTGGCGCCAGTAGAAGTGGCGCCCCGCGGGCTTGCCTGTCATCCAGCCCAGGAAGATGTCGCTGGCGGCCTGCATGAGGCGCTGGCCTGCGACGACGCGGTGACCGCCGTGAATGAACCTGCTCTTGCCCAGGTAGGGTTCGAGCACCGAGGGACCGGACTCTTTGACCTGCAGGAAGAGCGGGTCGTTGGCGTCGCGGCCGAGCAGCAAGACGATGATGCAGCGCGTGCCCACGCTACCCACGCCGACCACCTTGCGGGCGATGTCGACGACCTCGAAGCGCTCGAGCAGCTCGCGCCGGTCGTCTTCGAGGGTCGCCTTGTACTGGTTGAACAGGCCGGAGGTCGCTTCGTTGTCTTCGAGCTCCGACATGTGCATGACCAGCGGCGGCTGGTCGACGATGCGCCGCGTGCCGTCGACCAGCTCGGTGAGCTTGCCGGCCGCCTGCAGGCTGTCGCGTCCCCGCGCCTTGGCGAAGGTCTTCTCGGTGAACTTGAGGCGCTTGTCGACCGCCTTCTTGGTGGCCGCCCTGGCGGCCTGACTGCCGCGCGCCATGTCGAGCAGCTCGTCGGCGACGATGCGCGAATACCAGACGTCGAGCTCGTTCATCTCGGCGTAGGCCGTCATGTGCTCGCGGTAGGAGCGCACCGCGGCCAGCGCGGTCTCGCGCGCCACGTCGTCGCCCAGGCCGTTGTTGCGGGCGGCCAGGACGAAGCTCGCGGCCAGGCGCTTCAGGTCCCACTCGAACGGCCCCGGCAGCGTCTCGTCGAAGTCGTTGACGTCGAAGAGCAGCTCGCGCTCGGGCGAGCCGTAGAGACCGAAGTTCGACAGGTGGGCGTCGCCGCAGAGCTGCACCGTCAGGCCGGTGCGCGGCAGCGGCGCGAGGTCGGCGGCCATGAGGACCGCCGAGCCGCGGTAAAAGGCAAACGGCGACGTCGACATGCGGCCCCAGCGGATGGGCACGAGGTCGGCCATGCGGTCGTTGTCCTGGGCGCGCAGCAGGGTGAGCGGGTCGGGGCGGTCGGCCGCCGGCACCCACGGAGCGTGCGACGTACGGGGAACGGCCTTGCGCGCCTCGCGCCCCTTCGCCTGCCGTTCGGCGATCGTCCTGGTCTCACGTTTCTCGATGATGGTCATGGTCGGCCCTCCGCAGTGTGTATTCCCGGGAGCTCCCGCACGCTCCGGGTTCCTCGTGACGCCAAGGTGAGGACGGGGTCGACGGCGAAAGCCATACTCATGAGCGAGTCTGCCCAAAACGGCAAGCGCAGACAAGGCGCGGCGTTTCCGCCCTGGCTCGCCGGCTATCGCGCCGCCTACCTGCCCCTCGATGTGGTGGCCGGCGTCACGCTGGTGGCGATCGCCGTTCCCGAACAGCTCGCCACCGCTCACCTGGCGGGCATGCCGGTGGTCGCCGGCCTGTATGCGTTCCTCGCGGCGGTCGCCATGTTCGCCCTGCTGGGCGCCAACCGCACCATGTCGGTGGGCGCCGACTCGACGATCGCCCCCATGCTCGCCGCCGCCGTGGCCGCCCTGGCGGTCACCGGGTCGTCGCGCTACGGCGCCGATATGGCCCTGCTCTCGCTGCTCGTCGGCGCCCTGATCGTCGCGGTCGGCGTGGCCCGCATGGGCTGGATCGCCGACTTTCTGTCGGCGCCCGTGGTGACCGGCTTTCTCGCCGGTATCGCCGTGACGATCGTCGTCGGCCAGCTCGCCGAGGTGCTCGGCCTGCCCTCCACGCGGGGCAACACCCTGCAGAAGCTGGCCGGCGTCGCGCGCCACCTGAGCGACGCGAACCTCTACGCGCTGGCGGTGGCCGTCGTGGTCTTCGCCGTCATCGTCGCCTGTGAGCGCGTGAGTCGCCGGCTGCCCGGCGCGCTCATCGGCGTGCTGCTCTCGCTGGCCGCCTCGGCGGCGTTCGACCTGGCCGCCAGGGGCGTCGTCACGATGGGCGCCCTGCCCGCCGGGCTGCCCACCCTGCACGCGCCGCCGTTCTCGGCCCACCTCGTCTGGCGGCTGCTGCCCAGCGCCCTCGCGGTGGCGCTCATCGTGATCACCCAGACGGCGGCGACGACGCGCTCCTTCGCCGAGCTGGGCGGCTTCGAAACGAGCGTCGACCGCGACTTCATCGGGGTGGGCGCCGGGGGCGTGCTCGCCGCCCTGATCGGCGGCTTCGCCGTGAACGCGAGCCCGCCGCGCACCGCGGTCGCCACCTCGTCGGGCGCGCGCTCGCAGGTGCCCGGCCTGGTCGCCGCGGCGCTTGTCGTCGTGCTCATCGTGGCCGCCGCAGGGGCGCTCGCCGACCTGCCGCTCGCCACGCTGGGCGCCGTGCTCATCTACGTGGCGCTGCGCATCTTTCGCGTCGGCGAGCTGCGCGCCATCTACCGCTTCGACAAGGCCGAGTTCGGGGTGGCGCTCGCCACGCTGGGTACCGTCGTCGTCTTCGGCGTTGGTCCCGGCGTGCTGCTGGCCATCCTGCTCTCCATCCTCTACCGCACCTGGCGCAGCTCGCGGCCGCGCGACGCGCTGCTCGGCCGCCTGCCCGGCACGACGGTGTGGTGGGCGCGGCAGGAGCGCACTGACGCCCAGCTCGTGCCCGGCGTCGTGGCCTACCGGTTCGACGCGCCGCTGTACTTCGCCAACGCCGCGCGTTTTCGCGACCGCGTGCGCGAGCTGGTGGCGGCGGCGCCGTCGACGGCCTGCCTGTTCGTGCTCGACGCCTCGGGCATCGAGGACGTCGACTATACGGGGGGTCGCATGCTGCTCCAGGTCGTCCACGAGCTGCACGCCGGCGGCGTCGACTTCGCCGTCGCCCGGGCGACCGGCGAGGCGCCGCTCGACACGGCCCGCGCCGGGTTGCGCCGCCACATCGGCGACGATCATCTGTTCCTGACGGTCGACGACGCCGTGCGCGCCCTGGGACCGCGCGACGGCGCCGCCGGGCCGCTCGCCTCGGGACCCGGGAGCAGCCAGCCCCGGAGCAGCGGGCCCGGCGGTCGGGCTTCGGAGCCGGGAACGGCCGCGCCCGATCCCGGGGCGGCGGGCGAGTAGACTGTGCCGGCCGGCGCGCCTGTGCTGCCGGCAACGCACGCGCACGATCCCACGCTTCTGGAGGCTCACATGACGCAAGCGCGTCCTCTCGCCTTGGTCACAGGCGCTTCATCGGGCATCGGCCGCGAGCTCGCCGGCCTGCTGGCCCGTGACGGTCACGACCTGGTCGTCGTCGCGCGCCGCCGCGAACGCTTAGAGGCGCTCGCCGCCGACCTGGCCGCCGAGACCGGCGCCCGGGTCGAGGTGCTCGTCGCCGACCTGACCGACTCAGCCGACGTCGCCCGCGTCGCCGCGCGCGTCGCCGACGAGCCGCGCCTTGAGCTGCTCGTCAACAACGCCGGCTTTTCGGGCTACGGACCGTTCGCCGAGCTCGATCCCGGGGTCATGGCGGGCGTCGTCGCCATCCACGTCACGACGCCGGTCACCCTGATCCGCGCGGCTCTGCCCGGCATGGTCGCCCGCGGCTCGGGCGCCGTGGTCAACGTCTCCTCGTTGCTGTCGCTCAGCGGCCCGCTGCGCCTGGGCATGTCGGGCAGGGCGACCTACGCGGGGGCGAAGTCGTTCCAGCTCGTCTTCATCCAGGCGCTGGCGGCCGAGATCGAGGGCACCGGCGTGCGGGCGATGGTCTGCCTGCCGGGCATGGTCGAGAGCGAGTTCCACGGCTCGCGGTCGCTCGCCGGACGACCCGGCGTGCCGCCG